>ENA-OROZ01001198-OROZ01001198.1-human-gut-metagenome-genome-assembly--contig:-NODE-1198-length-25154-cov-4.670863_pt1 | contig 25154 bp, 18 predicted proteins | sample MGYA00242138_ERZ509066 | MGnify/ENA primary metagenome ERZ509066 (study PRJEB26280, sample SAMEA2338691) | human gut metagenome | biome: human gut; feature: human-associated habitat; material: faeces... | reverse complement strand
TTACCGTCAACCATGCCCGGTACGAGGTTATGCACCCGTAAGAAGACGGCGTTCATCTCGGAGACCACGTCCGAGGCATCCGCACGGCAGTTATTCATCAGGCCCGGATTGCGCTTCTGCGGCATCGCGGACGACACATAAGTGTTGTCACCGCCCTCTTTCAGAATGATCCAGGGACGGGGCTGCGCGTACTGCACCATGATGTCATTAATCAGCGAACCCGCGTGAATACCGATGGAAGCCGCAACGGAGGCAATCTCCAGCGGAAAGTCCACCGGCGCTTCGCAGGTGGAGTCAAACGCATTGCGGCGCGGCCGTTCAAACCCAAGGAGCTTCGCCATCGTTTCGCGGTCGAGCGGCCAGCCTGTGCCGTTAAGCACGGTGCTGCCCATCGGGCATTCGTTGTAACGGGCAAGACATTCATTGAGACGCGTGCGGTCCCGCAGAAACGCCGCTGTAAAGCCCAAAAGGTAATGCGCGTAGCTGTTGGGCTGAGCAGCAACGCCGTTTGTGTAGTTGGGAACAATCGTATCGCGGTGCGCGGCCGCAAGGCTCAGAAGTTTTTCGATCACGACGTCAAGCGCCTTGGCGACAGCAAAGAGATCCTGCCGGTCAATGGCTACACGCACCGTAGACAAAATGTCCTGGCTTGAGCGCCCCGCATGAAGCATCGTCACCTCGGGCCCCGTTGCCGCAATGAGCATCGGCTCATAGTCGATGTAGCGCTTGACGCGCTTGGCGGGATCAGCTTCAGCGGCCGCATCAAGCGCCTTAATGCCGCCCGCGGCTTCTTTCGCAAGTGTCGGCTCCAAAAGCCCGCTGCGGCTGTTTGCGACGACACTGGCCTTATTAATTTCTGAAATCCAGAAAAATTCATCACGCTGCACGATTTGCTCCCGACAAAAACTGATGCATGCAGTATTCCTTCTTTCAGCATCTCAATCAATGTTTATTCGGCAAAGACATTTTGCTGATTTTGCAAAATAGAAAGAAGTGTTCTTCTCTACAATCTTCTTTATGGAACCACAAGCCCGGTCAAGGACGGACGGTCATGTCCAAGCTCGACGATCTCGGCGCCTGGCGCGCCTTTCTGATGTTTGCCAAAACCGGCAGTCTCACGGCTGCCGCGCAATCCCTTAACGTTGATGCGTCTGTTGTGTCGCGCGCCATCTCTGCACTTGAAAAGTCGCTTGGCTGCGAACTCATCCACCATTCCGTGCGGCCGCTGCAGCTCACGGAAACCGGAATAATTGTTGTCAAACGCATGGGACAGATCGTCAAGGCACACGACAGCCTGATGCAGAAACTCATTGACGACAACAGTGCCTTAACCGGCAACATCCGGCTTTCTTCAGCGCCCGGTTTTGCCGCGCGGCGCCTTACACCGCTTCTTCAGGAGTTTCAGAAACTGCACCCGCAGATTACGGTGGAAATTCTGAGCGGCTTTAGTGCCGCAGACGTTCAGAAAGGCGCATGCGATGTTGCAACCATCACGGGAGAACCCACACTTCCTGGCCTTTGCTACATGAGCCGCGGCCGCAATGTCTACCTTCCTGTGGCAAGCCCCGACTACATCAGCCGGCACGGTATGCCGATTGAACCCGCCAACCTCCGGCAGCACACAGGCCTTGTCTACACCGGGCCCGTGCGCGAAGAAACCAAGGTGCTTGTCCGCGGCACACGCACCGAGCCCATTAACTTTGCCTCGGCCATCCGGTCAACGGACATTCTCGCCATCCGTTCGGCGCTTCTCGAAGGCATGGGCGTGGCGGTGGATATGCCGCTTGTGCAGATCCATGAGGATATTGTGGCCGGCAGGCTCGTGGCCATTTTGCCGGGATGGTTTCATCCGCCGGCCGAATGCTTTATCGTGGCAAGCCATGAAGCCTGGCACATGAAGCGCGTCCGGATTTTCCTTGAATGGTACGCCAAAGCCATGCAGTCGCTTTTTGCTTCCTACGAGGCCGAAGTCTCTGCGCTTGTGGGGCTGCCGCCGGATAAGGCGGCTGTTGACCGCAGCCAGATCTACCGGACCTGAGATCGGCTACGCCGTCATGAAGCGCCCTGAAAAACCGTCGATATCGCGCTTCAGTGCTTTTCATGGCGCGCACGCGTTTCTTTGCCGTTCCAAGAACAGCATTGAAGAGCTGGCGTGCATCGGAGAAGTAGGTCTCCAGCGCACTTTCCTGATCCTCTCCGGTTTTCAGGCCCAGCTCGATGACAAAGGACGGTGTGCGCGATTTCATAGCGGCTGAATATACCTTAAGCGAAAACTATGTGCATGGTTTGGCTGCGTTTGGGCCAAGATTAAAAAATTTCGAAAGCCCGCATTCCTCCCGGGGCTCAAGCCCCGGGCTTCCTGCGGGAAATTCTGTGAACGGCGGGCGGCGTCCAGGCCAAAGGGAGAGCCCGGATTTTGCCCGCCGGTTTTTGTGCGTCTGCTAAAAATGCGTGAATAGGTCTTTCACTTGAGGCAAAACGCGTCCGTTTCCTGTAAAACGGAGGTAACGCAACCGCCTGATTAAAAGGCAACCGATGATTATCGAATCGCTTCTTGACACCGACCTCTACAAATTCACAATGATGCAGTGTGTGCTGCATCAGTTTCCGGGGGCGGAGGTGAGTTACCGCTTCCGCTGCCGCACGCCCGGCGTTGATCTTTCGCCCTATGCCGATGAGATCCGCGATGAGGTCATGCATCTTTGTACGCTCACCTTTAAGGACGCGGAACTTGCGTACTTAGGGGGGCTGCGCTTTATTAAAAGCGACTTTGTGGATTTTCTGAGTCTTTTTCACCTGAAAGACAAGTACATCCGGGTGACGAAGGATCCTGCCTGTGACTTTGGTCTTTCGATCGAAATCACGGGGCCGTGGCTGCACACGATTCTTTTTGAAATCCCGATTTTGGCGATTGTGAACGAAGTCTATTTCCGGCACATTGCGCCCGTGCCCGATGAAGCCGAAGGGATGCGGCGCTTACGAGCCAAGATTGCGCTTCTGAAAAATGAACCGGACAACGCTGATCTGCGCGTAAGCGACTTCGGCACCCGCCGCCGCTTTTCGCGCGCCTGGCAGGAAAAGGTGGTGCGGGTTTTGATTGATGAACTCGGAAGCCCCATTTTTTCGGGCACGAGTAACGTTGATCTCGCGCGCCGCTACGGGCTTGTCTCAATCGGCACGATGGCGCACGAGTACCTGCAGGCCTGTCAGGCCCTGGGCCCGCGCCTTCGTGACAGCCAGGTCTTCGGCTTTGAGATGTGGGCCAAAGAGTACCGCGGGGACTTGGGCATTGCGCTTTCTGACGTCTACGGGATTGAACCCTTCCTCAAAGACTTCGATATGTACTTCTGCAAGCTCTTTGACGGGGCAAGGCACGATTCGGGCGACCCCTTTGTCTGGGGCGAGCGGATGATCGAACACTACAGGGCGAATAAGTGTGATCCCCGCGGCAAAAGTCTCGTTTTCAGTGACGGCCTCACGGTTCCGCGGATCATCGAGCTTTACCGGAGATTTCACCGCCGCATCGGCATCGGTTTCGGTATCGGCACCAATCTCATGAATGACCTGGGGCCGCAGCCCTTAAACATCGTCGTGAAGATGGTGAGGGCAAACGGCCAGCCCGTGGCGAAGATTTCCGATAACCCCGTCAAGGGGATGTGCGACGATCCGACGTATCTCGCGTACCTGCGGCAGGTCTTCGGTATGCCGGATAAAAGCGTTCCGTAATGCGACTTTTGTGCGGGTAATTACGGGCTAAATGCGACAATTTGTTAATTTCGCACCATTCTTTAGCTAAAATCAAGCCTCCGAAGTTCCGGCGGGGCGGTTTTGGCCCGTCGGCACGACTTTTTCTCTCAAAAACGGGAGTACAGATTGTTGCGACGCATTTTGACGGCGGCAGCCCTGACGGGCCTTCCCGCACTCACGCAGGCTGCCGGACTTAACGGCGCCGAGCTCTCCTTGTGGTGGGCCGTGCCTTTTGCGGGCATTCTTTTGTCGATTGCCCTGTTTCCGCTCTTAGCCCCTTCCTTCTGGCACCACCATTTCGGTAAGGTCGCCGTTTTCTGGGCGCTTTGCTGCGCGGTGCCGCTTTTTATCTATGCGGGCACGTCAACCGCCACGGGCGCCGTGGCGCACGCCATTCTCGGTGACTACATCCCGTTTCTGCTCTTTGTAGGCGCACTTTTTGTGGTCGCGGGCGGCATTCATGTGAAGGGAAGTTTCGTCGGTAAGCCCCTTGTAAACGCCGCGTTTCTTCTGATCGGCGCGTTTTTTGCAAACCTCATGGGTACAACGGGCGCGGCGATGCTGCTCATTCGCCCCCTGATTGCGGCCAATGAAGGGCGGCGTCTCAAGATGCACACCTTCATTTTCTTTATCTTCATTGTGGCTAACGTGGGCGGGTGCCTTACGCCCCTGGGAGACCCCCCGTTGTTCCTCGGGTTCCTGCGCGGCGTTGACTTCTTCTGGACGACGGTGCACCTCCTGCCGCCTCTGCTCGTGACGCTGGCGCTTTTGATGGCGGTGTACCTCGCCATTGAAGTGTATTGCTACCGTAAGGAAGTCCGTGAGGGAACGTTTGTACCGAATAACGATCAGTCCGTGCCTTTCGGCATTGACGGCGCCGTCAATTTCCTCTGGCTTGCCGGCATTATCGGTGCGGTGCTGATGAGCGGCTTCTGGAAAAGCGACGTGCACTTTGAAGTGCTCACGGTGCATCTGACCCTTCCCGGTCTTGTGCGTGATGCGCTCTTTATCCTCTTTGCGGTTTTGTCGCTTGCCACTACGCCCAAGATTGCCCGTACGGCCAATCAGTTCACATGGGCGCCGATTGCCGAAGTCGCCAAACTCTTTTTCGGTATCTTTATCTGCATCGTGCCGGTGCTTGAGATGCTGAGAGCCGGTCACGACGGCGCGTTTGCAGCGCTCGTCTCTCTGGTGACGCACGATAACGGTGACTTCAACAACGTCATGTTCTTCTGGCTCACGGGTACGCTGTCGGCGTTTCTGGATAACGCGCCCACCTACCTCGCCTTCTTTAACCTGGCGGGCGGCGATCCCATGAGCCTGATGACTGAGCACGCAAGGACCCTGGCGGCCGTTTCGATGGGTGCGGTCTTTATGGGGGCCGTCACCTATATCGGCAACGCCCCGAACTTTATGACGGTGGCGATCGTGCACGAACGCGGCATCAAGATGCCGAGCTTTTTCGGTTACATGCTTTGGTCCGTGGGGATTCTCTTCCCGGTCTTTTTCATCGTGGATATGATTTTCCTGTGATGCACCACCGGATAAAAACAAAAATTCCGTAGTTTTTCAGCGGCCGATGGGTAACTAACCTGCCGGCCGCTTCATTTTAATGTGTCGATACAGCGATCCTGGTCGGCACAAGGAGACAAAGTCATGCAGTACAAACCGCACACGGCCGCGTTGATCACAGCCTGCGCGATTTTGACGGCAATGCCGGCGACGGCGGCAGTGCAGATAAACAAATGGGTCTCTTGCGGAGGTGAGAGTAAAGCCGCCTGTTCCGATTATTCATCGGGGGTTGAGTTTCTGCCGGTGGCTGAAGGTGAGCCCTATGTTCTGGTTGCAAATGCCCCTCTTACGATCAGCGGAGACGTTGCATTGAAAGGGCCGGGCAAGCTGATGCTGAATCAGGGAGCGCATTCTGTGGCAGGGAAGTTTGAGTTCGAAGAAGGGAGCCTGGAAATATCGGGTTCACTTGATCTCACCGGCGACGGACTGTTGGGAACGATCACAGTGTGGAATGACGCAGCGCTTGAAGGAGCTACCCCCGGAACCGTCCCCGGAAAAGTGACATTCGGTCAGGGGTTTTATTCCGTTTCGTCTCTGCGGGTTGACTCCGGTGCGGCGGTTCATGTTGCCGGGAGCAGCACGTCAGAGCTTTACGCGCCTGCCATGGTCCTTGTCGGACAATTGGCTAGGCCGGATTTGGGTTACAGCGTGAGTTCGGGCGAAATGCCGTCTGCCGCCCCGGCGGCTCTCACGGTCACCGGCGACAGCGTCTTTGTCATCGGCGACCGTCTTCTTTCAGCCTACGGCAAAGATCAAAAGGGCCTCAACAGTCTTTTAGCGCAGGGGGCTCTCGCCAAACCCGGCACCCGTGCGGTGTTTGTGAGCGACGGCACCGCGGAATCTCAGATCAAAGACGCAGGGGTTGCGCTGGAGGTCGGTGTCACCGAAACCGACCCGGCAGCGGACGCGGGCTTTACCGGGATCCGCATCGGCTCAGCCGGACGGTGGCTTCTGGACGCTTCGGGCCTAACAACAACGCGGGCATCTGCTGACCTAAAAAGCGTGACGGCTCTGACCGGAGCGCACCTTGTGATCACCGGCTGGGATGGTAAAAACCCCTTAAACCTCACGCTTGATCAGTCCTGGACCGATGATATGGTGACCATCACGGGCACGCGTTTCTGGGGTGACTTCACGATCGAAAACGGCACGCTTGCCGTTACACGGCGCTACTGGAAGGATGCGGCGGGGTTAAAAGCCCGGGCGCTTGCGGGACGCGTGGAGGCGATTCTGGACGCCAAGCCCGAGGCTAACCTCGCGCTTTACGGTGCTGGTCACAGCTACATCAACGATCTTTTTGACGGTAAGGGCGCCACAGGGCACAGTGTTGAGACCGCGGCTTCGGCGGCGCTTGACTCCTCGGCTTTTATGCCCGCGGCCTTTGGCCTCGTGCAGACCGCGCAGCGCATGCAGACAACGGCGCACGACATGTTGCTTTCCCACGACGTGAGGCAAAACGGGCTTCTTACCGAAATGAACAAATACTGGTGGGCGGACGTGAGAACCGGCCGATATCGACAACAACGGCTTTGTGATTGACGGCTTTACTGCGGAGAACACCGCGGCCGGCGCCGGTGCTGCGCTTTTTTATGATGCGGGAACCTGGGGAACGGTGACGGCAGCCGTTACCTATACGGCCGCTCAGGGCGAAGCCAAAAAAGTCGAAGTGGAGCGCCGCTTTATCACGGAACCCGAAATAAAGAGCCTCACGGCGGGATTTGAATGGCGGGCCGTACCGTACGGGACGCCGGATTTGTGGTGGCAGCCTGCGGCGTCTGTTTCCTATAACACCGCCAAAGTCAGTGACGGGGCCGTGCGGATTAACGGTGGAACCGCTGTTTCGGGAACCGCCTTTGAAACGGAAACGGAGAAACTTCAGTGGATGAGCTTCAGAGCAGGGCTTAAAGCTGCGGGGAGCTGGTCCTACAGCTACTTTACGCTCACGCCCTCGGCGGAACTTTCGGCCGAAATAAATACCGGAGACACTGATTGGAATATCACGAGCCGCCTTGCCAACGATACCGTCACCTCGTCCGTTACTTTTAACGGTGTGCCGCAGTGGCGGCTGGCCGCTTCGGCGGGATTTGAACTTGCAACTTCCCGGCAGATTGAAGAAACCGAGGGCGGCATTTTCGGGTTCGGCGCCAAACCCACCGGCAACCTCATTCCTGTTTACTGGACGCTGGGCGTTAAGGCCGGAGGTGAAGTCGCTCAATACGGTATGAAGGGCGTCTGGGCGGCGCTTACCTACCGGGCGCTTTTCTGACGAGGGGGCCGGCGTGCCCGATACGTTCGGCAACACTGCGGGCACAAAGAAAGTAAAGCTTTGCGGGTTGAGTCGGTACAATTAAAAAGTCTGTTTTCCAAGACCGCAGGCGGCCGACATTTTCCCGGGCCGCCCGCGTTTTTCCCGGATTAGAGTCTCAAGATGTCTGAAGTCACGCAAACCACTGATACCCCCGCAGCTGAAGTGACCGGGACGCCTGACTGGCGTCTCGCGCGCCGTCTGGTGGAGCCCCTTTACCGTGAGCAAAAGCTCTTTACGGGAGAAGACCGCCTCACGCACGCCGACGGCATGGCCGACATTCTGCGCGGGGTGCGCGACGATGATGAGCTTCTCTGTGCGGCTTACCTCTTTGACGTCGCCGACTGCGTGCATGACTCCGAAGAGTGGATTGAAAAAACGTTCGGACCGGTGGTGCTGCAGCTTGTCACTGACCTGCAGCGCCTGGTGAACGTAAGCCAGCGGGCGCGAAGCGACAAACGGGACGTCTATCAGCCCGAAGCCTTAAGACGCATGCTTTTGGCGATGTGCCACGATCTGCGCGTGGTGATTCTGAGGCTTGCAAGCCGCCTGCAGACGCTTCGGTGGTTTGCGGCGTCCGGAGCACCGCAGGCCGCCGAATACGGGCGCGAAACGCTCGCGCTTTATTCGCCCTTGGCAAACCGCCTCGGTATCTGGCAGATGAAGTGGGAGCTTGAAGACCTGGGGCTTCGCTTTACCGAACCCAAGATCTACGAAGAAATCTCCCGGGAACTTGATGAAACCCGCGAGCAGCGCCTCAAGTTCATGCAGGACTGCGTCGACAAGATCCGGATTCTTTTGCGGGAAGAGGGGATTCAGGCCGAGGTAAGCGGCCGCCCCAAGCACATCTATTCGATTTACAAAAAGATGGTGCGTAAGCACCTGCGCTTTGACCAGCTTTTTGATATCCGCGCCATGCGCATCATCGTGGACACGGTGGAGCACTGCTATCAGGTCCTCTCCATCGTGCAGAAGCACTTCACGGTTTTAAGTAAAGAGTATGACGACTACATCGCGCACCCGAAACCCAACGGGTACCAGTCGCTGCATACGGTGGTGACTGACCCCTCGGGAAAACCGGTCGAAATTCAGATCCGCACGCGTGCGATGCATGAATTTGCAGAACTTGGTGTGGCCGCGCATTGGCGATACAAGGAAACCGGAAACTCCAACAAGGATAAGGGCGCGGAAGCCGAAGAGCAGCGTGTGGCGTGGCTGAGGCAGATTCTTGCCTGGCACAGTGACGTGGAGCCTCCGAAGGCCGAGGGCCTTGCTGACGACCACGTCTACGCCTTAACACCACAGGGGCGGGTGGTGGAACTCCCGGCGGGCGCTACGCCCATCGACTTTGCCTACCAGGTGCACACCGAACTCGGTCACCGCTGCAGGGGCGCCAAGGTTAACGGCGCCATGGTCCCCTTAAACACGAAGCTTGTGACCGGGCAGACCGTGGAAATCATTGCGGTGAAAACGGGCGGTCCCTCGCGCGACTGGCTTAACCCCGAACTCGGATTTGCCGTCTCCCCGAGAACGCGCACCAAAGTGCGTCAGTGGTTTAACGCGCAGACACTGCGGGAGCAGACCGATGCGGGCCGCGAAAGGCTCGATAAGGAACTCGCGCGCCTCGGGAAAACCGCCGTGAAGCTTGAGGATCTTGCAAAGCGCCTCGGGTTTGACTCGGTCGATGACCTCTGCATTGCCTTCGCGAAAGAGGAGCTCAGCCCCCGCTCAATCGAGCAGGCCCTGCAGCCGCAGAAAACAAACAATGAGCCCGAACCCGACGTGCTTGTGCGTAACGCAAAAAAGGGCGGCAAGGACAACGTGCTCGTTGTGGGGGTGGGGTCACTTATGACGCAGCTTGCGCGCTGCTGCCATCCGGCGCCTCCGGACGAAATCATCGGGTTTGTGACGCGCGGGCGCGGTGTGACGATTCACCGCATGGACTGCCCCAATGTCAAAAACCTGTCCGCCAACGAACACGAGCGCATGATTGAAGTGAGCTGGGGGCACTCGGCTGAGGCGGTTTATCCCGTCGACATCTTCGTGGTGGCGCAGGACCGCGTGGGCCTTATTAAGGACATTTCCGAAATCTTCATGCGCGAAAAGCAGAACATCATCGGCATGAACACGATGAATGTGAAGGGCGACGCCCACATGCGGCTTTCGGTGGAAGTGCATGATTCAAGTGACCTCGTGCGCTCGCTTGCCGCCTTAAGAGAACTTCCGGGCGTGATGAGTGCGCGCCGCGCGTAAGAGGTCAAAAATTAAGAAGCATTCAAAATCAGGGGGTTAAACAAAACAAGGTAAAATATCGGGTTTGCGGGTTTGCAATTTGGTTTTTGCCTCTGTATAGTTCGCATCTCTCTCAGGCACGTAGCTCAGTTGGTTAGAGCATCACCTTGACATGGTGGGGGTCGTTGGTTCGAGTCCAATCGTGCCTACCAGAATTTTCAGGAGACAGGAAAAGTGTCCTACAGTTTGTTGATATCTGAGACAACAAACACCCGTAAGCTTTAAGTCTGCGGGCGGCGCGAATCCTTCTTCTCTACAAAAAGTGCGGCTCACGGGCCGCACTTTTTTTTGGACTGAAAAAACACTATCGGCTGCGTCACGTGGCGCAACGGATAAAGGAGTCAAAATGATTACGGTGACGTTGCCCGACGCCTCGCGCCGGGAGTATGAAGCGGGCGTGACGGTGGCCGATGTGGCGCAGTCAATCGGCGCAGGGCTCGCGAAGGCCGCCCTCTGCGGCAAGGTTGACGGTAAGCTCGTCGATCTGTCCTATAAACTCGAAAAGGATGCGTCGGTGGCGATTGTCACCGCCAAGGACCCCGAAGGGCTTGAGCTTTTGCGCCACTCGACCGCCCACCTCATGGCGCAGGCTGTCAAAGAACTGTATCCGACGGCGGAAGTGACGATCGGACCCGCCATTGAAAACGGCTTTTACTACGACTTTAAGTACGAACGTCCCTTTACGCCCGAAGACCTCACCGCGATCGAAGCGCGCATGCATGAACTCGCGAAAAAGGATATTCCGGTCGAACGTTTCGTGATGGACCGTGACGAAGCCGTGAAGTACTTCAAGGGCCTCGGAGAACACTACAAGGCCGAGATCATCACCGGTATCCCGCAGGGCGAAACGATTTCGCTCTACCGCCAGGGCGACTTCACCGACCTCTGCCGCGGTCCTCACGTGCCGTCAACCGGCAAACTCAAGGTCTTTAAGCTCATGAAGGTCGCGGGTGCCTACTGGAGGGGCGACAGCAAAAACGAAATGCTGCAGCGCATCTACGGTACGGCCTGGGCGACGGAAAAAGAACAGAACGCCTACCTTGAAATGCTCGCGGAAGCCGAAAAGCGCGATCACCGCAGACTCGGTAAAGAGCTCGATCTCTTTCATCTGCAGGACGAAGCCCCGGGCATGATCTTCTGGCACGCCAAGGGCTGGACGATCTGGCAGGTTGTTGAACAGTTCATGCGCCGCATCTACCAGGATAACGGCTACCTCGAGGTGAAGACCCCGCAGGTGATCGACCGCACCCTCTGGGAAAAATCCGGTCACTGGGCAAAGTACCGCGCGAACATGTTCACGACGGAAAGCGAAAACCGCTACTACGCCTTAAAGCCCATGAACTGCCCGGGCCACATCCAAATCTTTAATGCGGATCTGAGAAGCTACCGCGATCTTCCGATGCGCTTGGGTGAATTCGGTCAGTGCCACCGCAACGAACCCTCGGGGTCGCTTCACGGCATGATGCGTGTGAGAGGCTTCACGCAGGACGACGGTCACATCTTCTGCACGGAAGATCAGATTCTCTCGGAATGCGTGGAATTTACCCGCATCGTGCGTGAGGTCTATCACACCTTCGGCTTTGAAGACATCGCCTTTAAGGTTGCAACGCGTCCGGCGATGCGAATCGGTGAAGACGCCGTGTGGGATAAGGCTGAAGCAGCCCTTTTCCACAGTCTTGACAGCATCGGTGTGCCCTATGAAGTGCTCCCCGGTGAAGGCGCCTTCTACGGTCCCAAGATCGAGTACCACTTAAAGGACTGCCTCGGCCGCTCCTGGCAGTGCGGTACGGTGCAGGTTGACTTCCAGATGCCCGGCCGCCTCGGTGCCGAATACGTCGCCGAAGACAACAGCCGCAAGGTGCCCGTGATGCTGCACCGCGCCATTCTCGGGTCTCTGGAGCGCTGGATCGGTATGCTCATCGAACACTACGCGGGCGCGATGCCGGTGTGGCTGAGCCCCTTCCAGGTGGCTGTGGCTTCCATTACGGACGATCAGGTTGACTACGCCAAGAGCGTTGCCCAACAGATGAAGGCCGCGGGCCTGCGCGTCACGACTGATTTGCGCGGCGAAAAGATCAACTATAAAATCCGCGAGCTTACCATGCAGAAACATCCCTATATCGCCGTTGTGGGCGACAAGGAAAAGCAGAACGGTACCGTGAGCATCCGCGCCCGCGGCGGCCGCAATCTCGGTGTGATGCCCGTGGCTGACTTCATCGCCCGTGTGGCCGATGAAAATGCCCGTCGTCTCAATAAGGACGAATAAGGCGCAGACCGTTTCTGCAGGTGCGTGAGCCGCCCGGTTAAGGGCGGCTCCTTGCGGTGCCCCGGAAGCAATTTCCGGCACCGCGGCTTTCCTCCTGAGTCTGCGGAGGAAATTCAGAAGAAACATTGAGGAGTAGTGTCATAGCTCAAGATCGCAATCACCGGATCAACGGCGAGATCCGGGTTCCTGAGGTCCGACTGACCGGCGTCGACGGCGCCCAGATCGGTATTGTCCGTACAGCCGAAGCGCTGCGCATGGCCGAAGAGGCCGATGTGGATTTGGTGGAAATCGCACCGAACGCGCAGCCCCCTGTCTGCCGCCTGATGGATTACGGCAAGTTCCGTTATCAGGAACAGAAAAAGGCGCAGGAAATGAAGGCCCGTCAGAAAGTGGTGCAGGTCAAGGAAGTCAAATTCCGCCCGGCCACCGACGAGAACGACTATCAGACCAAATTGCGCGCCCTGCGCCGCTTCCTCGGAGACGGCGACAAGGCCAAGGTGACGCTCCGCTACCGCGGCCGCGAAATGGCGCACCAGGATTTGGGTGCCCAGATCATGGAACGCATCCGCACGGATCTGGCTGAGGAGGCTCAGATCGAGCAGAATCCGAAGCTTGAAGGCCGCCAGATGATCATGGTTCTGGCGCCGAAGAAAAAGAAGTGATTTTTCGTATATAATCACGGACTTTCAAAACGCTACGGCTGAAAAATTTTCGGCCGCGGTTAAAAGTCGGGGCGGGCAAAACGAAGAGGCCGGCACGGTTGAGTCAATCAACGTCCGGTCCGCCTGATGTTCCGATAAATCAGAAGGAAGAACGGCAAATGCCGAAGATGAAGACAAAGAAGGCTGCTGCGAAGCGCTTCAAGGTCCGTTCCGGCGGATCCATCAAGCGTGCGCACGCCACCAAGCGCCACATCCTGACTCACCGTACGACGAAGAACAAGCGTCACCTCCGCGGAATGGTCACCATTCACGAGTCTGACAGCAAGTCCATTCACCGTATGTTGCCCTACGCATAAGAAGGGAGGGGAAGAACAATGCCTCGAGTTAAGCGTGGTGTGACGGCCCGTGCCCGTCATAAGAAGATTATTGCCCTCGCCAAGGGTTACCGTCTGCGCCGCAACAACGTTTTCCGTGTTGCCAAGCAGGCCGTCATGCGTGCCGGTCAGTATGCTTACCGTGACCGCCGCGACAAGAAGCACGTCTTCCGTCGCCTCTGGATTGCGCGTATCAACGCCGCAACCCGTGCGAACGGCATGACCTACAGCCGCTTCATGAACGGCCTCAAGAAGGCCGATATCGCTCTGGACCGCAAGGTTCTGTCCGATATGGCGATTTTTGACAAGACCGGTTTTGCCGCTCTCGTCGAACAGGCCAAGGCTGCCCTGGCTTAATCTGGGTTTTCACTGACTCAGCGTGCGGGACAATCCGAAAGGGTTTTCCCGCACGGATAAAAGCGCCGGTTCTCCGAAAACAGACAACTGTAACGGGGGCCGGGCTTTTTTTATGCCTGAAAATTTTGTAACACGTTGATTTTTCGGTAGATTTTTCTATAATCACGGACTCCCCGATACTGTAAAGGCAAAGTGCGCTTTTTGGGCGTTGTCTGTGACGCCTCTCTCAACAGCGCTCTTGATGGTTGAACGATGGATGAACTGACACAACTGATCGAATCGGCCAAGGCCGATTTTGCGGCCGCAACGCAGCCTGCGGCCCTTGAAGACGCAAAGGCCCGTTACCTCGGTAAGTCCGGCGCCGTGACGATGCTCATGAAGGGGCTCGGTGCGCTCGCGCCCGAAGAGCGCAAGGAGCGCGGCAAGGCGATTAATGCGGTCAAGCAGGCCATCGATGCTGCGCTTACGGCCCGCCGCGAGGCGCTCGCCAACGCCGAACTCGAAAAGAAGCTGGCGACCGAAGCCGTCGACGTGACGCTGCCGGGACGCGTTGTGCCCGCGGGCGGCGTGCATCCGGTGATCCGCACCTGGATGCGCGTTGAGGAGATCTTCCGCTCGATCGGTTTTGATGTCGCAGACGGCCCCGAAATCGAAAGCGACTGGTTCAGCTTCACGGCTTTAAATAACCCCCCGAACCATCCGGCCCGCTCCATGCAGGACACGTTCTACGTGGACCGTAACGACGGGCAGGGGTTGCCGCTGCCGCTGCGTCCTCACACCTCTCCCATGCAGGTGCGCTATGCGCGCACGCATCAGCCGCCCATTAAGGTCATCGCCCCGGGGCGCACGTACCGTGTGGACAGCGACGCCACGCACTCGCCCATGTTTCATCAGGTTGAAGGCCTCTGGGTGGGAGACGACATCTCCTTTACGGATTTAAAGGGCGTTTACACCGACTTCCTGCGCCGCTTCTTTGAAACGGATGACCTCATCGTGCGTTTCCGTCCGAGCTACTTCCCGTTTACGGAACCCTCGGTCGAAGTGGACATGGCCTTTACAACGGGTCCCAAGAAGGGCCGCTGGCTTGAAATTTCCGGTGCCGGTGAAGTGCATCCCAACGTGATCCGCAATTACGGCCTGGATCCCGAACGCTACATCGGCTTTGCCTTCGGTTCGGGGCTTGAACGCCTCACGATGCTTCGCTACGGCGTGGACGATCTGCGTCTGTTCTTTGAAGGCGATCTGCGCTTTTTGCGCCAGTTCAACTGATACGTGTCGGATTTAGGAGTTTACTGAGATGCTTTTTTCTGAAGATTGGCTGAGAAGCTACATCAATCCGGATCTGACGACGGAGGAACTCGCGGAATCGCTCACGATGGCAGGTCTGGAAGTTGAAGAAGTCCAGAAGATCGCCCCGGATTTCACCGGGGTTGTCGTGGGCCACGTTCTGGAATGTGTGGATCACGAAAATTCGGATCACCTGCACGTCACCAAGGTTGATGTCGGTAACGGCGAAATTCTGCAGATTGTCTGCGGCGCTCCGAACGTGCGTGCGGGACTGAAGGTGGCCTGCGCCAAGATCGGTGCTGTGCTTCCGGAATTTAAGATTAAGAAAGCCAAGATGCGCGGGGTGGAAAGCTTCGGCATGCTTTGCTCGGCCCGTGAACTCGGGGTTTCAAGCGACCATACCGGCATTTGGGAACTTCCCGCCGACGCCCCTGTGGGTGAAGACGTCCGCAAGGTGCTGCACCTTGATGACAGCCGCTTTGAAATCAAACTCACCCCCAACCGCGGCGACGCGCTCTCGGTGGTGGGTGTCGCGCGCGACCTGCACGCGGTCACCGGTGCTCCCCTTACGATCCCCGCGATGCCCGCGGTGGAAGCCACCTGCAGCTGCACCGAACCCGTTCACATTGAGGCGCCGGAACTTTGCGGGCGCTTCACGGGGCGCGTCATCCGCGGTTTAAACGCGAAGGCCCCCACACCGCAGTGGATGAAGGACCGGCTTGAAAGAAGCGGTCAGCGCTCGATCTCCGCGCTCGTTGACATCTCCAACTACGTGATGCTCGATCTCGGCCGTCCCACGCACTTTTTTGACCTCAAGAAAGTGAAGGGCGACCTCACCGTTCGCTGGGCCAAGGACGGCGAAACGATCAAGATTTTAAACGAAGAAACCGTGAAGCTTGATCCCTACTACGGTGTGATCTGTGACGAAAATGGTCCGGAAGCGATCGCGGGCATCATGGGCGGCGACGCCACCGCAATCAGCGATGAGACGACCGACATCTTCATTGAGGCCGCCTTCTGGTATCCGGTCAAGATCCAGGGCCGCTGCCGCAAGCTTAATTTCTCCACGGACGCCGCGCACCGCTTTGAGCGCGGTGTGGACTACGGCAGCAATGTCGAACACATGCACTACATCACGCAGCTTGTGCTCGACATCTGCGGCACGGCGGAAACGAAGGTGGGTCCGGTTGACGATCAGTGCGTGAATCTGCCGAAGGTCCGCACGGTCCGCATGCGTCCGGCGCGCTGCAATAAGCTCGTCGGCATCGACATTCCGACAGACTTCATGGCGCAGGCCTTTACGCGTCTGGGGTTTGAATTTACCCGTGACGGCGAAGACTTCGTGGTCACGTCGCCCACGTACCGCTTTGACATCGAGATCGAAGAAGATCTCGTGGAAGAGGTGGCGCGTCTTTACGGCTACGAAAAGCTCCCCGACCGGCCGCCCCTGGCCCGTATCGGCATGCGCTGCGCTCCGGAAGCAAGCCGCAGCAAGCACGCGCTGCGTCTGGCTCTCGCCGAGCGCGGCTATCAGGAACTCATCAACTTCAGTTTCGTTGAAGAGAAGTGGGAAAAGGATTTTGCGGGGAACGACAAGCCCATCCGGCTTCTGAATCCCATCGCAAGCCAGCTTTCCGTCATGCGCACGCAGCTCATTTCAGGGCTCGTGGACATTCTGCGCTTTAACTTAAACCGTAAGGCCGAAGACGTCCGCGTTTTTGAATTGGGCCGTGTGTTCTTCCCGGATGAAACCGTCGAAGACGGTGACTTTACCGTGAAGGGCGTGCGCCAGCCCAACCATATCGCAGGCCTTGCCTACGGTGACGCGCACACGCTGCAGTGGGGCGAAGCCGCCCGCAACGTCGACTTCTTTGACGTGAAGGGCGACGTTGAGGCGCTGATTGCGCCGCTTAAGGCCACCTTTGAAAAGCTCGTGCATCCGGCACTGCACCCCGGGCGCTCCGCACGCATCCTTATTAACGGCCGCGAAGCGGGATTTATGGGTGAACTGCATCCGCGTCTGTGCCACGAATACGGACTGCCGAAACCCGCCGTTGTCTTTGAGCTTGACGTCGATGCGCTCACCACCATCCTGGTGCCGCATCCGGTTGCCGTAAGTAAGTTCCAGCCGATGCACCGCGACATTTCCGTGACGGTACCTGCCGCTGTGGAGGCGTCGGCTCTTTTTGCCGCGGTGGAAAAACTCAAGGCGACGAACTTGGGCAGCGTCATCGACGACTTCCGTCTCTTTGACGTCTACCGCCCCAAAGACGATGCGGCTGCGGCCGAAAAGAGCATGGCCTTCCGCCTGACGTTGTCGTCAAAGAGCGAAGAGGCGTTGTCCGACGAAAGCGCCGACGCCGTGGTGACCGCGGTGCTCGATGCGCTTTCCGTGCTCGGCTGCCGCCTGCGTGCTTAAACGAAAACCAATTTATTGAATTCAACCGTTCAGTTAAAACACGAAAAAATGGAACCTGTGACTCAGATCGATGCCGCGCGGGGTAAGTACCCGGTGGGGCCTGCAAATCACTCAACGCTTACGAAGATGAATTTCGTTGAAGTGCTCTGCGACCGCATGGGGCTGTCGCGCGCCGAAGCCAACGCCGTTGTCGAAACGGTGTTTGACGAAATTCTGCGTGCCCTCGTGCAGCGCCGTGACGTGAAGCTTGCCAACTTCGGGACCTTCTCCACCCGCGACAAGGTGGCCCGTCCGGGCCGTAACCCCAAGACCGGCGAAGCGCACGAAATCAGCGCCCGCAGCGTGGTGACGTTCCTTGCCGCGCCGCACATGCGCGACAGCGTGGCCTCCTTTAAAGAACCCGAAGGCATGGAATCGGTTAAGTAAGTCCGAAAATTGCCTGCGCACGCGCGCCGCTTTTGCTCTAAACTCAGCAGACGATGATGCGTGGGGTGTAAATAAGAAAACCGGAATCAGCACATCATCGGCTGAGTCCGGTTTTTTTCTGCCCTGAGCACAATGAGTATTGATGTTGTTGCAACCGGTTTGATAGTCCAATGTACCCACAGACCTATTCTGTTGATGAGCTCTCCGCACGTTGCGGACTGGCCTCTTATATCCTGCGTTACTGGCAGATTCAGTTCCCGCAGTTAAGGGAAAGCGACGGGTCACCCAAGACCCGGTTCACCGTCAATGACGAAGCGCTCGTGATGCGCATCAAAAAGTTCCTTTACGTCGATCACCTCTCGATTGAGGAAACGAAGGCCCGCATCGCTGAAGAGATTAAGTTTCCGATCGTGGCGCCGCATGTGGGCGTAAAGACTCAGACCGAGCAGGCGGCGGCGAAGGCTGAGGCTTCCGCCCCGCAAGCGCCCGCTGAACCTGAGACTGTGCCGCAGGCCGCAGAGCCTGAAGTGCCCGTTCAAGCTCCCGTTCAGCCTGAGTCCGCTCCGGCTGCCGCGGCGCCGCAGGCCCCTGTTTATGAGCCTTCTGCCGTGCAGCCCGATGTGTCGGTGCTGGTGGCTCAGGCTTCCCGCAAGGCCGTAAACGAAGCGCTTGCGCAGGCAAAGAAGGTGAGCGACGGGGAAATCGCCCGGGTGCGCGCTCAGGCCGATGCCGTTTCCGGCCAGTTTGCCTCGCTTAAGGAGCAGTTGGCCGCGCGTGATGCGGAACTCTCCGAACTGCGTCTTAACCGCACGGCAATGACTGAAGAGTTGCGCCGCGTCAAGGCCGTCTTAAATGAAAAGGAAGTGGCGCTGGCTTCCGTTGAAGAGCGCCTTGCGACTGCTGAAGAGCGTGTGGCTTCGATGCGTACGGAACTCACCGCGGGCGGCACGGACCTCGTGCAGACTAAGCAGGAGCTGCAGCAAAAAACGGAGGCGCTTGCGCTTTCCCAGAGCCGCGCCGCAACCTTTGAGGCTGACCTCATCAAGGTTCGTGAGAGCCTTGAAGCACAGACTGCTGAAATCCGCCAGAGAGCCGGTGAAATGACCTCACTGCGCGCGGAACTCACAAAGGCCCGCAACGAAACGCAGGAAAAAGAAAATGAGGCTCAGGTGCAGGCCCGCCAGATTGAAGCACTGAAGGCTGAAATCGAGGGGCTGCAGAAGACCGTTGCTCAAAAGAGCGAAGAGGTAAGCCGCATTGAAGCTGTCCGAAGTGAAGAGGCGCAGAAGAGGCAGTCGGTGGACACGCTCTTGGCCGGCAAAGACGAGGAACTGCGCGTCAGCCGCGCTGAGTGTGAGCGGCTTCGTACGGTTTTAAATGCAGCAGTCAATGAACTCAAAAGTCTCATGCCGGCAAAAACTGCGGAGTAATAAAGAAGTCTTTGATTTCAATGCGTTGACGGTTTAACGGCGCCTGCTTGCTGATTTTTCTTGCCGACAGGCGCCGAACTCTGTACAATGCGCAACTCATTCGGGGCGTAGCGCAGCCTGGTAGCGCACTTGCATGGGGTGCAAGGGGTCGCGAGTTCGAATCCCGCCGCCCCGACCAATTCCAGGAAAGGAGATGACGAAAGTTGTCTCCTTTTTTCATTCTTCTGTCCGTGGCTCCGGACAGCGAGTCAGTTTTTCTCCGCAGAATAAGAAAACGGCCGGTGTGCAGTAATCACAAACCGGCCGGTTCTCAGTCTCCAAATCACAGAATTTCCCGCAGGGAAAGCGTGAGGCCCGCGCGCAGGATAAGAAGCCCGAAGTCGGCGCAGAGAGCGCGGGAGGTAAACAGATTTTTCAGCATTTTTTGTAAGGTTTCCGAAAAAAATGGGATCGGTCAGCGACCGACGGTGTGCGCAATGGTGCGCGAGCGGGCTGAGCCCAATCTGAAAGACGCACTCTCTGACAGAACTGTCATCTGCGCGTCAGAAACACAATCGGTGCCGGAAGGCAAGTCTTTTGGCCTGGCCTCTTGTACACTGCCGTTTTCGGATTGTTTTTCTCTTTGAAAGCCATGCATATCCTGGTGAGTAATGACGACGGCTACAGCGCGCCCGGTATTCAGAAGCTCGCGCACGCGATGAGTAATTTTGGCCGCGTGACGGTGTTTGCGCCTGAGTGCAACCAAAGCGGTGCGAGTAACGCCCTGACGCTTAATAAAACGCTTTCGGTCATGCAGACGGCGGAAAACGTGTTTGTGGTGAAGGGAACGCCTTCGGACTGTGTGCATACGGCGCTCACCGGGTTTCTCAAAGATAAGCCAGATCTTGTTGTTTCCGGGATTAACTGCGGCGCCAATATGGGCGATGACACGCTTTATTCCGGCACGGTCGCTGCGGCGATCGAAGGCTACGTCTTCGGGATTGACTCCATTGCCTTCAGCCAGATTGAAAAGGGCTGGAAAAATCTCGATTCCGCAGTGGATATGGCCTGCGTTGTGGTGGAACGGTTTTTAAGCCGTAAAACGGGAACGGATCCTGTGCTTTTAAACGTCAATATGCCCAACCTTGCCGCCGACGAATTTGAGGGCATTATGGCTACGCGCCTCGGCAGACGCCACAACGCGTATCCGCTCATTCTGCAGCCGGGAACGCAGCAGCCTGCGGTTTACCGTTTGGGCGCAGCGGGCGACCCCCGTGACTGCGGACCGGGCACGGACTTTTGGGCGGTGTCCCACGGCTTTGTGTCGGCAACACCCCTGCAGATTGACCTCACGGCCCACAACCGCGTTGCTGATGCCGCCAAATGGCTTCAGTAAAATATCCGGCAGTTTTCGGCCCGAACCTATTTTTGTGAGCAACTGAATTCATGCAGCTGAAACTTCTTTTTGCCGCAGCGGCCGCGGCAACCCTGGTGGGCTGCTCCACCACGACCACGATGGCCCCGATTGAAAACCACGCGCGGGGCAGTGAGAGTGCGGCAACGACCGTACCCATTGAGGAAGGTTCCTCAACGCAGGTGCCGGCTTCGCCCTACCTCGCGAAAGAAAAAGCCCCGGTTTCAAGCGGCCGCACGCACGTGGTGGTTGCCGGCGATACGCTCTACAACATCGGCGTGCGCTACGGCGTGAACCCGAGGGAACTCGCCGCCTTAAACGGTATTTCCGATCCGACGACGATTTCGATCGGAACTGAACTCAGAATCCCTCAGACCGAGCCCGCCGAAACGACGGTGATGGGTGAGACCATTGAAATGGTTCCTGCGGCGGGGGGCGAAACCGTGACTGCGACAACAACAGCACCCGCAGCGGGTGCGGCGGTTGAAGTTGCCAAGCGCCCTGAGACGCCGGATGAAGCCGCGACGCGCGAAATTGAAGCCCAGAGGGCGATGCGTGAAGCCGCCGCCCGCGGTGAAATTCAGTTCCCGTGGCCTGTGCCCGGAGCGGTGATCGCTACCTACGAGCAGACCGGCAATATGGGGATTGATATCGCGGGCACGATCGGCGAACCCATTAAGGCCGTGCTTGACGGTACGGTGCAGTACGTGGGTCAGAACGTCAAGGGCTACGGTCAGTTCGTGATCGTGCGCCACAACGTGCGTCTGCCCGGTAAGAGCGCGATGCCCCTGGTGACGGTTTACGGCAACACCTCCAAAATCCTTGTGCGCATCAATGAAAGCGTGCGCAAGGGGCAGACGATTGCCCTGATGGGGGATTCCGACAGCGACACGGGCGCCAAGATGCGCTTTGAAGTGCGTCAGGGGCCGCCGCTTGATCCCATGAAGTATCTTGAGCCGCGTAAAGAACCCTAAACGCGGAGCGTACAAAAAACACCCCGTGCCCGGTCGAGCGTCATCCGATGCCGGCCGGGCTGATTAATTTCTTTGAGAACAGATTAGAAAAAAATGGCCCGAGCAAAGAAAGTCAAGGAACATCCGGTTTACTGCATTGCGATTGAACGCCTGGACGGCGAGGGACGCGGCGTCGGGCACCACGAAGGGAAGGTTGCGTTTGTCGAAGGTGCTTTGCCCGACGAAACCGTGGATTACGAGTGTTTCCGCAATAAACCCAACTTTGAAATCGGGCGCGTGAAGACGATTCTCAAGGAGTCTTCGCTGCGCGTGACGCCCAAATGCCCGAATTTCGGCATCGGCCCGGGCAGCTGCGGGGGCTGCGCCATGCAGCACCTTGAACCCAATGCCCAGGTGGCCTTTAAGCAGGCGGTTTTAACCGACGCGCTCTGGCACATCGGAAAATTGAAGGCCGAGTCGCTTCTTGCGCCCATTTACGGTCCCTTCTGGCACTACCGCCACAGAGCGCGCCTGACGGTCCGAAACGTTGAGAAAAAGGGCGGCGTGCTCGTGGGCTTTCACGAAAAAAGCTCCAGCTATGTCGCGGATATGAAAGAGTGCCTGATTCTGCCGAAGAAAATCAGCGACATGCTCCCTGCGATGCGTGAGCTCGTCGCTTCCCTTGATATGCGTGACCGGATGCCCCAGATTGAAGTGGCGGTCGCAGGCGACGGCCATACGGCGCTTGTTTTCCGCAATCTTGAGCCGGTGACGGAGGCCGATTCCGCAAGGCTTCTTGCGTTCGGCAAAGACAAGGGCGCCGACATTTGGCTGCAGCCCAAGGGCCCTGAGACCGCCTATCCCATGAACCCGGAAGACGCCGATAAGCTGAGACTTCACCTCGGGGAATTCGGCGTTGACATCGTCTTTAAACCCACGGACTTCACGCAGGTCAATCACGCCTTAAATGAAACGATGGTTTCGCGTGCCGTGCATCTTCTGGGCGTAAAGCCCGGGCATAAGGTCGCGGACTTTTTCTGCGGTTTGGGGAACTTTACGCTCCCCCTGGCGCGGTGCGCGGCGCACGTCACGGGCTTAGAAGGCAGTGATGGGCTTGTGGCCCGGGCGCGGGCCGGCGCCGAAATGAACGGCCTTGCTGAGAAAACCGACTTTATCGCGAGGAACCTCTTTACCTGGAGCGAAGACGACTGGAATGCGCTCTGGGAAAGGTCGGGCGGCATTGACCGCGTGATCATTGATCCCCCGAGAGAAGGCGCGCAGGCTTTGGCGCAGGTGCTTGCGAAAACCGACAAGCGCCCCGCGCGTGTGGTCTACGTGTCTTGTAACCCGGCAACGCTTGCACGTGACTGTGCGATTCTGCACCATGAAGGCGGCTGGCACATCCGTGCCGCGGGCGTCATGAACATGTTCCCGCACACCGGACACGTCGAAAGCATGGCGGTGCTTGAGCCCGGTCCCAAGCCTGAGAAAAAATCGGAGGAGCCGGTTGCGGCCGAGAGCCTGCAGACACCTGAAACGACGGCAAAAGACGCCGCCTCTAAGGTGCCTGAAGACGGCGTTTAAAAACCGGCTCCATGCTAAAATAACCGCCCCTTGGCCTTTAAGGGCCGGGGATTGAATTTTCAGGCATCGACTGCGCGGTTTTTTTAAGGACGCGCGCAGCCGATGTGTTTTTGTGTCTGCGGCAAAGACTGCTGCGGCGGACTTAACCGCAGACTCGCATACTTCTCAAAGAAGAGAAAAGAAGAAATGGCTATTCAGCGTACCCTTTCCATCATCAAGCCCGATGCCGTCGCCAAGAACGTGATCGGCAAGATCTACTCCCGTTTCGAAACCAACGGTCTGCGCATTGTTGCCGCTCAGATGCGTCAGCTCTCCCGTGCCGAAGCCGAAGGCTTCTACGCTGTGCACCGCGAACGCCCCTTCTTTAAGGCGCTCGTGGACTTCATGATCTCCGGTCCCGTCATGATTCAGGTTCTCGAAGGTGAAAACGCCATCGCCAAGAACCGTGAACTCATGGGCGCTACGGATCCGAAGAAGGCCGAAAAGGGGACGATTCGCGCTGACTTCGCCGAAAGCATCGACGCCAACGCCGTGCACGGCTCCGACGCTCCGGAAACGGCGGCTGTGGAAATCGCTTACTTCTTCCCGACCCTTGCGATCTGCAAGCGCTAAGAAGGACACAGGACGGTCATGACGACAACTGAGAGCAGTCAGCAGGAAAAAATTAATCTTCTGGACCTTGACGCCGAAGGCATCCGTGCCTGGTGCGCCTCAATCGGCCAGAAGCCTTTCCGTGCGACGCAGCTTGCGCGCTGGATTCACCGCTACTGCTGCGATGATTTTGATGCCATGACCAACCTTGCCAAAGAGTTCCGGGCCAGGTTGAAGGACCTGGCCTACATCAAAGCGCCATCGATCATTAGGGAACACAAAAGCGCCGACGGTACGCGCAAATGGCTCTTTGATGTGGGTAACGGCAACGCCGTCGAGGCGGTTTTTATCCCGGAAGACGACCGCGGAACGCTCTGTATTTCAACGCAGGCGGGCTGCGCCATGGGGTGCCTTTTCTGCTCCACGGGTAAGCAGGGCTTTAACCGCAACCTCACGACCGGTGAAATTGTGGGGCAGCTCTGGACCGCCGAGCGGGAATTAAGGCGCGAAGCCGGCATTACCGACCCCAACGACCGCGTGATCAGCAATGTTGTGCTGATGGGGATGGGCGAGCCCCTGCAAAACCTCGATAACGTCATTCCGGCCCTGAGAATTTTTCTGGACGACAACGGCTACGGGCTTTCGCGCCGCCGCGTGACGGTTTCCACCTCGGGCCTTGTGCGCCAGATGGATAAGTTGGGCGAAGCGGTGCCGGTGGCACTTGCGGTGAGTCTGCATGCGCCCGACGATGCGCTGCGCGATAAGCTCATGCCCGTCAATAAGAAGCACCCGCTCGAGGAGCTTCTTGCGGCCTGCCGGCGCTATCTGAAGGTGGCGCCTCGGGACTTCATCACGTTTGAGTATCTGCTTTTGGGCGGCATCAACGACGCGCCCGAGCAGGCAAGGGCTCTGGTGAAGCTTGTGAAGACCGTGCCCTGCAAATTTAATCTCATTCCCTTTAATCCCTTCCCGGACTCGGACTTAAAGCAGCCAGAGCGCGAGAAGGTTCTGGCTTTTGCAAAGATTTTGAACGACGCGGGTATTGTCACGACGGTGCGCAAAACGCGCGGTGATGATATTGCCGCAGCCTGCGGGCAGTTGGCAGGCGAAGTGCGCGACCGCACGCGCCGTGCGATCCGCCTCGTGCAGCAAAAGGAAGAGGCCCGTGATCTTCTTGTCAAAGATGCGGCGGCCTCACACTGAGAGTAACGGTTGAAACGATGAGCGTTTACAAAGAACGCCGTGCAACGCATGCGGTAAGCGTCAGAAATGCGGATAACGTCGTGGTGATCGGGGGCGGTTACCCCGTGGTCGTGCAGTCCATGACCAATACCGCGACCGAAGACATTGACGCCACGGTGTGCCAGACGGTGCGGCTTGCCGCAACCGGCTCTGAACTCGTGCGTCTCACGGTCAATACCCCGGCAGCCGCCAAGGCCGTGGCCGCGGAGCTGGGGGTGGATGAATCCCACGCTGGGCTCCTGCCCGCCGACAAG
>ENA-OROZ01001193-OROZ01001193.1-human-gut-metagenome-genome-assembly--contig:-NODE-1193-length-25217-cov-6.444837_pt1 | contig 25217 bp, 29 predicted proteins | sample MGYA00242138_ERZ509066 | MGnify/ENA primary metagenome ERZ509066 (study PRJEB26280, sample SAMEA2338691) | human gut metagenome | biome: human gut; feature: human-associated habitat; material: faeces... | reverse complement strand
GGGCGTCCCCGTAAAGTTACACCGGCCGCCAGCTCTGCTGCGACGCCTGCCTAAGCGGCTATAGTTCCACAGGTTGGGAAACTTTTAATTAACAAAAAGAAATTTTTTCTTTATTAAAATCAGAATTTAAGCCATGAAAAGAGCGCTGTTTTTTCAGCGCTCATGCAAAATTCAAGCTAGTCTTACAGGGCATGCACCAAAACGGTGCACGCCGGAATAATCCGCTGATTATCCCGCGAAATGCATCCGCGCTCATGAGCATTACTGCCTACAAAAGCGCTGTCCGTGCGGTTTGCCCGCGTTTCCCGCAGACTTCGCTTCAGGCAAAAACGGCAGGCAGAAAAAAGCCCGCCGCGGTCCTCTTTCAAAAAAGACCGAAGCGGGCCTGATGCTCCCTGCGCCCGCAGGCGCAAGGCACCGTCACTGCCGGTTAATAGTTGTGCTTGCGGACTTCAAAGAAGCTCTTCGCATGGTGGCACACCGGGCAGACGTCCGGAGCCTTCGTGCCCACCACGATGTGGCCGCAGACGCGGCATTCCCACATCTGCATTTCGATCTTTGCGAAGACCTCCTTCATCTGGACGTTTCCGAGAAGCTTTCTGTAGCGCTCTTCGTGGGTCTTTTCAATCGCACCCACCATACGGAACTTTGCGGCGATTTCGGTAAAGCCTTCTTCTTCGGCTTCCTTCGCAAAGGTCGCGTACATGTCCGTCCACTCGTAGTTTTCGCCTTCGGCGGCGGCAAGGAGATTGGCGTCGGTCTTGCCAATGCCGCCCAAAAGTTCAAACCAAAGTTTGGCGTGTTCCTGCTCGTTGCGGGCGGTGGTGAGGAAAATCGCCGCGAGCTGCTCGTAGCCTTCCTGTCGGGCGCGCTCCGCAAAGTACGTGTACTTGTTTCTCGCCTGCGATTCACCGGAAAATGCAGCCTGCAGGTTCTTTTCGGTCTTCGTGCCCGCAAGACCGGCAATCGCCGGGCCCGCTTTCTTCGCACCCAAATCAGCGCTTCTGTCCGTGTAGGACGTGTGAAGCATCTTTTCAGCCAAGTCGCTTAAGAGCTTGCCGTAGAAGTCCTTGTAAAGCTCTTTGATCTCGCTGTTATCGTGGCTCGTGCGGTGCGCGCGGTCCATGGAGCTGTCGCGCTTATAAAGCGCATCAATACGCTTCTGACGGATGGCGTTTTCCTTACCCGGCTCAAGCTTGGGCTGTCCGCCCCCGCTGATGCAGCCGCCCGGGCAGGTCATCACTTCCACGAAGTGATACTGCTTGGCACCGGGCTTTTTCATCTCCTCAATGAAGCGCCCCGCGGAGGCCGTGCCGTAAACGACGGCGACGTTAACGGTCTTGCCTCCCACATCAAGGCTTGCTTCACGCACGTCCTTGAGACCGCGCACAGGCTGCAGGTCAAAAAGAACGTCCGGGCTCTTCTGATGCGTGATGAATTCATAGGCCGTGCGAAGCGCGGCTTCCATGACGCCACCGGTGTTGCCGAAGATGACGCCCGCGCCGGAAGCCTCACCCATGAGCGAATCGTAGGTGCCTTCCTTGACGTCCTCGTAGCGGATGCCGCGCTCTTTGGCCCAAAGCGCCAGCTCGTGCGTCGTCACCACGTGATCGGTGTCGCGCATACCCTCAATTCCGAGGTACTTCCCTGCAGCGCACATCTCTTCACGGCGGATTTCGTACTTTTTGGCCGTGCAGGGTGTGACCACCACGTGCATGATTTTCTTGGGATCAAGCCCCATCTTCTTTGCAAAGTAGGTCTTCACGGTCGGACCCTGCATGCCGATCGGGCTCTTCGCACTTGAAATGTGGTCAAGAATTTCGGGGTGGAAGGTTTCGCAGTACTGCACCCAGGCCGGGCAGCAGCTGGTGAACATGGGGAAGGGACCGTAAACTGCGGCGGGGGCTTGTCGCCGTTGACAACACGTTCAATGAGTTCGCTTGCTTCTTCAACGATCGTGAGGTCGGCGCCGAAGTTGGTGTCAAGCACGTAGTCGGCACCAAGGGCACGCAAAAGCCCAATCATCTTCCCCTGCGCAAAGGAGCCTGCCGAATAGCCGAAGGCTTCGGCAATACCCACGCGCACCGAGGGAGAGGTACTCATCACCACGATGGTGTCGGGGTCGTCGATTGCCTTTTGCACGGCTTCAAATTCCGTGGGACTGTAAAGGCTTCCCGTCGGGCAGACGTTGATGCACTGGCCGCAGTGCACGCACACGGCTCTGTCGCCCGTAGCCGCGAGGCTGTAGTTGTTGTTCACTCCGATATAGTCGGAGCAGATCTGAGCGCACATCGTGCATTTAACGCACAGGCTCTCATCGCGCGCGAGCGCAGGGTTATCCGCATTGACGGCAACGCGGGTCGTTTGGGGCAAATGTCTGGACATAAAGTCTCCTGCTCAGTCCGAGCATCTCGGCGGCCGGGGTCATGTTTTTTTATTGGCCGTTGCTGAGTTTTTTGGTGTGCGCACGCGGAGTATCTTCCCCGCTTATGCGTCCCTTAAATTATAGAAATTACAGGGTCGTGCCCGTCATAATTCCGAGCTATAGCCAGCCTTAAGCTGCCAGTGCCGCGTCAAGTGCCGCAAGCCACGTCTTAAGGCAAGACCGGCCTACTTCGAGACAAACGACCGGATGTCGGCGGACTTTCTGATTCAGACGGGCACCGACCTCATCCCGCCGGAACTTGCTCTAAATCCCAGCCGCCGAAAGAGCACCGTCAAACGCTTTGCCGTGCGGCAGAAAATGCCCTTTGCCGTACGGTTTTCACTCGACAACCTGAGTTTTACTGACGGCGTGATGACAATTCCGCTACCGCTGGCGGACTGGACGGCCAAACTCATCGGCCTCACTGAAAACAGTGCTTATTAAGACAGCACCTACAGAACCGCAGCCGCGTAGTACGGCAAGAACAAAATGCCGTCTTGCTCTTTCACCTCACCGTGGTGAAGAACAATGCCGTCTCCTATACGGCTGCCGTAAGTGGCTTTAATACGTTCAAGTGACTTGATACTCAATGACTTACCGGACTTTACTTCCAAAGGAACAACCTTTTTTCCCTTCCGCATCAGAAAGTCAATTTCCATCACAGTTTTACGCGTTTTGGCATCGCGTTTTGCGTAGAAGTAGGCCTTATGCCCGCCGGATCTCAGACACTGGGCCACAACATTTTCCACGAGCATTCCTTCATTAACCTGCAGACGGTCGAGAAGAACGGCCTTGTAGAGGTCATTGTCCATGTATGTCCCGTCGTAAAAGGCCAAAGTCACCAGCAAACCCGTATCCGTCAGATAGCACTTAAAAGACGAGTCCGTGATGCCGAGATTAAAAGCAACGCTCGGGTCTTCCACATTAAATGCAAGGTTGACAACCATGGCTTCATCAAGCCAACGTACCGGCCCACGGTATTCGCGCAACCGGGCCTGCGGATCAATATGCGAGATCACAAACCGCTTGTCGTGCTTGGACAGTTCTGACGGAATCTGCTCAAAGAAATTACCGACATACTCGGATTTCTCTTCGTTTTGTTCCTGCATATCCTGCTTGTAGAGCCTGAGAATTTCATGCTTGACGAAGTCAGCTTTCTCAAAATTTTTGTCCGGTAAAAATGCTGAAACAACCTGCGGCATTCCTCCCACAAGCATGTACTCCCGGAAGCGGTTCATGATGCTCTGATGCATGGCTCCGAAAGGCTTTCTCGCCTCGACACGACTGCGAATCATCGGAATTGTCACATGATCATCCTGGGCCCAAAGGAATTCTTCAAAATCCATCGGCAGAACATCGAGCGGGTACTCCTCCGACGGAATCAGAATATCCTTGCTTTTTTTAGTAATTCCTGCCAAAGACCCCGTTTCAAGGTAGTGATATCGACCGTCTTCCAGCAGAGTCTTCAATGCCTGCCGGGCTGCAGGAAAGAGCTGAACCTCATCCAGGATAATGAGCGATTCACCCCGAAAGAGTTTTGTTTTGTAAATCAGCTGCAGCGTCTCAAAGAGGGTATCAAGGTCAAGTAACCCGTTTACGAAGAGATTGCGGACATCATCTGTTACCTGATCAAACCTGATCAGAATATGTGACTTATATGCCTCTTCGCCAAGCTTCTTAGCCAGCGTGGTTTTTCCCACACGACGTGCTCCTTTTAAAAACAAGGCGTACTTCGGAGCGTAGTCATGCTTCCAGCGCAACATCTCTTGGTAAATTTTTCGTTCAAACATTGGGGTTTCCGATGAATTTTCACAATTGCGCCAGATATTTTATGAGAATTTTTCACAATTGCGCCAAATCTTTTTCATCATATTTCCACAATTGCAACAACCATCATTTGGTAATTTTCCACAATTGCGCAAATCTCATGCACTAAAAGAACCAAGATACACAGCCCGCCACTCACACCTTGCGCCGGAAAAACACATACGCCAGGGGCAGTGACGCCCCTGCCACCACTGCCGCAGGCCAGAGCACAGCAAACATCTCGCCCCACGTGCAGCCCGCAAGGTACACGCGCCGCATTGCAAGGAGTGCAAAGCGCAGGGGATCGAGCCACGTGAGTGCCTGCACCCACTCCGCCATATTCGCGACCGGCGTAAAAAGCCCGGAAAGAAGCACCATCGGCACGAGGTTGACGACAACCAGAAGAAGCGCCTGCTGCATGTTCTTGCTGTAGGCTGAAATCGCAAGCCCCAGCCCCACGACCGCCGCGATAAAAATGAGAAGAATCGTAAGAATCTGAGCAAAACTCCCCGCAAGCGGAATCCGGAACCACCACAAGTCCGCCGCGAGAATAAGGCACGCCTGCATGAGTCCCACCACCATCGGGACAAAGGCCTTGGCAAAAAGAATCTGCCCAGTTGTGACGGGCGTGACGGAGAGTTGCTCAAACGTCCCCTGTTCCCGCTCACGCGCCACCGACAGGGCCGCGAGCACCACGGTCTGCAGCATCGAAAGCATGACGATGAGCCCGGGCATGATGAACCACTGCGTGATGTTGTTGGGGTTATAAAAAAGGCGCATCGCCACGCCCGCCGTGACGCCGCTTTTTTCGGCCGAAAAGTCACTCACAATCGTCTGCAGGTAGCCTGCCGCCAACTGCGCGGTCGTGGAGTTGCGGCCGTCCACCACGACCTGCACGGGCGCGGTGCGGCCCGAATAAAAGCGCGAAGAAAAGTCGGGCGCAATCACTGCCACCACAAGCGCGTCGGTTTCATCAACCGCGCGCCTTACCTGCGCAGTGTTGGTAAGCGTTGCCACCCGCTGAAAAATCCCGCCCGCTTCAATGCGTCGTATGAGCTCGGAGGAAAGCTCAGTTTTCGCCAAATCACAGACCGCGTAAGGGATGCACTCAAGGTTAAAACTTGCGATATACCCGAAGAGAATGATGTAAAGAATGATGGGCGCCACAAGAATCATGCGGCTTGTGCGGTCCTTTAAGACCGAGAGAAACTCTTTTTTAACGAGCGCTGTGAGCGCCACGGAGAAAAACGCGCTCATTTCCGGATCCTCTTGGCGCACTGCCCGTACGCGAGCGTAAGAAACAATACGGCAAAGGCCGTGAGCACGGCAAAGTCCCGGATCGCGAGTTCCGGCATCCCGCCCGTTAAAAAGCCGAGCCGCAGCAGCTCCATGTAGTAGACCGGCGGAAAGGCGTGCGCAAGCCAGTCGGCCCAGACCGGGGCGCTTCGCAAGTCAAAGATAAAGCCCGAAAGAATCACGGCCGGCAAAAAGCCCGAGAGGATCGTGATTTGGCTTGCAAGAAACTGTGAGCGCGTCACGCCCGAAACAAAGAGTCCGAGCCCGAGTCCAATCAAAAGGTAGAGGGCGGATGAGACCGTAATCACCGTAAGACTCCCCCGCACCGGCACGTCGTAGAGAAAAAGCGCGGCAAAAAGACAGAGCCCCCAGCCGACGAGCCCCAGCACAAAGTACGGAAGCACCTTGGATATGAGAATTGCCAGGGGTGAGGCCGGCGTTGCAATCAAGGCTTCCATCGTGCCCCTCTCCCATTCACGCGCAAGCACAAGGCCCGTTAGCATCATCCCGGTCATCGTGAGCACAATGACCATCAGTCCCGGCACGAGATACCTGCGGCTCTCCGCGCTCTCGTTAAACCAGATGCGGGGCACCGTCGCGGCGCCCGCTACCTGTGAGTTTCTCACGCGCGCAATCATCGCCGCAGCCGTCACGGCGTTACCGATCATCACCGCCCTCGGCGCGTCAATGCCGTCAATCAAAAGCTGCGCTGCGGTCGCACCCCGCCGGGTTTCAAGCACCAGCAGCGCCTCAACGTCAAAGGCTTTCAAAGCCTTTTCCCCTTCGGCGCGCGAGGTGAAAACCATGGTTTTAAAGACGGGGTTATGGGTAAAAGCGGTTGTGAGCGCCTGCGCTTCCCCGGTTTTGGCTTCCTGCGCAATCCCGAGGCGCACGTCGCGGATGTCAAAACTTAACCCGTAACCAAACAAAATAATGAGCACCACAGGCATCACGATCCCGAGCAAAAAGGCGCTCTTATCCCGCACGATCTGCCGGGTTTCCTTCAAGGTGAGCGCCGCCGTGTGGCGCCAAAAGTCCGCAAAGCTCATGACGCCTCTCCTCGCCCCGCCTGTACCACCCGGATAAAGGCCGCTTCCATCGTAGGGGCGTCGCCGCGGATTGCTTCAGGGGTACCGGCGGCAATCGTGCGGCCCGCATCCTGAATGAGAAGCCGGTCGCAATACTGCGCCTCTTCCATGAAGTGCGTGGTGACGATAATCGTGACGCCTGCGGCCGAAAGTTCCGTCATCCACCGCCAGAAACGGCGCCGCGCCATGACGTCTGCGCCGCTTGTGGGTTCATCAAGAAAGAGAACCGAGGGTTCGTGAATCAAAGCCGCCGCCATCGCCAGGCGCTGCTTCATGCCGCCCGGCAACTCCCCCGCGGTTTTATCCAAGACGTCGGTTAACGCCAGCGACGCCGTGAGCTCCACAATGCGCGCGTCCGCCTCTTTTGTCGTCAGCCCATAGGCCCCTGCAAAAAACCGCAGGTTTTCCCGCACCGTGAGGTTTCCGTAAAGCGAAAATTTCTGCGACATGTAGCCTAAGCGTGAGCGCGCGAGTTTTCTTGAGGCGCGGACGTTGACGCCCGCGACTTCGAGGTCGCCGCCGCTTACCTCCAGCAGGCCGCAAATCATCCGGAAGGTCGTGGTTTTCCCCGCGCCGTTGGGCCCCAAAAGCCCGAAGATTTCCCCGGGGTGCACCACGAACGACGTTTTATCCACCGCCGTAAAAGCCCCGAACCGCCGCACAATGTCCTGAGCGCGGATAACGGGGTCAGAGACCGCGGCCCGCCCTTTAACGGTAAGTGCATTGCCGGTCTGCGTAAGGCCCAGGACCTTTTCCCGCCACGCAAGATACCCGTCTTCCAGGCGCGCGGGGGCCTCCGTGACGGTGAGCGCCGGAAAAGCTGCGGTAAGCTCTGCCGCCGTGACGCCGTCCCTTAAAAGCACATGCACGCCTCCGGCAAGCGGCAGGGCGTCAAGCACCAAAGCAGAGTCAGAAAGCTCAGCCTGCACGTCCCGTACGCGCCCGGTGTAGCCCGCGACCTGCGCCGTGCGGCCTGCGGCATGCGCGGTGACTTCAGCGGGAGTGCCGGTAAGCTGCAGGCGGCCCCCTTCAAGAAGCGCCACCTGATCACACTGCGCGGCCTCGTCCATGTAGGTCGTCGCAATGACGACCGTCATCTTCCCGGTGCCGCTTTCGGCTTTGAGAATCTCAAAAAGTTCCTTTTTGGATAAGGGGTCCACCCCTACCGTAGGTTCATCCAGAAGCAACACGTCCGGGCGGTTTAAAAGCGCACAGGCCAAACCCAGCTTTTGCTTCATGCCGCCCGAAAGTTTCCCCGCGGGGCGCGCGGTAAAAGCGGTGAGCTGCGTCATCGCAAGAAGCCTTGCGATTCTCTCCCCCCTCTCTTTGCCGTCAATACCGAAAAGGTCGGCGTAGAGAAGGAAATTTTCCATGACGGAAAGATCTTCATAGAGCCCGAACTTCTGCGGCATGTAGCCGATTCGCGTTTTAACGCCCGCGTTTTCCGGGTAAAGCGCTTCCCCCAAGACCGTCACCGAGCCTTTTTGCGGCCGCAGCACGCCCGCCATCACGCGCATGAGCGTGGTTTTGCCTGCGCCGTCAGCGCCCGCTAGCGCCGTGAGCGACCCCGCTTTGATTGTGAGCGTGATGTCGTCAATCAGGGGCTTAACCGCACCTTTTTCAAAGCGGCTCACACGGGTGACTGTGAGGGCCTCGGCCATAACTATTTCCCCAGCGAAACCGTCACGGGCATCCCGAGCCGCAGCGCACCGTCGGGATCAGCCACCGTGATGCGCACCTCGTACACAAGGCTGGTTCTCAGCTCTTCGGTCTGCACGGTTTTGGGCGTAAATTCCGCGACCGTGGAAATAAAGCCCACGGTGCCTTCAAAGGCCTTACCCGGCGCGCTGTCGGTAAAAACCGCAACCTTTTGCCCGGTACGGATACGCCCGAGGTTCACTTCATCGATGTAGGCCCTCACCCACAGGGGGTCGGTGAGCGCGAGTTCAAAGACGGGCGTTGCCGCTGAAACCATGCTCCCGGCTTCTAAAAAGCGCTCGCGCACGACGGCGTCCGCCGGAGCCGTGAGGGTGCAGTTTTTAAGCATCCGTTCGGCGTCAGCCGTCTGCACGCGCGCTGATGCGAGCCGAGCTCTTGCGACCTCGAGTTCTTCGGCGCGGGTGCCGGCTAAAAGCAGATCGAGTTCTTTTTGTGCTGCATTGCGCTGCGCCAGGTCCACTTTCTGCTGCGAGCAGACCTGATCAATCCTTAAGGGGCTTGTGGCCGTGCCGAGTTTTTTCTCACGCTCACAGGTGCGGCGGGATAGCTGCAGGGCGGCCTCTGACGCCGCCACACGGGCGCGTGCGGCGTCAATCTGTTCGGTGCGGCTGCCGGCCAAAAGCAAATCAAGGTTTTTCTGCGCAACGGTTTGCGCTGCGCGGGCCGCGTCCAGGGCAATGCGGTAACGGGTGTCGTCAAGCTGCGCGATCACCTCACCCTTTTTCACCGTGTCGCCTTCTTCGAGCGCAACGGAGGCAAGCCTGCCACCCTCTTCAAAGGCGGGGCTGACGGTCCTCATATCGACGCTCCCGTAAATTTTGAGCGCACCTTCTTCGGTCTTAAAAACGCCGGTGTACACCGCAACGGTTGCCGCCGCGAGACACACAACCACCGCTGCGGCGGCAAGGATTTTCTTTGCCATGTCTGGCCCCGTAAGCTGTTTCCTTCCGACCTATTGTAGGGATGCGGACGGCATTTTCTGCAATCTTTCAAAAAGCATGCCGCTCATTGACTTTTGCGCAATACTCTGAGCAACGCCTGTTGTTTTTCTCCGACACCGCCATGCGCATCCAGTACGCTTCTGACCTGCACCTCACTTTCGACCGCAATTTCCAATATGTCCTTTCAGGGGGGGGGCATCAAGCCCGAGGGTGACGTCTTTGTGCTTGCGGGTGACATTGCCGAAATCCAACACCTCGAGCGCTACGACGCGTTTTGGGACTGGTGCTCGGAACACTTCAAAGAAACGATTTTTGTGCCCGGAAACCACGACTGGTACGGCTGCTGGATTTCCATAATGCGCTGAAGTGCCAAGTAAATCAGCTTCTTGGCGGATTCTTCATGCGGAAACATGGTTCGAGTTTTGATTACCTTCCGAACGCCACGGTTGAGAGCCTCAATCTACCGCCCAAGGTCTTCTTTCTGATCATGAGACGACACCCTGGCGTAACCGACATCACGGCGGTCATTCTGTTCTTCAGGTGAATCATCATTTTGGACAAACCGGCGGTGCCCGCCGAAAGTACAGGAGCAACTGAGCAGGCCCTTCGCAACCCTGCGACGGATGGTGCTTACAGAGACGTCGTACTGTTTGGCAACGAGGCCTATGGAGACCAATGTCATGTGAGCCTCCTTTCCTGCGGTTCAAAAAACGCCGTTTAACCTTACAGTAGCATGATGGTAGATTTGGGAGAATATTTCTCGACTAGCAAAGCCCGAAGGGCGGACTTCCTGCGTTCAGAGCGCTTACTGCTGCGTGTCCCGCGGAATCCGCTTAATCTCTTCCACAACCACCGCGTCTTCCACCACCGTGGTGCGTTTGACGCCGGCCTGGGCCTTGTCGCCGGGCTTGAGACCCTCTTCAGGGGCACGGGCTTCAGCCACGCGGTCTTCAGCGTCTTCCTGAGCGCGCATCTCTTCCTGCATGCGCTTACGTAAGTTTTCCAGCGGATCGCCGTGCCGCCAGCGCCAGTAGACGCCGTAAAGCGCAAGCGCCGCCACGCAGATCAGCACAAAAAGCAAAATGCCGCCGATCACGGGCAGAAGCAATATGCCGATCCCCACGACCGCCGCAAGCACCACGGCGGAGACAAGAAACTGAACAATGGGATTGACGGGACGGCCGTTGATGTAAAGCGCCATGGCGGTGTGTACAAACCTTTGTAAGAAGAATTACGTAACCGGTATTTTGCAGCAGGGCGGGCCCCTGCAAATGTAAACAAACGCATCCGTTTGTACGCATTTTCCTCTGTTTTGAGGTCCTTCTCCTCAAGAAATACCCGCACGCGGCGCCCCGGACGGCGTGCGCGTGAATGAAATCCTTTATCATTCGCGCACCCGTTTCCGAGTATCATCAACGAAAACTATCGACTTTTGTCGAACGATGGACGAAAATTATCGCCATCCGTTCAGCGGCCGCGCCCGTCGCCTGCCGCCCTGCCCATAAGGCAGCTACTTATCGACTAAGCATATGACTACAACGACTTGCAAACAGCCTCTGCCCGATGTGCAGAGCTCGATTGACACACGCCGCATCGCCATTGACCGCGTGGGTGTGAGGGGTCTTACGGTTCCGATGACCGTCCAAAGCGTTGACGGCGCGCAGCCTACGGTTGCCAAGGCCAGTATGTACGTGAGCCTTCCGGCCGAGCACAAGGGCACGCACATGTCCCGCTTTGTGGCGCTCATCTACGAAAACAAGGAACCCTTGTCCGAGCCCATGATGCGCAACCTTCTTGCGCGCATGCTCGAACTTCTGGAAGCCGAAAACGGCTACATCGAAATCAGTGCGCCGTTCTTTGTGATGAAGGCAAGCCCGGTTTCCGGTCTTAAGAGCCTCATGAACTACGAAATCCGCTACATCGCCGAGAAAAAGGACGGTGTGACGAAGGTTCTGCAGGAAATTAAGGCCCCCGTAACGAGCCTTTGCCCCTGCAGCCGCGAAATCAGCGACTACGGCGCGCACAATCAGCGCTCGATCCTGACGGTGTCGCTGGAACTGGCTTCCGACATGTCGCTTGAAGACCAGATCCGCATTGCGGAAACGTCCGCCTCCTGCGAACTCTGGAGCCGCTTAAAGCGCAGCGACGAAAAGTACGTCACGGAATTTGCCTACGACCATCCGAAGTTTGTGGAAGACATCGTGCGCGACATGGCCGGTCAGTTAAACGCCGACAGCCGCGTGGTGAGCTACCACGTCACCGCCGAAAACTTCGAGTCGATTCACAATCACTCGGCCTACGCCGAAATCAGCCGCGACAAGCGCCGCGTCTGAGGGTTTTGCTCACGGCCCGCCCGCTTCTTTTAAAATAACGGGCGCAGCGGAAAAACGAAGCCGCTTATCCGTTTCGGGTGTTCCCCGACGGAAGGCGGCTTTTTCTTTTCCTGTTAAGTTTGTTTACCGATCGCGCGGGCGACTTTACGTTCTCCTTTGCGATTGCCTGATATTGTTTCGAAACTCACGCTGCAGAAGGCCAAAAAAGGCACTCTGCGCGGGCCTGAAGCTCGGCCCCTATCCGGATTTCCGTCATGATTGAAGAACAGAAACTCGCGCTTACGGCGCTTTTAAACGATGCCCTCAAAGCCAACGGTATCGAGGGCGTCACCGCGCGCCTGGAGCGCCCCAAGGACGCCGTCCACGGCGACTTTGCGTGCACCACGGCGCTGCAGTGCGCCAAGATTCTGAAGAAAAACCCCCGCGAAGTGGCGCAACTCCTCGTGGCGTCCCTTAACAACGATCCCCGCGGTAAGGCGCTTTTGGCGGCCGTTGAAATCGCGGGGCCCGGGTTCATCAATCTGACGCTCAATAAAGAAGCGGCGCTTTCCGCCATCAAGGATGTTCTCACCAAGGGCGAGGACTTCGGTAAAAGCACCGCCTTTGCGGGCCAAAGCGTTTTGCTCGAATATGTGTCGGCCAATCCCACAGGGCCCCTGCATCTGGGGCACGCCCGTCAGGGAGCTTTGGGTGACGTTCTTTCGCGTGTGATGGCCACCCAGGGCTACAAGGTGATGCGCGAGTTCTACTACAACGACGCGGGCGTGCAGATTGATAACCTCACGCTTTCCGTTGCCGCGCGCGCCAAGGAAATTAAGGGCGAAGCCAAACCCGAGGACTTCCCCGAAAACGGTTACCACGGCGACTACATCATGGATATCGCCCGGGATTACCTTGCGAAAAAACCGGTGGTGACGACCGCCGGTGAAACGGTTGAAGCCTGCGGGTGCCCGGACAACAAGGAAAACATCCGCCGCTATGCAGTGGCGTACCTTCGTAACGAACAAGACAGCGACCTTAAGGCCTTGGGCGTTGCCTTTGACAACTTCTACCTTGAAAGTTCGCTTTACACCTCCGGGCGCGTTCAGAAAGCCGTTGAAGCCATTGAAAAGGCGGGCTACACGTATGAAGCCGAGGGGGCGCTGTGGCTCAGAACCACCGACCCTGACTTTGCGCGCTTTAAGGACGACAAAGACCGCGTGATGCGCAAAAAGGACGGGCACTTCACGTACTTTGTGCCCGACGTTGCCTACCACCTTGCGAAGTTTGAAAGGGGCTTTACGCGCGCAATCAACATCCAGGGATCGGACCATCACGGCACCACGGCCCGCGTGCGTATCGGCCTTCAGGCCGCAAGCAAAACCCTCGGCATCACGATTCCGGACACCTTCCCCGAGTATCTCCTGCACAAGATGCTTCTGGTGATGAAGGGGGGCGAAGAAGTGAAGATGAGTAAGCGCGCCGGCACCTATGTGACGCTCAGAGACCTCGTTGACTGGGTCGGGCGCGACGCGGCCCGCTACTTCCTGGTGTCACGTAAGAGCGACGCCGAGTTTGTCTTTGACATTGACCTTGCCGTTAAAAAGAGCGATGAAAACCCGGTTTACTACCTGCAGTACGCGCACGCGCGCACCTGCTCGGTGCTAACGCAGGCCGAGGAAAAGGGCTTTAAGGTGCCCACCGCTCAAGAAGCCGCCGCGTGCGATCTGACGCTTCTTGACTCCCCGCAGGCCAAGGCCCTTGTTGCCAAGATGGCTGATTACGGCAACACCCTGGCCGTAGCAGCGCGCGATCTCGCACCGCACTTAATCTGCGTGTACCTCAAAGAGCTCGCTGCGGACTTTCACGCCTACTACAACGCCGACCGGATTCTCGTGGACAATGCCGCGGTGCGTACGGCGCGGCTGGCACTTCTTTTGGCCGCACGTCAGGTTTTGCGTAACGGTCTTAACGTGCTCGGGATTTCCGCGCCCGAACACATGTAAACGGAACGACACACGATGTCCGCAAGAACAAAATCAGGTTTCGGCTGGACCGCGCTTTTCTGGTCCTTTGCCCTGGGCGTCACCGCGGCACTGGCGGTGGCGGCGGCCGTTTTTATGTTTATCAACAACGCGCCCGTGCCCTTTGTGAATAAAGTCGACCAAAGCGCGGTGGCCGTAAACGAAGAGCTTTTGGACGGCCGCCTTGACCCCAACAAGAAGCTTTATGCCGAAGGTCAGGGTGAGGTGCAGCAGGCCGCGCAACCGGGGGCTGTGGCTGCGGTCACAGCCGACGGCAAGTCTGCAACGGCTCTGCCCGGCTCCGCCGCAGCTCAGGGGACAAGTGAGGGCGAAACGCTTGACACCCACCGCTACTGGGTGCAGGCCGGGGCCTTCAGTCAGAGTGCGGACGCCGAGAGCATGCGCGCCCGCATCGCTTTTATCGGGCTTGACGCCCAGATCAGCTACCGTAACGAAGGCGGACAGAGGCTCTACCGCGTGCGCGTGGGGCCTTTTGACACCGAAGCGCAGGCCGAGGAAATCCGCCAGAGCCTCGCCGACAACGCCATTCAGGGTAACCTCATCAAACTTCAGGATTAAAAAAACAACTTTTACAGGGACGAAACCAACATGATTTCACGCAGAGTGCTTTTGGGGGCCGCTGGCGCTCTCACCCTTCCCGTATCGTTGACCGCGAATGCCGCGCCCGTAGCGGGCAAAGACTACCTTGTCGTGCGCCCCGCGGTGCCCGTTGCCGCCAAGCCCGTCATCATTCATGACTTCTTTGCCTACACGTGCCCGCACTGCCTCGCGTTTGCGCCCATGATGGATGAGTACATCAAGAGCCTTCCCAAGGACGGATCGGTTAAGGTGATTCCTGTGCCCGTTGCCTGGAACGCGCAGTACGAGATCTTTCCGCGCACGTACTTTGCTCTCGAAGCTTTAGGTAAGTTTGACGCGCTTCATATGCCGTTTTGGGAATGGGTCATCAAGGAAGAGCACGACTGGAAGGACGTCGAAGGCATGAACGCCGACGTCACGAAGTGGTTTACCAAGAACGGTATTTCTGAGAGCGACTTCACCGGTGCCGTGAAGTCCTTCTCCGTGGTTGCCAAGTCCCGTACGGCCTTTTCGACCTGGCAGAGTTACGGCGTGGATTCCACCCCGAGCGTGGGTGTGGCGGGCCGCTGGCTCACGGCGCCTCACCTCACCGGCACGCGCCGCGCCACGATTGAAACGATCAAGTTCCTCGTGGATCTCGCGAAAAAGGCTTAATTCTCACCGGACAGTGTGACGTCATGCGAATCTTTATCACAGGGGCCTCAAGCGGCATCGGCGCGGAAATGGCCAAGATCTTTGCCGCCAGAGGCGACACCGTGGGCCTGGTGGGCCGAAGTGAAGAGAAGCTCGAGAGTGTTCTCGCCGCCCTGCCCGCGGGAGAGCACCGCCTCTACGCGCTTGACGTCACCGACCGCAAGGCATTGATTGACGCGGCCGCGGACTTTGAAGCCCACGGCCCCACGGACACGGTGATTGCGAACGCCGGGATTTCGATCGGCGTTAAAACCGAGTACTACGAAGATCTCGACGTGCTCGAGAGAATCTACCGCACCAACGTCTTTGCGATGGCCTGTACCTTCCACGCCTTTATTGATCCCATGCGCCGCAGAGGCCGCGGGCACTTTGTGGGAACGGGGTCGGTAGCCGGTATCCGGGGGCTTCCTGGAAGCGAAGCCTATTGCTCAAGCAAAGCCGCCGTCATCAGCTACCTTGAGAGCCTGCGTAACGACGTGCGCCCCTACGGGATTGATGTGACAACGATCTCTCCGGGGTTTGTAAAGACCCCTCTTACGGCCAAAAACCCGTACAAGATGCCGTTTTTACTCGAAGCCGATGAGTTTGCGCGCCGTGCCGTCAAAGCCATTGACGCGCACGTCTCCTACCGCACGATTCCGTGGCAGATGGGGGTGCTGAGCAAAATCCTGCGTTTGCTTCCCAATGCCGTCTTTGATAAGGCGGTCGCCGGGCGCGGGGAAAAGCCGCGCGCCAAGGACCTCTGAGAAGAGCCCCGAAAAAAACGCGGTGAAAGGCACGTCTCCGGATGTGCCTTTTTTCTGTCCTTATTTCAATGGACCAAGAGCCCGGTACCAATAAAAAAAGTCGTCTGATCTATTAGCCACTGTAAAAATTCCTCAGTGTAACGACGAATTTTCGAGTAAAAAACCTCGGTACAGCGAGGTTTTTTCGTAACGGTACCGCAATTCTGTTACGCATTTACAGAGCCCATATAGTGGCTGCTCCTGTGAGTGTCTTAGACCGATACCTGGGAACAACCATTAGATGTAATACCGCCTTTGCGGCCGTCGCCAATCTGGCTTTAACGGCACTTAAAAGTAAGCCGCAGTCCAAAAAAGGCTGCGGCTTTTTTGCGGGTACGCCCGCGGTAAAAGCGGCTTACGGCCGTCTCAGACCTGACTCATTCAGGCCCGGATCGAACTTGTTCCATTTTGCAACAAGTTCGATTTCTATTAAAACCCGCTTTTCTTCTATAGGTCTCTTCAAAAGCCCCGCAACAACCGGCATCAGCTTTAAAAAGTGCGGCCCTATTCGTTTAACGCCAGCGCAATTGCCTCAAGATTGGCCTTCATGCGCTCAGCATAGGTTTTGCCGCCTTCAGCCGTCTCCATCGTGTAGATCACCTTCACTTTGGCGCCGGCTTCCTTGGCCAAAGTCCGCGCCACGGCGGGACTCACCATTTCCTCGGTAAAAATCGTCTTCACACCTTCCCGGCGGCAGAGTTTGGCAAGGTCCGCAAGTTTCCGGATCGTGGGTTCGCCCTCGGCAAAAGTGTCTTCAACACTTAACTGCGTAAGCCCGAAATCCCGGCACAGATAGGCAAAGGCCGCATGGCTTGTCACAAACACCCGGCGCTTTGCGCTCTTAAAGCGCGCGGCGTAAGTCGCGGCAAGGGCCTCAAGAGGCTTTTTAAAGGCGGCAAACCGCGCATTAAAGTAAGGTGCGTCCGCGGGCCGCAGCGCTGAAAGCGCCTTACGGATCGCATCAGCCTCGTAAACGGCGCCCGATAGACTTAACCACACATGGGGATCCGTATCCCCGTGCTCGCGGATTTCGCCGGGATCGGTGAGCTTAATCGGCGTAAAACCACGGCTTGCGGTCACAACCTTCAGGCCCGGTGCCGCAGCCGAGGCCGTTTTCTCAGCCCACGGTTCCATCCCGAGGCCGTTTACGACAAAAAGGTCGCTTGCCTTAAGCCGCCCCATCGTGGCAATCGTGGGCGTAAAGCCGTGCGGCTCGGTGTCGGCCGGAATAAGCCCCGAGACCGAGACTTTGTCACCGCCCACAGCTTCAACAAACTCCTTGAGCGCATTAAAAGAAACCGCCACGCGCAACTTTCCGCCGGCAGCCGGTGCCGCAAAAACGCCGGGCGCCACCGCCACGGCCGCAATTGATGCCGCCAAAACACGACGCTGCATTGTTTCGTACCTCCCTAAATACGAAAATGATTTTCAATTTCTTAAATCATAGACCGTTTTCCGGCGCCTGCACGATGACTTACAATCATTTTCAGTTTCAATTGAAGGGGGCTTTATGCCGCGCACGCCGGGTTATGCCACGCGCCAGCGCTCGCTGGTGCTTGAATGTCTCAAAGCGCATGCCGGACAGTATCTGTCGGTGGCTGACATCGCGGCGGATCTCACGAAAAAGGGAAGCCCCGTCGGGGTTACCACGATCTACCGGGCGCTCGAAAAACTCGCTTCCGAAGGCACCGTGCGCCGCTTTGTTCCGGACAGAACGTCGCCCGCTGTCTTTGAGTATCTGGAAAACCCGGCGCAGGCAGAATTTCACGTGCGCTGCAAGGGCTGCGGGAAACTTTTTCACCTGCACTGCAGCGAAATTGCCCGGATGGCTGAGGCGCTTTCCGCGCATTTGTCCGGCGAGCACGGTGTGGCGCTTGACCTGCAGGACACGGTGATTCAGGGCCTTTGCAGTGACTGTCTTACAAAAACGCAAAAACCCGCGCACAGCACCGGGCAGTGTGCCTGCGGACACCACCACTGAGGCCGCACCAAGGCCAATCTGCCCGGACGTTACCGGCCCATAAGCCAGTCAAGCGCATTCAGGCAGACAATGCCGTCACAGTCCGCCGCCGGATTGTTGTCAAGCGTCAGAAGGAGTTTGCGGTGGCTGTCCTTCACCACTCTGAGGCTTTTTAATACACGCTGCAGCACCTCGGGCGTTCTCACCGAGACCGCCGCCCAAACGTAAAGCGTCTCATCCGGCCGCTGCGCTGCAAAACCCGTCTCATATACCCCCTGCCTGCCGGCAAAAACGTCATAGCCCCGACGGATGAGTTCCAGACAGATCACGTTTTCCAAAACATCTCCGGCATCCGGTTCCTTGCCACCGAGCACCGCGCGGGAGAGCGCCGGGTCAACTGCGTAGTATTGACTGAGCCGCGGCAGCACCTTCCGCGTCCTGATGTCTAGGCATTTGGCTTCATAAAAAAGCCCGCTTTGCGTTAGCACCCGCATGTACTTGTCAACGGTTTTCACGTCGGTCTTGCAGCCCCTGTCCGCAAGTGTCTTGGCAGCGGCGTCGGCGGAAAGCGTACGGCCCGCCGTCTCAAGCAGCAAAACCGCGATATGCTGCAGCATCGACACATTGCCGATCAGTCCACGGCCGGTGACATCTTTGTTGAGAACGGTGTAGTAAATCCCCTCGAGCCACGCGCGGGTATCGGCCTGTTGGAGGACGGGGTGGCTTTTACACAAATGCGCGCGTAAAAATTGGACATTAGCGGCATCAAATGCACACGATTTTGGCGCATAGCTATCCCTCTGTAGCCTCATAAAGCTCTCTTCTCTTTATTCCTCCTCAAAATTTTTAGCCTGCATCTATTACAAAATCAAGATTGATTTAACTTAGCCTGTCAAGCCGATCGCGCGCAGTAATCAAAGGCGCGGTCAAATGCACATTACTTCCGATGTGCATTAACTTTACTTTTCATGTTAAATCAATGATTAATGATGCAATAGTGTGCAAAATAAAGACCCACTGCGTGGTCTGCGGCCTGAGATGCTGCAGAGGCCCAAACCATTCAAGCTTGATGCCGGCAATCAGGCCAAGATTGAGGCGTTGTTCAAAGCCAGTCCGTCTAACTGCGCGGTGGTGACACAGCGCATCAATGCGGATCCTGTCGGCTATGGCTTGCCGGCTGATACGACAGTATCCCGGCGATCCGTAGAGCGCTATGGAAAAGCCAGGTTTCCGGGACTTTTTGCCAAGTCTGCCATGTTGCCGGTGCAACCCTTTCATTGCGAGAAAGGCGAGCAGCTGCAAATCGACTTTGTGCAGGCCAAATTCCGCTACGGCGGCAGCGGCAGTACCGATGCGCCTTCCACGGTCTACATCTTTGAGGCTTGCTACGCCTGGTCACGTAAATCGTTTGTATGGGTGTACGGTGTGCCACGGTGATTCCTTTCGCGCCCTACGGGAGCGCTATTATCGCCTGGACACAAAAAAACTTACATCCCCTATAAATATCTAAAAACGCCGAATCCACTTGCGCGACATGCCTCGTAACAAAACCGTTCTAAAAGCCGCCACCTGTTGTACTATGCAAAAGGACGTCACATCCCCCCAAGAAAACAGAAGGATACATAGAAATGAATAAGCAACAACTCGCTCAGAAAATATGGGCCTCTGCCAATCAAATGCGTTCCAAAATCGAAGCGAACGAATACAAAGATTACATCCTCGGCTTTATCTTCTATAAGTATCTTTCTGACAAAGAAATCCAGTTTCTGAAAGAGAACGACTATGACGATGAAAATCTGAAAAAAATATCTGAAGAAGATCCTGAAACAGTTCAGTATCTTCAGCGTAAGATTGGCTACTTCATTGCATATAAAGATTTATTTTCTACTTGGCTTTCGATGGGAAAGGACTTTGATGTTTCAAATGTCCGTGATGCACTTTCTGCATTTAGTCGACTGATCTCCAACACACACAAAAAAGTGTTTGATAAGGTGTTTGACACATTACAAACAGGTCTTTCCAAACTTGGCGACAGCTCGGGCTCACAAACGAAAGCAATTAACGGACTACTGACTCTGATTAAGGATATTCCTATGGATGGGAAGCAGGACTACGATGTCCTGGGTTTCATCTACGAGTACCTTATCAGTAATTTTGCAGCGAATGCCGGCAAAAAAGCCGGTGAATTCTATACGCCGCACGAAGTGTCGCTACTGATGTCTGAAATCGTTGCAAGTCATTTAAAAGGCAGAAACGAAATCAAAATCTACGACCCAACAAGTGGCTCTGGCTCGTTGCTTATTAACATCGGTCATAGTGTGGCGAAATATATGTCCGATGGTAACAACATCAAATACTATGCCCAGGAATTAAAAGAGAACACCTACAACCTAACTAGAATGAATCTGGTTATGCGAGGCATCAAACCAGACAACATCGTTACGCGTAACGGCGATACCCTTGAGGATGATTGGCCCTACTTTGATGAAAACGATCCTATCAACACTTATAACCCGCTTTATGTGGATGCAGTTGTTTCCAATCCACCCTATTCGCAAGCATGGGATCCCTCAAATAAAGAGGGAGACCCTCGATATGCTCGTTTTGGTCTCGCGCCTAAGGGAAAAGCAGATTACGCCTTCCTTCTGCATGATTTATTCCATATCAAACCTGATGGAATCATGACAATTGTCCTTCCCCATGGCGTTCTGTTCCGTGGGGGCGAGGAAGGAGAAATCAGGAAAAATCTGATTGAGAGCAATCACATTGACGCCATTATCGGGTTACCTGCAAACATCTTTTTTGGCACCGGCATTCCCACCATCATCATGGTACTGCGCCAAAAACGAGAAAACACCGATGTCCTTGTCATTGATGCATCTAAAGGCTTTGTCAAAGAAGGCAAAAACAATAAACTCCGTGCATCTGACATCAAACGCATTGCTGATACCTTCATCAACCGAGAAGGCATTCCGAAATTTTCACGACTTGTCAGTCGTGAGGAAATACGTAGCAATGACTATAACTTAAACATTCCCCGCTATGTCGACTCGTCCGAAGCGCCTGAACATTGGGATGTCTACGCGTCTATGCTCGGAGGAATTCCGACAGCAGAGATCGATGAAATGAGTGTGTATTGGGCAGCGTTTCCTGCATTGAAAAAAGCGCTGTTTACAAAGGCTCCTACTCCTTATGTAACCGTTGCTGTCGATGACATAAAGCGCGCCATCAAGAACCATCCTGACGTGATTGGTTTTGAGAAGACCTTTAATACTGCCTTCGCTACTTTTCCAAAGTTCCTTAGAAACGAACTGATTAATCGGATAGAAAGCGTTGAAATCTCTAAGACTGAAAACATTCTTAGCGCTGATATTTTTGAGCGTCTAAAAAAATTCCCTCTTATCGACAAATACGAGGCGTTTCAACTTCTTGATGACGATTGGACTGGCATTGCTATTGATCTCGAAGTTTTGCAAACGGAAGGTTTTTCTGCAATAAAGAAAGTTGATCCGAACCTTGTCATCAAGAAGCAAAAAGGCAAAGATCAAGAAGTACAAGAGGGCTGGGTTGGCCATCTTCTTCCGTTTAACTTGGTGCAAACGACCCTACTATCAAAGGAAACGAATGGCCTTCACGATTTAGAAAATCGTTTAGCGGAGCTTCCGTCTCAATATGAGGCAATCCTCGACGAAATGTCAGAGGAAGACAAGGAGAGTTGTAATGATGTTCTCTCCGAGGAAGGCGACGCTTTTGTTCCTAAAGAGGTATCCAAAAAAATCAAAGAGTTAAAGAAGGATTGCTCTTCTGAGAGTATTGCGCTCCGCACACTCTTAGAAAAAGTCGATTCCTTGGTCAAGAGCGAGAAGACACTTAAAGAGCAAATTAAGAAAAAGGCTGTGGAGTTACAGGCAAAAACGAGGGACACGATTGAAAAATTGAGTGATGAGCAGGCTTTGGCCCTGCTTGAAAAAAAGTGGTTTACTCCTCTTGTTGAAAGCATTCACAAGCTCCCGGACACAGTAATTGATAACTTAGTTAGCAAAATTCAAGAACTTCAGAGCAAATACGCTACAACATTCTTTGACGTAGAACAGCAAATTAACGAAACCGAGGCAACACTTTCGGGAATGATTGATGACCTTGAAGGCAATGAATACGATATGTTGGGCCTCAACGAATTGAAAAAAATGCTAAGAGGGGATTCGAAATGAAAAAAAATACAGCTATCCCCGCCATTCGATTCAAGGGATTCACTGCTCCTTGGGAACAGCGTGAGTTAGGGAATATTTTTAAGTATGAACAGCCACAAGCCTACATTGTTAAAAATACCAAATATAACGAGAATTTTAAGATTCCTGTTTTAACAGCAGGACAGAGCTTTATTTTGGGTTATACAGACGAAAATTTTGGCGTAAAAAATGCTTCATCTGAGTCACCTGTCATAATATTTGATGACTTCACAACCGCCTCACATTTTGTAGATTTTTCTTTTAAAATCAAGAGCTCTGCCATGAAATTACTAACATTGAACAATCCAAATGATAATGTTCAATGTGCTTATCAAATTTTGCAAAACTTATCCTATACACCATTAACACATTCACGGCACTGGATATCAACTTTTTCAAAATTTAAGGTGTTGATACCCGAAAGCCACAAAGAGCAAAACCAAATCGGAGCCTTATTTAGTAATCTTGAAAGACTTATCACCCTTCATCAGCGTAAGCTTAAAAAACTCCACAACATCAAGAAATCTATGCTTGAAAAGATGTTCGTTTAAAGAGGAACGAAAACATGGGAATTTTAACTTTATATCATGGTACTCCCAACAAGCTCGTCGTTCCCAAATATGGTGGTGGAGATGAAAAACACGACTACGGGAAAGGTTTTTACCTGACCGAGAGTCTTGACCTTGCCAAAGAATGGGCAGTTTGCCGCCCCAATGAGACGAACGGATGGGTACACAAGTACGAACTTAAAACCGACGCGCTGAAAATCTTAGATTTCCGACAGCATGATGTTCTTGCATGGCTTGCAGAGTTGATGAAGCACAGGGATGCCTCTGATTCCAAACGATACCGCATGCTTGCGAAGAAGTTTATTGAAAAATACGCCGTTGATACAAGCGAATATGATGTCATTTGCGGATGGAGAGCTAACGCTTCGTACTTTTACATTGCGAGAGAATTCGTGCGGGACAATATCGACATCGACATTCTTGAAGAACTGCTCTTATTGGGCGGATTAGGCATCCAGTATTGCATCAAATCCAATGCAGCGTATGCAAATTTGAAAGAAAAAAGTAACGAACTCCTTGCCGTTCCCTATGCTGAGTTTAACGAAAGGTACAACCAGAGAGATGCGTTGGCAAGAAAAAATATGCGTGAATTAGTTGATTCCGAGGCTAATAAGGTCACGAAGGTGTTCAGCACTTTGCTTGAGAGGTGATGGCAATGCGGGCCTATTCAGAGGACTACTTAAACGATGTAGTAGAAAATCAAGGCAAACTCTTTGATTTAGTCGCACAAAGTTATCCCGATAAGGATACGGAAGACTTTATCGATACCTATATGGCAAGCAACACGAGAAAATGCATTGACGAGGCTAAAGCCTATGTCAATACAATGGACGCCAAAGGGCTTTTGTCCTATTTCACCGAAACGGAAAACTATCACCTAAAAGAAGGCAAAGCGTTAGAAGGTTTTATGCCGGCTTGGATAGGGGAGTTTTACGCTTATTACCAGTGGTTTTACGACCTGCCAAGTGCAGAGCTTCTCAAGAAGATTCCTGTGTCCTTTTTGAAGAAAGCGTATGCCGGACTTCATGACTTAGAACTTGATCTGGCTGTAAAAAAAGTGGGAAAAGTGTAATGACTGTCATCTGCTTTCATAATGCAAATGAAGGAAATGGATACCTCAGCAACTGGTATCCCTCCGTATTCACGGTGAACGGCGTCACTTTTTCTTCAATGGAGCAGTACATGATGTACCACAAGGCACTGTTCTTTGGCGATGAAAAGGTTGCGACACAGATTCTTGCAACGAATAATGTCGCGGAAATAAAGGCTCTTGGTCGGCTTGTATCCGGTTATGACGAGAATTTGTGGAGCGGCGTTCGGCAAATCGTTGTCTATGAAGGCCTTTTAACAAAGTTCTCGCAGGACCCTAAGTTGAAGGAGCAACTGAAGAGTACAGGAAATGCTTTTCTTGCCGAGTGTGCGGTGAAGGATCGGATATGGGGCATCGGTTTATCTATGCATGACCCCAATCGATTTAATCGCGCCAAATGGCGGGGACAAAATCTACTTGGTTATGCTCTTATGATGACGAGGGAAAGGCTCAAGTGACTTGTGCTTGGGAACAGCGTAAGTTTGAGGAAATCGCTGTGCGTTCGTCGTCAATATCTTCCAACGTTAGCCTTCCAAGGATTGAATATGAAGATATTGTTTCCGGAACAGGGCAGCTCAACAAAGATATCTATGCTAAGGATCGCAATAAGCCAGGACTTGCTTTTCATCCAGGCGATATCCTTTATGGGAAACTTCGTCCGTACTTAAAAAACTGGCTTCTGCCTGCATTTAACGGCCTAGCCGTAGGCGATTTTTGGGTTTTAGAACCTCAAAACATAGACAGCAAGTTTCTATATTGTCTGATTCAAATCCGACAATTTGATGCGGTAGCAAACCAGTCGACTGGAACAAAAATGCCAAGAGCTGACTGGAAGTTGGTATCTAAAACTACATTCTCGATTCCGTCGAGTACTCGAGAACAGGCTACTATTGGTGCATACTTCGCCGCCCTTGACACCCTTATCACCCTTCATCAGCGTAAGTCGTTTTTAATGAAGCAAAGGAGGGATTTTGATGCAAACAGAGACCAAACAAACAGATTTGTTCTATGAATATTATGCAAAATGGATTACGGTATATAAAAAGGGGGCCATCAGAAAAGTAACGATGGACAAGTATCTGATGACTCAGAAATGGCTAGTTAAGCTCATTCCGAATCTGAGAATTTGCGACATGAGTCGGATTGCTTACCAGCAACTATTGAATGATTACGCTGAGTCTCACGAACGTCAAACAACGATGGATTTCCATCACCAACTTAAAGGAGCCGTCCTTGACGCTGTCGATGAAGGCTTAATTGAGCGCGACCCTACTCGCAAGGCAATCATCAAAGGAAAGTCACCTGTTGCCAAGAAAATTAAGTACCTCAATCAGTTCGAATTACATACTTTGCTTATCTCCCTTGAACTAAAAGACAAATTGAATTGGGACTACTTTATCCTATTGATTGCAAAGACCGGGATGCGCTTTTCTGAGGCGTTGGCGCTCACTCCAAAAGACTGCATGCTTCTTTACTCTTGTTTACAGGCGTTTCCATTGCGAGTGTTGCCCGCCGCCTTGGGCACTCAAGCATGACCACTACGCAAAAGACCTATTTGCACATCATTCAAGAGCTTGAAAACAAGGACATCGACTTGGTGATGCGCTCTCTTTCGGGATTGAGTTAATGATTTAACTGGCTTACGCTGATTATCGGATAGGAGGCGGGGCTAGGCCCCGC
>ENA-OROZ01001186-OROZ01001186.1-human-gut-metagenome-genome-assembly--contig:-NODE-1186-length-25334-cov-43.237707_pt1 | contig 25334 bp, 18 predicted proteins | sample MGYA00242138_ERZ509066 | MGnify/ENA primary metagenome ERZ509066 (study PRJEB26280, sample SAMEA2338691) | human gut metagenome | biome: human gut; feature: human-associated habitat; material: faeces... | reverse complement strand
CGTTCCTGAAAGCGGATGCAAAGGTATACACTTTTTCAATTTAATCCAAATCTTTCGGGATATTTTTTGAAATATTCATGAATTTTTATTGAATAATTGATTATAATCAAGTTTTAGACCCATTCTTGCACCGAAAAAAAGCTGTCAAGTCCAAATACGATATTTGAAAGCATTTAATAAAATTACGTCAAGCTGTCCCCACTTCGTACGTCCTGCACACTACAGCCGTCATTTTTAATTACACTTTTCCATGATGCAGCACGACACATCCTCGCCCAAAAGCGGAAACAGACATGCACGACATCAGTACGAAATACAGATTAAGCCTGACGAGCAATCCCTGATAAAAAGCCTCGGCTTAATTTGCGCATATCGCCATAACTGTGTATATTTGTAATGGATTATCATGGACGGCTGTCGCGCGTATGGACACATGAACACCCATATAACAACAGAGCCGTACAAAAGCCCGACAAAAGCATTTATGACACATTATTATAATATATATAACACATATTTATATAGTATATGGAATCACTTAAAGAGCTGTACAGAATAGGAAAAGGTCCTTCAAGCAGTCACACTATGGGACCGCAGAAGGCTGCAAAAATATTCAACGAGCACTATTCTGATGCGAAAAAGATAGAAGTAGTATTGTATGGAAGCCTTGCCGCCACAGGACGCGGACACATGACAGACACCGCTATAAAAGAAGTGTTCGGCGGCAATGACAGGCTGAACATCATATGGCAACCGTCGGTGTTTCTGCCCTACCACCCTAACGGCATGAAATTCTCGGCATATGACGAAGGCGGCAATCTTTGCGGAGAATGGACAGTATACAGTGTGGGAGGAGGCGCGCTGTCTGAAGGCGACACTCCGAAATGGCTTCAGGACTCACACGAAGACGTTTACGAAAAAAACTATCTTAGCGAGATAATGAACTGGTGCAACACTCACGGACGCAACTACTGGGAGTATGTCAAGGAAAACGAGAACAGCGACATATGGGATTACCTTATGGAAGTATGGAATATGATGAAAGAATCTGTGGAACGCGGACTCGACCATGAAGGCGCGTTACCAGGTCCGCTCAACATTCCCCGCAAGGCGCCCACGTACTACGTCAAGGCAAGAGGCTACAAGCAATCGCTCCAGACACGCGGTCTTGTATATGCGTATGCGCTTGCAGTCAGCGAGGAGAACGCTTCGGGAGGCACCATTGTCACGGCTCCGACGTGCGGCTCGTGCGGAGTTATGCCTGCCGTGCTCTATCATCTGTCCAACAGTCACAACTTCAGCGACACGCGCATTCTGCACGCCCTTGCCACTGCCGGCATATTCGGCAACGTCGTTAAGACAAATGCTTCAATATCAGGTGCGGACGTTGGATGTCAGGGAGAAGTAGGCGTGGCATGCGCAATGGCATCAGCAGCCGCATGCCAGTTGTTCGGAGGAAGCCCGTCACAGATAGAATATGCCGCAGAAATGGGCTTGGAACACCATCTGGGGATGACTTGCGACCCTGTGTGCGGACTCGTGCAGATACCATGCATAGAGCGCAACGCCTTCGCAGCGACCCGCGCCCTCGACGCCAACCTGTACGCCGCCTACTCTGACGGAAAACACAGTGTGTCATTCGACCGTGTGGTGGAGGTGATGAAACAGACCGGACACGACATACCGTCGCTATACAAAGAGACAAGCGAAGGGGGACTGGCAAAAGACTATAAACTCTGAAAGAACATTACATACACGCCTGCCGGAACTGCATCCGGCAGCGTTTGTATTCAGCAAAGAACAAATGCCGTTATGCGAAATACGATGTGTAAAAACAGAGATATGTTAAAATAAGGTGCTATAAAAACGTATTACAGTGAAGAAAAACTACGACATCACAATTGTGGCACAATTTTCACATACTCTGCAATAAGACTGACAATCAGCACGTTGAGCCGTAACGGAATCTTAATGACATACCAATCCAATCACAGGAAAGCCTTTTTTATGATGCGAAAAAGCCTTTTCAGCATTGCAATAAAGGCTATACCGCTGCATGAAACATGCTTTATGGAATGGCAAAAAAGCCCTTTCCGCATTAAAACTATAGCCGAAACGCAATACAAGTTCCTTTTTATGACACCGTGAAAGACATTCAGACACACTCTTAATCCCGTAACGCTGATTATCCGGCACGTAAAATGCGACCTGCATTTAACTAAAAAACAGTTAACCCCAAATCAGTCATTGGAACGCTGATTGCACATTTAAGGCTTATTGTCAGCCCTTCATCTTTCTTCCGCAGTATTGCCGTCATATTGCATTAAACTTTTCCCGGTGTAGCGCGCTACATCTCCGATAAAGCAGAATACAATCCGGCTGACAACAGTACAAAACAAGAATAGAAGTCTAATGACGATTCGGGTTAAACCGTAATCTGTCATCAGGACAGTCATAGCCATCTTTTTCGCATGATTATCTACACTTTGTCAACCCTCCGTACAGTCTGTGCCATCTTGTCGTCCGGTTTTTCCCGGTGCAATCCGCATTGTCGCCGATAAAAGGAAAAAACCGTCTGACGGACATCAATACGAGATACGTATGAAGCATGATTACAGTCCAGGTTAATCCGCAACCATTCATCCGATATACACGAAACCACATACACATTCCTTTTCCCGCCCCATACCACACACTGCCGCCGCAATCTTGTTTTCAGTTTTTTACCTATTCAGTCCGCAGCATTTTCCATAAAATAATAGACATGTATGAATTGCGGCAGCGAAAATTACGGATGCTGCCAGACGGGATTTGTAATAAAGCGTCATGACAGTTAGCGTACACATCCTTACGGCACACCGTCACGGGCAGACACCACATAAAACACGTCGCTCCGGACAACTATCTCAACACCGCAACCACATACTCCGAACTTGTGCCGATGCGGAACTTCCCGCCCCAGATGCCCATGCCGCTGCTCACATAAAAGTCTGTTTTGCCCTTACGCATCGCCCCATACGCATTCTCGTAAAGCGCGTCCTCTATCCAGTTTATGGGCCAGACCTGTCCGTAATGAGTATGTCCGCTGAGCTGGAAATCCACTCCGGCACGCGCGCTTCTGTCAAGATGATAAGGCTGGTGGTCGAGCAATATTGTGTATTTTGTCTTAGGCGACTCAGCCACAAGCCGCGCCACGCTCCTCCGTCCAGCCTGCGAGCGGTCGTCGCGGCCTATGACCGTGAGTTCGCCTCCTATGACAACGCTGCTGTCACACAGCAATGTGACGCCAGCCTCACGGAAAAACTCCTTAGCTCCGGCAATGCCGGCATAATACTCATGATTACCCGGACAGGCATACACAGGTGCCTTTATGCGTCTGAAAACGGCAGCCATGTTTTCTTCGCGCAACGGCTTCATACTGCCGTCGATGATGTCTCCGGCAATGAGCACGACGTCAGGCGACGACGCGTTTATCATCTCCACCCACCTCTCAAGCTCTTTTGCGTTGTTATGATAGCCGATGTGCATGTCGCTCAGCATCACTATTCTCAACGGAGACGACAACGGCTGTGCGGCGCGCAGTTCCATAGTGCGCATCTGCTTGTCGCGATAATTGATGTTGGCATAAATGAAAAGCACGCATACAAACACCAGAATGCCCGCGCTTCCGGCAACACTGTGATGAAGAAGTGACTGAGGCACAAGTCTCAAAAGCCGTCCGACATCGAGAAGAATGAATATCATGACAAGATAGAGAAGCACGAAAAGCGATGACGTGCCCACTTCATAGACAACTCTTCCGGCTGCCAGCGGCAACTGGTCCGGACCGATAAGGAAATGGGAAAAAAGGCAAAGTACCGGCAGCGACATCACCGTGACCGCAGCATATTTCCACGCCGGAGGAAGAGGCAATATCTGCCAGACATGCCACACTACGTAAGCGAATCCCAGAAGAGGGAGAAGGAAAAATATAAAGAACCATGGTTTCATGGGTGCAAAATTAATGGCAACAGAAGAATTGGCAAACTTTTTTACATCATTTTAACCCAAACATATTATCAGACTTCATCCATATTCATGTTTCTGACGTGCAGATTGGTTTCCAGTTTTGTCTAAGATGCAGCGCGCTATATCATGAAAAATCGGCAAGCAAGATAGTGTCAGCGGTGCGGAAAAGGGATGATGAGCTTATAATTATGTGAAAAAAACAGGCATTGGCGGTATAATGACGTATTTTCATTTAACCAGAACCGGCAATCTGAACGATAACAATACATCTGCATTATGCTGTCCGCACTTCACCCATATCCATCACTCCAGCCGACATTCTGTTTTCTGCTTTTTATCTGTATATCCCGCTGCGTCAGCGGTAAAAGCAGCATCCGGTCGGCATGACTGAGAAACCTGACGCGGATGAAGCTTAATGCGAATCCACGTTTAACCAGAGTATTTATAATGACAAACATTGGATTAAAACATGACCGTAAGATTCCGATTAATCATCAGCGATTACGCAACTGTCCAGAGTCACGTTTCTTATATATTAATCGCGCAGCTTTTATACAAATATAGTGAAAGGCGAGAGCAGCAGCAAGACGGGAAAACAACGTTTTACCGGGATTGATGTTGCCGAGCCGCATCCTATATTATACAAATATAGTGAAAGGCGAGAGCAGCAGCAAGACGGGAAAACAACGTTTTACCGGGATTGATGTTGCCGAGCCGCATCCTATATTATACAAATATAGTGAAAGGCAAGAGCAGCAACAAAGACGAAAGACTGTGACTTCCCTGCTTTGGCATTGCCGGACCGAATCCTATTTTATACATAAATCGCGCTTCATCATCTACAAAACAGGAGCCTTGCCACAACGCAGGCAGCACGATATACGGAATGAATATTGTTGCGTACCGGAATGAAAAAAGCCTTCCGACAACATGTCATGAACTGTCACCGGAAGGCTTGATATAATAAAAAGGAGGTATGTCTTTACCTGAATTTCAGATATAAAAAATCATTATGGAGGTCATTTCACGACCGTCGCTTTCTCTATTCTTATATCTTCCAAGGGCCGCGCGTTCGAGTCGGTCTGCACGCCCTGTATGCTCTCCACCACGTCCATACCCTCAGTCACCTCACCGAATACCGTATATTGTCCGTCCAGATGAGGTGTTCCGCCGAGCGTACGGTATGTCTCACGCATCTCAGGCGTAAGCCTCACCTTGCCGCCGGTCGCGACATCGAGCTTCTGCTGGGTCTTGTCGAGCATGGCGTCATTGTAGCGTATGCCATAGACAATGTAGAACTGGCTCATAGAGGAGCTGCGCTCAGGATTGTCGGCATCGCCCTCACGGGCGGCAGCCACCGCACCTCGCTTGTGATAAATCTGCGGACAGCGGAACTCTGCCGGCACGGTGTATGTCTCAGAAGTCTCCCCTAACAGCTGTCCCGGGTCGGCATGCCGGCTTGCCGTATCGCCAGTCTGAATCATGAAATTGCTTATGACCCGGTGGAACAACAGTCCGTCATACCATCCCTCACGCACATTCTTAAGGAAATTGTCGCGATGGAGCGGTGTCTCGTTGTATAGGGATATGCGTATGTTTCCCTTGTTGGTCTCAAGCAGAACCTCATGACGCAGAGTGTCCTGCCCTAATGCCGGAATTCCGGCTGACAACATTACTATACATAATAATATCTGTCTCAGCATTCGTATACTCCTGTTTTTACACATGACATATCCGTATTTCATACCAGAATCATAATCAGTTGTCAATACATCTCGTCTGTACCGAGCTCCGCCTTATCAATCTTCTTTCTGTCCATGGCACGCCATACATATGCGATATATGCCAGGACAAACGGCACGAGAAGCGATACCACTGCCATGACCGACAGCGTGAACTCGCTGCTGGAGCTGTTGGCGATGGTCAGCGAGCTCTGCAAGTCGGCATTGGACGGATAATACGCAGTGCCATTCCATCCCGCGCATAGCAGCAGTGCCAGCACTGTCAGAACCACACCTGTACCGGCGGGCCAGATGCCCTTGATATATGTCTTGTCCAACACGGTTTTTGCTATGGCGTAAAGCACAAGCGCCACACCTGCTACAAAGGCCGCGAACACATACCACATGGTAAGCATGTTGTCAAGATACTTACCCGGCACAATGCTTATCTCACCTGTCGCGGCATCATAGGCATAACCGTCTTTCAGCAGGACATGCAGGACAAACGCCACGAAAAGTATCAGAAACGGCACCGCAGCACCCAAAAGCCTCACGCCGCATCGGTTGCGGATGTTCTCATCATTCACATTATTCCTTACATACAAAGTGCCGAGCACACGGGCAAGGAAGAATACGGCAAAGCCCAACACAAGATTCCAGACATCGAGCAGAGCATCCAGTCCTCCGCTGCTGTTTGCCCAACGGCTTATGACAGGCTGTAAGCCGCCGGCAATGTTGTTCTTGTCGACAATGAAGTTGGAACCGTTGAAGAATGTCGCCACGGCTCCTCCGAGAAGCAACGGACCGAGAATGCCGTTAGCTACGAGAAACCATCTGAACGTGCGTGTGCCGAGCAGATTGCCCAGTTTGTTCTGAAACTCATAACTCACTGCCTGAAGCACGAACGAGAAAAGAATGAGCATCCACAGCCAGTAGGCTCCGCCGAAACTGGTGCTGTAGAACAACGGGAACGAAGCGAAGAACGCTCCGCCGAACGTTACAAGGGTTGTGAACGTCAGTTCCCACTTGCGGCCGGTGCTGTTCACCACCATGCGCTGTTCCTCTTCAGTACGTCCCAGACTGAATATCATGGAGTTTGCTCCCTGTACAAACATGAGAAAGACAAGCAGCGCACCAAGAAGCGACACAACGAGCCACCAATAATGTTGCAAAAATTCGTATGTCATAATTTTCATTTGTTTAATGTTTAACGTTTTATGTCACCGCTTCCGCAAGTCTCTGAAAACAAGTCTGCTAATCAGATCATGACCTGCGGAATATACAAAATGCTCAATTGGCGGTGTATTCCGGACCTTTCTTTATCTGTTTGCAGAGTATGTTTACCTCTACAGCGAGCAGCGTGGTGAACAGGGCGAGGAATATGAAGAATGTGACAGCCACCGAACCGGCGCTTATGTCGGACACTGCCGCACACGTAGGCAGCAGATCCTGTATCGCCCAAGGCTGCCGTCCCATTTCCGCCACTATCCATCCCGCCTCACTGGCAATGTATGCAAGCGGCAATGACAGGACTCCGAGCCACAGCAGGTAGCCGTATTTCTGTATGTCACGTTTGTAGAGCAGGAATATTATGACAGCAAAAAGAAGTATGAAATATGCCCCCAGACCCACCATTACACGGAAGGCATAGAAACACAAAGGTATGTACGGCACGAGTTCTGCCTTGTCTTTGATATATCCATAACCGAAATACGGCATGTTTGCCTGCAGCGTGTCGTTAAGTCCGGCAAGCTCACTGCTGTCGGCATTTGCAGCCTTGCGCTCACGATATCGTGCGAGAGTGTTTATCGCGATGCGGCCTTTCTCCATCTTTTCCTCAGCCGACAGTTCTCGTGTTCCATCAGGACGGACATATCCGTTGAGTATGTCGTTCACTCCGGGGACAAATCCCTGCGGGTCGTGCGTGGCGAGAATGGAAAGTCCGTATGGTATGCCTATGCGGAGAGGCGGCTCGCCTCCTGCGGCATAGTCAGGCTGCCTGAACGGGTTTACAGCCGCAAAGGCGGTGAGGCTCACTCCGTTTCCACCGTCGTAGAGTGCCTCCATGGCAGCCAGCTTCATAGGCTGCACTTTTGCAACCTTGACCGCCGAGAGGTCGCCGGTAAACGCGGCAAGCAGCGATGCCACCAGACCGAACACCGCACCAATCTTCATGCTTTCCCTGGCAAGTCTCTGGTCGCGCTTCTTTATAAGATACCAACTGCTCACAGCAACTACAAACACCGCTCCGACTATCCATGATGAAATGACCGTATGGAAGAATTTGTCTATGGCAAACGGTGACAACGCCACGTCGGCGAAGCTTGTCATCTCATTTCGGACGGTGTCAGGATTGAACTCACATCCTACAGGATACTGCATCCATGCGTTAGCCACAAGAATCCACCAGGCTGACAGCGTGGCTCCGAATCCGGTAAGCCACGTGGAGGCAAGATGGAAACCGGGCGACACCTTTTTCCATCCGAAGAACATGACGGCGACAAATGTGCTCTCAAGGAAGAAAGCCACGATTCCCTCTATAGCCAGAGGCGCGCCGAAAATGTCACCTACAAACCATGAATAATTACTCCAGTTTGTGCCAAACTCGAACTCAAGGATGATTCCGGTGGCAACACCCATTGCGAAATTTATACCGAAAAGACGCTGCCAGAACTTCGCCACGTCCTTCCAGAAAACATTTTTCGTGCGGTAATAGCACGTTTCCATGATTCCCATCACAACGGCAAGCCCCAGTGTCAGCGGCACGAACAGCCAGTGGTATATGGCTGTCAGCGCAAACTGTGCCCTCGACCAGTCTATTGCAAAAGGATCTACAGACATTAATAGATTGTACATAAGCTTTATTGTTTTAAATTGTTTGTGATTGATTATAATCCGTTACGCTCATCTGCCGGTAAGCTGTCCCGAAACATATTCAGCCTCCCCACCAGGAGTGGAGTGCTCTCCGATAAAGTCAGGAAAGAAAAACAGCTTGAGTATGACAAATATTATGAACAGCTTTATCAGAATGACAAGCCATAAAGTACGTCCGACTCTCATGTTTCTGAAGCCGTCGTAATACAGGTCAAAAACTTTATATAAGAACTTATTCATAAATGTTATTAAAGAAAAAACAATGTTGCATGTCTTTCATAAACACATATTCGTACTTGTGCAAATATACAATATATATGTCATTTATATTTATTTGCACTGTTGTTTTTTTAGAAAATAAAAGCAGAAAACGTCTTTTAAGACAAACAAACTCCGTTATAGAAAAACGCGGAATGCATGAAACTGCAACGTCATGAAAACACAAATGCCAGACAGACTCATTTCCGTCCGAGTTTTGAACGTAATATGTCACCAGACCGTAAAAGCGATTTTATTCATTTCGAAACCTTTCATTCACCCTTTTCCCCACAGCTGCGGCAATACTGTTTTCCGCTTTTGCCGGATTCAATCGGATACGACTTCGACTGAAAAGGAAATGGCCCGTTCTGAAACAAGCACAGAATCAGGATGAGATTTAAGGGCAGACAAGGGCTTGAATCACGCATACGCTCTCCTGTTTTTCGGCAAATCGCATCTTTTTAGATATATTAAGAAATGCAAGATGAATTTTGTTGCGCAATTAAGATAAAAGGCATAAATTTGCAAAACATTTCTCAACAGCAAAACAAAAGAACATACTTACATGAACAAGAAGACCTGGATAATAATAACAATAGCCGGAACAGTACTTTTGGGAAGCATCGCATATCTCGTAATAACACTTCAGAAGCAGAAGCAGGAAAACAAAGCCATGCTCGAACTTGCCGAACTTGACAAGAAGGAAATGGAAAACGAGTACATGCAGTTTGCCAACCAGTACAGTGAGATGAAGACGCAAATAAGCAACGACTCAATCGTCGCACAACTCACGGCTGAACAGGAAAAGACCCAGAGACTGCTTGAAGAACTCAGGCAAGTGAAAAGCAGCGATGCCAGAGAAATAGCTCGTCTGAAGAAAGAACTTGCCACCGTAAGAGCCGTTTTGCGCAGTTACGTGCTGGAGATAGACTCTTTGAACAGGTTGAACCAGAACCTGATGGAAGAGAACTCAAGGGTGAAAAGCCAGTACACCGAGGCTACCAGACAGATAGAAGGTCTCAGTTCGGAAAAAGCCTCATTGTCTGAGAAGGTGGCGATTGCGGCACAGCTCGACGCTACCGGCATCACCATGACTCTCAACAACAAGCGTGGGAAGTCCACAAAGAAGATAAAGAAATGTAAAACAATACAAGTAAACTTCACCGTAACCAAGAATGTGACTGCTCAAAGCGGTATGAAAACATTCTATGTAAGGATAACATCACCTACCGGCGCATTGCTCGGTAACGCAGGCTCTTTTGCTTACGAGAACCGCAGCCTCAACTGTACAATGAAGAAGACCGTTGAATACGGCGGGCAGGAACTTGCGCTCACTACCTACTGGGACGTAACGCAGACACTCGTTGAAGGCACATATCAGGTAAGCATATTTGCCGATGGAAACATGATTGGTTCAAGAAGCTTTACATTCAAATAAATGGTAAGATTATCCAACATATTATTATTCCTATGCATTGCGTCGTCCGCTTCCGCACAACAGCTGCTCAGTCTTGACAGTTGCAGAGCCATGGCAATCCGCAACAACAAACAGCTCAGCATATCAAGACTGAAACAGGAAGTTGCAAGAAACACCAGAAAGGCGGTCAGGACGAAGTATCTTCCCAAAATAGACGTACTTGGAGGATATGAATATACAAGCAAGGAGATATCCCTTTTGAGCGATGAGCAGAAGTCGGGACTGAACAACATCGGCAATAAGGCGAACGGAATGATTGGCAATGAAGTGACGCCCATCATCTCAAGCCTCACGCAACAGGGCATCATAACGCCCGAGCAGGCAAGTCATCTCGGCAATTTCATATCACACTTCGGCTCGTCAATGGGAGAAGTTCTGAATCATGCAGGGCATAAGATAGTAGACGCCTTTGAGACAGACACGAGAAACATGTTCATGGCTTCCGTCATGCTGAAACAGCCCATATACATGGGTGGCGGCATAATTGCCGCGAACAGGATGGCAAAAATAAACGAGGAGCTTACCAGAAACGGCGCGGAAGCAACAAGACAAAACACAATATACGACATAGATCTTGCCTATTGGACTGTCGTATCATTAAAACACAAGCAGAAGCTTTCACACAGTTATCTTGACCTTGTACGCAAACTTGACGACGATGTAGCCAAGATGATACGTGAAGGAGTGGCAACAAGGGCAGACGGACTGAGGGTGAACGTGAAGGTGAACGAGGCTGAGATGACAGTCACGCAGGTTGACAACGGACTGTCACTTGCCAAGATGTATCTGTGCCAGCTGTGCGGACTGCCTCTCGACAGTGATATTACCCTTGAAGATGAAAGCAGGGACAACATCATAACGGAAAACATTCAGCAAGACGCCGACGTACAGACCGCAATAAGCAACCGTCCGGAACTGAAAATGCTCGAGAATGCCGTAGGCATCAGCGAACAGTCTACAAAGATAACAAGAGCCGCATATCTTCCTCAGGTAGCCCTTACCGCAGGATATACAACCACAAACCCCAACATATACAACGGATTTGAAAACAAGTTCTCCGGCGTATGGAATGTGGGCGTGATTGTAAGAATACCCGTATGGAACTGGTTTGAAAGCGAATACAAAGTCAAATCGAGCAAGATTGCGACAAGCATTGCCAGGCTGGAACTGAATGAGGCTCAGGAGAAAGTAGAGCTTCAGGTAAGCCAGAGCAAATTCAAGATAGACGAGGCAAACCGCCGTCTCAGTATGGCAAACAAGAACATAATAAGCGCTGAGGAAAACCTTCGCAGCGCGAACCTTGGCTTTAAAGAAGGCGTCATGCAGACCACAGACGTGATGGAAGCACAGACAGCCTGGCTTCAAGCCCAGTCACAAAAGATAGATGCAGAAATAGATGTCAAACTAAGCCAAATCAATCTCAGGAAGGCACTTGGTATATTAGAATAGAATCGTTATGTCAGAAAAAACACAAAGGAGAAATATAATTATTGCGATAGCAATATCCGTTGCTGCAATAACAGTTGCTGTAATAATCGGCACTATAGCCATGGCAAGAGAGCCGGAGATAATACAGGGACAGATAGAAGTGTCTGAATACAGGGTATCAAGCAAAGTGCCCGGACGCGTACTCGAACTGCGCGTGAAAGAAGGAGACTACGTGAAAGCCGGCGACACGCTCGCCATCATCGACGCGCCTGACGTGAAAGCAAAGATGATGCAGGCTGAATCGGCAGAGAACGCAGCCGCAGCCATGAGCGAGATGGCGAACAACGGTGCCCGCAAGGAACAGGTACGCGCCGCATACGCACTGCTCCAGCAGGCAAAAGCCGGACTTGACATAGCGAAGAAATCATACGAACGAGTGCAGCGTCTGTTCGACGAAGGCGTGATGACCGCGCAGAAACGCGACGAGGCATTTGCCAACTACAAGGCTCTCGAGGCACAGACAAAAGCGGCACAGAGCCAGTATGACATGGCTGTGAACGGAGCACGACAGGAAGAGAAGAAGGCAGCCGCCGCACAGGTGGACAGAGCCAAAGGTGCCGTAGAGGAAGTGAACTCCTACATAAACGAGACAATGCAGATCGCGCAGATGGAAGGCGAGGTGAGCGACATATATCCCAAGACCGGCGAACTGATAGGCGCCGGCTCACCAATAATGTCAATATCCCAGCTCAACGACATGTGGGGAACATTCAACATACGTGAGGATCAGCTTGAAGGCATGAAGAACGGCAGCGTCTTCAAGGCTTTTCTGCCGGCATTCAACAAGGAAATAAGAATGAAGGTATACTACATCAAGGACCAGGGTTCGTATGCCACATGGAAAGCGACAAAGTCAAACGGAGAATACGATCTGAAAACATTTGAGGTTAAGGCACGCCCACTGGACAAGATAGACGGGCTGCGTCCGGGAATGTCGCTTATAATAAAGAAAAAGTAAGTGCATAGTGACAGACTCATAAACCGTGTTTTCCGCCTTGCGGCAAGAGAGTGTTCCAGACTGAAATCCAATCCGGTCTATCTCTTGTGCATGGTTGTGTTCCCGCTGTTAGTGACCATATTCTTCACCTCACTTATGGATGAAGGACAGCCGAAGGAACTGCCTGTCGGCATCGTAGACCTCGACAACACAGCCACAACGCGCAAACTCACAAGGACCCTCGACGCTTTTTCTGGAACGAGGGTACAGGGACACTACAAAGACTTCAACGCGGCGCGGCGCGCGATGCAGCAGAACGAGATATACGGTTTCATGCTCTTTCCGCAAGGAACCACCGACAAACTGCTGTCGGCACGCCGCCCCGAAATATCATTCTACTACAGCAACACGTCACTGACAGCTGGTTCGCTTGTGTTCCGCGACCTCAAAACCATCTCAATGCTCGGCTCCGCGTCAGTCGGTTCAGCCACAATGTCGGCAAAAGGATACACAGGAGAACAGATAAGCACGTTCCTGCAGCCTGTCACACTCGACTTCCATGCAGTGAACAACCCTTGGGTGAACTACAACATTTATCTCAGCACGACACTCATTCCCGGCTGTCTGTTCCTGTTCATTTTCCTCATAACAGCCTACTCCGTCGGCAGTGAACTGAAACAAGGCACCGCCCGCAAATGGCTTGCCACAGCCGGAGGAAACATCATGACAGCCATTCTGGGAAAACTGCTGCCACAGTTCGTCATCCACCTTATTATAATATACGCCTACATGCTGTATGTATTCGGCGTACTCGGTTTCCCGCATCCCGGCGGCATTCTGCCGATGGCGTTACTCGGACTGCTGTCAGTACTCTCGGCTCAAGGACTGGGTCTGTTCTTCTTCGGCATCTTCCCGTCCATGCGAATGTCCATGAGCGTATGCTCACTTCTTGCCGTGCTCGGCTTCTCACTTGCCGGCACAGCCTTCCCGACGTTCGCCATGGATCCGCAGCTCGAGCTGCTCTCTGCGATATTCCCGCTGCGCCACTTCTTCATGATTTATCAGATAAGCATATTCAACGGCATGCCCATGGCAGACGTATGGCAGAACATAGTGGCGCTGATAATATTCGCGGCACTGCCGGTTTTCGTACTTCCGCGCCTCAATAAGGCAATATCGGAATACGTATACATCCCATAACAATGACGAAAGGTAACATGAACAAGATAACAGCCATCATAAACGACATATGCACAATATGGATAGACGAGACCAAGAAAATCGTCAGAGACGAGGGTCTGCTCATATTCACCGTATTGCTGCCGCTGCTCTATCCGCTGCTCTATTCGTGGATATACAACAACGAAGTAGTGCGCGATGTTCCTGTTGCCGTTGTCGACAACTCTGACAGCAAACTCAGCCGCAAGCTTACAAGCATGCTCGACGCCTCACCCGACGTTGAGACAGCCTACCGCTGCGGAAGCCTTGAAGAGGCGCGGCGGCTTATCGGTCTGCAGGAGGTCTACGGAGTGATATATATACCGGAAGATTTTGAGACCCGCGTCAGCCGGATGGAGCAGTCAACAGTGAGCCTGTACTGCAACATGGCACTCATGCTCACCTACAAAGCCATATATCAGACCACCACGACAGTCATCGGAGAGATAAACTCAGACATACAGAAGAGCGTGTCGGGCAACCACACCGACCGCGAGGACGAGATAACGACAAGCCCCATCAACATTGAAGAGGTGGCAATGTTCAACTCAACCGGCGGATACGGCAGCTTCATTCTTCCCGGTGTTCTCATACTCATCATACAGCAAGTGCTGCTGCTGAGCATCGGAATGCGCAACGGTACGGTCAGAGAGAGAAGACCCTCAAAAATACACCACATGTTCGCTCCCAAACCCACCGCGCTCCTTCCGGTAGTGGCAGGCAAGACTTTGTGCTATCTCGCAATGTTCACCGTGCTCGCCACATACGTACTTCTGGGCATACCCCGCATATTCAACTTCATACACACCGTTCACCCCGGCGACTTCGCCATGTTCCTTCTGCCCTATCTGCTGGCGTGCATCTTCTTTGCGATGACCGTCTCTGTGTTCATGAAAGAGCGCGAGGAGGTGATGCTGCTTGTCGTGTTCACGTCAGTGCCGCTGCTCTTCATATCAGGCATATCATGGCCTGCGACCAACATTCCGGAGTTCTGGAAATACGTGTCCTACATATTCCCGTCCACATTCGGCATACAGGCGTTCATCAAGATGAACAGTATGGGAGCGACATTCTCCGATATCAAAACCGAATATATCTGTCTGTGGATACAGTCAGCCGTATACCTCATAACGGCATGCATGGTATACAGAAAGATGGCTGCCGAAACAAAAGACAGCCGCGACGGCAAAAAGGCGACACCGGAAAGCGCGGAATGAGACGCGCCGCAGTGCGCTGCAAAAAGAAAAAACGGCTGTGCATAAATATGCATATACACCTCCCGTCACTGTATATTTATGCACCCATATCTTCGAAATACTGCAATATTTTCAAGCGAGAGCCATTCCTCCGGCAAATACGCGAGTTTTCGGCATTTTCAGGAATACACTGATAATCAACAGAATAAACATTGCGCGGCACTGACATTGCTTCCACAGCCATACAAGAAAGCCTTTTCCGGCATGCCATAAAGCCTCTTCCATACACCGGTAAAGGCTTTTCCGGCACATAATAGACACCGTTCCGCAAACTCGCAATACATACAGACATGCATAAAAAGCAGTTTCCTGACAGGTCTTAACCGCCAAACGGGCTTTCCGGCTGTACAAATGGCAGATTCGGAATGCTCACCTACCCTGCCCGGAAACATCACGACCATGTTGCGGAACTCTCTTTTGTGAATCTGTACTGTCAAATCTTTTTACTTTCAACATTGCATAAATATACACTGACCAGACCGCATATTCATTATCGTCTGTGCCGATTTTTCGCTCGATCATACAGATTCGGATATCATAATTCATCCGTATCAAATACAAATTCCCTCCGTTTTGGCTTCCCGTTCAGTATGAGATATGGCAGAATACAACAGAAAAAACCGCGAGACAAGATAAACCCATCAGTGCGCAAGAGGCATGAAGAGCCGATAATCAAGCGGAAAAACAGCTTTGGCGGTACGACCACCGATTGGGAATAGCATGCATCCCAAACATCTTCCCTACTGCTGACGGCATCCTGATTACACACATTGGCAGCAGCAGTACGACGCATCAGCGACAAAAACGGAATCTGACAGACAGGACAACAGCACGTCATGCATATGAAGTATAATGACAGGTTCAGCATGACGCATAACGATATGAATCAAAAAAGGAGTATTGTTAATCAGAGTTAAACAGATTGTATATACGGGAAATAATGAATATAAGACATGCGTAATACGATATAATTTTATAATTTTGTGCTCAAACATAAAACAAAGAACCATGAGACACCTCACAATCGTAAAACTTTTTATGCTCTCATTTATGCTGTCCGGACTCCACACATTGCCGGTTACAGCCAAGAATGTCTCCGTACTTGAATTCGGAGCGAAGCCCGATGACGGCAAGGATGACACCCGCGCACTGCGCAAGGCAGCCGAGTACTGCCGCCGCCATCCCGGTACGACTCTTACTGTTCCGCCCGGAACATACCGCCTGCGCGATGCCGCAGCCGAACAACTGGAACAGCAGGTGCTGTCAGGAAAAATGGGCGGTGACCCTGAGAAAGTGATTTTCACGCCGTATTACCCATACGTGCGCGGACTCGACTTCAACGGCTCAGACTCCGTCACCATCGAGGCGACAGGAGCGATACTGATGTGTGAGGGATGGATGGAACCGCTGTCCATCACCGACTGCCGCAACCTTACAGTACGCGGACTGACAATCGACTACAAGCGCAAGCCGTTCTCACAGGGCATTGTGCAGGAAATAAAGGACAACTCGTTCGTCGTTCAATTTGACGAAAGGCGCATCATAACCGATGACATACCGATAACACGCATGACACTGTGGGACAGTTCCATAAGCGGATTCTACGCAGAACCGTTCTACTTCCCCAGACGCAGACTGTTGGGCAACAACCGTGTGGAATTTGAAGGGCACTTGCCGCAACGGCTTCGGGGCGCTTACATTGCAGCCCTGCACTCCTTCCACTTCCGCCCTGCCATATTCATAGGCAACAGCACATCGACAACACTTGATGGAGTGACAATACATTCACAGCCGGGCATGGGAATCGTAGGATTCGACAGCACCGACATAACAATACACCGGCTGTCTGTCAGTCCGGCAGAAGGATTCGTGTTCTCCACCAACACAGACGCGACGCACTTCGCATCGTGCCGCGGACACATCAGCTTCGACGAATGCAGCTTCCGCGGACAAGGCGACGACGCCACAAACGTGCATGGCTACTATCACAACATAGCTTCCGTTGAGGACGGCACGGTCACGCTGCAGTTGCGCTCACCCACATTTACCCACGCTCAGACGGCTGACATACCACAGGTCGGCGACAGCCTTGAGCTTGTACGCATAGCGACACTCGTGCCTGAAAAGACATTAAGGGTGACATACGTAGAACACGCTCCTAAAGCAAAGGACGTGAAGGTGAGGCTGGACGGAGAGTTGCCCGAGAATTTCGGAGAATACTATCTGCTGAACGCATCCAAACTTCCGAGACTCAGTTTCTGCCGCAATTCGGTATGGGGACAGATGGCTCGCGGAGTGCTTGTAAAGACACGCGGGGTGGAAATAAAGGAAAACATATTCCGAGGCTGCACCGGAACGGCTGTACACGTGGGTGCGGAATCGGGCTGGAAAGAAGGCAGTCATGCAAAGGACGTCACCATTGCAGACAACGTGATGGTGAACTGCGGGCTCGGAGCCGGAACCCAATTCGGCGCGTCGGGCATAGCAGTGGTGATAGACGCACCGCAGACTGACAACACATTCCTGCATGAGAACATACGCATATACGGCAACACCATTATAGGCAACGGCTCCAACGACTGCGGCATCGTCGTACGCAACGCAAGGCATGTGGAGCTGAAGGACAATCATGTGAGAGGTTGCGGAAAGGCAGTCTCAACCAGTTCCACTGACGACATCATCATAAAATGATGAATAAAAAATAACGGTGCCCGCAAAAGCCATACACATCAGGCTTCTACGGGCACCGTTTAAAATATGACGCATACGGCATACGCGCCTCAGCTTTTCACCTCTACTATCTTCGTTGGTCCCATTTCCTTGTTCCTGCGGTTGACCACCGTCACCACCGCCTGCGCAAGATTGAGGAACACCTGACCGAGAATGGAGTCGCTGTTGAGTGCTGCCGGCTGTCCCTCGTCTCCGCTTTCGCAAAGTCCCTGCACTATCGGTATCTGCGCGAGCAGCGGCAGATTCATTTCCTTGGCGAGCTTCTTGCAGCCTTCCTTGCCGAAGATGTAGTACTTGTTCTCCGGCAGTTCGGCGGGTGTAAACCACGCCATGTTTTCCACAAGTCCGAGAATCGGCACGTTCACCTTGTCGTTTGTGTACATGTCGATGCCCTTGCGCGCGTCAGCCAGAGCCACGTCCTGCGGCGTGCTGACTATAACCGCACCGGTGATGGCAAGCGTCTGCAGCAGCGTAAGGTGAATGTCGCTCGTTCCCGGCGGCGTGTCGAGAATGAAGTAGTCGAGTTCATCCCAGTCGGCATCGGCTATGAGCTGTTTCAAGGCGTTTGAAGCCATGCCTCCGCGCCATAGTGTAGCCGTGTCAGGATTCACGAAGAAGCCTATGCTGAGCAGCTTCACTCCATATTTCTCCAGCGGCTGGATGAGTGTGCGTCCGTCTTTCTCTATGCTGTAAATGCGCTCATGCTCCACATCGAACATTTTCGGAAGCGACGGACCGAAGATGTCAGTGTCGAGTATTCCTACTTTATAGCCCAGCTTTGCCAGTGCTATTGCAAGGTTGGCAGCCACAGTGCTCTTGCCTACTCCGCCCTTGCCTGAGCTTACAGCAACAACGTTCCTCACATGCGGCAGCATCTTTCCGGGCTTCGGACGTGCCTTTGAGGTGAACTCAGTGGTTATCGTCACCCCGACCTCTTCTGACACGTAGAAATGGATGGCGTGCTCTGCCGCCTTCACAACCGACTTGAGAAAAGGATCTGTCTCGCGCGGGAAAATGAGCGAGAACGAAACCTTCATGCCGTCTATTCTCATATTGTCGGCAAGCATCCCGCTTTCCACGATATTCTTCTTCGTGCCGGGATATATCACTGTTTCCAGTGCCTTCCTTATTATTTCAGGATATATTACCATATCTGTATTGCTTTATTGATTGAAATCCGTAATATAATATATGAATAAAATGTATGCAAATATCGTGTCCGAAACTGTAACATGCAAGTCTCCCGCATCCGGGCTGACTCTGCGCAAAGCCACCACACACTTGCGGCAATGATGGCTCTTAAAGGATATTTCATGGCAAAGTTACAATAAATATTATAAGTAGCTGTTCAAAATTAACCGATATTATAAAATTACTCATATGTTATATACATCTTTGCCATCATCCTGTGTGCTTCTTCAAGGCTTCATTCCAGAGTCTCATCGGTAGTGTAGCCCGCTACAAATCATCATCGGACTTTGAAATGCAGCTGCTGAACAGCACACAATATGACGGCAATTCATTTAGAACATCCGCTTGATATGACAAGAAGGGAAGTGCAAAATGACACGACATACCGGTGCCAACAAGAAAGGACGGAACCCTTGGGCTCCGTCCTCAATGATATCAGTGATGTCCTGATACAAGTATGCATCAGAGACGCATGCCGTGCTTATATGCCACAGTCTTGCCTTCCACCGACACGGAAGGAGCGATGTCGTCCTTAGCCACAGCCCATTTGCGGTTGGGCTTCTTGCTCATGACAAACTCTATATCAATGCCGTTCTTCACGTCATCCCATGTGAGATACGACTTGGTGTAGCGTTTTCCGTTGACATACACCTTATTAATATATACGGCATCCTTGCTCCAGTTTCTGGCAGTCATTCTGATGTGGCTGCCGTTGCTCATCCTTACGTCGACGGCAGGCAGCGCAGGCGAGCCGATGTTGTAGTATCCGCTGCCCGGACACACAGGGTAGAAACCGAGGCAATTGAATATGTACCATGCCGACATCTGACCGCAGTCGTCGTTTCCGCACAACGATCCCGGCTTGTTGCCATAAAACCTGTCGACAACCTCACGCACCCATTTCTGGCACTTCCATCCCTCGCCTATGTAATTGTAAAGATAGGCAACGTGGTGGCAAGGCTCATTGCCGTGCCAGTATGCGCCTATACGTCCGTGGATGTCGTGTGCTCCCGGTATGTCCTCGGGCAACTCGTAAAGGAACAGCGAGTCAAGTCTTGAGCGGAAAAGATCGCGTCCCATCAGATTGATAAGCCCCTGGACATCTTGCGGCACGGTCCAGTGATACTGCACGGTGAAGCCCTCCGTGATGTCGCCCCAGCCATGAACCGAGCCCGGTCCCTGATAAGCCACAGGGGCAAACGGAGTGCGCCACTTGCCGTTAACGTCCTTGCCGCGCATGTATCCCGTCTGACTGTCATAGATGTTCTGATAGCTCATGGCACGGTTCATGAAGTATTCGTATTCCTTATTCTTGCCGAGTTTCTTCGCAGCCTGTGCTATGGCGTAATCGTCGTAGGCATATTCCAATGTCTTCGAGACCGATTCCGCCTCCTTGTCGAACGGCACATAACCGAGCGAACGGTACTCAGGCAGGCAGTCGTAGTTGTTGTTCATTGCTGTTGTTACCATTGCCTCGAAGGCGCGTTCGTGGTCGAATCCCTTGACGTCCTTGCATATCATGTCCGCCAATATAGCCGCGGCATGATAGCCTATCATGCACCATGTCTCATTGCTGGCAAACGACCAGTAGGGCAGCATCTTCTCCACACTCTTGTCATAATGTGCAAGCATGGAGTTTGCCACATCCGCCTGAATGTCCTGATGCACAAGATTCATCAGCGGATGGAATGCCCTGTACGTGTCCCAGAACGAGAACTCGGTGCGGTTTGTGAACCCGCTCTCTTTCTCGACGTTCTTGTCGAGTCCGAGATAAGAGCCGTCGGCGTCATTGTATACAAACGGACACAGCGCGGCATGATATGCGGATGTGTAGAAAGTCTCTTTTTGTTCGCGTGTTCCCTTTATGGTATACGTGGAGAGTTCTTTCTCCCATTTCTGCTCGGCAAGGGCTTTGACGCTGTCGAAAGTCATGCCGTCGAGCTCCCGCATATTGAGAGCCGCCCCGTCGGTACTGATGGCGGAGATTGATGTCTTGACCGTAACGACCTCGTCGGCATCCGTAGAGAATGTGGCAGTGAACATGATGTTAGGTCCCCATGCCTCGCGGTTGCTGCGGAAACGGGACGTGTTGTATATCACAGGTTTCTGGTCCTGATAAATCATGAAATTCTTCAACGGTTTGGAGAATACAGCCCTGAAGTAGATGTGACGCTCCGGTCCCCATCCTTTCACAAGCTTATAACCGGTCACGACACTGTCGTTCTCGACGCGTATGTTGGACCAAACGCATTTCTGCCACAACGTGTGGTTGAGATCAATAAGAATGAACGACTTGTCTGACTTGGGATAAGTGAAGCGGAACATGCCGCTTCGCACAGCAGAGGTCATCTCTGCCTTCACCCCGTAATCCTTCAGCATAACACCGTAATATCCCGGAGTGGCTTTCTCTTCTTCGTGTGAAAAACGTGAGCGGTAGCCCTCGTCAGGGTTCTCATCGGTGCCTGGATTGAGCTTTATCTCGCCCGTACCGGGCATAAAAAGAAAGTCGCCGAGGTCCGGAATGCCTGTTCCGCTGAGATGAGTGAGCGAGAATCCCTGTATGGACTGTCTGTTCCACTTGTAGCCGGAAGCGCAATCATAGAAATGCTCGTCCGTGTCCGGACTTATCTGTATTCCTCCGAAAGGAATCTGCGCGCCCGGATATACATTGCCATATCCGTCTGTTCCGACAAACGGATTGACATAGTCTATAAGGCGCGCGCCACCATCCTGATTTGCGTAAACAGTCATGGACAAAGCCATGACTGTCATCAATACGTATTTTCTCATTCCTTTTTATGTTTTTATTCCTTTATGTCGCCTACGGCAACCTGATATTCATGCCACAGTCCGTCCATGGTGTATTTATCGCCGAGGATGTGTTTTATGGCTCCATCCCACGACCATGGAACGACCTCAAGAGTAGAACGGTTGAACTTACGCAGGAAGTCAGGGTCCTTATGGTCTCTTATCCATACGAAGAAATAGCCTGCATGACGGTATCCGTCAGTATAGTTGCCGCCTTTAGGACGATCCTGCTCACCGTGGAAACCGCCGTTGGCAACACGCACTGCATCAGCCATGCCTTCGATGAACGCCCATACCGTCTTGCTGTTTCCATAGTTGCCAATACCCTGCGGCTCAAGCTGGAAAGCGTGGGTGAGCTCATGAAGCAACACTCCTCTTGTCTCAAAATCAACGCGAGCCGTATCGTTATTGGCAAACGAACGCTCCACATGGCGCGTGCTGTAGAATATGTCCACATAGCCGTTGCCGCCACCCTTTGCCGAGATACCTTTTGTGTCTTCAAGCTTATAGTGCAGTCTTTCCAATGCGGGAATACTGTCTTTTGGTGAGAAATACAGAGTGTTGAGCACCTCGCGCGACACTTTGTTTATATAAGCTTCAGGGTCGGGAATGATGGCATGATAGATTTTAGAGCCCTTGCTGTCAGGTGCCTGATCGTCAAAAAAGATGTCTTTAATCTTAAAGCTTTCCCACTTACCGGCTGAAGCAGCCTTTTTGGATGTTCCGCATGCCGTGAACATCACCATACCGCCAACCAAAGCGGCGATTGTAATAGTCTTTCTGATTTTCATTGTTATTAATGTTTTTATATGATTCCTTTTTTTATCGCAAAACCGTAAAGGCGCTTATGCTCCTTTTGTCATTGAGTATGGCTTGTCTGATTCAGCCAGACCGCGTTTCTTGTTTGGTTTGCTGCCCATGACAAACTCTATCTCGCATCCGCTGTTAAGCATTGCGTGAGTGACATACATCTTTGAGTAGGGCTTGCCGTTTATCTTCACACTGCGCACATATCTGTTCTTGTCGCTCACTTTCGGAGCTTTTATTATTATGTGCTTGCCGTTAGAAAGCGTCACATCCATATACGGGAGATATGGCGCACCCAACACATACTGGTCGCTTCCGGGACAAACCGGATAGAAGCCCATTGCTGAGAAGATATACCATGCGGACATCTGACCGCAGTCATCATTGCCTCCCAGACCGCGTATATGGTTACGGTACATCTTGTTCATAATAGTACGCATCCATGTCTGGGTCTTCCATGGCTGTGACGTCCACGCATAGAGATAAGGTATATGATGGCTCGGCTCGTTGCCATGAACATATCCTCCGACGAGGCAGTCTGCCGTAACGTCTTCATTGTGCTCATAATATTTGGCAGGAAGATCCATCTCGAAAAGTCTGTCCAGTTTACCTATGAACGCCTTGTCTCCTCCAAACAGACTTATCAGACCATCCACATCCTGAGGCGCCTGGAACGAGAAGTTCCACGAATTGCCTTCGATAAAACCTTCACCGGATGTCTGGTAAGGATCAAGGTCTTTCTTGAATGAACCGTCGGAATAGCGCGCATTGGCGAATCCGATGCTCTTATCGAATGTATTACGATAATAAAGCGCACGCTTTTCAAACTGTCCCGCAATATCTTCCATTCCCAAATGTTTGGCTGCACTGTATATGGTCCAGTCGTCAAAAGAATACTCGAGAGTATTCGAAGCGGCTGTGCCGTTCTTGTCGAACGGTGCATAACCGAGCCTCATATAGTCTCCAAGACTCTCATAATAAGGGCAGGTGGCTGTTTCAACCATAGCTTTCATCGCTTCGTCACGGTCGATATCAGCGCCTTTTACAAGCGCGTCCGCCAAAACAGTTACGGCATGATAGCCTGTCATACACCATCCCTCATTTGCCATAAGGCTCCAGACAGGCAGCATATGGTGCACACTCTGTTGCTGATGGGCTATCATCGACTTGACCATATCCGTATTACGGTCTGGTTTTATAAGCCCGAGAAGCGGATGGAGCGCACGGTAAGTATCCCAGACAGAGAATATGGTATAATTGTCAAAATCCTCTGCGACATGTATATTACCGTCAAGTCCACGGTATCTTCTGTCCACATCCATGTATATGGAAGGATTGATCATAGTGTGATAAAGCGACGTATAGAGCATGGCTTTCTGATCATCGGTTCCCTCACATTCTATTAGCCCGAGCTCATGATTCCAAAGTCCTTCGGTCTCTGTACGAATCTGGTCAAAGGATTTGCCTGAAGCCTCCGCACGAAGGTTCTTCAACGCGCCGTCTGTCCCTACCGCCGACAATGCCACTTTTATGACAAGCGGCTGTGAATCGCTGTTGTCGAAATTGAAGTAAGCCACTATATCGCGCCCCGCAATCTCCGGAAAGTTGCGGTTGACATTGAACTTCCGCCAGAAACCTTGATATTTGGGAGTCTTCATGTCCTTATATCCATAATCCTTTATAGGCTTGCTTAGTGACATCGCAAAATAAGTATAGTTGCAACGAGCCCAACCGTTGGTTATGCGATAACCTGTAATCAATGTGTCATTCTCCACTCTCAGACTGCTCCATAACACCTTACCGTCGTAATTATAGATGCCATGCAGCATGTCAAGGATTATACGGCAGTCATTGCCTTGAGGGAAAGTGTAACGGTGGACACCTACTCTCTGTGTAGCCGTCATCTCCGCCTTGATGTTATAATCGCTGAGAGTAACGGCATAATATCCCGGCTCTGCGATTTCCATATCATGTGAGAAACGCGACCTGTAACCGTTTTCAGGCTTGTCGGCTGTACCAGGATTAAGTTTCAGCGCACCCGTCTGGGGCATTATCATAATGTCTCCCAAATCAGAATGTCCGGTTCCACTGAGATGTGTATGACTGAATCCGACGATTGTCGGGTCATCATGCTGGTAACCGGCACAGTATGCATACACTTTCCCAACATAACGTCCGTCTATGTTCTGTGGTATTGTGTCGGTTTCAGGACTGAGCTGGACAATTCCGAACGGAGCACAAGCTCCCGGAAAAGTGTGCCCCATACCGCTTGTTCCAATCATAGGATTGACATACGACACCGGCTCTTTCTTTGTGTCTGCCCACAACTCTGACACTCCAGCCAGTATCAATAGAGATGCAAAAAATAAAATTCTTCTGTCCATGTAATATACAATTTTGGCTTTTATATTAATAACAATTCAGTAGCACTATAAGTCAAAAAAAATGTCATTATAAAATTGTAAATATATAAAAAATATGTTATTGCAGCTCCATATACATTATTTACCCGTTGGCGGAATTAAATGAAGTAAAGATTATGCTTGAAAAGTTGCGCATAT
>ENA-OROZ01001174-OROZ01001174.1-human-gut-metagenome-genome-assembly--contig:-NODE-1174-length-25558-cov-3.555307_pt1 | contig 25558 bp, 28 predicted proteins | sample MGYA00242138_ERZ509066 | MGnify/ENA primary metagenome ERZ509066 (study PRJEB26280, sample SAMEA2338691) | human gut metagenome | biome: human gut; feature: human-associated habitat; material: faeces... | reverse complement strand
GCGGAACAGCGCTCCGCTCATGCGGAGCGAGTGCTCTGTTTTTGCGGAATATGCAGATGAACTAAAGTTGGTTCTTTGATGCGTACATAAAATACTGAAAAACTAATGTTATTTTTATTGAAAGAACCACATTTAGTTCATAAAATTGTGACCTAAATGTGGTTCTTTTCTGCGTAAGAGTGCCACTTTCATGGCATTCAATCCGCAAAAGAAATGTCTATCTGCCTAGCAAACTATGACCAACCATTAGAAATAGTGGGAGAGCAGATCTCTTTGGCAAAAGAATTTTTCCCAGATGCGTTTTTGGATGGAAAACGCTTATTTTCCTGTGCTGATACGCTAATGGACGAATATTTGAAAATAATGAAGGAAATAGGTATTCCATCTGCGTCAGAGATTCCTATGATGTATTTTGTTAATACAATAAAATATTGTTTAAACAACTATGGCATTACTGGAAAAAAACTATATTTTCCAACAGATGAAGCATGGCGAAATTCTATTTTTAATTCTGGATATGTCGCCGCAGAAAGGTTGTATTTTAATGTACCCATTGGATAACGGAAAAGCAGGATATACTTGGAATGAAGAGTGGAATTTACCATACGAATCATTGTGGGGACGTATTGAAAAATTTCGAGCAGTTAATGTTCTTGAATCTGGGCAACTAGGTAAAATAATTCATATTGGTGCAGATAGTACATATACAATTTTTTGTCCCCAATTGCTAATTTATAGGAAACAGGCATACAAAATCAAGCAAGTACGCAGTTTTTTGCATATTGATGCTGAGTTATTTACAAACTTTACACATTTAGATGGAATTTTTGATAATAGATTACGGTATTGTCCTATATGTATGAAATCTGGATATCATTCATTCTTACATCAATTATATTTTTTAGATGAATGTTTCATTCATCAGAAAACACCATTACTATATAGATGTTCATGCATAAATACATATATTTTAAAGAGAAAAAGAATTGCAGACGTAACAGCTTTTCAATGTGAGCAATGTGACAAAAAAATTGCTGTAGCTCCATCTATGTCAGACGGAATCCTTGAATTTTGGAGAAAGGACAATATTTGTAAACGCCTGCGAAGAATAAATAAATATAAAAAAATAAATATTGTAGATGTCCTGCTTTTATATCAAGAAAAAGGTAATAGTTTTCACAGATATACGGAATTTAGTACTACACAAAAAGCTGTATTAAAGGATTTAATTTTAACGGGAAAAACTAAACAAACACCTCGACTATTTATAGTTCGTGATTTAGCAGAATCGACCCATAAAATTGTAATGTCAGAAGCACTAAACCAGTACATTCTAAACAAATATGAGCATAATGTAATTCTAAAACATTTTTGGCATATTTCAGATAGGTATTGTCGTTATGAAATAGGCGAACACAATATAGAGTTGTTATCAATTTTTTTCTTGATTAAAGAGCTCCAATGCAAAAGTTATGTTGATCAATTGAACTATGGATTACGCAGAGATTTAGACGGAAATATAAAAAGAATTTTTTTATCAGATAATGAATACTCTGATGCAATTTTTCTTATACAAAGAATTTCCTTTCAGTTAGGCATAGATATAGACGATTACATAGAATTGTATAACTTTATATTAATGGAATTCACTTTGGCACGGTATAAACATATCTATAGTTGTTTTCGTGACAATCACCCAAGTGAATATCCATGTACGAGTGCAGCCTCAGTTTCGTATAATAATTGGAATTACCCTGTTTATATTATTGTAAAAAACAAAGAAGATGAAATTTTATTATATTAGTACTAAACATATTATTCAAACCAGAAGATATTTTTGTGAACAAAAGTTGTTTCATTCAATTTCAAAGAACCAACTTTTGTTCACAAAAATTGTATAAATATTATTGAAAATCGCTTTAAAGAACCATCTATTAGACTTTTCTTCACAGAAAGAACCACCTTTTCTTCATTTGACACAAATATTGTACATTAGAATAGTAGCGATAAAGTTAGTCGTTAAATAATAATTTAACGTCAAAGTATTGCAATTTCTCAATAAACACATTATAATATATAAAACACAATGCATTTTATACTTAATATATTATGGAGGAAACTTTATGTCATATCGGGAAGAACACAATGAAATACTTGCAAAAAAGATATATGAAGAATTAAAACAAATGCCGGACGTATGCCGCGATTATATAAAATATCTTGAATCACTGGAACGATCATACAACACGATTTATGGATATGTACATGATTTACAGACTTTTTTTTACTTTTTAACAGTATACAATCCGCAAATAAACACCTACAAAGATGTTACAATTCAGATTTTGGATTCGTTACGTCCTACAGATATACAGGAATATATGCATTTTCTGATTAGCTACAAGGATGATAACGGGGAAAAAGTCCCTGATCCTAATAAAAAAGGAAATAACGCTCAAGGCCGCGCCCGGAAACTGTCCAGTCTGCGAAATTTCTATAGTTATCTCATGATAAGTGATATCACTACCTCAAATCCGGCCAAATTAGTTGATTCTCCTCGTATACACAAAAAAAAGAAACCAAGATTAAATAAAGAAGAATTTTCTGAGCTACTCGATGGAGCTGCATCCGGTGATGTTTTAGATGATAAAAAGAGCGCCTATGCGAAAAGGACCAACCTACGGGATTATGCGATCCTTGCGCTTCTATCCGGTACCGGAATGCGTGTATCTGAATTGGTTGGCATTGATCTTGATGATATCGACTGGAAAAAAATGAAAATAATGGTCATTCGTAAAGGCGGATCCGAAGATTTAATATCACTCAATGATGAGCTGGTTCAGATCCTGCAGGATTACATTCAATTTGAGCGAAAATCGTACGATGATTCACAAAGAGCCTTGTTTTTGTCGTCTCGTGGTACTGATCGTAACCGTCTGACAGTCCGTTCTGTAGAACGAATAGTTGAAAAATACGGGAAAAGCACGGTGGCACTAAAAAAGATATCTCCACACTCTCTCAGGCGAGGTTTTGGAACAGAGCTATATAAAAAAAGCCACGATGTGTACTTGGTTCAGCAAGCGTTGGGACATTCTGATATTAAAGTAACTGCAGAACATTACATAGACGATTCGGAATCAGTTTCTGAAAGAATATCTGAGTTTTCAAGTGATTTATTATCACCTTCCTCATATAATCCAATAAAAATTTAAATGATGTTTTTGAGACTAGATTTATATAGATCTTATGTATATATCCTCTCTTATACCATGGACTGTACATGTGGCGGAGCCAGTGTGTACAGTTTTTTTATATTTCTAACCAGTATGGTCAAACTGCTCAAATACAACCACGTCTGCATTATATGTCACTAACGTATCCCTGACTACTCCCACAGGCTTGCCTGTGGGTTTTTCGCCACGATTTTATAACAAACACCATAATATTCTCTACCCTGTCACAAATTATGCTTTTTCAATTGTTCAGTATCTCAGAACATAATAAATATATCATTTGCAGTTTATTTTATGTCATTCAAAGTAATTTTTGTAAATTTAGTTGACATTTTGTAATCTTTATTGTACTATTTTCAATAGATAAAGAGAGGGGGGGCATTTGGAATACTGTTAGTGTATGACAAAAATGGGAGGTGGTATCCATGCCAAAAAAAAAATAGTGGTGACTTGGAAAAATAGGGGGGTGAACCACAAAAATAGAAAATGAGGAAAACATATGCAGAAAAAAAAATTTATAAATGAAGATATTCCTATTGGAAGAGAAATTGCAATGCTGCGCGTTTTACTTAATTTTACACAGCAGCAATTTGCAGACACATTGCATTTAAGCCGCGCATCAGTATGTAAATTAGAAAAAATTGCTGATAGCAAGGACATTCCACTTGACATTGCATTTCGTCTTTTTTATGTTACTCAAAAACTGGCTGATAATGCAAATAAGGAAATTTATATTACAGACGCCGCAGAAAACCTACATAATAGAATTGACGTATGTCTGCAGAAACAAATGAAATCATAACAATTTTCTCATACACTAGTATTCCTAGACAACAATTTATAAGACCCTTTTATTCATCCATAAATTTGTCTAGGTATTAATAATAAGGAGGAGACAAATCATGGTTGAATATACGATGGTATTAGGGGATAAGGGACTCTCATTGGGCTCATTAGCGACATCAATTATTGAAGCTGGTCGTACGCCAGTGATAATAACCAGGAATAATACATTGGAGGATATCCACCACTGTATCTTAAATGGTTTAGATAATCGTGATTACACAATGCTAATGGTAACAGAAAAACCTTCTATTATGTTGACAGAAAACGATAATTCTGATGTAAAAGTATTAAACTGTTATTCTACTTCATTTGAAGAAATCGTTGATTATGTTAATGGTGGAATTATTTTCTCGGCATGCAGAGACGGATTGTACCGCACATATCTTCCGCTTCTTGCACCATATATTACAAAACCAACACATATTTGTGTTTTTGACAATGATCCTGCTGTTGCTAATACAGCTCGTCAGATGAATACAAATAAGTATATTCAGATTCACCAGTGCGTTGCGCATTCTGTTTGTAGTGCGGTTCAGTATGATCATCCAAATCATACCGTTTATGTAACATGTGGGAAAGACTGTATTTTGATTTTCCCCCCTTCCTGCTATAACATAAAAAATGAATTCAAAACTTCTCCTATTTTTGATCGTTCCGAATTCATTTTTTGCGACACAGACGAAATGTTTAATTATTATGTAACATGGAAACTTATTTGTATCAACTCCATGCATTCATTCGCTTGTGTTTTGGCATACACAAACGGATTAAAACTTGGTTACTCATTAGACGAGCTGTCACGAAAAACATTTTCAGAACTAACAGAGAAAAGTTATGTCATTAGTTATACATTACATATCTTTTCTCTGTTATACGACATCCATCTTGCTTCATATGCAAAACTTACAAATGCATCGAAAGAAACGTACATGGACATTTGCACTCGGTTTTTAGATGGACTTTACAATCATAATGAGTATGTTGGACGTGGATTAGACCCTAAACATTCATCATTCCAGGCAAAATTAGAAAGACATTTCCCTCTTCTCAAAGAATCAGGTGATGCAAATGTCATTAAGTTATTAGAGGACTTCGAAAAAACACTTGCTTAACAAACCAGGATGTTGCTGCAACTCGCAACATCCTGGTTTGTTTCTGCATTACCTAAATATGAGACAATTATCGCACATGATGACTATCAAAATTAAAAACGATAATGAATTATCATTTTTAATTTTGATATTTTGTTATAGCCTTTTTAACGAAGATTATAGTGCAATAACGCAATTATATCGTTAATATTTCCAAGATAAGTTTCCGTATATTCCTTTTCATCTTCTACAAAATCAAAACATAATGACAAACAATCCGGCGTGTCATCCCTGATAAATATTCCCTTTATGGCAGCATCAATGAACGTCTTTACTTCTATGTTGTCATTGTCTCTCATATTTTGCGTGGAACCATGGTTTATGACATATAACATTGCCTTTTGAGAATATAAAATTGGATCATTCTCTTTTAACCACTGTTCAATAGCCGATCTATATCCGGAATAATATACATTGGGATCATATTCGTATCGCAGCCTCCCCGCATATTTATCAATCGTAATCCGGTGTGGCAGCGGCTCATTAAACCGAAAATAATACATTCCTTCTTTCTTTTCAATATGAAAAGCCGGCTCTACAGGCATATATTGATAATCTGTAATATCCGCAAGCATATTCCGGATAGATACTATTTTGCGGTATGAGGATGCAATTTGTTCTGTTCCACTGCTTAATTTCCTATTAAATGTAGATATGTCGTCCAAATTACAGGATGCATTATATAAATAATCGCATGTTTTTTTTAAATTATGTATTTCGCACAACAGTTCTTCTCTTGTTTTTTCTCTTAAATCCATTTATCCCTCCGTAAAGTTATAATTTAGTATATTATACCACAATATACCTTTTTCACTTGCATTAATATGAAAATTATGCTATATTAATTGTGTTAAAAAAATTAAATTAAATAAATCGGGAATTCTTGTGAACCTACCCAGTTTCACAGTTTTCTATATAAGGACTGCCTCTTGCGGTCCTTTTTTTATGCCATATGGCATCTAAATCTAAATTACATGCTGCCAGCTCTGGTTGCATGTTTCCATACATACTAAAATTAAAAAGGAGGTGCTACTTGTGTTAGCACAAATTATTGAAGAAATGGGATACGCCCAGGTTCATAACAGCATTTTGCTAATCAATGTTATGATCAGACGTGCTGTGGAGTTTGAGCAAAAGGCATCAGAATATGAAGAACTACGTTTCTATCCTGTAGGCCATCCACGAAAACTTCTTATCGAGAAAAGAAACGAATGTTTTAACGAAGTGCTTGTAGAACTAAAAAAATGGCACGATGGAAATGGAAATATCTTATTTTCGCTTCCTCTTCCATTGCGTCCATATCAAGAAGATGCAAGCAGGATCAAATTAATCTGCAAAGATTTTTTGCAGTTGGAAATGTCGGGGGAGATTGAATCTGCCCTCAAAAAAGTAATTTAAGGAGGAATTAATATGTCAGCAAAAGTAATTTTCCATTCCTATGTTTTGGATGGAAAAATAAAGTTTGATAAGGCATCAAATGGTGCCGACACAGCTTCGTTTTGTATAAAAAACGGAGATGAAAAATACAGAATGGTTCTCTTTTCGGATGGAACTGATCAGAGCCCATTTTCACGCATGAAAACTTGTGTTGAGAAAGGATTTTTGGACAAAGGAAAACCAATTTGGGTAGAGGCAGAAATGTCCTACTATCAGAAGAAAATGATTTCCGATGAAGCATGGGAAAAAATTTCTTCTTCTGTCTCGGATAAGATATTAACCGATCTGTTTGGCAGCACGGAAAATCCATCAAAGGGAAAGTTCCCGCGTTTCAAAGTAACCGATTGGGATTTCGCTATTCCAAAAGATTATTTGGACGCCCAAAAAGAAATAAAAGAAGCTCCAAGTAAAAAACTGAATGATGGAGAAAATGGCAGTTCCTCCAAAAAGGAAACCATACAGCCGTTATCTTTGTCAGGACGGTTTAGTTCGTAAAAGGCAGGTGGCAAATAATGTTAGAATTGATAATTATAATCATAGCATTGATTCTATTCACGAAAAAAAATGAAACAAGTGAAAATAAATCAGCTTCTACTATTTCATCTGCTAAAACAAAGGATTCGGATTATGAAAATAGTTCTGACTATGAAAACCGCTCAGATTATGAAAAGTCTGAGTTATATTTCCATCATCGTATGGAAATGGTGTTGAAAAAGAAATACCCGGAATTAATTTCATGGAGAATGACACGTCAAGGTGTGTCTCTCCTAAATCAGGCAATCGAAGTTGTCGTCACTCTTCCAGAAGAAAAAAAAGAGAGAATCTGGATCAACCAGCATGAGCTGATTGGATCTTTCAAAATTCTGCCGGAGGAAGTTTCGGAGAATGACATTGCGGATGAATCAATTCCTGATGATCTGCGCGAATTTTTCGAACTAAACGCAGGCATCATAAATGAAAGAATTCGGATTGCTGTAGAGAAGAAAAATAATTATGCTTACTTCTCTTTTAGTAACAACGAATCTGAAGATCTGAAAAAAAGGATTGTCACAAAATTAGAGCAAACCATTGACGGTGCCATGTTCAGTTTATGTGACAATCAATTAGAAATGAACGTCCAGAATTTACTGGACGACTAAATTTACACAGAGGGCTGCGCCTTCCGCACAATGCGGTATCTTGATTTGGCGTATGCCTTACCATGATATTGCTGCGGAGGCATCCTCTTAAATCAAATAAATGGAGGATAAAATCATGGAAAATACAAAATTTTTTACATCTGATGATGCAGTAGTTACACTTAAAACTGAAACTGACAAAGAAAAGGTATTAGAATTCATCGCAAAAGATGAATGGTATACACCATATATCTGGGAGTGTTTTGTAAAAGAGATTGCAAATGCACCGCTTTTCTTTGAGCAGTACAAGGAGCAGTTCGAAACAGAGCTGCCGAATGGTCTGAAATGTAATGTTCCGGCACTGGATAATTCCAACGAGGAACTTATTGAAACTGCCAGAGATACCGGGCTTATGCTCGGTTTTCCGGCTAACGGTGGCATCGTTGTGAAACCAACAAGATATACGGCATTTACGTCGATTTGCCAACGTGCCGGAATTTCTGGATCAACAATTTCCAACATGGATGAAAAACCTTTGATTTCCGTGCTTCCTACAATGGAAAAAGCACAGTGGCTATCCAGAGGATTTTCGTTACATAAAGCAGACTGCAAGATACTTTATCGTGATGGTAAAGTTTCAAGTATGCTGTCGAAAGAATATGAAATTCTTCCGGCAAATGAAACCATCCCACGTTTTGAACGGAAACTAAGGGAAGATCATCCGGATTTGACTTTCTCATCCGGTATGTTTTCCCATGAATACCTGGTACTTGACTACATGCTGAACGATGACATTATGGAAGATTCATTTATTTCCATGCTCTCAGAGTATGGCGTCTCAGCAAAAACAGTTAAAGCCGGTGTACGTTTTTCAACATCAGATGTTGGAAACAGCTGCGTAACTGCAGCCCCATTCTATGATCTTGATGGAGCCCGTATCAGGCTTGGAAAACCAATCTGTTTATCCCATGATAAAGGACACAGTATTGAGCAGTTCATTAAAATGCTCAATGGACTTGCTATGGTCTTTAAAGAAAATGAAGATCTTGTTGAAAAGCTGGGAAATACGCAGATCAAGCATCCTGGAGGATGTTTTTTGCATATCATTGACAAAAACCGCTCTCTCAGATCCGGATCAGAGGATCTCGCAGATGAGCTGGATGCAGAATTTCCTGCAGGATGTACAGCGATTGATGTTTTTCTTGCATTAAATAAAATTGTTGAGGTTAGGAACAGCCGTAAGGAATTAAACCCGACACAGCTGATCAATTTGACAGAAACGATTGCAAAGTTACTCCTGATTAATTATACAGATTACGATCATGTATGGACTGATGAGGATTAACTACTACTAACCATTACTGCCCTATGTCTCATTTTATGTTGCATAGGGCAGTTAAATATAAAACTATCATTTTTAATTTTGATAATTAAGGAGACTCAAATGAAAAAATTCAACATAATTTTAATGTTATTATTGATGTTTTTTGTTACCGGATGCGGTAACAAAAAATTTGATTTATATCAAGGTTCACAGGATATAAAAATCACACGAAAATCTGACAGCGGAACTGCCCGGATCAATATTTCTGATACATATAAAAAAGGAGGAGAAAAATATTTTATTTTTACAACAGATATAACTGGAGAACAGGAATTTACTTTGTCTGAAAAAAAATATGATGAATATATCGGAAATGGCAATGATGCTGTTGATTACACGTCATATAATATGCAATTGGAAACATCACTTTACAAATACAGGAAGAACATCTTTACCAGTATATATTCCAATCATGATAACACGGTAGAAATATTAAATTCACTAGAGAAATATCCTGATATCGAAGTTTACAAGGAAAACGAAAATTCTGTTACATCTTCTCTATATATAAAAAAATATCAGGATAACAGATTCAACAAAACCGATTATACCGTATCGTCGGAATCCGATTCTAAATACTTTACTGGAAGAGCCACGGAAAGGGTAAATGTCACCCATTACTCTTTCATGGGAGAACATGACTTTACAGATGATGAAGTAAATCATTACTGCAAGGTCATGGATAAAATTTCAAATAATATTTTGTCAGGGATTTATCAAAAAAACTGAAATATAAACTCACTAATACCCACAGGCTTGCCTGTGGGTTCCGCACTAAATTTTTATGACTACTACCCTCTGCTACTTTTGGTAACAGAAGGTATATATCAACAGTATAAACTATCATTATTAATTATGATAGTTAAAGGAGAAAAAAATGAAAACAATTTGGAAAAATAAGATAGTAGATGTAGAAATATATCTTGATCTTGAAAACAGTTTGGATGGAACAGCCACTATTTTATCAAATAAGAACGTACTTGGAGAAGCAGCAATTTTTGCATTTAATTCCTACGAATATACAGAACCTTTGTATTTCGTTGAATTACCGAAGATTTCTGCTTACCAAAAGATTACTCTTCTTGCCATGTTTGATACATGGTATGGAGATACTAACCAGGAAACAACTAAGTGGGCGTTAGAGTACCAGCTTTTAACAAGAATGCTGGTGAAAGAAAATGCGCTGATCCTAAATCCAAAACATTTAGAGTTGGATTTAGATATCCTTGAGAAAATCAAAAATATTATATGGGGTTAATTTGCTAAATACCCGCTACCAAATACATTGTCAACATCTGATTAATTTGCTATAATATTTACGAGGGAAAAGATGAAATTAAAAATTTTATATCATGGCACAGATCTTGAAAGTGCAAAAGAAATTTGTGGAGGGAATATAGATGTAAAAAAAGGTTCCTCCCATACTGATTTTGGTCAGGGATTTTATACCACCGATGACAAGGACCGCGCAATACGATGGGCATATCGCAAAGCTAAAGTTCGAAAAAGTAAACCTGCCCTAATAACTTTGTATTTCGACGAAGGATCTGCCCATCCTATCATTGAGTATTTTTGTGATGATTTACGATGGGGGCAATTCATTATTAATAATCGTAATGGATCACAATATATTAGAGGCGTATCATTTCAGGAAAATAATCTTGATGCCCGCTACGAAATTACATATGGACGTATTGCAGATATAGAAGTTACTGATATTGCAAGTGAGTTGAAAGAAAGTGGAGAAATGTTATATTCTTTAGAAAGAATTTTAAACAAAAATTATCCTCTGCAAATTGTTTTTCATACATCAAATGCAACACAGTTTATCAAAAAAATGTCCTATCGTTTAGTTTAAGGAGGGATGATTATGATTATTTCAGAAGAAAAGAAAAAGAAATATATTGATAAAGTTTATGATGAAATGAAACGACGAGGTTTTACAGCCGACGAAATTCCAATAGTGATAAGTAAAACAGGATTTATGATCGCCATAGAAGAATATCCGGAAGAGCAAATGCATTATGATATAGCAGATACAGTGGATGAAATTCTTTTCACTGCAACAAAACACAAAAAAAGTTGCAATCCGCGTATTAAAAATGGTAGCTGATGCACAGACATCGAAAAAGTGTTTATGCGTTTAAAACTCAACTTGCAAGGGATTGTATATTATACAGTCCCTTGTTTTTTAATCAACTTTTTATTGACTCTTTACCGATATAATGCTAATATAACAATGTAAATAAAATTAATTAATAAATCAAAAAGTTATGTTAATACCACATGGATCACATAGCTTTTATAATTTGGATCGCTATAGAGCGGTCTTTTTTTATGCCCTTTTGTGGCTTCTATATAGAGCAATTCTAAATTCCACTCTCCTATTCTGGATGAGTGTTTCCATAAATTACAGAGAAAATAATTTTTTATTTGGAGGAAAACAAAATGAATGATAATTTGAAGGCTTTTTTTACAAAAGCAGTTTCCTTTATTGGAATGCTGTCTTTTATACCTATTCAAATCTTTTTTGCGAACGATTCGGAAGTAATCGGTGCAGCATCCATCCTTTTTATTGTATGTGCAATAACATTTGTACTGCCATATAAAATGCTTACGTTTGAGTATTGGGAATACGAAAACGATACCCATTACAAGAATGTAGATAAGAAACCCGTGCAACCACAAAATCATCGTGGACACGCAGCATAAGGAGGAATCATTATGAACGCAACGTATTTATTAATGGTTACTCCGGAAGGTAACCACAATAAATTTTATCGGATGCTGCCAAATTTCCCGGACGATTCTCATTTTACGGTTGAATGGGGACGTGTTGGAGCTACAGCCATAAAGAAAATTTACAGTATGGCGGCATGGGATAAAATCTACAAAGATAAGATAACAAAAGGTTATGTAGATAAGAGTGATTTACATGACTGTGTAGTTACAGTCTTATCAGAGTCAAATTATGCTCCTATTGCAGATCAGCTTGTGGCTGAACTGGTAGACACACTTTTGGCTTACTCGGACAATGCGATTAAAAAAAATTATATCGTGTCATCCCAAGATGTAACACAGGCAATGATTGATCTTGCCAGGGAAAAAATCGATCAGTTATATTCAGTGACCTCTTTATCAGAGGTCAACGCCATACTCTCCCAGCTTTTTACCATTATTCCAAGGAAGATGGAAAATGTTGAAGATTATCTTGCTCATACAGAAATGGATGCTGCAGAGATAATCACCAGAGAAGAGGCACTACTTGATATCATGACTGGAAAAGTCAATCAGAAAGAATCAAATTACTGAAAAAGATATCCATTATCTTTATCATGGATCCCGTAATGAAAACTGGTGGAACATTCTAATCCAAGGTTTGTCATTACGTCCCAAAAAGTCTGTTGTCCGGACCGGCGCTATGTTTGGACACGGATTATATTTTGCTCTAAGAGCAAAAAAATCCATCGGCTACAGCTCATTAAAAGGAAGCTATTGGTCCGGTGGAACGTCATTAACAGGATTTTTAGCTGTTTACAAAGTAGCCTATAAAAATCCGTTTAATGTTTATAGGCATACGCCTGAATATAAGCTCTTTACCAAAGAAAACGTTCATAGGTTAGGCGCAGATGCAATACTTGCATCTAAAGATCAGGGAATGCTAGTAAATGATGAGGTTGTCGTCTATGATGACAAACAGGCAACAATTCGATATCTTATCGAATTAGCCTAACATGGTTTTGAGCGATTTATGTTGATTTTTATGGTTTGCAATGGTATAATATACTTTGTAAAACAAATTCAACAAAAAAATCGCAAATGAGACCATGAACATGTTGTTCGTGGTTTTTTTTTGCAAAAAAATAATTTTATGGTCCTTATATAGGACAGAAAAGGAGAAAAAATATGAACAAAGTTATACTTATGGGAAGAATCACCAGAGATGCCGAGATCCGTTATACACAGGGGGAAAAATCTACTGCTATTGCAAGATTTTCTCTCGCAGTTGAACGCCGTTTCAAAAGAGATAACGACGAGCAGCAGAATACAGATTTTATTAGCTGCATCGCATTCGGAAAAATCGCTGAATTTCTGGAAAAGTTCGGACGCAAAGGAACAAAATTTGTTGTGGACGGTCGTATTCAGACTGGCAGTTACAACAATAAGGAAGGACAGAAAGTGTACACCACAGACGTTGTTGTGGAAAACATTGAATTTGCTGAGAGTAAAAACAGTTCAGGTTCAGGTGGCTCTACCAATCAGCCTGCTCCTGCTCCTTCTTCTTCTTCCGCTGGTGATGGATTTATGAATATCCCGGACGGAATTGATGAGGAGTTACCATTTAATTAAACGTTAGAAGAACACACAGCATAATAATTTTTTTTACAAAACCCACTTTTTGTTAAAAGGTGGGTTTTGTTTTTCCAGGAAGGAGAATTTTATGAAACTACCAAGAAGATTAAAAAATGAAGAAATTATGGTCAAAGTAGACCATCTCACAGAAAAAGATGTTACGCTTGTGCTTTACACAAAGCCAACTGTGATCATGAACATAATGGACGAAACGTTCGGTCCTGATGGATGGCAGGTGGAGCATACTGCTATTCCAAAAGGAAACGGTCACATGACCATGTTATGTAAAGTGTCTGTATATGATGAAAACAGAAAAACATGGATATCAAGGGATGATGCCGGGGAGCCTGTTGGCAGCCATTCTGATAAAAGTCAGGCTACGGATGCGCTGAAAAGGGCATGCGCTCTGTTTGGAGTGGCTAAAGAATTAAAAACCATGCCAGAGGAAATTATCGTGCCCGCTTTTCGACCCAAAACAGACGAAAATAACAATGCGGTAAAAAGGAACGGGTTTCAGGAGACAGAGACACTGATCAACATTACAAAAAATGATGATGGATCCCTAAGCTGCATGGATCGATTCAGTATTGTCCAGTATCTGTTGGATGACACTGGGAATATCTGTGCATTGTGTATCAAAGACGATACCACCGGCAAACGTATATTTACACGCGACTACCGGAACAACAGTATCCCGAAGCCATCTGCTATTGCTCCACTTTCTGCTGCAGAACTTGCAAGGTTTTCCATGTTAAAAGCCGATATGGGCGCTTTTGCACGAAAAGGGAACACGATAGGAGAGCTTCAGCCGGATGAGCTGCGCTGGCTGTTTGGACGGACAAAATCCACAGACATTAAACGCGGTTGTCTGGAAATTGCGGAGGCAATTCCTGAATACAAAGAGGAATTTGTTACGGCCGGATTTAATCCAGATGAGTTATTAAAAGAATTTCGTGAGGACCGGTAGCATTTTGCTGCCGTCCTGATAAAAAAAATTGGGAGGAAAATAAATGGCAGCAAAGATTACAGAAAAGGAACGGCATATTTTCATTGAAAATATGTTTGCTAAATTGGAAAACGTAACTGTTGAATCCATCGTCAGTTCACGGATTCCTTTAAAACATAATGGGCGCCATCTGTTAGGACTATGCCCTTTTCACAATGACACCCATTTAGGATCTTTTTTAGTGACACCTGACAGAGGGATCTGGAAATGCTTTGCCTGTGGTGATGGATATGCAGGAAACGGCATAAAATTCATCAGCTTATATGATGGAATCGATTATCTGCAGGCAGCTTTCAAGGTGGCTTTAGAGAAGGGAATAATTACATATGATGAATATTCCCTATATTCTCAAAGACAAAACTACTCTGAGTCGTATATAAAAAAGATTGCTGAAAAATACGACAAAGAGAAAAAAAGCAGCGCAAAACCTCTGAAAATGGCAGACATTGCCATTCGTCATAATGTATATCACGTTATAAAGGATGCCTGCCAGCTTTCAGATCAACACATGTCACAGTTGAAAGAGGAAAGGAAATTATCGGACGAAAGAATAAATGCCGATTATTTCACCTTCCCGTGTTTAAGCTGGGAAAAAAATAATGTCATAAAAAAAATCCGTGAAGAATATCCAGAGTATACGGATGAAGTATTAATGACTGTTCCCGGATTCTATTATGACAGGACTAAAAAGAAAATTGCATTCTATGCCGTAAAAGGCATCGGAATGCTTATACATGATGTTTACGGCCGTGTAGCAGCCATTCAGATTCGTAGAGATACGATAAAAGAAGGGCAGCAACGATATATTTGGTTCTCATCTTCTTTTGCCCCATATGAACCGGATAAATATATTGGTGGAACAGGATGTGGTTCTCCGCGAGATATCTTATATCCCGCAAACACAGATCGCTCTATCCTGTGTATAACGGAAGGTCGTTTCAAGTCTGAGGTTATACGCGACTTTGGAAATGTCACAATATCCTTGCAAGGTGTCGGCTCTCAAAAGGGACTCGATTCTGACATAACAGAAATTATGAAAGAACTTCCTATAAAATCCGTGTTCTTAATGTTTGACGCAGATTCGTTTGGAAATACTGCCGTATTTTTGCAGTTGGAAAAACTGATCTGCATGTTGCAGGGAAAATTTCCATCTCTGAAAATCAGAGTTGTATGTTGGCGCAAAGAATACGGAAAAGGTATTGATGATCTGTATCATAATGGAAAAATTAAAACTGTGAAATATATAGAATCTGATCTGTATGTCAAAACTTACAGGTCCGTGCTTTCTAAAATCCTCAAGTCTTATGAAACGGAAAGTTTATCTGACTTAAAAAAACTATCTTTAGAAGAAAAAAAGTCGTTTGAGGATAACCTGCAGCAAGCAGAGGAAAGTATATTTCTGCAATAATTTTTATTGAAATATCTTTTCCACTATGATATAATCATTGCATAGAAAAAATTAAAAAAGAAGTCAAAAAAAAGCCATACGGATATTCTGTATGGCTTTTATTTTAATCAAAGACCGGTTTTCGGTCTTTTTTTATGCCTTTTACGGCTTTATTCATATATAACAGCAAACTTTTAATCTAATCAACACGAAATTCGTGATCAGATACAAATACAAAAGAAAAGAGGAAAAATTTATGGAACAATCATTAGTATGGTATCCAGTGCAGTCTAAGGAAGAACGCGCTTATATCGTAAAAAACAAATGGCAGCTTAAAAAATTTAACAGGATATTCGGATGTGAAGCTTTCATCTATCCGGCATTATATGTGAACTTCTTTGGAGAATTCACACCTGTGGATATCAAAAGTATATCCAGTTATGAAAAACTGGGTTACAAAATTATTAAATTATAGATAAGAAAGGAGTTGGTTATTTATGGCATTGCCAACAAAAACAGACCTGTCTACATTAGTACTTCCTGGTGTAAAACCGGTCGAATATTTTAAGATAGCAAATGTATTTCAGGATGAGTTTGATGCTCTTCCTTCTGAATTTCAGGTTCATTATGATTATGATCCTGAAACTCGGACATATACTCTGGATGAGTTGGAATGGCTCAAATGGAGAAAACACGGACCATATCATCGGCATCCGGAAGATTCGAGATACATTGAATACACTCTTGGTGGCAGCGACATCGCAGTTCTGTTTGACGGTTCAGAGCTGTCTGAACAGCTGTTTTTATATGACGGGCAACACGGCAGCAACTTTAAGTCTGCCATTGAACTGTTTTATGAAAAAACAGGAAAAAAGTTTGAAATGAAAGAGAAAAAGAAAATTGGTTCAGATGTCCTGTGGGTAGGACATAACGAAGAACCCTCAATCCGCAATTTATTCAAGCGAAATTATTGCAAGGATCATCCGCTCGATATAGTGAAAGTCATCAATGACTGTCATATGTATCAATGTGGAATGAGGGATCACACCGGGAAACTGCTCTATCCTTTCGTTTTATGCGATTTGGATGGACTTGTTGAAATCAACGGTGTGACCGGTATCCTTGAATGTAAGACGTGCAACAAAGGCAGCGAAGACTACAAGCTTTGGAAAAAGCATATCGTGCCTTTGAAATATTACCTGCAGGTATGTTGGTACATGCTCTGCATGAATCTGCCCTATGGTTATATTGTCGCTAAATGGGGATTACTTCCATCGGAATGCGTCTATATTTATATAGAGCGTAATTTTGATGTTGAAAACCTCATTATCAAAATGGCACAGGATTTCCTTGAAGCGGTAAAAACAAAACAGCCACCTGATCTGAATAATCAGAATTTGGACCGACTCTTTGTTTACTGGCGCAAAAAAATGGGCAATCCAAAGCCGGATGCGCCGGTTAAAATGCTTGGACGCGAGTACAAAGATACCGCGCTTACTCTTTCGATGATTGGAACATCTATTAAAGATTTTCAGCAGAAAGAGTCTGACTTAAAAAAACAGCGCCGGGATATTCTTACAAAACAGATTTTCCCAGTAATGGGACAATCCTCAGAGGCATTGGTGGATTTTTCACCATCATCTAATATGAGAATAAAACTGCATAATGGCAGTAAAAAAATGGTTGATTCGGATAGTTTAAAATCATATGATCCCGAATTATACCATCAATATGTGAAAGAGGTTTTTGATGAAAGACTCTTTATCGAAGAAATGACGGACACCGATCTCGGTGACGAGTTTATCGTGGACAGCAATGTCCTGACTGACTCAAAATTAGAGTATTGTGAAGTTCGTCTGGAACCTAAAAATAAAAAATAAAGGAGTGGCGAATATGCAGTTTGCCGAAAAGATAGTTGATCGAGCCTTAAGGAAGACTGGATCTACCTGGATAACACAGGAAGATCTGGAAAAGGAAATGGCCCGATCAAACACAGGAACTATGAATGATATCATTTATGGTGTCAAAGATAAGTTCCTTGTTTCGTTTAAGATGGGAAACGGCATGACCGCATATTCAACAAAACATTTTCATAATGCAGAGAATACGATTGCAGAAAATGTTATGCGGCTGCAATTTGTCATCCCATCAGCAAAATATGATGAGGCGGTTATTGACCGGCTCATTGATGAATTTGAAGAACAGAAAAATAACGGCCGAAAGCTGCATTACCACCAGCGTGATGCCGTCAAAATGGTCTGCAATAACAATTTTTCTGTTCTGACCGGCGGTCCCGGTACTGGAAAAACAACCGTTTTATCTGCAATCACTTATTGCCTGCGGGCATTAGATCAGCGGATTAAGATTGTTTTTACGGCACCTACTGGAAAGGCTGCCAGACGTATTACCGAAAGCACAGGAGAACACTCTTCTACTGTGCATAAAAAACTTGGTATCGGATATAATTCGGATCTTTCATCTGTTTTTTATGAAGACATTATGTTTATAGATGAAAGTTCCATGAATGATACTGAGTTATCTTCTATTCTAATGCGATCAATTCCTGATGGACGAAAAGTCGTCTTTGTCGGAGATGTTGATCAGCTTCCAAGCGTTGGACCGGGAGCTGTTCTGCGTGATCTGATTGCATCTAACACTGTTCCTGTCACAATGTTGACACATACATTCAGGCAGGATAACAGTTCAAAACTATTTGCGAATATCTGCAATATTCGCAAAGGTATTCCAGAATTTCTGGATGGAGAAGATTTTCATTCCATCCTTTTGCCGCCTGGCAAAGGTCAGGAAAAATCTGCCACTCAGAAGATCCTAGCCGCTTATCAAAAGGCAATTCAAAAATATGGTGCAGAACATGTCGTTGTTCTTGTTCCATATCGCAAAAATGGATTATGCAGCAATGCGTTAAACAATCAGTTACAACGCATTGCCAATTCACGTTCCTGTGGTTACCGCTATCATAATCAGGCTGAAAACAACACACTCTTTTTTAAACAGGGTGATTTTGTGATGCAGCTTGTAAATCGTGAAGAATGTGCCAACGGTGATGTCGGTCAAGTGGTTGAATGTTCTGCTACAGGATTAAAAGTCAAATATGTAGATGCAACGGTAACGTATGCACCTGCAGATTTAGACCAGTTGGCACTGGCATATTCCATGACAATACATAAATCTCAGGGGTCAGAATATCCTTGTGTAATCATGTGTTTTTTGGAAGATCATGAAGCCATGTTACAGCGGAATTTGATTTATACAGGCATTACTAGGGCAAAAAAAGAATGCATTGTTATATATCAGCAAAAAGCCTTGGAAAAGGCCTGTAAAACGATTGCGGATGCCAACCGTTTTACTCTTTTAAAAGAAAAATTACAGGATTTAAGAGCGCAATATCGAATGATATATGGAATTTAAACTTAGGTGACGCTTCAGTAAGTTATATTGAGTAGTTCACTAACAAACTATTTGGTTCTGCCCTCTTGGGAGGCAGATGAAAGGAGAAAATATGAGTGAAAACGAAAAAAAAAGTAAAAGAAGAATATATGCAGAGGAAGGGCTATTGAACGCTGCATTTACATTAAATGGCTGGTTTGTAAAGTTAAAACCAGCATATGCCATAGACAAGATGGTCTTTTGCTTTGTAAAGAAAAACACAAAAGCAGCACAATCTTTCAATGTCTATATGGATCTGGATGATTTTGATATCTGGATGTCAGATATTGAAAACTTCCGAATGAAACGGATCATCGATGAAGAAGGAAAAGCAAAAAAAACACTGCCGGAAGCATATAAAATAGTAACCGGCGAAAAAGGGGCATTCTCCGTTGGAATCTGTAAAAGCTCCAATGGAGACGGTTATGTCATTAACGGACATGGTAAAAAGAAAGAAAACGGGAAATATACCGGGGATTTCATGAATGCCTTTGTTCCAGTGTCATATGACTGGCTTCGGGTTACGGCCAGATATTATAAGCTGACTGTCAAAAAACATTATGAAGAACTTTCAGATCTCATTCTGTTGGAATCTTCCAGACAGCATAATCCTGCCGAAGGTGTTCAGGCAGATCCGTCTGATCCATCTGAAGCAACTGAAAACGATAACAAAACAAACAATGCATCTTCTAGCGAAAACAAAAACAGTAAGACAGATAAGGACAATTCCTCTGCAAATAAACAGGAGAATGATACAAAACCTGCTTCAAAACCTGCAGCTAAAAAGCTACCTGAAATGGCCATTGATACGATGACAAAGGTTTGTTACGATGGAAAACAGTACAAATTTATGGCTCTTAATCCAGATGGAAAAGAGCTGAATATCATCGTTTCAAATGATACGGCACAGGCGCTTGGAGAACGCTTTGCAGAATTTAGAAGAGCCTGTGAGGAAGCCGTTAATAAGGGCAATCACATTCATGTCACCATGCAGTATAAAAACGGTACCTATAAAGATTCAAAGACAAACAAAGAATATGCTGTTTTTTATATGCTTGGTATTGCAACAAAATGACAAACGAGAGAAGCGGATGGATTTTTCCAGTTCCGCTTCTCTTTCATTTTTAACTAATTTTTGCTATAATATTTTAAAAGGAGTTTTCATATGGAAAACAACACAATTTTCGATGACGTGTTTCGTACTATGTTAGAAAAGATGCCACAACTCGTCATCCCAGTTATTAACGAGGTTTTTCATACTTCTTATTCAAAAGAAGAAAAGATCAACCAGTATAGAAATGAACACCATACAGCCTCTGGTGAGATTATAACTGATTCTTATCTTGGAATCGGTAATAAATTGTATCATCTTGAATGTGAAAGCCGTGTTAAGGGCAATATGGTGATAAGAATGATTGAATATGATTTTGCAGCTGCACTAGAGGATATTGCATTGGCAGATGGAATATATGAGATGAATTTTCCACATTCATGTATTTTATATTTAAGACATAATAAGAATACACCAAATCATCTAAACGTCAGAATCAATATGCCTGATGGACAGCATATCATTTATTCTGTACCAACAATCAAGCTGCAGGAATACACAAAAGATGACATTTTCAGGAAAAAACTTCTTTTCTTTCTGCCATTTTACATCATGCGGTATGAGAAGGAACTTCATTCGATCGAAAAAGATTCGAAAAAAACAATAGAAATGGTTGAAGACATCGAATCTCTTATTGTAGATTTGAAAAAGGAATTTTCCTCCGATGAAGAAATGGAATTATATACACGGTTGGCAGAGCTGATGGAAAGAATTTCAGATTATATTTTGAATTCAGAAAAGAATTTAAAAGAAAGGATAGGTGCTATTATGGGCGGAAAAATTTTGGAATTAGAAACAGACAAAATATTAGAACGGGGAAGAGAACAGGGGCTTGAACAGGGACTTGAACAGGCAACGACAAAAATCATATCCCAGATGCTCAAAGAAAATGTTTCTTGGGATAAAATCATTCTGTATACTGGATGTACCAGAGAGGATATCGAAAAATTAACCGAAAAATTATAATTTTTGAAACTCCACGGTTAAAACCGTGAAAAGAATAGCCCAGGATTTTGGAAAATCCTGGGCTATTTTCATAAATAAAATCCTTTCGTTTGTCGTAGGAGGAAACCCACTTCCTTTGGCAGGTGGGTAGTTGATATGAAACGTATATCCTAGCTGAAGAATAATTTCTTCACATCTTCCACTGGCATATCCTGTCCGGTATAAAGCTTAAATGCAGCAACTCCCTGCCATAATAGCATTCCTTTTCCTCCGACACAGGTACATCCTGCTTCTTTTGCCTCGCGAAGGAGTTTTGTCTCTTCCGGATTGTATACTGCATCTGCAACAACAAGTCCTAGACGGAATGCAGACAGATCTTTTACAACACTCTGATCGTCCATCGGCTTCATTCCAACGATCGTGGCATTGGCAAAGATATCACTTGACTGGATCTCCTCTGTCATCTTTGCGGTATCTGCGATGTCATATACATTGACCACGCACTCCGGCACTGCCTTTTTAATCTTCTCTGCTGTCTGCAGCGTTCTCTCAAAAAATGCATCCTTGATATTGAAAATAGAAATTTCTCTCGCTCCGTCTAAGGCACACTGTACCTGAATCGCTGTCGCAGCACCGCCGCCTCCGGCTACTGTGATCTTTTTGCCTTTGATCTCAATGCCGTGATCTCTTAAGTTATGTACGAATCCCTCGCCGTCTGTAATGTGACCGGTCAGTTTTCCGTTATCATTGACGATCGTATTGACAGCACCGATGATTTGTGCAGCCGGTGAAAGCTCATCCATGTATTTTGCAGCTTCAACCTTATCCGGCATGGTGACATTGCAGCCACGCATGTTAAAAGTCTTCATTGCAGAAATCGCATCTTTTACCTTGTCCTCTTTTATATCAAAAGCCACATAAGCATAGTCTAATCCCAGCTTCTCAAAGCTGTAATTGTACATCGCCGGTGATCCTGAATGACCGACCGGTGAACCGATCAATGCTAAAAGTCCTGTGTGGCCTGAAATACGCTTTTCCATGATTTAATCCTCCTGTTTTGTATCTGATACCTTTGCTACCTTATTTTAGTAACATGATATCCTCTTTTTCTGAGAATGGCAAGTGCTTTTTTTATTTAAAGCATTAAAGCGTTTTCAATATATGGAACTATATAAATTTTTTTATCATCTAACGAAAAGATTTTATATTCTACTCCAGCTTCCAATTTTTCAAAGAGGATATGTCTTTCCCTTGTTCTAATATAAACAGGTTTACCATCTGTTGTTTCAACTGGAACAAAAACTGCCAGCTTAGAGTGCCTTTTCTCTACGCTCATCTCCTGAAACTGGAGTAGTTCACGATAACATCCGATTGTTATTTTTCTCTTTTCTGCAGCAGAAACATGTGATTGCTTCCATATTTTTCCGAGAAGTAAATACTCGTGAATAACCAAACTTAAGTTTCTCAGCAATAGACAACATGTCATAAGACATAAACATATTATCAATATAATAATATGAATCATCCATACATTTTTTTCGGTTTCAGATTCTGTCAGTGTCAAAGAATACAAAATTATCGTCATAACTATGGTAATTAGTGTACTTGCTTTAAAAAAACTCTCAAATAATTTGTTTGGTCCTTCGAATTTTTTTGTGTATCTCTTTCTTATATGGTCCCGTAATATCATTAAATCCTGCTCTGATGGCAAATCGTTACAATTCCGAACAATTTCGTTTATTCCCATACTTTCCCTTCCATTTTTTCCTTTCTACTTGACACCCAACATAGCTAAAGCTAGGGGTTTTACGACACATTTGGATAAAAAAACATTGCATAAAAGCCTTCCATGCATAATACTTGACGCTCCCCAAATCTAAAGATTCGGGGATTCTTGCTTCTACGACCTCGTAACCTACTATCTCCACAAGCGTATACGTTTGGGTTCGCCCAACCCTACAATGTTATTATTTATTTTACGAAGCAATCTGGAACTCGTCAGAATTGCTAGATGTTATTTTTAGCTCGACAATTCTTTTGCCCTCGGCAAGTATATTGTCAGCTGCATTTTCATCTCTATCATGGTAAGTACCGCAATTAGGACAAGTCCAGTGCCTAACAGACAAATCTTTTGTAATAGGATTTGTGAACTACTCGGCAACAAGTTACCGAGCTTCTTGCTTCAACCACTACAGCTTAGCAATACTGAACAGTATTACTAAGTCTTACACAGTGTCCACAAGCGTTAGGTTTGGCTAGTTCCTAGCCTACCATTTATGTTTTAGGCTATATCTTCACGAAGAATGCGTAAACCCTCGTTTTTGATATTGATTGCAGCATTATAATCTCTATCAATTACAAGACTACAGTTACATTTATATACTCGTTCTGAAAGTGCAAGCTTTTGTTGCTTACCACAACAAGAGCAGATTTCTTATGTAAAAAATCATATCTTTGGTTCTTTATATGCTTATGAAGCTTTGCAAGCTTATGCTGATGTTTTATATAATTATGTGATTTATGTTCATTCTTACGGAATCCTAGCTTTTTAGCTAACTTCTTTTGCTCCTTTGCAAGCTTAGAATGAGATTTCTTATAATACTTATCCATATCACAATTAGTTCCATTACTATCTACATATAAACCTTCAGATTTATAATCTAAACCTACTATTTTATTTATATTACATATAGGCATAGGAGTAACGCTTGTATCATATTCAAATAAAACAGATGCATAAAAACAGCCTACTGCATCTTGAGATATAGTGACTGATTTTATCTTCCAAGTTTTTAAAGGCTTACGATGAATTACAGCTTTTACCTTTCCTGTTTTAGGTAGTTTAATTGCATTATCAATTACTGCAACAGTGCCGTTTTGATTGTTTGTTGTATAAGATTTTCTTGTCCTTTTTAATGATTTATACTTTGGAAACTTGCAATGCTTTGAAGAAAAACAATTTCTAAATGATTGTTCTAAGTTAAGTTGTACATTTGCAAGAGCAAGACTATCCACTTCTTTAAGAAAAGGAAAATCTGTCTTGTACATGGCAGGTGTTTGCTTACCAAAAGATTTTGTAGCTTTGTAATTATCAATCTTATCACTTAGCATAAGATTCCACACTTTTCTACAACAACCGAAGGTTTTAGCAAATAATTCTTTTTGTTTAGCATTAGGATATAATCTATATTTGATAGCTTTATTTGCCATTAGGCTTTTCTCCTTGAGTTTGTATGTATTGCTTAATTACGTCAACAGTTACTCCACCTGTACTGATAAGGCAGTAGCTTTGCGACCAGAACATTTCCTTCCAAAGCGATTTTTTAATAGTTGGATATTCTTTTTTAATAAGTCTACTACTAGCTGATTTATAAGCATTTATAAATTTAGATATGTTAGTGTTTGGCTGACCTCTAAATAAAATATGTACGTGGTCTGCATCGTGATTCCATTCATCTAAAGTAATGTTATAATTTGGAGCAATATATCCAAATATCTCCTTTAGACGATTGGATATTTCATCATTTATGACTTTATTTCGATATTTGATACACATGATCAGATGATAATGCAGTATAAATACTGAATGATTATTAGTGTCAAAATTCATTGTGTTTGTAACCTTTTGTTTATTTAAGACTGATCACATTATAACGTAAAGTTACATATAAATAAATGCCGTGTTTATCACAATTCATCCACCACCTATAGAGGTGGGGGATTTCTTGCTCATGGCATGTTAAATATTTTCTGTGGTCTATTCTGGCATTAAATAACCGCTGCATTAATGTTTTGCCGTTCTCTCCTATATGAAACATATTATATCGTTCGTCTATGTAACTATCTGATTTATCCCAGCTGTTCATTGCGTTCCTCATGCCTCTTATTGCGTGCCTGATTCCGCAAGTTTCTGTATTTTCAAATTTAATCATATTTATTCACCTATATACGACTTTCCAAATATCTCTATAAAGTCGCTTATACTCCAATTATAATATTTCATTGCTTGTCTTTGAGCATAAGCCTTAATGTATTCATCAAATTCATGTCCGCTCTTACAATGAATACCATGTGTTTCTCCGTTATGGTCTTCCGGTCTAATAAATATAACCAATCCGTATTTAATTGAGAGTTGTCTGT
>ENA-OROZ01001173-OROZ01001173.1-human-gut-metagenome-genome-assembly--contig:-NODE-1173-length-25558-cov-4.292711_pt1 | contig 25558 bp, 18 predicted proteins | sample MGYA00242138_ERZ509066 | MGnify/ENA primary metagenome ERZ509066 (study PRJEB26280, sample SAMEA2338691) | human gut metagenome | biome: human gut; feature: human-associated habitat; material: faeces... | reverse complement strand
TTTATTGTAATTAAATGTCGTTTGTGATACAATGCACACCCGCCTCTGGGAATCAAGTACCAGATTTTGTGCTTTTTCTGATGTATCAATCACATATGTATCAGAAAGTGACCATCCCATAATTCCCTCAACTTCCGGATGATTCTCATTTCCTATTATAACAATCTGGCTTCCATTAGCACTTTCTTCTTTTACAATCTTATGTATTTTAAGGACAAACGGACATGTTGCATCAACAATATTTACATTTTTTTCATGTAATGAATCATACACATCTTTGGAAACACCATGTGAACGGATTATAACCGTTGAATCATCATTTATCTCGTCAGCCGAATTAATAACATGCACACCTTTATTTTCAAGATCTTTTACAACTTCTTCATTGTGTATTATCGGTCCATATGTAAATACATTTTTTCCACCACACTGATTGTATACAGTATCAACTGCTCTCTGTACGCCAAAACAAAATCCAGCTGATTTTGCAACTATTACTTCTTTCATATCGCCTCACCTGTTATTTACGCTCATTTATAATATTTTCAATGCACTCTACCACCTGCTCAATATTCATATCTGATGTATCTACTAAAACCGCATCATCAGCCTGTTTCAAAGGCGATATTTCCCTGTGCATATCCTGATAATCACGCTGTTCAATATCTTTTTTTATGATATCATAATCACATTTTTCACCTTTCTGTGCAAGCTCATCATATCTTCTTTTTGCTCTCGCATCTACACTTGCAGTAAGGTAAATTTTGCAAAACGCATCCGGAAGCACAGTTGTTCCAATATCTCTTCCATCCATTATAACATCTGTCTTTTTTGCAAGTTCTCTTTGCAATTCAACAAGCTTTCTTCTCACAGCAGCATATTTTGATGTTTTTGAAGCCATGCTTCCAATCTCTTCTGTTCTTAACATGCCGGTAACATTATCACCGTTTAAAATCACCTGCTGCACTCCGTCCATATACTCAATTGTTATATTAACACCTGTGACAGCTGCATTTATCTCTCTTTCATCATCAGGATTAACATTATTCTGTACAAAATAAACTGCCATTGCACGATACATTGCACCCGTATCAACATATATATATCCCATTTTCTTTGCAAGAAGCTTTGCAATTGTACTTTTTCCGGCTCCTGCCGGTCCGTCTATAGCTACTGAATAACTCATATTTTCCTCCATAAATCAATTATTTCCCGCGGCATACCCAGTTGACCATGCAACCTGAAGATTAAATCCTCCTGTAACTGCATCCACATCCAGCACTTCACCTGCAAAAAACACATTACTTACTATCTTTGACTCCATTGTTGACGGATTAATCTCTTTTACATTAACACCACCCTGTGTAATTATTGCCTCGTTAAATCCTCTGAGTCCTGTTAGTGTCATTCTGAAATCTTTCAATGTATCAACAAGTTTTTTCCGCTCCTCTTTTGTTATCTCATTAACCTTTTTGTCTTCTGAAATTCTCGTAAGCATTATCACAACCGGAATTATTTTTTTCGGAAGAAGCTTATCAAGTGAATTTTTAAATGATTTATTTTTATTTTCTTCAAAATCACGTAAAACTCTCTCGTCAAGCTGTTCATAGGTCAGTGCCGGTTTTAAATCAATAGAAAGTGTAAGATTTTTCTGTTTTATAATTCCGGCAGCGTAACTACTGGCTGAAAGAATTGTCGGTCCACTCACACCGAAATGAGTAAAAAGCATCTCACCAAAATCTGAATACACTTCTTTTTCTCCATCAAGAATCCGTACATTCACATTTTTAAGACTCAGTCCTTGAAGTTCCCGCTCCCACTCTTCTTTTACATTAAACGGTACAAGAGCCGGAAGTATAGGCGTTACAGTATGTCCAAGTGATTTTGCAAATTTATATCCGTCGCCAGTTGAACCTGTGCTCTGATATGAATTGCCTCCTGTTGCTATTATCAGCTCATCACCTGTGATAACTTCTTTTTTCCCGATTTCATTTTCAACTGTAAGGCTTTCAAATTTTATTTTTCTTTTATCATTATTGTTATCATCATTTTCCTGCGATACAGAACTTGTATTTATATTTACAGCTTTTGTATTAAGTCTAATTTCAACACCTCTATTTTTCATCTCACGATTAAGTGCTGATATCACATCAGATGAATGGTCTGACGTTGGAAAAACTCTGTTTCCTCTTTCGACTTTAAAATCCAGCCCAAGTTCTCCAAAGAAACCCATCGCATCATAATTAGAGAATTTATTAAGTGAACTGTACATGAATTTTTTATTTGTCACAATGCTGTTCATAAGGTCATCTGAATCACCTGCATTAGTAAAATTGCATCTGCCTTTTCCGGTTATAAAAATCTTTTTTCCCAGTTTCTCGTTTTTTTCAACAAGAACAACTTTATTATTATTTCCGGCCGCTGTAATTGCTGCCATCATCCCGGCAGCACCTCCGCCTATAACTATAATTTTTTTCATTTTATTACTCCGAATTTATTTGTTATTTTCGTTTATAAACAAAAGAAACTGTCGTGCAGTAACTGGTTTTGAAAAATAATATCCCTGAACAAAGTTTATGCCAAGCTTTGCTATATTTTCAAAATGTTCTTTTGTCTCTATTCCTTCTGCCACGATCTCAAGATTCATTCCCTGTATCATGTGCATTGCAGCATCCATTACGTATTTTGCCCTGCCATTTTCAAAATAAGCGTCAAGCATACCTTTGTCAAACTTAACAATATTGACAGGCATGTCAACTATGTAATTCAGGTTAGAATGTCCGGTGCCGAAATCATCAAGTGAAAACTTCACTCCATATTCCATCAATCTGTTCATATTGTCAAGCAGATTTGTCTTATCTTCCATCAATGCTGATTCTGTTATCTCAAGATTGATATTACACGGATTAATATTATATTTTTTCATAATATTTATATAATCATCGCTAAGTTTTTTATATGCACACTGAACCATAGAAAGATTAACTTCTATATATTCCATCCCCATTTTTTCTAATGGATTGTCCTTTATGAACTGGCATACTTTTTCAAAAACTATCAGTCCAAGACGTATAATAAGTCCGCTTTTTTCAGCTGTCTCTATAAACATCCCCGGCAGCATAAGACTTCCGTCACGCTGCCTTATTCTCACAAGAGCTTCTGCACATGTAAATCTTTTTTCTTTAACAGAGTAAATCGGCTGAAAAAACACTTCAACTCCATTCTGGTCCATTGCTTCTACAATCTGTCTTACTACATTACGCTGATTATACATATTTTCAATTATATCATTTGTAATTGAAATAAAATGCTGGTCAGAACGTCCCATGTAATCAGATTTTATATGTGCAATAAAATGAAGTATATCTTCCGCTCTTTTTATACCTGATGCATTTCTTAAATATACTATAAACGGATGAAAAATTATATTTTTTCCGGGACCCCATCCTTCTTTAAATCTTTTATCAATAATTTTGCCACATTCTGCAGCATCAGATTTATTTTTATATACCATTATGAGCTCATCTTCATAATTTCTGAATACCATTACTTTATCTATGTCTGAAAGAAATCTGATAATCTCCGATTTTGCAGTATCTATGTATTCAAAGCTCACATTTCTGTTATACCATCTTTCAAATGAAGCAGAAACTATCGAAATATCTTTATTGCTGCTTAATGCATTATTTACATATATAAGGAATGCTTTCTGATTATATAAACCTGTCGCTCTGTCAATATTTAATTCGGGATTCTCAAATTTTATATATATTACCATAACGCCAAGTGCACTTGCAAATCCCACTATAAGTATATGGTTTCTCATAACTGCCTGTATAACTGCCGCAATGCACCAGAAGCCAATCCATATAAGAACAGATTCAAATCTTGCTGAACATATAGAAGTTCTCATGTCAAAAGCAGTATAAATTGTATTGATAAGTATTACAAAGACAGTTATATAAGTCATTATCACGCTATATCCTGAAGACCATACCGCACCTGTATCTGCATTAATATTAAAATCAATCGGAAGAACACTTACAAGCAATACACACATTGTAATAATTGCATATCTTATGAATACGCCTTTTTTCCCGTCAACAGCAACATAATTCACATCAGATAATACATATATACGGCTCACAAATGCAAGAATAATTAAAGATATAAGATATGTTTTTGAAATAACCAACACCAAAAGCCCCGGACAGCTTTCTTTATAATAGATTGCTGCCACGGAGCTGATATCAAACACAAGGCTTATTAATGTTATTATTAATATTTCTAAAAATATTCTCTCACTTCTTGTTCCAAGTTTTTTCTGTCTCGAAAAAATTATCGCAAGAAACTGCACAATAATTATAGAACATACCTGTATGGAAATATGCATTCAATATACCTACCTCTTTTTACGTCTTTTACATACAGGCTGTGACAATATTTCGTGTATAATCATTGCATTTCTCAGATTATCATGACTTCTTAAAGATGGTATATATTCATTGTTTACAATCATTTTTATTCCGTGTGATTTTTTCTGTCCAATATCACAGTAACTATTCTCAATGTCAAGATTATGCTCATGTACCATCTGCTGCTTCTTAATGGTCTGTTCTGCATGTCTTGCCTGCTCACATCCATCTTTAATGTCATTATCCGTCTGACTGCTTCCATTACATGAAGGATTAACTATCTGTTTGTATTCCGAAGAAACACGTTTTGCCAGATTATTAACCTTCTTACTGCTGCTCATTATAACCGCCTTCAGTAATAGTCTGTGTACTGTCATCACCTGCTATACTATCTCTCATTTTAGTATCTGCTTTGAGATTTTGCAAGTCATAATAATCCATTATTCCCATTTTTCCTTCGCGAAGTGCATAAGCAAGTGCCTTTGGTACTTCTGCTTCTGCTTCAACAACATAAGCTCGCATTTCCTGCTCTTTTGCTACAGCCATAGCTCTTCTCTCTTCTGCCTTTGCCTGGGCGATATTCTTATCAGCCTCTGCCTGAAGACTCTGAAGATGTGCACCGATATTACGTCCGATATCAATATCTGCAATATCAATTGAAAGAATCTCAAATGCTGTTCCGGCATCAAGACCTTTTGCAAGAATAAGCTTTGAAATATCATCAGGATTTTCAAGAACGCTCTTATGTGAAACAGCAGAACCAACTGTAGTTACAATACCCTCGCCAATTCGTGCAATAATTGTTGATTCACCAGCACCACCGACAAGTCTTTCAAGATTTGTACGAACTGTAACTCTCGCTTTTACAAGAAGTTCGATACCATCTTTTGCAACTGCTGAAATATTCGGTGTTTCAATCACTTTAGGATTTACACTCATCTGAACAGCCTCTAAGACATTACGACCTGCAAGATCAATTGCTGCTGCTTTTTCAAATGACAAATCAATTCCTGCTCTTTCTGATGCAATAAGTGCATTAACAACTCCATCAACGTTACCACCAGCCAGGTAATGTGCCTCAAGCTGGTTTACACTGAGTTTAAGTCCGGCTTTTGTTGCCTTTACAAGAGGAAGAATAATTCTTGACGGAACTACTCTTCTTAATCGCATACCAACAAGACTGAAAATTCCGACATGAACTCCTGCTGCCATCGCTGAAATCCAAAGTCCGATTGGAACAAAGCTGAAAAACATAATCAAAATAAATAAAACAACTGCTGCAATAACTATTAAACTTATCATAGTCTTATTTCGTACATGTATAAATGTACTTTCCCCTTTCATATTTTTTGCTTTATCAGATTTAAGTGTTATACACAGAAATCCATGTTATTCCTGAATAAACAGTTCCTTAAAATATGGAAGTTCTGTTACCCAGTCACAAAATGTATGCCATTCATCAAGTTTGTGATTCTTTCTTGAATAATACATGGCAACTGCATTTTCATAGCTGAACGTGCATGTTCTCATCTGATTATAACTCTCAGGAAGAAGCTGTATAATGCTGTACCAGAGAGTCTTATCCTTTGTATCATTATACTTGACACGCAGATTCTCAAGGAATTCAATATTTTTTCCCATAAATTCTATTGTTTCCTCATTCATGTGGTCAGTTGAGAAATCGCTCATCTCGAATGACTTACTGTGTATCTTATGCATTGTACTTGTTGAATTTGCCACTGTTCCGACTTTATATGTATCATATTCTTTCCACCAGTATAAAGGTGCAGTTATATCTACAGTTATAAATATCTGTCTGATAAACTTTCTGTGGTCAGAACCTGCTTTACACAGACGTTTTGCAAGATCCAAATCGTTAGGTCCAAATACAAATTTACCATCAACAATGCTGCTGTCCATGCGTCCCCAGCTGTTCAGCGGATTTCTTGCTCCGCGTATGGCATTTTCAAAATTCATTACATTGCATCTTTCGAGCTTAATCATATCACTTTATTCTCCTCATTAAATACTTATTTGTTTAAATGTCTTTATTTCCCAATCAAATGACAATTTTAACGGCGGTGAACCGATTTTGAAAACAGCATGAACATCGGAAATATCTCAAGTCGTCCCGTGAGCATGGCAACTGAAAGTATAACCTGTGCCCAGTCGGCATAACATGAGAAATTTGACATTGGACCAACAAGATTAAGTCCCGGTCCTATGTTATTAAAACACGATAAAACTGCTGTCAGATTTGTTGTAAAGTCAAGTCCGTTAAGTGATATGACCAGTGTAAACAGACAAATCAAAATAAAATACGATGCTACATAAACTCTCACCGCTATAAGTGTCTCTTTATCCATAGGCTTGCCATTTGTCCTCACTGCTGTAACAGAGCTCGGATTGATAATATGCCTTATTTCATTAAAAAAGCTCTTTACCATAACAATAACACGCGATACTTTGATTCCACCGCCCGTTGAACCTGAGCATGCACCGATTATCATCAGTAGAACAAGAAGATGCCTTGAAAACTCAGGCCATTTATCAAAGTCAACCGTTGCAAATCCCGTCGTTGTTATAATACTTGACACCTGGAAAAACGCCTGTCTCAAAGACACGGAAACTGCCGACAGGCTATGGCATATATTGATTGCTATTGCAATAACTGAAACTCCTACAATCCCAAAATACCATTGAATCTCTTCAATCTTTAACGCATCTGTAAATCTCTTTATAAGTATAAGATAATATGCATTAAAATTAACACCAAATAAAAGCATGAAAATCCCGAGTACAATCTCTATATATGCACTGTCATAACCTGCTATGCCTACAGATGATGTTGCAAATCCACCTGTTCCCGCAGTACCAAATGCTGTTGCAAAAGCATCAAACACATTCATGCCGCCAAATAACAATAAAACAATAAGTATTGCTGTCATAGCAGTATATATTCCATATAAAATTATTGATGTTTTTTTCATTCTGGGAACAAGTTTTCCGGCTACAGGTCCCGGAACCTCCGCTCTTATAAGATGCATTGAATTTTCATTTTCCATAGGCATTATCATAAGTACAAATACAAGAACGCCCATTCCGCCAACCCAGTGCGTAAAACTTCTCCAGAAAAGTACACCATGTGGCAGATATTCAGGATTTGAAAGAACAGATGCACCTGTAGTCGTAAAACCCGAAACTATCTCAAAAAGTGCAGACCAGTAAGACCTGAACTGTCCTGTAAGAAACAACGGAACAGCACCTATTATGCATATAATTATCCATGCAAGTGCAACTATACAGTATCCATCCCGGCTACCCATCTTACGTTCCGGTGCTTTTACACATGAAAGGATAAATCCTGCTATTGCCGCAAATGCAATTGTACCAACAAAATACATAGCGTCACCATCGCCATATATCAGTGAAACTATCAGAGACGGTACCATAAGCATCGCCTCTGTCATAAGAATTTTACCAAGAATTTTAAGAACTCTTCTTCTATTCATCGCCCTATACTCCTGCAAAAATGTCCTGTAATCTCAAAATACTCTTATTTACAGTACATACTAAAACTGAATCACCCTTTTCAATTACATCATCACCTCGAGGCACAATAAGCCTTCTGTTTCGTATTATAGAAGCAATAATATAGCCTTTTTTAACTTGTAATTCCTTTATCAGCTTGCCAAGATATGCCTCATCTGATGTGACTTTAAACTCAACAAACTCAAGTTTTCCATCCATAAGCCTGTAAAGTGAGGAAATAGCATCAAAATTTTCTGCTGCAAGAAGCGATCTTGAATAACCGATAATAATATCTGTAACAGCACTCTCTTTGGAAACGCTGCATATTTTTGTATTCATCTGAAGTTCTTTTAATGCCGAATGTGAATTCATCTTTGTTACAACCTTATATACATTGCGTTTTTCAGCAAGCATGCCCGCAATAAGATTATATTCATCATTATTTGTAAGCGTAACGAAAGCATCTGTATTTTTGATGTCTGCCTCAGACATACTCTCAAAATATTCCATTGCATCACTGCACATAACTGATACTCCCGGTACATTGCCTGCAAGTTCAGCTGCTTTGCTGTGAACTTTCTCAACAACAGTTACATTAACACCATCTTTTTCAAGCATCTTTGACAGATAAAATCCAATTCTGCTCGCTCCGGCAATAAGTACTGAACTGATACGTCTTACTTTTATATTCATTTTCTCAAGCGACTCATTTATCGCCTTAGGAGAACCTGTGATATAAAGCACATCGCCTTCTTTTACAATATCATCACCATTTGGTATAAATATATTCTTATCACGCACTATTGCACATATAAGAATATTCATCTTCATTTTCTGGTTTATCTCAAATAATGTCTTGCCAATTATTGCATTGCCATGTTCTATTTTCATCTCGGCAAGTTCACATCTGCCTTTGCCAAAAAGTTCAATCTTTGTAGCCTGTGGAAAATGCAGTAATCTTTCTATCTCCCTTGCAGCTGTAAAATCAGGATTTATTGTCATTGACAGACCAAATTTTTCCATATAAAATTCTGACTGCACGGCATATTCTGCATTTCTTACTCTCGCAATCGTATTCTTGGCACCGAGCGAATGTGCTGTAAGACAGCTTAATATATTAAGTTCATCTGAACCTGTGACAGCAATAAATATATCAGCCTCTGCAGCACCTGCATCCTGCAATATCGTAAGCGATGCACCATTACCCTGATAGCAGATTACATCCATAGCGTTAGAAATCTTATTTATCAAATCAAGATTAGTATCTATTACTGTTACTTCACAGCCATTATCTGTAAGCTGGGCAGCTATCTCTGAACCTATCTTTCCTCCGCCAACAACACAGATTTTGACATTCTTTTTTTTCATGTCTTTTCATTCCTCCGTCATAAATTAAACATTTAAAGACTATGTATGTTATCTTATCACAGTGAATGTTTATTTACAAGTTTCCACGCCATGTAAACTAAACATAAAAATGGCAGCACCCATTAATTTTACGGATGCTGCCGACAAATCAGTTTTTTATAAATTTTATTATTTATATATTATACAGGATATGCTTTATTTTCTGTGTCAGCTGCCTTAGGGTCTACCTTTGACTGCTGTGCTGCCCTGTATTTAAAGAACTCTGTTGCTACAGCAGGGAACAATGCATATGATAATACATCTTCATCCTGCTGCTTGTATTCCTGTACAACTGGGTCATTCTTGAATTTTTCAAGCTGTGGCTCAATTAAATCTGCCGGACGGCATGTAATAGGTGTTGCATCACCAATAGCTTTCTTCTGAACTTCAGGATTGAAAGGCTTGATTGTCTGACCAAATTCACCCATAAGAACCTTCTTAGATTCTTTTGTAATCATCTTGTAACGCTCGCCCTGTAATACATTAAGAACTGCCTGTGTACCAACAATCTGTGATGATGGTGTAACAAGAGGTGGTTCACCAAAGTCTTTACGCACTCTTGGAATTTCCTCGAGAACTGCCTGATACTTATCTTCTGCACCTGCTTCTTTAAGCTGTGATACAAGGTTAGAAAGCATACCACCAGGAACCTGATAAAGCAATGTCTTGATATTAACACCAAGAACTTTTGTATTCATAAGACCTGTCTTTAATGCTTCTTCTCTCATTGGCTGGAAATATGCAGCAATTTCAGCAAGAAGATTCTGGTCAAGACCTGTATCATAAGGAGTATCCTTAAATGCTTCAACCATAACTTCTGTAGCCGGCTGGCTTGTTCCCATTGAGAATGGAGACATAGCTGTATCAATTATATCAGCACCTGCCTCAACTGCCTTCATATATGTCATTGAAGCCACACCTGATGTGTAATGTGTATGCATCTGAATTGGAAGTGATGAACCATCCTTTAATGCCTGAACAAGCTCTGTTGCTTTCTTAGGAACTAAAAGACCAGCCATATCCTTGATACATATTGAATCTGCACCCATATCTTCGATTCTCTTTGCTGTCTCTTTCCAGTAATCAAGTGTATATGCATCACCCAATGTATAACACAAAGCAATCTGTGCATGTGCATTAGGATTTTCTTTCTTTACAAGCTTAACAGCCTCAACTGATGATTTAAGATTTCTTAAATCGTTAAAGCAATCGAAAATACGGATAATATCAATACCGTTTGCAATAGACTTCTGAACGAAATATTCAACTACATCATCTGCATAGTGATTATATCCAAGAATATTCTGACCTCTGAAAAGCATCTGTAACTTTGTATTTTTGAATCCATCTCTTAACTTACGAAGTCTTTCCCATGGATCCTCTTTAAGGAAACGAAGAGATGCATCAAATGTAGCACCGCCCCAGCACTCTACTGAATGATAACCAACCTTATCCATTTTATCTATGATTGGAAGCATCTGCTCTGTTGTCATTCTTGTGGCAATCAATGACTGATGTGCATCACGCAATACGGTTTCCGTTATTTTTAATGGTTTTTTAACCTGTTCTGCCATCTTTAAATCCTCCAAATTATTTCAAATATTAATTAAATTATAATTCCTTAATTTATGTATTTATTTACATAACACCAAACATAGCCATGAATGCACCGGCAGCTACAGCTGTACCGATAACACCCGCAACGTTAGGTCCCATCGCATGCATGAGAAGGAAGTTAGAAGGATCTGCTTCCTGTCCGACCTTCTGTGAAACTCTGGCTGCCATAGGAACGGCAGAAACACCTGCTGAACCGATAAGCGGATTAACTTTGCCATGTGAAACCTTGCACATAATCTTACCAAATAAAACACCTGCCGCTGTACCGAACGCAAATGCAATAAGTCCGAGTGCAACAATCTTTAAAGTATCAAGATTAAGGAATGCTTCAGCACTTGTTGTAGCACCAACTGATGTACCAAGAATAATAACTACGATATACATAAGTGCATTAGATGCTGTCTCTGTAAGCTGCTTAACAACTCCACTTTCCTTGAAGAGGTTACCAAGCATAAGCATACCAACAAGTGGTGCTGTAGTAGGAAGAATTAATACTACTACGATAGTAACAATAACCGGGAAAAGAATTTTCTCAAGTTTTGAAACCGGTCTTAACTGTTCCATCTTAACCTTTCTTTCTTTCTCAGTTGTAAGAAGCTTCATAATAGGTGGCTGGATAATAGGAACAAGTGACATATATGAATATGCCGCAACCGCAATAGGTCCCATATACTTAGTCTGTCCGAGCTTACCTGCAAGGAAGATTGATGTAGGACCATCGGCACCACCGATAATCGAAATTGCTGCTGCTGCTTTATCAGGGAATCCCATAAAAATAGCCATGATATAAGCGGCAAAAATACCAAACTGTGCAGCTGCACCCAAGAGGAAACTCTTAGGATTTGCAATAAGCGGACCAAAGTCTGTCATTGCACCAACGCCAAGGAAAATAAGCGATGGTAAAATACTCCACTCATCGAGGAGATAGAAATAATGCAACAAACCGCCTACGCCGTTGTTTGAATCTTCAATCGAAAGCATAATGTCCGGATAAAGATTAACAAGAAGCATACCAAAAGAAATTGGTACTAAAAGCAGAGGTTCGTATCCTTTCTTAATAGCCAAATATAAGAAAACCAAAGCAACAGCAACCATGAGATAATTACCCCATGTCAAACCAAAAAATGCTGACTGCTGTACGAGGTTTCCCAATGTTGTTATAATATAACTCATCTTTTAACCTCCAGTTTAAATGATTCCTCTAAATAATTAGTTCATTGAAACTAATACTTTTCCTGTTTCAACTGAATCACCAACTGAACACTCAACTGTAGCTACAGTTCCATCCTGTGGTGCACAGATTTCATTTTCCATCTTCATAGCTTCAAGAACAAGAAGTACATCACCCTTCTTTACAGAAGCACCTGCTGATGCATTAATCTTTAAAATCTTGCCCTGCATAGGTGCATTAACCTTTACGGCACCCTGAGCACCTGCTGGTGCTGCTGCCTTAGGTGCTGCCTTTGGAGCAGCTTTTGGTGCTGCCTTAGGTGCTGCTGAAGCTGTACCTGCAGCTCCTTCTTCAACTGTAACATCATAAACATTACCATTAACAGTAATTGTGTAATTCTTCATTGTACTTATCCTCCATAAATCGATAAATTATTCTAAAATCTTCTTTTAATTGAACGAACAACCAGACCATCAGAGGATGTTCCCTCAGAAGCTGCAATTGCCGCTGTTATAACTGCCACAAGCTCAAGATCATCTGTCTCATCGCTTTCTTCTTCAGCTGTAACTATCTGTGAAATAGCATTTTCTACACCGCCGGCAGGTTTTTCTTCTTTCTTTGCACCAATATTATTTACATATTTAAGTAATGAAATGATGAAAGAAATAAATATTAATACAATAAATACTGTACCCATACCTATAACTGTATTTAAAACTGCTTTTTCCATCTTCTCACCGGTTGTATATACCGGATTGATGGCTGCACTTGAAAGATTGTAATCATCATCAAATACAATTTCATATGTACAGTTTCTCTTTTCATATTCTGTCTTAACTGTAACAGTTCCAAGAGTACCTGTCTCGTCGCTTATCTTTAACTCAACACTGTCAATAGACTTTAATCTGCCTAAATCGCTGCGGCTCTTAACCCAGCTGTTACAAAATTCAACTGTTGCAACATTCATACCTTCAGGATTAACAATATATAAATCATGGTTAATCTCATCTATGCTTATTGCATTCTCAGCGTTTGCCTTAACATCATCATCTGACGTTACATCAAAATACTTAATCATATCAACTGACCAGTTTTCAAGTTCAGTAGATACAGCTGCAAGCTTCTGTTCTTTCTTTGATTCCTTTGCAGAATCAGAAGAAATAGTCTCTGTACACGCTGTAAGTCCAAACACACACGCTAAAATGCAAAACAACAGTAAGAATTTCTTAAAATTAATCTTCTTCATATTGTCTCACCTCTATATCAGACCGTTCCATGCTTTTTATCAGGTCTATCCTCTCTCTTTGTATAAAGCATCTCAAACGCTGCAGCAACATATTTTCTTGTATCTTCAGGATTAATAATTGTATCAACATATCCTCTTGCTGCTGCTGATTCAACGCCTGACTGAAGTGCTGCATACTCAGCTGCTTTCTCTGATATAACTGACTGGACATCAGCTGACTTTGCAATATCATCAGCATACATAATCTTAGCTGCCTCATTAGCATCCATCATTCCAATGCTTGCATCAGGCCATGCGTATGTAACATCAGCACCGAGTGCCTTTGAATTCATTGTGACATAAGCACTGCCGTAAGCTTCTCCTGTTATAACATTAACCTTTGGAACATTTGCATTTGCAAAAGCATATGTAAGTTTAGCAACTGCCTTTGCAATACTCTTCTCACTTCTGACATCAGCTGCATATCCCTTAACATTAGTAAGTGAAAGTACAGGAATATCATAAGCATCACAGAAATTAATAAAATCTGCTGCTTTATATGTGCCATCAACTGTAAGTACAGCATCGAAATCAGCTGACTTTTCTCCATTTTCATCAAAAAGAGCTGTTCTGTTAGCAACTGCACCGATTGTAGAGCCATCTACCTGAATGAAACCAGTTACCATTTCCTTAGCGAACTCTGCTTTTACCTCAACAAAGAGATTGTCATCTGAAATATCAGAAAGTGCAAGTGCAGGATCTGCAATCTCAGCTGCCATATCAGCACATACTCTGTTCAAATCATCTTCACAGTCAGCAAATGCTTCTGTCTCATTATTAGCTGGTAAAATTGAAACAAGCTGACGGATTCCGTTAGCAATTGTCTCTTCATCACCTGTAAAATCTACAACGCCTGCCTCTGCCTGGAACTTTGCACTTGATGTATCAAGCTTTTCTGCATAATTGCCAGCAAGAGCATTAGGGCTGTTTACGAAAAGATGTCCTGTCTTTTCTTCCATAAATGTGAAATCAGAAAGTCCTGCAAGTACAGCAAGTCCACCACCACAATTACCATAAACGGCTGTTATCTGTGGAATAACTCCTGATGCATCCGACATCTTTCTATAAATCTTACCAAAAGCATCCAGTGCATCTGTAGCTTCCTGAAGTCTGATTCCGGCACAATCAATAAGACCAATTACTGGTGCTCCCATCTTTAATGCCATATCATAAATTCCTTCAATCTTCTTTGCATGCATTTCGCCAACTGTGCCGTTCATAACAGCAGCATCCTGACTGTACACATAAACAAGATTGCCGTTAATAACTCCATATCCGGTTATAACGCCGTCAGATGGAGCTGCATTTTTAGTAATGTTAAAATCTGTTGCTCTGGCTTTAACGCCGGCACCGATTTCAACAAAGCTGTTGTCATCCAGAATTGCATCAATTCTTGCTCTGGCTGACACCGGTGTAGTGTTACTCATCTTAAAAAACCTCCTGTTTGAATAATCAAAATCTATTGTTTATTTTATAACAATCCATCTAAAAAAACAAGTATATATCTAGTCTCTTGTCTCAAAAACTACCAATTTTCCTGTAAAAATTTCCACTTTTGCTATCATTTCTGTTATTTCATTACTCTGACATATGCTCTCACCCTGTCTAAGAGTATATCTGTCTAATGGATATTTCACTCCTGATAAAGAAAGCCCGGCTTCAGGTGTCATTGGTGCAAATGATAAATAATCACCAAACTGCTTATCTTTTCTTATTTCAAAACTTTTATCCGCAAGATATATCTTATTATTTTTATCATAAATAGCACATCTGATGCCTGCCTCAAGTGATTCATCCAAAACAAAAATGTTGGTAAATGCATGGTCATATCTTGTTCCCGTGGCACCAATAATTGCTATTTCATCCTCTGTACTGTCTTTTGACGTGTCTTGCAATTTTTTTATTTTTTCTATTGCCTTTTTCAGTGCAAGATGAGTGTCTGTGTAATCTTTTTCGCACGGATAAGTTATTGTCTTTGTGTTTCCATTATATTTTTCAAAAATTTTTTTATCAACCGAATCATAATCTCCCAACAAAAGGTCTACTGTAAGTCCTAATTTATCTGCCATAACCAGCCCCGAATCAGCTGCTATGCAATAATCCGGCTCATAATCAGCCACCCATTTCCGCCCCCACATTTCATCTATGCTTCCACCGCTTATTATCAATATTTTCATAAAATACTCCTTTCTTATCTCATTAAAATATATATCTATTTATTTTTTTTATCAACCCTGACAAAAAATCCGCATTGTTCTTTTTTTTTTCACATTTTACTGATATAATTTATCCAACAAGAAAAGGGAAATTCATCTTTTCCCGGAACGGAGATAATATGGAAGAAAAAGAAGTAACTAACGAAAAAAATATTACAACAGACACAACTGATAATGAAAATATCATTGAGCAGCTCACAACAGGCAGCAATTATGAAAATTCTAACGAAAAGTATCAGGATAACCTGTCATCAGCAATAACATTTCTCGTATGTGGAATCGGCGGACTTATCGTTGTTTTATTAAATGACATCGGCATACTGAAATTTTTCACTTACAAAGGTGCATCAGGAATATTAACTAATGTTGTTTTAATTGGAATGTTCGTTGCTTTTATAGTTATTGCAGCAATTTCATTTAAGGCCGCAAAGAGAGCAAAGTCCAATATCAGCACAGAAGAAAAGACCAATTCCGAAATTCAGGACTGGCTCACATCCAACATAACTGCTGATATGATTGATGCATCATATGATGGTTCCCAAATGGCAGAAGAAATGAAATATTTCAGCAGAAGCAGCTACATAAAAAATGAAATCAACAAAAAATACCCTGATTTAAACGATGATATCGTCGATTCAATAGCCGATGAATATATTGAAAAAATCTTTTAAAATCATATAATTATTGCATTATTAATATTTAACAAAATACAAAAACCGTGCTTTGATAATATCCATCTGGATTAATCAAAGCACGGTTCTTTTAATTTAAAATAATTATTTTACTTGCTTAAAAATTCATCAATACCCTTTGCAGCTGCTTTACCAGCACCCATGGCAAGAATAACTGTAGCAGCACCTGTTACAGCATCGCCACCGGCATAAACGCCTTCTTTTGATGTCTGTCCATTCTCTTCTTCTGCCACAATACATTTTCTCTTATTAATTTCAAGACCTTTTGTTGTTGAACTGATAAGAGGATTAGGTGATGTACCAAGTGACATGATTACAGCATCAAGATCCATAACGAATTCTGAACCTTCAATTTCAACCGGTTTTCTTCTTCCTGATGCATCAGGTTCACCAAGTTCCATCTTTACACACTTAATGCCTTTTACCCATCCATTCTCATCTGCAAGAATCTCTGTAGGATTTGTAAGAAGATCAAATATAATACCTTCTTCTTTTGCATGATGTACTTCTTCTGCTCTTGCTGGAAGTTCAGCTTCACTTCTTCTATATACGACATGAACTTCTGCCCCAAGACGGAGTGCTGTTCTTGCTGCATCCATCGCAACATTACCGCCACCAACAACAGCCACTTTCTTAAATCTTGCAATTGGAGTATCATAGCTGTCATCAAAAGCTTTCATAAGATTGCTTCTTGTAAGATACTCATTTGCCGAAAATACACCATTGGCATTCTCACCAGGAATTCCCATAAATCTCGGAAGACCTGCACCAGAACCGATAAATACAGCATCAAATCCTTCTTCATCAAGAAGCTGGTCAACTGTCATTGACTTACCAATTACAACATTAGTTTCAATCTTTACACCAAGGCTCTTTACATTCTCAATCTCACTTGCAACAACTGTCTGCTTAGGAAGACGGAATTCAGGAATACCATATACAAGAACACCGCCAGCCTGATGAAGTGCTTCAAATATAGTAACATCATATCCGAGTTTAGCAAGATCTCCGGCACATGTAAGTCCGGAAGGACCTGAACCGATTACAGCAACTTTCTTGCCTTTCTTTTCTGTTGCAGGCTGTGGCTTGATATTATGTTCTCTTGCATAATCAGCAACAAATCTTTCAAGCTTACCAATTGAAATAGGTTCACCCTTAAAACCTCTTATACATTTGCCTTCGCACTGGCTTTCCTGTGGACATACACGGCCACAGACTGCTGGAAGTGCTGATGACTGACTTATTATCTTATATGCTTCTTCAATATTTCCTTCTTTTACCTCATGAACGAAACCAGGAATATTAATTGATACAGGACATCCTTTTATACACTGTGCATTCTTGCAATTAATGCATCTTGTTGCTTCTTCCTGTGCCTCTTCCATGTTATATCCCAGACATACTTCTTCAAAATTTTTATTTCTTACGTCAGGAGCCTGCTCTCTGACTGGAACTTTCTTTAAAACATCCATTCTGTATTAACCTCATTCCTTCACTTTATTTAGTTGCAGTGACCGCATCCGCCGTGATGTGTATCCCCTTCAGTAAGTGCAAGCATAGCTCTTCCTTCTTCAGTCTTATACATCTGCTGACGTTTCATAGCCTGATCAAAATCTACCTTATGTCCATCAAATTCAGGTCCGTCAACACATGCAAATTTAATTTCATCTCCAACCTGAAGACGGCATGCACCACACATACCTGTACCATCTACCATAATAGGATTCATACTTACAACAGTTGGAATACCAAGTTCCTTTGTAAGAAGACAGACAAACTTCATCATGATAAGTGGTCCTATAGCAACACAAAGATCGTATTTCTTTCCTTCATTATTTACAAGGTCTTTAAGTACATCTGTACCCATACCTTTTCTTACATAACTACCATCATCTGTTGTAACATACAGATTACCCGCAACTTCACGCATTGGCTCTTCAAGAATAAGCATATCTTTATTCTTTGCACCTACAATAACATCTGCATCCACACCATGCTCATGAAGCCATTTAACCTGTGGATATACAGGAGCTGTACCTACACCACCTGCTATGAATACTATCTTTTTCTTCTTTAACTCTTCAATATCTTCATGAACAAGCTCTGATGCACATCCAAGCGGTCCTACAAAGTCTTCAAAACAGTCTCCTTCTTTCAATTCTGCCATCTTTGTTGTTGATGCACCGATACTCTGGAAAACAATTGTAATTGTACCGGCTTCTCTGTTGTAATCACAGATTGTAAGAGGAATTCTCTCGCCCTTTTCATCCATTTTTACAATAACAAACTGACCAGGCTGACAATGTTTAGCAACTCTAGGTGCTAATACATCCATCAGATAAATTTTTTCAGCCAGCTTTTCAGCCTTTAAAATCTTATACATTTATGTACCCCTTTCAAAGTAATAGTAAAAATTTAATATTGAACGGCAGAGAGTGAACCATTGTTATCAGTTATAACATAACACTGTCCGTTATTTACTCCAACACCGTAATATCCTTCTGTTTTTGTGCTGTTTCCAGAATTAACATCTATCCTTATATAGTACATCTTAGTGCCACTGATAGTTGTTGTATTCTGATATACCAGCTTGGCAGTTCCGCCACCGCCAACCATTGTTCCTGACTGACTTACTTTATTATTTGATACGAGACGTTTCATAAGAATACTTTCTGCCTCGTCCTTTGTATAGGTCTTCTCTTCAGAAACATTATAGCTTACTCTTGTAACAGGACTTGATAAATTATGTTTATTTATGACAATTACTGATACAACATAATTACCTGCTTTATCAAGCGTAATTCCACCTGAATACTGTGATGAATTAGCTGACGGAGTGCTTCCGTTTAAAGTATAATACGCCTTTTCATCATCTGCAAGACCTTCAATAACAATTTTTGTTCCAACTTTTACATCAGATTCTGACGGATTAAGCACAGGTGCATCCGGTGCTTTCAATGATATAGAATACTTAAATTCTGCAACATCTGATGCAACGCCAATCGAATTAACTGCTATCGCCTTAACTGTAACATCATCTTTTTCAATTTTTATAGTTGATGAATACTTGCTGCTCTTTGTTGTCGGCTCACTTCCATCTGTTGTGTAATAAATTGTACATCCATCAGATGCCATAAGATTTATCTCTACAGAATCTTCAAAGCTTCCAGGATTTTCAGATGATGTTGGCTCATCTACCTTATAATCTGAAAGTAAGGCTTCATTCTTTGTTCCCTTATATTTTTTTATAAGCTCAGAAAGCTCTGTTCCCTTTTTCTCATCCTGATACAATTTAGCAAGAAGCGGAAGTGCCTTTTCATTCATCTTATCATACGAAAGTGCTGACTTTAACACTTCTATCGCTTTGTCATTCTGTTTAACATGTACAAGTGCATCAGCAAGTTCATACATCATATCAGCATTCTTTTTTCCGTCGTTTGTATTATATGCTTTTGTAAGATATGTAACAGCATTATCATAATCCTGTGTATTGTAATACTGTGTTCCCTTTTCAAGATTATATTTATATGACTTCTTATTTTTTGAATTCATATTAACTGCAATAACAATTATTATAATAACTACAAGTGCCGCTATTCCACAGGCTCCTGCAATTATAAGCTTACTCTTTTTATCGAGTTCTTTTTTATTATTTCCGTCTTCTGGACTTGTCTGATTTGACATAGTAACCGGATTATCTGAATTCATCTTATTAATTTTCTGCACTGTTTTACTTTCATCCAGATTTTCATCTTCATCCCAATCATTTTCATCATCTTCAATCTTTACAGACTTGATTGGTGTTGTATTTTTTGATGCATTTCCAACATATGGTACATCTATCGTAAAATCAGATGTATCTTCAACAGTTTTTATATCCTGTTCATCATTAAGTTTTATAGCAGATGTCAAGCTTTTCACCTTGTCTTTGTCAACCATCTGCGTTGCTCCAAGATTAATATTTTCAGGCTCTTTCTTTATATCTTCTGCCTTTATTTTATCTTCTGAATATGCCGCTTTCGCAACATTAGTTTCTTCTTCTACAAGACGTTCCAGTGAACGTGCAAGTTCATCATCAATATCAAAATTATCTTTATCGCTCATATCGGTGACTCCTGTTTAAAATTTTTAGCATTGTATATTGCAAAGTAATAATAATATACTACGTATTCATTAAAAAAACAAGTCATATAAAATTATATATACTCTCAATATTTTCAATATATAATTTGCTTTATATTTTCTTTTGATTTTTAATATTTCTTTAATTAAACGTACACACTTTGCTCACATTTTTTGCATATAATAATTAACAGATAGAGTTAATAATTCTATCTCCCCCTCATATTTTATATTTATACATTGAAACAGATGACACTATGCTTCCACATTTTGTCATCTGTTTCTTTTTATATAAGTATACCAATGCCGGACAGCTAAGATTAATTCTTAACTCTCCGGCATTTCTGTTAATTTTTATATTTTATTACTTAGGTATATTGGTAACTCTTACAGTACATGTCATAGTCTTATTATGCGTAACTGCTGTAACTGTAGTCGTACCAGCTTTTCTTGCGATAACCTGTCCGCTTGAACTTATTGTGCAAACTCTAGGATTACTGCTTCGCCATACTATTCTATCATCAGTATCTGTTCCAAGAACATCAAGCCAGTATGAATCATACTGCTCAAGTGTTATATATGACCTGCTAAGTCCCACAGCATGAACAGTACATGTTGATGATACACCATTTGCTGTACTCTCACATACAACATCAGCTGTACCAGGACCTACTGTTGTTATAACACCGTCATCATTAACAGTAACAATTCCAGTATCTGTTGAATACCATCCATATGAATCTGTATTTGTAGCCGGTCTTACTCTAACTGTAAGCTGTCTTGACTTACCTGTGAGCATATAAATCTCACTTGAATTAATCTTTATAGATGAAATATTTACAACCGGTGTTACATATACCCAGCAGACACCCTTAATATCATTACCATCTTTCGACGTTGCTGTAACTTTACATTTACCTGTACTTAATGCAAATATTTCACCTGCCTCATCAACTACAGCAATTGCTTCATTAGACGAAGTCCAGTCTACATCTTTTACTGATGCATCCTCAGGATAAATATTTGCTGTAACAATTGTTGAGTCACCCACAAGCAGATGTACTGTTGATGGTTCAACACTTATAGATGTTACCGGATTGACAACTCGTACAATACATGAATCAGACACACCGCTGCCATCCGCTGCTGTTGCCGTTATAACTGCCGTACCCGGATTATAACCTATTATGTTACCTTTCTGGTCAACAGAACAAATATCATTATTTGATGATGACCACACTATATTCTTATTAGTTGCTGTAGAAGTCTCAACTGATGCGGTAAGCGTTCCGCTCGCACCAACATTAAGAAACTTATTATGTTCACTTAATGTAATCGAAGAAACGTACTCTTTTACTTCAATCGTACATGCAGCTGTAAGCTGACATTCTTCTGTTGTTACTTCAATAACACATGTACCACCTTTTAAAGCAGTAACAACACCGTGTTCATCTACTGTTGCAACTGTAGAATCACTTGAGAAATATGTTACATTCTTATTTTCTGCATCAGCCGGTTCAATTGTAGGTATTATTGCATATTTTGATCCAACCCACATAAGCTGATAATCCGAATTAAGTGTAATACCGGTTACAGGCTGTGTTACCGTAACTACACAATATGCAGTTAGTCCAGTATCAACATTAGTTGCTATAATTGATGTAGTACCAGCACCTGTCGCTGTACATTTACCATCATTTTCAACCTTACAAACACTCTCATCACGACTTTCCCATGTTACAATCTTATTATCAGCATTTTCCGGAAGACATGTAGCATTAAGCCAGAATACCTGTCCTTTTCTTACCGTAATATCTGTTGTATTAAGCACAATCTGCGTTACAGGCTGTTTTACATAAATGTTACACATTGCTGTACTTCCACCGTCTACAGACTTACAAAGGATTGTACAACTACCTGTTCCTACTGCTTCAACAAGTCCATTTGAATCTACAATACACACATTAGTATTTGATGATTCCCAGTATACATTTTTATTAGATGCATCTACCGGCAACACTTCAGCTGTAATTCTAAGACGCTGCCCAAGCGACATTATCTCATCTGTATAATCAAGTTTAATCGATGTTACAGGAATACTTATAATAAAGTTACATGTTGCAATAAATGCACCATCTTCGGTCTTACAAACAATAGTTGCATATCCAGGCTTAACAAATGAAACAAGACCATTCTCATCTACTGTAATTATAGATGTATCAGATGATGTCCATGTTACATTTCTGTTTACACCTTCTCCTGCCGGATTAACTGTGGCAACAAGCTGGAATTTACCAATTGCCATTGACGATTCAACCGTTGTTTCATTTAATGTAATTCCTGTTACAGGCTCTCTTACATAAACATCACAAGTTGCAACTTTAAGTCCATCTTCCGATATAACATTAATTGTGGCTGTACCACCTTTAACACCTGTGATTGTAGCTGTATAACTATCACCTTCAACCGTTGCTACATCAGGATTTGATGTACCCCAGAGAACTTTATTATTAGTCGGTCCTGCTGGATTAAATAAAAGCTGTACAGTTGTTGTTGAACCTCTGTCAACCGTTACTGATGAAGGATTAATTGTAATTTCCCCAACCGGAGTAGTTACATAGACAACACACGTCTCTGACTTCATAACGCCATTGATTGTCTGTGTTGCCGTAATCTTAACAGTACCTGATGCAACACCCTTCACAGTAAGGACTTTTCCATTCTGTGTAGTTGTTACAAGTGTTCCTGTAGGAGTTATACCATCGGCACCCGGCTGATTTTCAACCTTGAATGTTACAGGACTCTTTTTCAAGTCTTCATCTGTTACAAGTGCTGTCAAATCAAACGAATCACCAATATTAACAGTAGCACTTGTTGTACTGAGTCCAAATCCATCGATAACTACGAAATCATATTTCAACTGATATGGAAGACCATATACAGTATATAACTCATCCTGTGTTCTTGTTGCAATAATTGTAGCTTTTCCTGCTCCCATTGCTGTAACAAGGCCTGTCGTTGCATCTACCTGAAGTACAGAGTTAGAAGTTGTAGACCATGTAACTTCAGATGGCTTTGCTGTTGTTGTAAGCTGTATCTGGTCACCTACATTAAGATTAGTTACATTATTACCCATTTTCTTAAACGGAACAACAACATTAATCTCATCTTTCGTAAGTGCAACCTCATTGCCAAGTGTATCCTGTGAATATATACCTGCCGATACTCTTGACACACCTGCATGGACACCAAGAAGGCTTCCTGCCGTATATGTGCAGACATCTTTATCATCACTTCTGAATGTCACTCCCGAAGTTGCAGGATACATAATATTAGAAGGAACTTCTTCCTGCATGAAGTCTTTATATTCTGTTGTATCAAGAACCATATATCTCTTTACACCATTTGAAGGAGTGGTTGAAGATGTCTGTATAAAATGGTTCTGAGCGTTTGCATTGCCTTGTCCATCAAGGAAATGAATCTTACCTGTCACTTTAAATATCTTAACAAGTGCATCTTCCTTTTCCGGATTATCAGTTGTACGTACATAAACAGTTGTCGTACCACCACCAACTACTTCAAGTGTTGCCGTACTTCCTGTACTCTGTACAAGTTTTACTACGCCATCTGATGAAACAGTTCCTGTCTTATCATTAGATGTCTCTATAACAATCCTGTTTGCATCACTTGCATTAGTTGTTATATAAAGCTGTGAACCAACTTCAAGATAATTTGGAATCGACTCGCTTCCATTATATGTAACTGTAACAGAAAGAGGAACAGTAACAGTCGCTTTTCTTGTATCAAGAAGTTCTCTTGAACCAACAATCTCATTATTATCCTCATCAAACTTCTTAGTATAATAATTAGCTGTTATTGTAGCTTTTCCTGCAAAATTCCCGTGAATTACAGGTGTAAGTCCTGTAACTGAATCCATATAAACCGGATTATCTTCTGTTCCTGTTGCAAAATCAGCTATCTGTGAATTAGATGTAGACCACTCAAGTCTTTCCGGAACCGGCACCGACTCCTGTGCATTCTCATCCGTTCCTGACAAACTTGCATACAACGTCTTTGAGGTCTTTCCTTTATAAACCGTAAGTCCGCTGACACTCATCGTTATCTTGACATTAGAGCTGGCTGCTACATACATACCGACTCCGCCGAAAACAATAAGAGCAAGCATGGCTGCAATAAATATTTTCCAGCCTTTCCTAAGTTTCCTTATCTGTTTCAACTTCTCCATATATAATTCCTCCAAACATACAACATGGTATACTCTTTCAGTATCGTCATATCTTTTATATAATATTAATCTATTTTAACAATTTTTTCAATGTTTAAAGGAATATTTTTTCAAGTTATTTACTTTTTTTATTAAAAAGTCCAAATAAATTTCTCACAAGAGGACCTGCAATGAATATCTGCCAGAAAAATGCGACTGGAAAATTCATAAATGTTTTCTGAATCCATACTGCTATCAGCTGATTACCTGCATGTGCAAATAAAAGAGTTGCAATAAAGCTCATTATCGGACACATTATACACACTATCATAGAAGAAATGGCAAGTGTGATAAAAATCGGTCTGTCCTGTGGCGTCACAATTCTGAATGCAAGTTTTGTGGCAAATTTTTCGACAATAAAAAATTCAAGAACAAATGCAACAGGAAGCATAATTACTATTTCATGAAATGCTATGAGAAATATTTCATTGCTCATACCACCTTTATCGAGTGCTATATTATAGCACACAAGAGCATAGACCATGACAAACGCCATGACAATCGTGAATAAAACATTTTGTAACTTTGATTTTGGCATAATTAAAATCTCCTTATTCTTTAATATAAAAAATAAATGAAATGTGTGTTGTTCGTTATCAGTGAGCAAAGCACACATGTGTCGTTTCCAATTATACCATAGTTCTATATAAAATTTTCGTACAGGTATGGAGTATAGCAAAAAAAATGAAGAATTGCAAGTGTTAAAAAATAAACGGGAGACGTAGCAAAACGTCGAAGTACTACGGAACCATCAGCGATTAACGGTGTCCCTTTTTTTATATTTGTGATATACTGGAGGCAAATATTGGCTGGGAGG
>ENA-OROZ01001161-OROZ01001161.1-human-gut-metagenome-genome-assembly--contig:-NODE-1161-length-25825-cov-4.568413_pt1 | contig 25825 bp, 17 predicted proteins | sample MGYA00242138_ERZ509066 | MGnify/ENA primary metagenome ERZ509066 (study PRJEB26280, sample SAMEA2338691) | human gut metagenome | biome: human gut; feature: human-associated habitat; material: faeces... | reverse complement strand
TCTTTCTCATCTATCTATTTGTCTGCACAAACCTGTATTCATCTGCATTTTAACGATAATCCATCGTCCACCGTACTTCCCTGTACGGAAAACCCTCATATGTGCCTATATGAATACAAATATGGCATAAATGCATACAGTTACCCCCATATCGCCTTTGTCTCCATTTCTGCTAAAGTTGTCCCCTATACACTATTGTCAAAACTGTGAATATTTACTGAGAAACAACTGCCTATATTTGTGAAGTGATTTTTGAGAACGAATATAGTTTTTTTAAAGTAAAAAGAAGGTAGGATTTAGTTCAGGAAAAAAAGGAGGGAGCCACAGACTCTCTTCTTTTCTAAAAACCAAATTTCCCTTCAGGTAAATTTCAATAGAATAGCAGACGTATGAAATCATTCTTACCCAAAGCAATCAGTGCACTTTTTCTGGCAATCTCTTTGCTGGCATGCCAAACGTCCGTAACCCAGGAGAACAACACTTCCATTGCCCGCTCTGAAATGTTGCTCGACAGTATCTTCAAATACTATCAGGCAGAAGGGGGCAATTTATTTAATGAGAATTATCCTAAAAGTTCCAATGATAAAGTAACCTACCTGGCTTCTACAGATACGGTTACCAAAGACAAAGTAGCCTATTTATGGCCTACCTCCGGGTTGTTTTCAGGAGTAAATGCACTACTCAAAACAACCAGAGACAACAAATATCAGGCACTTCTACAGGAGAAAATCATTCCCGGATTAGAATGTTATTATGACACAACCCGTACTCCTGCCTGTTTTCAATCCTACATCAGTGAGGCCGGGCATTCCGACCGTTTCTATGATGATAATATCTGGTTAGGCATTGACTTCCTCGAAACTTACCGCCTGACAGGAAATAAGAAATACCTGAAACAATCGGAAGAAATATGGAAATTCCTCTTGAGTGGTAATGACGATGTACTAAACGGAGGTATCTATTGGTGTGAGCAAAAAAAGGAATCAAAGAATACCTGCTCCAATGCACCCGCATCCGTACTGGCACTTCAACTTTTTGAGACCACCCGGGACAGTGCCTATTATCAGAAAGGACTGGAGCTATATACATGGACAAAAGTAAACTTACAGGATTCGGATTACATTTACTTCGACAACCTCAAAACAGACGGACGCACCGGCACAGAGAAATATGCATATAATACGGGACAAATGCTGCAAGCAGCCAGTCTGCTATACAAACTAACCGGCAACCGTCAATTTCTGACAGAAGCACAAAACGTGGCCCGTGCAGGAATAAACTACTTCACAGTACCATTCAAGACACAGGACGGTACAGATATCAGGTTCTTCCGCAACCGGGGAACATGGTTCGTGGCTATCATGATGAGAGGATATATAGAACTCTATCTGCAAGATAACAATCCGGAATATCTGCAAATCTTTGCCGACAATCTGGAACTGGCATGGGAAAGTGCCCGCTATGACAATGGACTCATCAACAGTGACTGGAGCGGAGAAAAGAAAGAAAAACAGCAATGGCTGCTTAATCAGGCGGCAATGGTGGAAATGTACGCAAATCTGGGAAACATGAATCTGAAATAAAACAAATATAGAACATGGAAACACGTAAAAAATTCGTTAAGGCAGGGATGCTCGCGCTAATGGTTGCCTGTCTGCCTTCACTACTGATGGCACAAAAAGAGTTTAGGAAATGGCCCAAGGGTTGTTCGCCGCAAGAAGTAGGTGAGTTAGTAAGCCAACGGTTTGTAGCCGTCCCACATCCCAATTTCAACGGTAATCCGGCACCTCCTAATGAAATCACCTATCCGGAAACATGTGCATGGTTTGGTGCTTTGCGTTACGCGCATATCACCAAAAACAAGAAACTCCTCCGCCAACTGGAAGAACGTTTCCTGCCGATCTTTGGTCCGGAACGCAGACTACAACCCCTACCGGATCATGTAGATCATACCGTATTCGGTACTATCCCGCTCCAGCTATATGCACAAACCGGTAAGGAGATTTACTACCACATGGGAATGTGGTATGCAGACGAACAATGGAAAATGCCGCGTAACACCAAACACCGTGAAGCGTACCAGGCTTTGCTGGATCAGGGGTTGTCCTGGCAAACCCGCTACTGGATTGACGATATGTTTATGATTTCGGCCATTCAGTCACAAGCCTATTTCGTTACCAAAGACCGTAAATACATAGACCGTGCTGCTGCCGAAATGGTGAAGTACCTCGACAAGATACAACGTCCGAATGGTTTATTCTACCACGCTGAAGATGTTCCCTTCTTCTGGGGACGTGGCAATGGCTGGATGGCTGCCGGAATGACGGAACTTTTAGGCATGCTTCCGGAAGACAATCCGAACCGGGAAAGAATACTGGAATCTTATCGGAGGATGATGAACAGCCTGCGCGATTATCAGAAGGAGGATGGCTTATGGGGACAATTGGTAGACGACAAAACTACCTGGACGGAAACCTCCGGTTCGGCCATGTTCGTATATGCTATGGTAAAAGGCGTAAAGAAGGGCTGGCTGGACGAAGCAACCTATGCTCCACTGGTACGCAAAGCATGGATTGCTCTGATCGGGCACATTGATGAAAACGGAGACATCGATGGCGTATGTGAAGGTACCAATAAAACCAACGACCGCCAATTCTACCTGAACCGGAAAACCCTTCCGGGCAATATGCACGGACAAGCACCTGTACTGTGGTGCGTAAATGCCTTCCTTGAAAAATAAAACAAAAACTCAATAGCCATGAAAGTATACAAACTCTTTGCACTGCTGCTAACCTTCGCCACTGCGTGGGGCAGCCACCTCTCTGCCAAGGTGATAGACGTAAAATCGCCCAATGGAGAACTGAACATCTCTGTCGATGTAAAAGACAAAATCTACTATTCCGTATCTTACGGGAATGATCTTTTATTGAAAGACTGTTATCTCAACCTCCAACTGGAGAATGAAACACTCGGTAATAATCCCAAGCTCCGCAGTACCAAAAAAGGAGTCATTGACGAAAGTGTAAAACGTGAAATTCCACTCAAGAACGCTGTTGTAAAGAACCATTGCAACACACTACGAATGAACTTTGCCGGCAACTACGCTGTAGAGTTCCGCGTATTCGATAATGGAGTGGCCTACCGTTTCATCACCGATAAGAAAGGTGACAACATTGTCATGGGAGAAGATTTCGTACTAAACTTTCCGGCTAACTATAAGGCCCATTTGTCACAACCCAACGGATTCAAAACTTCCTACGAATATCCTTATACGCACGTAAATTCGGAAGAATACAAAGCTACCGACCGTATGAGCTACCTGCCGATATTGTTAGAAACGGACAAGCCTTACAAGATTCTGATTTCTGAAGCAGACCTGCACGACTATCCTTGTATGTTTCTGAAGAGCACCGGACGGAATGGAATGCAATCTCTTTTCCCAAAAGTACCATTGGAATTCGGAGAAGATGGTGACCGCAGTCTCAAGATTCTGAAAGAAGCGGATTATATAGCCAAAACAGCCGGTAAACGTAGTTTCCCCTGGAGATTCATGGTGATTACCAAAGAAGACAAACAACTGTTGGAGAACGAAATGGTTTACAACTTGTCTACTCCTTGTGTACTCGAAGATTACAGCTGGATCAAGCCCGGACAGGTAAGTTGGGAATGGTGGCACGATGCCCGCCTGTATGGAGTAGATTTCCGTTCGGGGTATAACATGGACTCTTACAAATATTACATTGACTTCGCCTCTAAATTCGGCATACCTTATATCATTATGGATGAAGGATGGGCCAAAAGTACCCGTGATCCGTATACTCCCAACCCGACCATCAACTTAGCCGAACTCATTCAATACGGCAAAGAACGCAATGTGAAAATCGTGCTTTGGCTGACATGGCTGGCCGTAGAGAACAACTTCGACCTCTTCAAGACATTTGCCGACTGGGGAGTAGCCGGAGTAAAGATTGACTTCATGGATCGTAGTGACCAGTGGATGGTAAATTACTACGAACGCGTAGCCAAAGAAGCAGCCAAGCATAAATTATTCGTTGACTTTCACGGCTCTTTCAAACCTGCCGGACTGGAACGTAAATATCCAAATGTACTTTCATACGAAGGGGTATTGGGCATGGAACAAGGAGGCAACTGCCGCCCGGCCAACAGTATCTATCTGCCATTCATGCGCAATGCAGTAGGCCCGATGGACTTTACGCCCGGTTCAATGCTTTCCGCTCAACCGGAAGACAATCGTTCCACACGTGCCAACGCCATGGGTTCGGGTACACGTGCCTACCAGATGGCATTGTTCGTAGTCTTCGAAAGCGGTTTGCAGATGTTGGCAGACAATCCGGTTTACTACTACCGTGAACGCCCGTGTACAGAGTTCATATCCAGCGTTCCCGTCACCTGGGACGAAACAAAAGTACTTTATGCCAAAGTAGGTGAAGCCGTAGTGGTAGCCAGACGAAAAGGTGACAAATGGTTCATTGGTGGTATTACCAACAACGAAGGGCGTACAATCAATCTCGACTTGAGTTTCCTGCCTGCCGGTCAATCATTCACCCTCACCTCGTTTGAAGATGGTATCAATGCCGACCGCCAGGCCATGGACTATAAGCAAAGGGAGAGTAAAGTAAACAATGCGACACAGCTTACCATCAAAATGGTACGCAACGGCGGATGGGCCGGTGTCATCAAATAACATCCCGGAATATGAAACTAAAACTCGTCTATATAGCCGCCCTGATTCTCTGTATGCCAATGTTGCATGCAGAGAATGGCTACGACTTGTGGCTCCGTTATCAGAAAGTAGACAACAGCCAACTATTGAACAGTTATTCAAAAACGTTAGCTAAACTGAACTTCCCTGTAAACTCCGCCACACTGACAGAAGCAAAAAAGGAACTGCAACAAGGACTGGATGGCCTGTTGGATACTAATTTGCCGGAAACAGACGGTATCTCCAAAGGTACACTGCTGGTAGGTACTCCGGCTTCCTCAAAAGTACTATCCGGTATCCATGCGATAACCAACGAAATATCCGGCTTGGGCGATGAAGGATTCCTCATCAAAACCCTGAAGGTAAACGGAACGCCCTGTACCGTTATTGCAGCCCGGAAGGACATGGGCGTAATGTATGGTGTTTTTCATTTCCTCCGGCTTTTGCAGACCCAATCGGATATCAAAGAGTTAAACATCACGCAGATGCCCAAACTGCAAAGGCGTATGCTGAACCACTGGGACAACCTGAATGGAACGATCGAACGCGGTTATGCAGGCTACACACTTTGGGACTGGCAGCGCTTACCGGGATACATCGATCCGCGTTATCGCGATTATGCCCGTGCCAACGCTTCTATCGGTATCAATGGCACCGTTCTGAACAATGTAAATGCCAACGCACGCAGCCTGACCACCGAATATCTGATAAAGGCAGCCGCCCTTGCAGATGTTTTTCGTCCTTACGGCATCCGGGTATATCTGACAGCCCGTTTCAGTGCCCCGAAAGAACTGCGAGCTTTGAATACAGCCGATCCGCTGGACCCGGAAGTACGCCAATGGTGGAAAGATAAAGTGAAAGAGATCTATAAGTATATCCCTGATTTCGGAGGATTCCTCGTAAAAGCCAATTCCGAAGGGCAACCGGGTCCTCAGGACTATAAACGCACGCATGCCGACGGAGCAAACATGATGGCAGAAGCACTGGAGCCCTATGGCGGTATCGTGATGTGGCGTGCCTTCGTATACGAAAACTCCCGGAACGTAGACCGTGCGGGCAATGGCTATGAAGAGTTCAAGCCATTGGACGGAAAATTCAATAAGAACGTATTTGTACAGCCCAAAAACGGTCCGATTGACTTCCAGCCACGCGAACCTTTCCATCCGCTCTTCGGAGCAATGCCTCAGACACCACTGATGCTCGAATTCCAAATAACGCAAGAGTACCTCGGATATGCTACCAACCTCGCCTATCTGGGTCCGTTATTCGAAGAGTGTCTGGACGCCGATACATACACCAAAGGAAAAGGGACAACCGTTGCCAATGTATTGGAAGATTACAACCGTTCACACGGCATCTCCGGCATTGCGGGAGTTGCCAATATCGGTACGGATATCAACTGGTGCGGACATCTGTTCGGACAGTCCAACTGGTATGCTTTCGGGCGCATGGCGTGGAATCCGGAACTTTCGTCAGAAGAAGTGGCAGATGAATGGCTGCGTATGACGTTCAATAACAATACAAGCTTTGTGAATCCGATCAAAGAAATGATGCAGCAATCACGCGAAACGGTAGTAAACTATCGCAATCCGCTGGGATTGAATCATATCATGAATTTTGCGACTCACTACGGTCCCGGCCCCTGGTACAAAGACCCTCACTGGGATGCCAAAGATTATCATAAAGCGGACGAAACCGGTATTGGCGTAGATCGTACTTCCAAAGGGAGCAATGTTGTCAATCAATATGCCAAACCTTTGGCAGAGATACTTGAAAACCTGAATACCTGCCCGCAAAAAGATCTGTTATGGTTCCATCACCTGCCCTGGGATTACAAGATGCCGTCCGGAAAAATCTTATGGGACGAATTGGTAGCATACTATTATAAAGGAGTAGATGAGGTACGCGGGATGCGTAAACTCTGGGACTCTATGGAAGGTAAAATCGGTGCCGAACGATTCAATCACGTCAAACAACTACTAAAAGTACAGGAGGACGAAGCTATCTGGTGGAGAGACGGCTGTGTTCTTTATTTCCAGACATTTTCTAAAAGACCGATACCGTCACAATACGAACACCCACAACACACACTTGAATATTACAAAAGAATCCCTTTCCCCTACAACTGGGAAGGAAAGTATGAATAAATAATCAGACAGAATCATGAAACACATAATCACAGTAAGTATCCTTTTTATACTCTCCCTTTTACAAACCATACAAGCCAAGGGAAAAGATGAATACTGGTATACACCTAAAGCAAGTCCGGAAGAACGGAAAGAAAGCTTCCTGAAATATTATGCCGAACACGGGCGAAAAGATTTCCTAACGGGAATCTTCAACCAGATAGCCCGTGTTGCCATTGGCCAGCCAATGGAAGATGAACCAACCTATAAAGCAGTTGCTTTGGTACGTTCTAACCGCGACTGTAATGACTTCTCAATCAACGGTATGCTACGGCTCCTCTATATGGACCGGGAAAAAACAGTGATTCCTGCACATCTTAAAAAAGAGATAGAGGCTTGCGTACTCGACTTTAAATACTGGTGGGACGACGGACGCCGTGATACGACCTACCGGTGTTATCATACGGAAAACCATCAGGCACTCTACCACACAGCCGAACTGCTTGCCGGACAGCTCTACAAAGACAGGATATTTACCAATGGCATGAATGGTGTACAGCACGTGCAACATGCCAAAGAACGCCTGGAACGGTGGCTGGATTTCCGGTTCCGATTCGGATTCAGCGAATGGCTGTCTACCTATTACGAGGTAGAAGCAATGCTACTCGCCAATCTGTATGATTATGCCGAAGACGAAGCTATACGCAAAAAAGCAGGTATGGTGCTGGATCTGTTGATGTTCGACATGGCTCTGAATAATTTCGAAGGCATGATGGGTTCTACCAGCGGACGTATGTATGCTCATTCTCTTATCAATGGCTCACACAATACCTCTCCGCTGACAAAGCTGATGTTCGGAGTCGGCACTTTCGACCGTGATGAAGTAATGGCTCCCATTGCCCTGTCCACCAGTAAATATCAATGTCCCAAAGTCATACAGGAAATCGCTATCGATTATCAGCGCCCCATGCTCAACCGTCAGCGTATAAGTATCAATGTGGAAGATGCACCCTCTTACGGACTCTCTTATGACAATGAACTGGACTGTCACCTCTTTTGGGGTATGCAGGAATTTATTCACCCATTGGCAATCAAAATGTCCAAACAGATCTCAGAAAAGTACGACACCTGGCCCTATCGTAACTACGACCAATATATCCGTAAGTACGAAGAACAGATTAAAACCTACGGTAAACTGGTAAATTCACACCTCGACCGTTTTGCTTTATCCGAAGCCAACGTGGAAACTTATCGTACCCCGGAATATATGCTCAGTAGTGTACAGGATTACCGTCCGGGAGCTCCGGGTTATCAACAACACATCTGGCAGGCCACTCTGGGCAACCGTGCTATCGTCTACACCAATCACCCCGGAGGCAAAAACCTGAAATATTCGCCAAACTACTGGGCAGGTAATGAAATCCTACCACGGGCGGCACAGCACAAAAATGTAGTAGTATGTATCTACAACATCCCCGAAAACCAAAAAAACGATTATACACATGCCTACTTCCCCAAAAATGATTTTGATGAAGTACTGATAAAAGGTAACTGGACTTTCGGACGCAAAAAAGACGGCTACGTAGCGCTCTATTCACAAAATGCCACTACATATCAGGCGGGTGAAAGAGGAGATATATGCGATTTACTTGCATCGGGCCGGCAAAACATCTGGATCTGCGAGACCGGAACAAAAACAGAATGGGGCGACTTTACTAAATTTGTAAATGCGATCTCATCGGCTAAAGTGTCTTGCCAGGAACTAAATGTTAATTATACTTCTCCGTCTATCGGAAATGTAACATTTGGCTGGCAATCTCCGTTTACTATAAAAGGAAAAGAACAGGAACTCAGATGGAAATACCGTTACGACAATCCTTACTGCAAAGCCTTGTTCAATTCACGTAAAATTGAAATTAAAAAAGGATCGGAGAAACTGATTCTCGATTCAACCAAACTCTAATTCTGACACAATATGAAACACCTTATTATTTACATTTTATCTTCTTTCCTATTATTGACCGGTTGGACTGCCAACGCACAAAATAATTCGATACCACGTCCGGAATATCCACGTCCACAGTTTGAACGTGCCGAATGGAGAAACCTGAACGGCCAATGGAGCTATACATTCGACTTTGGCAAATCGGGCAGAGACCGTAAGTTATACAACAGTACAGGATTTAACGAGTTTATCATCGTCCCATTCTGTCCGGAAAGTAAATTATCAGGAGTAGAATACAAGGACTTCATCCCTGCCATGTGGTATCACCGTAAGTTACAAGTTCCGGCAGACTGGCAAGATAAAAAGGTTATCCTTCACTTTGGCGGAGTAGACTATTACTCAGTAATCTATATCAACGGGCAAGTGGCAGGCAGACATTGGGGAGGTAGTTCCTCATTCGGAATAGACATTACACGGTTTGTTAAATACGGAGAAGAACAGCAACTTGTGGTATACGTAGAAGACGACCAGCGTAGTGGAAGCCAGGGAAGAGGAAAACAATCGGGCAACTTCTATTCACAGGGATGCGACTATACCCGTACTACCGGCATCTGGCAGACCGTATGGATGGAAGCAGTAGACGCCTGTGGACTAAAATCTGTTCGTATCACACCGGAACTGGATCAGAAATGTTTCACCGTTCAACCGGAATTCTATGGATTACAAGCCGGACAAAAGCTCCGCGTCAGTGTAAAGGATGGTGATCGTGTAGTCAGCAAACAGACACAAACTGCTGCCACTCCTCTGACACTGATGTTACCATTGAAAACTGTAAAAACCTGGTCACCCGATTCGCCCTTCTTATACGACATCGAACTGGAAGTATTGGATGCCAAAGGAAAAGTGATTGATCATGTCAATTCTTATGCCGGTATGCGCAAGGTACATATCGAAGGAAATAAATTCTTTCTCAATAATGAGCCCTGTTATCTGCGCTTTGTACTCGATCAGGGATTCTATCCCACAGGTGTATGGACTGCTCCCACAGATGCAGATCTGAAACGTGATATCGAACTTAGTCTGGCCGCAGGTTTCAACGGAGCACGCCTTCACCAGAAAGTATTTGAAGAACGTTTCCATTACTGGGCCGATAAGTTGGGATACCTTACCTGGGGAGAGTCGGCAAGCTGGGGTCTTAATACCAGTAGCCCGGAAGCCGCCCGGAACTTCCTCACCGAATGGGAGGAAGTAGTAGTTCGCGACCGCAATCACCCTTCAATCATTGTATGGACCCCATTCAATGAAACCTGGGACCGCCCGAATGACAACGAACAGGCACGCCAACACGACCGTTTCATTTCAGACGTTTATAAACTCTCACACAATCTGGATTATCGTCCGGTAAATGATGCCAGTGGAAATTACCATGTGATGACAGACATCTGGAGTGTACATCATTATGCACAGAGCGGTGAAGAGATGAAAAAACGGTTGGAAATAAAGGACGGTAAGCTCCCCCAGAAAGATGTGAAGAAAGAAGTTCCCTATGAAGGACAGCCTTACTTCCTCGACGAATATGGTGGTATCAAATGGGTGCATGGAAAGCAGTTTGCCAAAAACAGCTGGGGCTACGGACAAGGTCCCAAAACACTTGACGAGTTTTATGCCCGACTGAAGGACATTACATTTACTGTTCTCGAATTTGATTTTGTGGCCGGATATTGCTACACCCAGCTAACAGATGTAGAACAGGAACAGAACGGTATTTATAATTACGACCGTACCCCGAAGTTTGATATGGAGATTATCAAATCCATATTCAACAGACTACCGGAGAAGAAATAAGAACAAAAACATATATCATGAAACGAAACGGCCTACTCATTCTATTGTTGTTTCTAAGCAGTAACCTACCCGCACAGAATTCCTTCGACCTCGTCATTGTCGGAGGAAATCCGGGAGGTATCATGGCAGCCATCGCTGCAGCACGGCAAGGCAAAACTTCCGTCATACTGGAACGAACCAACCACATTGGCGGACTTCCGGCCAATGGACTTGGAGCTACCGACATTGCAACCCGCGAAGCTACTACGGGACTATTCTCTGAATTCACCTCTCGTATCAGACAGTATTACATCAGTCATTACGGAGCCGATTCACCCCAAGTGAAAACTTGCAGTAACGGTTTTCACTTCGAACCATCCGTAGCCGCCCGTATTTTTGAAGAGATGCTGAATGAGCAGAAAGAGAAGATCACCGTGCGCCTGATGCGTCAGTTTGATGCAGAGAACAAAAACATCTGCATCAGAAACGACCGTATCGAGAGTATCTGTATCCTGAACAGGGAAAACGGACAAAAAGAAACCTATCAGGGGAAAATCTTTATAGATGCCACTTATGAGGGCGATTTAGGAGCCGCAGCAGGTGTGCCGTTCCGTGTCGGTCGTGAAAGCCGGGAAGAATTTAATGAACCGGGAGCCGGAAGGACCTATGAATACTGGAAAAGCCTCCCTGCCGATGGAAGTACCGGGCAGGCAGATAACGCTGTGCAAGCTTATAACTATCGTTTGTGTCTCACAAACGATCCAAAGAACATGGTTCCTTTCACCCGACCGGATAACTACAACCGAGACGAATACGTCTCTCTCATAGAGGATGTATGGACCGGACGTAACACACAACGGGCCATGCTGAAAGTGACAAATGAGATGTTGGAAGAAAATCGCCGGCATATCGCAAAAGGCAACAGAACCAAACTTCCCGGAGACAGCTGGGGGATCTGGAAACTAAGTAGTCTCGTCAACCTGCCGAACCAAAAGACTGACGGTAACAATCAGCACTCTGCTTTCCTTTCTACCGATCTGCCCGAAGAAAACTGGCCATGGCCCACCTCCTCGTGGGAATGGCGGGATAAATTTGCCAAACGCTTAAAAGACTATACTTTAGGGCTTTTCTGGTTTGCCCAGCATGATAAAGAACTCCCGTCCCACTTCCGCAAGGAAATGCTGAAATGGGGACTGGCAAAAGACGAATATCCCGATAATGAATCCTTTCCCCGGCAAGTATACGTACGCGAAGGCCGTCGTTTTGAGGGAGTTTACTTCTTCACAGCAGCCGATGCACTTCCGGTCAGTCCGGGTAAACGCCCTCCTTTACATTCAAGCAGTGTGACCGCCAGTCATTATGCCCTCGACTCTCATGCTGCCCGCAAAAGAGAGACAGGAAGAGTACATCTGGATGGATTCATCAGTTATCCCACAGCCGTTTACACCGTACCTTTAGGAGTAATTCTACCTAAAGACGTAGACAACCTGCTATTGCCGGTACCTGTATCCGGTTCTCACATCGGTTTCTCCACCTTACGCATGGAACCTTGTTGGATGGCTCTGGGACAAGCCGCCGGTATCACAGCAGCACTTGCCATAGACAAAGGAGTGAAAGTACGAAATGTGGATATACCTTCACTACAGGATATTCTGATAAAACAAAAAGCCACCCTTATCTATTTTCGAGATGTAAAACCAACGGATGATGCTTTCCCACTGGTACAATATCTGGGCCTGCGCGGATATCTTCCGGACTGGAATGCTTCATTACAACAGCCGATAGATGAGAGCACCTTACGCAACTGGAGCAATTTGTGCGGTACACAGCTAAAAGCGACTCCCGGACAAACAACCCGACTGAAAGTACTGACAGACATATACAAGTTACAATCGGAAAGAACCGGATTATTCTGATTCCTCCGGAGATAAATAAAATACGCAAAATAAGATATGCCTCCAGTAATCAGTTCTGGAGGCAAAATCATATCACAAATATAATTCAATGTATCGATAAACAAATGCATAAGTAACTGTTCAAAATTATAGGATACTATTATTAAAACGCAGAAACTCGCAGATTCACGCAAAGCATATCATCACTCAAGTATAGCGCAGCTATTTAATCTACAATCATTTGCGTTTCAATAAAACGCTGTCATAGTATGAACTAAATTTGAAAAACTACTTATTAAATTATACCGTTTCTCCTAAATCCGAAATAAATTCCTGTTTACCATCTTTCATATAAAAAATATGTTCTTCTTCACCTCGTGTCCTGTTGCGTAGATGCAACAAAGCATTCGCAGGTACATTATCATATTCAAGACACGTATCAGTAGCCATTTTCTGTCCTAATGAAATCCACCCTTTACTCCCTCCATGATAAAATAATTCATATACATCACCTATACGAATAAAATTATCATCATTCCGGGGCATAAATAAAAAACGGTTTATCTGCACCTGTTTACCGAAGTCAATGATAACAGGTATATCAATACTATCCGTTTTATAATACGTTAGCGGATCACCATCAAACGCGTAATCTAATACACGCATGACGTACGATTCCGGTGCAGCATCAATCTTAACAGGTATTATCAGACTATCCCGGTCACTATAAAATTGTAACTCCGCCAATTCAATAAATCTGCCCATAGCAGGTTTCATACACATATAGCGGCAGGTAACCGGTGCCGGAGGTAAAATCATATTATAATTTGATTTCAATGTATCAGTCACCACATAATGATAAGTATAGCTTTGAAAATCCTTCGTATTCGAAAAATAGAATCCACTTCCAACCATATCTCCCATCCTCACCTTACTCCATTTATATAATACCGCTTTGCGCAGTAACTCTACCTTCCCGCATTTATCCATGTCAGGCACAAATCCCTTTTTTTCTTTACCATCAAACAGAAAAGGATAATTCACCGACCGATACCTATTCCCTTCATAGACCAAAGGCACATATACACATTCCGGTTCCATACAGCGAAAAGCAGCTTTTCCCTTTTCTATTTTAGACATGGCTATCCCTACCCATCTATCCGGATGAAATGTTCCCAAATATCCATATTGGCCGGACAAAGAATTGCCAAAATCAACATCCAGCGCATTCTCAAAGTAATTGCACGACACATCTTTCCGATACCTGTCTTTAAAAAAAGCAGGAATATGTGTATTTTTATAAACACCGCTATATATTTCCGGCTGTTGGGCGTACATCCTTCTAAATACTTTCCCCATTTTACGATGATCTGTTTCAAAAGTATCCCGCTTAATCCTCCCATCGGCAAACAAACAGGGTACATACTTACCTGTAGTATCCCTCACAACATTCCAGGTATGCGATTTTCTTGATTCCGGAGAATAAGCATAATAATCTACCGTAACAGGAATGCCCAACGCCCTCATTGTATATACAAAAAAGTCACATGCATCTCTGCAATTCCCCATCGGATGTTCCAGTAAAGTAGCCCCTCCCTGATGAGGAATACTAAAATCCCAACTATACCGGAAGTGTTCTTTCATCTGGAGTCCCACTATATCTGCCGCTTCAATTATATCTCTCGTATTGATTGAATCAAGTATATACGCATATTTCTGATAATAAGCATTTCTCCATTCTCCCAACGGTTCATTGTCTATCCGATAAGGCAATAGAAGTTCACAAAAATCTTGAAATGACAATTCTTTGTTCCATGATCGTGAACGCCAGGCCTCAAAAGCAGTATCAATATTCTTCTGTAAATATTCAGCTGTTATCACATGAGCATCATACACTTTATGCAATTTACGATAACCCACATTACCCCATTTCTTTATCAAATCCGGTTGTATAAGTCCAATACTGTCAATCGTTGCCATAGCCTTTTTTACGCTATCCAACTGCCACCCGTCATAACTAAAATAGTGTGGCATATTCTCAATTAAAAAACAGGCCGCACTATACTTCAACCCACTATCTTCATAATGCTTTAGCACTTTTTCCAACTCTATCCGATTATCACCGGCAAACTGAAGTGCGTACTCTAAACGGTCATTCTGCGAACAAGACGAAACGCCCCATATAAACACCCAATAAATAAGAAATTTTCTCATAGCAAGATATCTTGTTATAACTTTGTAAAAATCCTCTCCCAACGCACCGTGTCGGCTTTCCTATCTTTCGAGAACCAGATAAACTGTCCGACTCCCAAGATAAAATCATCGGGCAGTATTCCCCAGAAACGGGAATCATACGAATCTCCCGTATGATCTCCTTGCATAAAATAGTAATCGTGTTGAAAAGAGTAACTTGTTAATAATGAATCAGAAAGATACACCTTCCCTTTCTCCAACTTCATTTGCCGGGTCGTTTCATATTCGATACACTTATAATATTGATGATAATTTGTAGAATCAATCTTTATACAATCGCCTTTTCCGGGTATATATACACTACTTTCTTTCTTATCCCATTGCCAACGATAAGTCTCTCCGGGTATACCCACACAACGCTTACAATAAAAAAGCTTCATACTTAGTATCATTTTCTTCTTATCTTCAGAATAAGGAAAGTTGAAAACAACGACATCTCCCTTTGCCACCGCCCGAACCCCTTCCTTACGACAGACTGTTAAATTGCCGTTGGCATTTTCTTTCAAAACTCTACGCCCGGGAATCTGAAGATTAGCAACAATATAATCTCCCTCAATCAGTGTTGGAGCCATTGAATAAGTAGGAATGACACAGGAGGCAAACCAATAGACTCGTACACCGATATATAATTGAACGAAAAAACATACAGCCAGAATTATATAAAAGAATCTTCTCAAAATTAATCTCATATATTCAACCAATATTATTACATACAGAAACTATAATGCATCACTAAAATACCGCTTCTGTATTTCTTTTAAATATAAATCTGTATATTCAGAATAAGTCTTTTCTGGAATAAATAAATGTTCTACCTGTCCATTATTTAAAATAAAATAACAAACAAACATTGCATCCTCCAAATCTAATCCCATTTTACGCATTCCCAAATTCAAAAGATTCTTATGCTTAAATTTAATCTTCTCATTAAAACCTGAAGTTACAAATAATATATTTGGATTCGTATCAGGGAAAAACTCTTTGATTTTTTGTGTAGCAAACGTAATACATCCTCCACATGCCTGAGAAGAATAATAACAAATCAATTTAGGAGCCTCAAACTGCAAATCTTTCAAATTGGTAGACGAACCATCATTAGTTATAGATAGCGATAGATTATCTTGAACATACATACTTTCCATAAATTGCTTATCAACAGTTTCTTTAGAAATAAGCTCTTTCAGTGATGATAGAGAATAATAAATAGATAATGACATCGATATAACTACAACTAAAAGCAATAATTGAAACAATAACATACAATCTTTAATTCTCATAGTATTTTATTTTTAAATGTATACCTAATAATTATTGGATTACTATCGAGAGTAATAGAATCATACCTTTTCTTATTCTCTTTATCTAATAAATCCACATTTATAAATTTATTCAAAAGATTCGGAGAGACAATAGAATATGCAAACGATTCATCTAATATTTCAGGAGCCATAATATCAACTTCTTTAAAACGATCAAAAACAATTGGACATTGATTGACCTTATCATAGAAAAGTTTATATATCTTATTTTTTAAGTAGAACTGGGTAGAATAATATTGCGAATTTTCACAATAAGTAATAAAAGAGGTAGCATATTTTTTTCCAGTTGTACGATGGTATGTCAAATAATAACGAATATCTTTATCTGGAGGTAAATTCTCTAATTTAAAATTGTATTCTCCAAAATCCCATTGATATTTAGGTAATAGTTCACCTCCTTTCAATGTAAAAACAGCTCCATCATGTCCTTGTACAAAATGAGGTATACCATTATAATCATAAAAAGGAGAATTAACATGATGATAAAGTGTATTCATCAATAAATAAGTAGGTATATTATAAGTACTATCCGTAATCTTATCTTGTTTTGAATCGTAAAAGAACATTTTATCACCTTTCGCAGCATTATTGAAAAACAAATATTGTTGCGGAGCAATATCTACAAAAAAATGAGCAGCCCGGAGAGAATTGGGAAAGCGGACACGATATTTATAAGTTATTCCTAAAGTATCATACACATAGATACCAGCCATTGGACTTAATAACTCTAAATCACAACCGCTAAATCTAAAATCTTTTATTCTGGCATATTCTCCCGGTCCATTACCATGTTTGTTAATAATCCGGACATATTTACCTTCCTGATTAAAAACAAAAATCACACTTAACATATCGTCTAAAATATAAAAAAGCCCACCATGCAGCACTACCTTATAGGTGTTTTTTATCAAAGATTCATTTATCGTTTCCAAAGGATAAATATCCATCTTAGTAAAAACATCATAAAAAGAAAGTTCTTTCAAATTTTCCATATCAATGGATACAGAACCTTCTTTCTTATATTCTTGTAAACTTCTACTACAAGAGGTTCCAAAAATCACACATACAATAAATAAAAAAATATTTTTCATAATTTTTTTATAAAGTAGGAAGATGTAAAAAGTAAAAAGAGTTAACTTTCATAAATCTTCCTACTTTTACATTAATACTCTTTATTATTTAATATAATTAACACAGAAATCAAGAATTCCAATCAAGATCCCATTGCAATAATCATCTGTAGAACCTGTTAAGTCACAATAAATATGACATTGATCAGAACCTTTTATTGGCATTACTGCTGGTTTATAACACGTTCCAGATCCATCCGTATCACATTTAGGATCTAAAGGTTTATTTTCTCCAGAAATATCCTCATCACCTTTTCCATCATTCTCTCCATTGATCCCACCACTGGAATTTTCATTATCATCTCCTTCGCCACTAATAGCTTCAATGGAAGTCATCGACAGATCATACGAATGATTTGTGTCTAACACAGTTCTTACATTAATTGCAGTAACAGTAAATAGTGCAATTAGAAAGGTAAACAATCTACTTTTTTTCATCATTTTTTTTACATTTTTTGTTAATTTTCTCGTTTAATAATTCACTTAACAATATTGTCATTTCTGCGCGCATTTCATCTATGGCCTTAGAGTATATCTTAGGTTTTTTTGTCAATACAATATTGGCCATTTCTAATGCCTTTTCATCATCAAAGAAGTTCTGGTCTCCATACAATTTAGCCAACAAAAAATAAGGATAAACACGTATAGGAATTAACTGAATAGCCTCTTTAAAACAAGCCTCTGCTGCTAAATACTCACCTATTAGTTGATGATTACATCCTTGCATATTACGCAAAATCGGATCACAACAAACTTTTTTCGCACGTTCTAATACCCAATTGGATTTAACTATATTTTCTTGTGCAGAAAGACATTTTGAGTAACTCAAAAGAAATCTTGGATTATGTTTCAGTTTGTCATAGAGTCTATCATAATTATCCGTAGCAGCATCAAGAATATTTTCAGATTTGAGAATAGTAGCATAATGCCATCGTTCGGCCAAATCCTTTGAATCACGTAATAAATAACTTGCTCCACAACTTCCTATCAATATAATAAACGAATAGAGAATTTGGTACCTATGTCGTGTTGTCACATTTTGTATTCTTCTTGACCACCGTTTAGTACAGCAAATAGCAAATGATACAACAGCAACAATCCCAAATGTCAGTTCCTGAAAAGGATATGAAAACATAGAAAAAACCAATAAGCATAAAAGAGTACCACAAACTCCATATTCTTTATTTCGCATTCCTTTTACCAACGATAAAATAAAAAAAGATACAAATAATATCAGCAATAGTACTCCCCCTTCTATACCCATTTGCAAACACTCATTAAAAGCATACTCAGGAGAGCCTGCTACATACTCTTCTAACTCTGTATAATTGCCGGAAGCAAAATAAGCGGATTGTGCCCGACCATATACGGAAGGAAAACTACCAGGTCCATACCCTAATATCGGCCGTTCCAAAATAGCAGTAATAGTATTCTTCCAAATAAAGATACGCCCTGCAGCCGAAGCTGATTTTATCTGAAATAACAGAAAAAAGCTAAATAATAGAATTCCCAAAGCTAACAAAGAATATAATGCCAGCATACAAGGATACTTTCTTGCATATTGCTTTAGCGCATTGATCCAATTTAAACGTACCGCCAATAGCCACAAACAACTTACAAATACTGCCAACCATGCCGAGCGGCTCATTCCAGCCGGAACAATACTCAACATCAGAAAAAGAGCTAAATAGCAAAAATAACGAGGAAAACCTTTAGACAGCAATAAACGATCAAGGCATAAAGGAATAATCATAGCAATATAACCGGAATAAGGTCCCGGGTTATAAAAAGGACCTGTTATAGAAAACAGAGCGTGATTAGATTTCTGACAACCATAAAGTTGGAGTAATCCCCAAATAGCAAACAAAGCTCCTACTCCAATAAGGCTAAAAACAAAGCAAGATTTTAGATTTAAAGAACTCGAAAATATGATTCGTGCAGCAAACCATAATAGTAATAATAAGAAAGCATAAATTATCTTCCAATTAGCCAGTTGAAGTTGATAATCATAACGGGCAGCATAATAAGCAACTATTATAACAAGTAGAGCATCAATTTTAGAAAATTGAAAACTACTTTTACCTATAATAGATAAAAATAGCGAAATAGCAGAAACTAAACCAATACTTAGCGACAAAGGTAAAAGCTGAAAATAGTTGTCATTCATTCTAAATGGGAAGAATGTACTACACAATGTAGCACAAAAAACCAAGACAATCAAAAACATGAATGCAACATATTTTAAATGCAAATTACTATGAGAAAGCACTTCACTAACCTTATAATCAAAAATAGTTTTCATAGCGTCGATTTTTCAATAATACTATACTCACAAAGGAGTTCTAACGTTACAAAGGAAGACGAAAAGTATTGAAAACATGTATACAATAGTGCCAAAACTGTCTGAATATACAAGAAAACATAGACGGAGACAGTTTTGTCCAAATCAATTTCAATAAATATTGCTTTTCGTGATATTATTCAACATTTTGTCTAAAAATGTGATATAAAAAGGAAACACTTTTTTGTTATAAGTACTGATTCAAAATTAGTATACTATATAAATACGAATTTATTGAAACACAAATGAATGCAGATTTTCGCGAATTAGAAATCCTTTTCTAAATATACGTTTCAATAACATTTTCATTTATTTCCTATTATCGTTTTTATGTCTGTGCGCATTTCCTCAACAGCTTTAGAGGGTACTTTAGGAGATTTATTCAAAACTATATCAACCATTTTCATAGCCTCTTCCTTTTTAAAGAAAGACGGAGACAAATAAAGTTTCGCTAACAAATAATAGGGATATATACGTCCCGGCAATAAATTGATAGAACGCATAAAATATTTCTCAGCATTTTCGTAATCTCTCATTTGCCGGTAGTTCTTTCCTATTACATTCAAAATGGCAGGATCACAACTATACAAAGAAGCCTCCTGCAATATTTCATTTGAGTATTTATATTCTTCCAATTTATGTAAACAAAGTCCATACTCAAACAAGAAGAGAGCTTTCTTTCTCAAAACCGGATATAACTTCTCATAATCCTCTTTTGCTGCAGAGTATGCTCCAACATCATATCGAGCTTTAGCATCTTCCCATCTTATAGATTCTTTATATGTATTTGTATTCAACCAATATCCTCCTAAAAGTCCTATAAACACAGCAAAAAGACTCCAACCTTTCCAAGAATTATCTAAAACGCAGGAGACCAATAAGATAATTAAAGTTATCACAAAAACAGGAAATTGCATCGGATATGAAGAAAAAGCAAAAACCATTAATGAAATAAGACTCCCGCAAATGCCTATTCTTTTTTTCGTCCAACCACTATAAAAACAATAAGCCAATAGTGACAATATACCTATCAAAAAAGGTATACCACCTTCCAACGCAACCTGTATATATTCATTAAAAGCATATTTAGGATTTCCAGCCACTAATTCTTCCCAATCAGCATACATTCCTTGGGCAAAATATTTTTCTTGCGTAATACCATAAGTTCTGGCAAAACTATTATATCCATAGCCCGTTAAAGGTTGCTCTAAAATAGCAAGGCTACTTATTTTCCACATGAAAAACCTCCCATTTGCAGAATTCTTCTTTAAGAGAAAACAAGCAACAATAATAATACAGAAGCAAATTGCTGCAAGAAATGCAATTTTATAAAACTTTCTTTTATTCAACAACCATACTTGCTTACATCTATCTACCCATGAATAATGGATAGACAATATCCACCCTCCGGCAACAATCACTGCCATCCATGCAGAACGGCTCATTCCTGCAGGAAGAACACAAAGGATCAGTAACAAAACAATCAATGAAAAATAGAAGCAAGCATTATCTATCCATTTTTTTTCTCTTACTGATCTGAAGTATAAATATTCGTTCAAACAAACAGGAAATACCATGGCTAAATAACCAGAATAGGGACCCGGATTATAAAAAGTACCTGTAATAGAGTATAAATAATGATTTGAAAAAGTGACCCCCAATATTTGACATATTCCCCAAACAGCTTCGATTCCTCCCAACAGAATAAGTTCCCATTTTATTATACAATAGAAAACCATTCCCCAATTATGTCCACTAAAAAATAATTTCGCAAACAATGCACCTATCATAAATAGAATCCCCGCTCTTCCCAACCACATCCACTGACCGGACATTTCACCTGCAGGGATTCCTGAAAATGACAAACATCCGACCATTAATAAAGAAAACGTCGAAATTGACAGTAAGGCAACACTAACTAAATTATTCCATTGCATAAATTTATCTTTGCAGGCCATGTTTACTATTAGGAAAAATAGATTATGATCACTTAAACACCCATTTATTGACAATCATAACTTGCTCATTAAAGTCCATATTCTTATACTGTTTGGGACAGTCATTAAATTGATATTCATCCGTAAATGTTGTTACCAATGTATTAGGAAGATTGGAAGAAATCATAGTCCCTAAAGAAGAATAACCGGGAAAATCAATGAAAGGCTTCTTGAAGACTGTCATCTTTTGAGTCTCTTTAGAATATAGTGAGAATGCCCCGGAAGTGTAACCTGGTAAAACCCACAAAGAGAAAATATAATTGTTAGCATTAAGTGTTATAGAACAATTTGAGTATTCTTCTTTGACATCCATCTCTCTATCAATGCCCTTAAAATCACCTAACATTTTCGCATTTGCTCTCAGCTGTATCGTTTTTTTTAGTGAGTGATCTTTTATATTAAAGGAATAATAGGTTCCAGTAGGAGGCTCGTAAATGCCAATCAATCCATTCTCAAGCATAGATAAGGTGTTCCAACGACTATGAACATAAGGATAAACATCTTCATTTGCATATAATACCTCAGACTTTTCCCCTTTCCCATTCATGATCCAAATTCCACGATTATTTTTTGCAGGTGCTATCCTATGACATAGAAACTCTTCATTCGACAAATATACTATGTCCTCATATACAAAACTAAATGGAAATGATATTGTATTTATAAAATTTCCCTCCTGAGTGTAACTAAAAATCCTTCGAGTATCAAGATCACTTACAAACACGGTATCTCCATTCAAGAAACAAGAACTGCACGAAGAAAACTCTCCCGGTCCATTTCCAAGTTTTCCTATCGTATTTAGAAAATTTCCTTGATTATTAAACCGGAATATCTTTTTTTGTTTTTTATCAATAACATAAATATTTGTATCGGCAAACAAAATATCTGAAGTTACACCAAAAAACAAGGGGCTTGGTAGTTCCAGTCTAACAGAAATTAAGGTATCAATAAATGACGATACCGGTACTTCTTCAACTGGATTAAATAAATCCACCTCAACAATGGGAAAAATATCTTTTTTATTATTTCTATCCTTACAGGATACAAATACCAACACACTCAGTATTACTATAACAATCTTGATCAGAATTTTCATATTTTCTTATTTTTTAATGATTAAGAGAATATCTTTTAAAACATTCTCCTAATCACATTTTTTTACTTGCAACCAGACAGTCCTTTCGCACATCCGCTATATTTACTCGGATCCTTTTCACAACATGGAACCTTAGTTGGATATGGATAATCTCCAATATATACATCCATAGAACTCAATCTACTATAAGGTACCAAGGTTTCATCTGTATGATCATGCCCCATTTCCGGATTAGTAGGTTTATCTACATTCTCCGGATCAGTAGGTCCATCCGTATGTTCCGGATCAGAGAACGCTTCTATATTTTCCAACAACAATTCTGACATCTTTTGATCTTTCTGATATGTATATCCAGCAATAAATAATACTATTAAGAAATAAAATGCAATTTTCATTTTTTTACTTTTTTACAATTAATAATCCTCCTATATATATCACGCACTTTTCTATTAGAAATCGGATCGCCAACACATATAATTTTATTCTTTTTATCAAGTAAAAACACATGGGATGTTTTTGGAGGAACATCATTCAAACTCCTTATTTCTAAACTATTATCGATACACACAGGAGTCACAAAATTAGAACTTCTAAGGACCGTATATACTTCTCTAACAGATATTGGACTCATGATAAACAATAAAGATATGGTTTCGCAAGTAGAAGAATCAATATCCGCTATAAAACGTTGCCAATCATCAATTCTAAGTTGACAACCAATACATGCTGAAGAATCAACAAGAGCTAATATTTTATATTGAGAATTCTGAAATTTATAATTCACAATATCTTTTCCATATTTACGAAAAATCATACTATCCGGAAAAACAAATGTTTTTCCATACCATCGTTTCACATATTTATCAGCTTTAGTCTCTCCACCAAGACTAAAAAACAAAAAGCAGACCAATAATCCGAGTGTAAAAACGATCACACCCAATCTTTTCTTTAAACTAATTATATTCATATTGTCCCATAAAAAACAGAAAAACGCCATATATAAGAACTTTCATTTCTCTCATTTAACATATCGTTTAAGTTTGCATAATTGAAGCCCCTCCCCTGACTAAAGAAAAATTAATACTCATTCATTTCACACTCATACATAACTATATCAACTCTACGTACAGCCAAATCCACAACACCAATATATTCTCTCATATCCTTTACTTAGCAGACAAACTTTAGTTACATTTTTTTCGGCAAATCAAAACAATAGATTTTATGAAATTCCATTTTTATGATTAAAAACAGTAATAAACCTATAATAAAAAGCATCTCTCATAACTTAGATATTTAATTAGAATTGTACGCACAAAGGAATTTTTACGTTACAAACGTAGGTGAAAAGTATTTAAAATATGTATGCAATAGCGCCAAAACTGTCTGTTTATACAAGAAAACATAAATGAATACAGTTTTGTCTGAATAAATTTCAATAAATATCACTTTCCATGATGTTATCTAATATTTTATCGAAAAAATACGAGATAGAAAAGCTACATTTTTTGTAGTACTAAATAATATCGCTAACAAACCATTGTATGCTATTTACAGTTCAGTAGCTCAGCAATAACGATATGATAGGGATTGTATTTAGCAGAATCCCGAAATTGTAATTATTTCAGAAATACAAATAGGGTAAAAGGAGAGATAAAGGAGAGTCTTATAGATTGAAAATATGCTACACACGTATTACCAACTAACACACTAACAATCAATGTATTACAAAATAAATCTTTTCTATACGAAGATCGAGTCGTTTCTCGTAGAGCATCGAGGCGATCTTCGTAGAGAAAAGAAATGAAAGTTTGCATATTTAACAACAGGCATAAAGGGTGAAGAAAACAGCCTCGCTTTGTTGTAACGAAAAAGGAGACCGGATGGAGATATAAACACCCTTAAAATAATCTTTCAATAAATATAATTTAGATCATCAGTAATGGATAATTGAATAAAGCCTAAAGCAGGCTCTACTTTTTGAATGTATATCGAATGATAATCGGATTACTATCCGGATTTACAGAATCATATCTTTTCTTGTTGTCTTCATCTAATAAATCCGGATTTATAAATCGATCTAAAGCCTCCGAAGAAACAATAGAATATGCAAACGACTCATCTAATATCTTGGGAGCTACAATATCAACTTCTTTAAATCGGTTAAAAACGACAGGATATTGATTGACCTTATCATAAAAAAGTTTATATATCTTATTTTTTAAGCAAAACTGGGTAGCATAATATCGCGAATTTTCACAATAAGTGATAAAAATAGATGCATATTTTTTCCCGGTAATCTGATGGTACATTAAATAATAACGGATGTCTTTATCCGGAGTCAAATTCTCTAACTCAAAATTATATTCTCCAAAATCCCATTGATATTTAGGCAATAGTTCACCATCTTCCAATATAAAAACCGCCCCATCATGCCCTTGTACAAAATGGGGTATACCATTATAGTCATAAAAAGGAGAATAATTATGGTGATAAAGTGTACTCATTAATAAATATTTCGGCATATTATAAGTACGGCCTGTAATCTTATCCAGTTTTGAGTTATAAAAAAACATTTTATCATCTTTTGCCGAATTACTGAAAAACAGATATTCTTCCGAAGCAATATCAACAAAATAATGAGCAGCTAAGAGAGTATGAGGTAATCGAATACAATGTTTATAAGTTATTCCTAAAGTATCATACACATAGATACCAGCCATTGGGCTCAGTAACTCCAAATCTCCATTGCTAAATCTAAAATCATTAATTTCTGTATATTCTCCCGGTCCGTTACCATGTTTATTAATCATCCGAACATATCCACCCTCCTGATCAAAAACAAGAATGACCTTTAACATTTCATCCAAAATATAAAAAAGACCATTATGCATTACTACCTTATCTATATTTTGTATCAAAGATTCGTTTTTTGTTTCTAAAGGGAATAATTCTACTTTAGTGAATATATCGTAAAAAGAGAGTTCTTTCAAATTATCTATATCAATAAAAATAGCACCTTCCTGCTTCTCTTTTTGTGAATTCTGATCGCAAGCAACCAAAACAAACAGGTATATAATAAATAAACAAACTTTTTTCATGATTCTTTTTTATAAAGTAGAGAAATTACTTAAACACCCATTTATTGACAATCATAACTTGCTCATTAAACTCCA
>ENA-OROZ01001151-OROZ01001151.1-human-gut-metagenome-genome-assembly--contig:-NODE-1151-length-25941-cov-5.421502_pt1 | contig 25941 bp, 19 predicted proteins | sample MGYA00242138_ERZ509066 | MGnify/ENA primary metagenome ERZ509066 (study PRJEB26280, sample SAMEA2338691) | human gut metagenome | biome: human gut; feature: human-associated habitat; material: faeces... | reverse complement strand
CCGGCGCAAACTAAAAATCCGATAAATAAAAAGAATTTCGCACAGCCGTAAAAAACGGCTGTGCGAAAGCATTTTTGCTTACTGCGTCAACAGCCCCTCAACGTACCTTTGTACGCCTGTCGGGGCTGTTTCCTTGTCTGCGTGTGTTTCTCAACGTCTTCAGCTTGATTTTATTTGACTTACTTTGTTCCGAAGAGTCTGTCGCCTGCGTCACCTACGCCGGGAGTGATATACAGATCCTCATTAAGACCGTCGTCAAGCGCACCGCAGTAAATCTCTATATCGGGGAATTCCTTGTGTATAGCGGCTATACCCTCGGGAGCGGCGATAATGCACATAAACTTTATAGAATGTGCGCCGGCTTCCTTAATCTTGCGTATAGCGTGTACAGCCGATGTGCCTGTAGCGAGCATAATATCGGTAACTATTACGTCACGCTCGTTTATATCAAACGGGAGTTTGCAGTAATACTCGTTTGCGACCGTTTTGTCCGATCCGCCCTTTCCTCTGAATATACCGATATGACCTATCTTTGCGGCAGGAACAAGTGCCATAACACCCTCGGTCATACCAAGACCTGCACGGAGGATAGGTACAAATGCAAGCTTTCTGCCTGAGATAACATTTGACTCTGCGATAGCTACGGGAGTCTGAATCTGTACCTTCTTAAGAGGAAGATCTCTCGTTGCCTCATAGCACATAAGCATTGAAATTTCGCTTACAAGTTCTCTGAATTCCTTTGCGCCCGTGTTCTTATCTCTTAAAAGAGATACCTTGTGCTGTACAAGGGGGTGGTCACAGATGTGAAGTTTCTCGTTTGCCATAACATTCTCTTTTCTCCCTATGTATTGTTGGATTAGTTTTTTATAGCCCTGCCGTGATTTTCATAGGGAAAAATCCGCAGACTTTAATTACTTACTTATTTTCGAGCGCCATCATCTTGTCAACACGGGCTGCGTGTCTTCCGCCCTCGAACTCGGTTGACAGGAATACTCTTACTATTTCTTCAGCCGTACCCGCTCCTATAACTCTGCCGCCCATGCACAGAACGTTTGCGTCATTGTGAAGGCGTGTGTACTTTGCCGTATAATAATCCTGGCACAAAGCCGCACGGATACCCTTTATCTTGTTTGCGGATATGCTGATGCCTATACCCGTACCGCATATCAGAATGCCCTTGTCGCACTCTCCGCTTTTGATTTTCTCGCAGGTCTTTTCTGCAATGTCGGGGTAATCCGCTCTCTCTCCGTTACAGCCGCAGTCGATATACTCGACTCCCAGCCCGTCAAGGAACTTCTTAACCTCGCACTTCAGCTCATATCCTGCGTGGTCGCTACCTATTGCCAGCATTTTTATTCTTTCCTTTCTTTATATGCCTCAGCATTCTTTGCCATAAGCTCACGCTGAGCCTGCGGCAGTTTAAGATACATCGGCATAAGCTGTTCGGGCGTTAACTGCGGTGCGTTTACAGCCGCAAGGCATACGCCGTAGCCCGTCTGGTATCTTAACGGATCGGGGGCGATCTTTACATTTTCCATTCCCTCGTTATCCGTTGCTTTTTTCATTATAAATGCGCCGTCACCGACAAGCATTATATCATCGTCATATTCCGACAGCATTCTTGCCGCTTCGTCTGTTTTCAGACATTCTTCTTCGGTCAGTCTTTCGACCTTGCCGTCCTCAATGCGAAACAGTGCGATATAAACCTGATTGCACCTTGCGTCCATTGCGGCGCATACAACACAGTCATAAGCCGTAACATTATACGCCATAGCCTCAAGCGTTGAAACTGCCGCACAAGGCTTCGACAATGCAAAAGCAAGCCCTTTTACCGCCGATATGCCTATACGAAGTCCCGTGAAAGAGCCCGGACCGTTCGCCACTGCAAAAAGTCCTATATCCTCCATAGAAAGCTCCGCATTTCTGACAAGATCCCTTACAACAGGCATAAGCGTCACGCTGTGCGTCAGCTTGTTGTTTATCACCGTACTGCCGAGTATCTGCCCCTTTTCCGTATCGTACACGGCGGCACAGCAAGGAGCGGCGGCAGTGTCGATACCGAGTATCAGCATAGTTCCTCCTGCGGAATATATTCAATTACTCTTGAATTATCCCCTGTTTTAGTGATATTCACACCGCACCTGCCGTCAAGATACGAGGCAAGCTCAGGTATGTTCTCGCTCCACTCTATACACATTATTCCGCCTCGGTCGAGATAGTCGAAAAATCCGATAGCGTACAGATCGTCGAGCGTGTTTATTCTGAAAAGATCAAAGTGGAAGATCGGCACATCGCCCTCATATTCGTTCACAAGAGCGAAGGTCGGGCTTGTAACATCGTCCGTACTGCCGAAATATTCCGCTATACCCTTTGTTAAATGCGTTTTTCCTGCGCCCATTTCACCGGTATAAAGCACACAGTCGCCGGCTTTCAGATAAGAGGCTATCTTTTTGCCGATCTCAACCGTTTCTTCGGGCGAATCTGAAATAAACCGTTCCATCAGAACAGACCGCTTATCTCGCCGTCTGCGCTTACATCTATCTTGTTTGCGGCAGGAACCTTAGGCAGTCCGGGCATTGTCATAATGTCGCCCGTGAGCGCAACAACAAAGCCTGCGCCTGCCGACAGCTTTACATCACGGACGGTTATCGTGAAGTTCTTCGGACAACCGAGCTTTGTCGGGTCGTCCGATAAGGAATACTGCGTCTTTGCAACGCATACAGGCAGCTTGTCAAAGCCGATAGCTTCAATTTCCTTTATTGCCTTTTCCGCACCCGTTGTATAGCTTACGCCGTCCGCACGGTAGATTTCCTTGGCGATTATATTCAGCTTTTCCTTTATGGACAGCTTCTCGTCATATATAGGAGCAAAATTAGTCTTGCCCTCGTTTTCGTTTATTGTATCTATAACAGCGTTTGCAAGTTCGATACCGCCTTCTCCGCCCTTTAAGAATACATCGGAGAAGGCGACCTTTGCGCCCATCTTTTCGCAGTATTCACGGACAATGGCTATTTCAGCCTCTGTATCGGTATAGAAGTGGTTTATCGCAACAACTGCAGGCACGCCGTATTTACGCATATTCTCAATATGTGCGCCGAGGTTTACGATGCCCTTTCTGAGAGCCTCTGTGTTCTCTGCGGTAAGCTCGGTTTTCGGAACACCGCCATTATATTTCAACGCACGGATAGTAGCTACTATGACCGTACACGAGGGCTTAAGTCCTGCGTAACGGCACTTTATGTCAAAGAACTTCTCCGCACCGAGGTCGCTGCCGAAACCTGCCTCGGTTATGGCATAGTCGCCGAGCTTTAACGCAAGCTTAGTCGCTCTTACGCTGTTACAACCGTGAGCAATGTTTGCAAACGGGCCGCCGTGAATGATAGCGGGAGTATTTTCGAGCGTCTGCACGAGGTTGGGGTTGATAGCATCCTTTAAGAGTGCTGTCATTGCGCCTACCGCCTCAACATCAGAAGCGAATACAGGCTTTCCGTCATAAGTATACGCAACAAGGATTCTGCCGAGCCTTGCCTTAAGATCAACAAGATCGTCCGCAAGACACAGTATCGCCATTATCTCGCTTGCAACGGTTATCTGGAAGTGATCCTCTCTCGGTACGCCGTTCACCTTGCCGCCAAGACCGATTATGCAGTTTCTCAGTGCTCTGTCGTTCATATCAAGACAACGCTTTATCTGTATGCGTCTGGGGTCTATTCCGAGTACGTTTCCCTGCTGAATGTGGTTATCTATAAGTGCGCAAAGCAGATTGTTTGCGGAAGTGATTGCGTGCATATCCCCCGTGAAGTGAAGATTTATATCCTCCATAGGCACTACCTGCGCATATCCTCCGCCTGCCGCACCGCCCTTTATACCAAAGACGGGACCCAGTGAAGGCTCACGCAGTGCAAGTACAGCCTTTTCGCCTATCTTGTACATACCCTCCGCAAGACCTACGGAAGTAGTTGTCTTGCCCTCTCCTGCAGGAGTGGGGTTTATAGCCGTAACAAGTATCAGCTTGCCGTCCTCTTCGCTTTCAAGACGGTCTATACATTCCTGTGAGATCTTCGCCTTGTAGTGACCGTAGGGTATAAGCTCCTCCTCGTCAATTCCGAGTTCCTTTGCTATATCCTTTATTTTTAGCATTTTTGCGTTCTGGGCAATTTCAATATCGCTGAGCATTTTTTCTACCTCTTTTTACTGTGGCTGACCGCCTGAATTATAACCTCTCACGTCATTATAAAGACGCAATTTAAGTATAGCACAGTGGCGGGTGAATTTCAAGGTTTAAAGAATATTTTACACCGACCGCCGCTTACGGATTTACACAAATTTCAGCTGGTCAACGTCCTCATCGTACAGCGTTCCCGCAACAGGCACGGTCTTTGTCCTGTAGCTGTCTGCGTCCTTTATCATACCGTCCTTGTATTTAACCGCAGATCTGAGCTTTGCTCTGGTAAGCCTCATTACCTGTACACCCTGCGTATCCCTTGCCGCTTTGGGCAGGATAAGCACTGTGTTGAATATCATGACCTTGCCTGCGTCCGAGCTTAGCATAAACTCGCAGTCGCCGTCAATAAGCGTCATAGACACAAGCGGCGAGCTGTCATTATATGCGTTCGCCAGCTTTTTGCGTCTTGTCTTTGTTTCAAACGAAACCATAGGCACCTTCGCACATTTACCGTTTTCAAAGAACATTACAAGCGTTCCGCTGTAGTCCTCTGCGGCTATCATCTTTATTATCCTCTCGTCCGGGTCAAGCTCCAGCTTTACGGGCAGATAGTCACCCATAACGCTTGCCTTTCCGTCCTCAAAGTCGCAGGCTCTCGCCTTATATACCTGGAATTTATCCGTGAAGAACAACAGCTCCGCACGGTTACTGCCGTCATAGGTTTCGATTATCTCATCGTTTTCCTTGAGCTTCTGCTCACCGCTCATTCTCAGCGACTGAGGAGTGATCTTCTTGAAATATCCCTCACGGGTGAAGAACAGATTAACGGGATAATCGGGTATCTCCTCCTCCGCCTCGTTCTCCTCGTCCTCAGTGCCGTAGATGAACATTGTCTTTCTGGGCTTGCCGTATTTCTTCGCTATATCGCCAAGCTCCGATATGATTATCTGCTTCACTCTGCGTTCAGATGAAAGAATATCCTCCATATCGGCTATTTCTTCCTTAAGGCTGTCTATTTCCTCAATACGCTTCAAGATATAACCCTTGTTGATATTTCTAAGCTTTATATCCGCAACATATTCAGCCTGTGTTTCGTCTATGCCGAAGCCTATCATAAGGTTCGGTACGACCTCTGCGTCATCCTCTGTTTCACGGATTATCTTTATAGCCTTGTCTATATCAAGCAGTATCTTCTTAAGACCTGTCAGCAGATGGAGCTTCTCTTTCTTTCTTGCAAGCTCGAACTTTGTCTTTCTCTTTACGCAGGTGATTCTGAAATCCGTCCACTGCTCAAGTATCTCGGCAACACCCATAACCTTCGGCATACCGCCTACAAGAATGTTGAAGTTGCAGGAGAAAACGTCCTGTAAGGGAGTTATTCTAAACAGCTTTTTCATTACCGCCTCGCTGTCCTGCCCACGCTTTAAATCAATAGTTATCTTAAGACCCGATAAGTCCGACTCGTCACGAACGTCCGAGATTTCCTTCAGCTTGCCCAGCTTTACCTGCTCAACTATCTTGTCGATTATCGCTTCAATAGTCGTTGTAGGCGGAATCTCGGTCACTTCGATACAGTTTGCCGTTTTGTCATAGATATACTTACTGCGTACCTTTACGCTTCCGCGTCCGGTGGCATATATACGGCGAAGCTCGTTCTCGTCCTGTAATATGAAGCCTCCGCCGGGGAAATCCGGTCCTTTAAGCGTGGATATAATATCGTGTTCGGGGTTTTTCATAAGTGCGGCGGCTGTTTCACACACCTCCGACAGATTGAAAGAACAGATATTGCTCGCCATAGATACGGCGATACCAACGTTATTGTTTACCAGTACCGCAGGAAATCTTGTAGGGAGCAGTACAGGCTCTGTCATTGAGTTATCGTAGTTCGGCACAAAGTCAACTATATCACGGTCAATATCCGCAAATATCTCAGCGCAGATAGGGTCAAGCTTTGCCTCTGTATATCGTGATGCCGCAAACGACATATCCCTTGAATATGCCTTGCCGAAGTTACCCTTGCTGTCAACATACGGGTGCAGAAGTGCCTCGTTGCCCCTTGCAAGTCTTACCATCGTTTCATATATCGCCATATCGCCGTGCGGATTTAATTTCATTGTCTGTCCGACAATGTTCGCCGACTTCGTTCTTGCCCCCGTAAGCAGACCCATCTTGTACATTGTATACAGCAGTTTTCTGTGCGACGGCTTGAAACCGTCAATTTCGGGGAGCGCACGGGAAACTATAACGCTCATTGCATACGGCATATAGTTTTCGGTCAGCGTATCGGTTATCGGCTGATTCTCGACAATACCTGCACCCTCTATATAAGCGTTTTTATTCGGAGCGACCTTCTTCTCGCTCTTTTCGTTCTTTCCTTTTCTCAAAATCTATACCTCTTTTTAGCTTTATGCCCTGCTCAGAGCGAAAACTCTTTTTTCAGCTTTTCAAAGCGTTTCTCGTATTTATCTCTTATGGGTAGCGTTGTATTCTGTAAAACGTGTTGCAGAATATCTGCGTCTTGCAGTACCTCGTCAAGCGGAAGCCCGACATTTTCCTTGTCGCTGTGTTTCGCTATCGCTCTTGTGATATTGCCTATCTCACACACGCTGAAAAGCCCCGTCTTCGCCAGTATCGGCATTACAGCGTCAGCACCTTCTTCTGCGTGCTTTTCGTCAACGCCCGTCAGATATTTACGGTAGTCGTGGAGCAGTCCGCTTATCTGCGCAAGCTCTGCGTTAACACCTCTGCGCAGTGCAATAAGCCCTGCCGTCTGCGCCGTGCCGAAAAGATGAATGTACGCTTTCTGCCGTCTTTCCTCGGGCAGTGTCGCTATCATCTCCGACACTACGGCAGATATTACCTCTATCCTGTTAATTTCCATATATCCTCCGCTTAAGATACGTCTATATCGTCAAGGTACTTATAGCCGTAGTCACGGATATAGTCCTTTCTTCCGTCAAGGTTATCACCGAGCAGCAGCTCAAATATCTCCTGCGTTTTCTGTGCGTCCTCCGGCATTACTCTTATAAGCCGTCTTGTTTCTGGGTTCATAGTGGTAAGCGACATCATTTCCGGTTCGTTCTCACCAAGACCCTTTGAACGCTGTATCTTATACTTCTGCTCGCCTATATCGGCAAGTATCCTCTGCTTTTCCGCTTCTGTATAGGCAAAGTAGGTCATATCCTTGCTGTTTATCTCGTAAAGCGGCGACTCAGCGATATACACAAAGCCTTTTTCTATTACGGTCGGAACAAGTCTGTACAGCATAGTAAGAATAAGCGTTCTTATCTGGTATCCGTCATAGTCCGCATCGGTACAGATTATTATCTTTTCCCACCTGAGATTATTTAAATCAAAGGTTGAAAGGTCTTTGTTCGCCTTAGCCTTTACCTCAACACCGCAGCCGAGTATCTTCATAAGGTTCGTGATAATCTCGCTCTTGAATATCTTGTCATAGCTTGCCTTAAGGCAGTTAAGCGTCTTACCTCTTACAGGCATTACCGCCTGATAGTCTGCGTCCCTCGCCTGCTTTACGGCGCCCAAAGCCGAGTCACCCTCCACTATATAAAGCTCACGTCTTGCCGTATCCTTACTCCTGCAATCAACGAACTTAGGTATCCTGTTCGCAAGGTCTATCTTGCCCGAAAGCTGTTTCTTTATTGTATCTCTTGCCTTTGCGGCATTTTCACGGGCACGCTTGTTTATCAGCACCTGCTCGCATATCTTGACCGCTTCGTCCGGATTTTCAAGGAAGTACACTTCAAGCTGATGCTTCAGCCAGTCGGTCATAGCCTCCTGTATAAATTTATTGGTTATGCTCTTTTTCGTCTGGTTCTCATAGCTTGTCTGCGTTGAGAAGTTTGAAGATATGAACACAAGGCAGTCGGCAATATCGGTAAATTTTATCTTGCCCTCGGTCTTGTTGTACTTGCTGTTGGCTTTCAGCCATCCGTCTATCTGATTTGTGAATGCCGCCTGCATAGCCTTGTCGGGACTTCCGCCGTGCTCAAGCCAGCTTGAATTGTGATAGTGCTGTATAAGCTGTACTTTGTTTGAGAATACAAAAGCGACCTTCATCTTTACCTTGTATTCCGGCTTGTCCTCTCTGTCCTTACCTGTACGCTGTGCGCTCCATACCTGCTCGGTCGTGAGTGCGGTATCGCCTACGATTTCTTTCAGATAGTCGCTGATGCCGTTTTCATAACAGTAGATATGCTCTTCAAAGCGTGTTTCCCCTGTTTCCTCGTCACGCACTTCATTTCTCAGCACAAAGGTCAGCCCGTCATTTACTACCGCCTGTCTGCGCAGAACATCGTCAAAATATTCAAACGGTACATCGATATCGGTGAATACATCAAGGTCTGGTTTCCACTTGATTTTTGTACCCGTTGTTCCGTCCGACTGGTGACGGCGGAAGCCTCTTTCTTCCTTTTCAACGTTATAGCCCTTTTCAAATCTCAGGTCGTATATCCACGTTCCGTTATTGCTCTCGACCTCCATATACTCAGCCGCAAACTGTGTCGAGCAAAGACCCAGACCGTTAAGGCCGAGCGAGTATGAGTAGTTATCTCCGCTGTTGTTATCGTACTTACCGCCTGCGTACAGTGTGCAGAAGGCAAGCTCCCAGTTGTACTTCTCCTCGTTTTTATTGAAGTCTATCGGTATACCTCTGCCGTAGTCCTGCACTTCAATGCTTTTATCAAGGAAGCGTGTAACGATTATCTTCTTTCCGAAGCCCTCTCTTGCCTCGTCTATCGAGTTTGAAAGTATCTCAAACACGGAGTGACAACAGCCGTCAAGCCCGTCAGAGCCGAATATAACACCGGGACGCAGTCGTACCTGATCGGGTCCTTTCAGCTGTTTAAGACTGTTGTCGTCATAATTTTTCTTTGCCATCAGCTTTATCCTTTCAACCGCCGTACTCCCCTGTACAGCGAAACTTTAGTCAATAATTAGTTTTATTGTACCACAAATCCCCCGTTTTTGCAAGTGCGGCGGCTGTGAGCCGCTTCAAATTCGCCTTTCCCAATGTTGATAATATGTGCGAGTTGCATTGACGGCGGATATTAATGATTGCGCTTAATTGTTTAATAATTTAATTTAACTGATTTATCGCAAAAATTAAGGACTGCCTTAAAACAGTCCTCAGATATTGCGATAAAAATGACACGAATTTGAGATTTACCTTGACTTTAACCCGATCATTTGCTATAATCAACATATAGGAAGCCCTCATAGACGGTTTCCCTCGGTAATTAAAGTGTTTATACAACAGTAATCCGCCTACCGGAATTAGGCGGATTATTTTTTTGATAATTCATTAACTTTACCGCAATAATTATCAACATAAAAATCCCCGAGAGCCTCAGCTCTCAGGGATTTTACTATACTATATCAACTTTATCTACTTTCGTATTGCCGTCCGATAAATCAATACTTAGCGTAAGGATTCTCACCGTCATACAGCATACCAGCGGGACGGTTGAATTCAAGATCCTCAACACCGAGGTACTTCAGTGTATCGAAGATAGCCTTGCCGTAGTGACCGAATGCAACTGCACCGTGGTGAGGATAGTTCTTCTTGATAAGAACGTTGCGGTAGAATCTGCCCATTTCGGGGATAGCGAATACGCCGATAGCACCGAATGAACGTGTAGCAACGGGGAGAACTTCACCTTCAGCAACATAAGCTCTCAGCTTAGCATCAGCTGTGCTCTGTAAACGGAAGAATGTGATATCGCCGGGAACGATGTCGCCCTCGAGCGTACCTCTTGTGATATCAGGTTCCTTGTCAGGCTCAAGACCTCTGTGCATAATGAGCTGATACTTCATAGTCTTGCTTGTCAGCTTGCACGAAGCTGTGTTACCGCAGTGGAAGCCCATGAATGTATCCTTGAGCGTGTAGTTGTACTTGTCCTTGATGGATTCAACATACATATCTGCAGGAACAGAGTTGTTGATGTCGAGCAGTGTAACTGCGTCTTCTGAAATGCAGGCACCGATATATTCGCTGATTGCACCGTAAATATCAACCTCGCACGCTACGGGGATTCCTCTTGCTGTAAGTCTTGAGTTTACATAGCAGGGAACACAGCCGAACTGTGTCTGGAATGAAGGCCAGCACTTGTTGGCGAATACAACGTACTTTCTGCTTCCCTTGTGCGCTTCCATCCAGTCAAGAAGCGTAATCTCAAGCTGTGCAAGTCTGGGCAGGATACCGGGCATCTTGTTGCCGTCACCAAGCTCCTTTTCCATATCTGCAACAACTTCGGGGATTCTTGCGTCATTCTTATGCTCATTGAATGCGGCATAAAGGTCAAGCTCCGAGTTCTCTTCAATCTCAATACCGAGGTTGTAAAGCTGCTTTATAGGAGCGTTACAAGCAAGGAAGTCCTGAGGACGAGGACCGAATGAGATAACCTTTAAGTTGTTAAGACCGATAACCGCTCTTGCAACGGGGATAAATTCCTTTATCATATCTGCAACCTCTGTAGCTGTTCCTACAGGATACTCGGGTATGTATGCCTTGATGTTTCTGAGTGCTAAGTTGTAGCTTGCATTCAGCACGCCGCAGTAAGCGTCGCCTCTGCCGCCTACTAAGTTATCCTGTGTTTCCTCTGCCGCAGCAACGAACATTACAGGACCGTCAAAATACTTTGCAAGCAGTGTTTCAGCCGACTCGGGACCGAAGTTTCCGAGATATACGACCAGTGCGTTGCAGCCTGCGCCCTTAAGCTCCTCAAGAGCCTGCATCATGTGTGTTTCGCTTTCGATAGTGGTGGGACATTTAAATACGTCAACACCGATCTCCTTACATGCCTTTACAACAGCCTCACATCTTGAAGCTGAAAGGCTCATGGGGAAACAGTCACGGCTTACAGCCGCAATTCCGAGCTTTACATCGGGTATGTTCTTCATAGCAAAAATTCCTTTCTGTGCAGTTTATTCTCTGCTTTATAAATCTGTCATAATACCGCCGCATTTTTTTGTTATGTACCGATTACGTTTTGAGTAATCGTTTACTTGTAGTCATAAAACAAAAAACCTCTGCGACAGGTGTTATTATTATTGTATCACAAATAATCGTCATTGTCTACAGATTTCCGATAATTTTACGCCGTTTTCACACAAAATTATCAGCAAGGCGATGTAACAGGTTACACGGTAATTAAGTAAAACGCATTTGTTTTACCGTTCATTGACACACCGTGCTATTTATGTTATCATTTTACTGTATCAAATATTTAAACAGCGGAGGAAGACCGATGAAATACAGACGATTGCTCTTTTGGGTAAAAGACCCGTATTCCGATAGTTCCGACGAACTGTTCACCAAAGCCGTAAAAGAAAATTTCTCCTACTGCGTTTCCCATTGCGATGATTACCGCAGAATATGCGAAAATCTCGGTATATCCTCTCCCTCTGATGCGCCCGGACTTCCCGTGATACCCACATTGCTGTTCAAGAAAAAGCAGATTTTCAATAAAGGCTGTATTCCGCTTATAAAAGCGACTTCCTCCGGCACAAGCGGCAGGAAAAGCGTGGTAGCCTTTGACACGGGCGGCCTTCTCTGCGGACTTAAAATGGTTATGCGTGTATCAAAGCTGAGAAATCTGCTATCTCCCGTTCCGTGCCACTATATCATTATGGGTTACAAGCACCACAGAGGAAACAAGACCGCCGTAACAAAGACGGCTTTCGGTGCGACATTCTTCACTCCTGCACTGAGCCGCAATTATATCCTGACATATAAAAAAGGCGGCTATTCCCCCGACTTTGACAGGATTATAGATCTTATTGTCAGGCATTCACGTTCACGTTTCCCGACAAGATTCATGGGGTTTCCCGCTTATACTTATTTTCTGCTGAGAATAATGGACGAGCGTAAAATTTATCTTAAAATGCCGAAAGGCTCACGCATAATGCTCGGCGGCGGCTGGAAACAGTTCTATGCCGAGCAAGCCGACAAAAATTCCTTTTACAGCCTTGCCGAAAAGGTACTCGGCATAAAGGAAAACGATATTATCGAATTTTTCGGAGCGGTAGAGCATCCGATTTTATACTGCGACTGCAAGGAACATCACTTCCACGTTCCCGCTTACAGCAGAGTTATAATCAGAGATGTCGATACGTTAAAACCGCTTGAAAACGGCAAGACAGGACTTGTAAACCTGATAACTCCTATGGTTAAAGCGACCCCGGTGCTTTCTGTAATGACAGATGACCTCGGCATACTTCATAACGGAAGCGAATGTTCCTGCGGACTGAAAACGCCGTTTCTTGAAATTGTCGGCAGAGTTGCGCCGGAGGATATAAAGACCTGTGCGGCAGGCGCAGAAGAGATAATAAAGGGTGTGAACGTATGATTTTCTTTGATGGCGAAATATACGAAAACGATATGTGCGACAAGCTGTTAGCCCGTTTTGAAGACAGAATATGCGACACTCTCGGAAACTGTCGGCTTTCTGCTAAACAGGTCATGCTTGCCGCCGAAAAAATCAGCACGGATATAGAAAACGGTGCTTTTGACGATATGCTCTCAGCGCTTGACGTTGAAAATGTGAGTTACTATAAACAGCTTATACTCGCCTGCCTCAGCCGTGAAAATCTTGAATACAGGCTGAAAACCGAACTCGGAGATTCAGACGGCTTTATCGGTTCTCCGAACGGCATCACTCCGAAAATAAAAATTCAGACAAAACCTCTCGGCGTTCTGTTCCACATAGCCGCAGGAAATGCCGACGGCTTACCCGTGATGAGCGTTGCAGAAGGACTTCTTGCAGGCAATATCAATATACTGAAGCTTCCGTCCGCCGATAAGGGCTTGTCAATCCGCATAATAAAGCGGCTTTGCAAATATGAGCCTTTGCTGTCACGCTACATATATGTCTTTGATACCCCGTCAAGCGATGTGCGTACCATCCAGACGCTTGCAGGCTTTGCCGACGGCATAGTGGTATGGGGCGGTACTGAAGCCGTAAAAGCAGTGCGTTCACTTGCTCCGCCGGGAGTTAAGCTGATTGAATGGGGACACAAGCTCGGCTTCTGCTACATTTCCGATTACGCAAACCATACAGATGAATTTTCGGCTCTTGCCGAACATATAGCCTCTACAAAGCAACTGCTCTGCAGTTCCTGCCAGACCGTGTTTATCGACACAGATGATAAAACCGAGCTTACCCTATTTTGCGAAATGTTCCTTCCGTATCTTGAAGCGGCAGTCGGAAAACACAGGAACACCTCAATAGGCACACGGGCGAGAGACACGCTCATAAGCTACTCCGCCCGTCTTGAACAGGCAATCGGGATACGGCAAATTTCTCCCGACGTATTTTACGGTAAGAATTGCAGCCTTATCATAAAAGACGACTTTGAGCTTGAACTGTCGCCTATGATGTGCAATGTGCTTGTAAAAAGGCTTCCGAGAAAGAACATAATGCGTACACTGAGAAACGCAAAAGGCTTTTTGCAGACCGCAGGGCTTATCTGCGGCAAGGCTGACAGAGCAGAACTTACCAACCTGTTGCTCTGTGCAGGAGTTACAAGAGTTACGCAGGCGGGAAATATGTCCGCTTACTTTTTCGGAGAATCCCATGACGGAGAATATCCGCTATCCCGATACACAAGAAAAATCAATATCGAACTGAATGATCAGACTGAGGAAACAAATATATGAAAAAACTCGTTTTACCGCTCAACATTATTTTTCTCGGCTTATCGCTTGCTTGCGATACAGCTCTGATAATTACTCATCTCTACCCGATAAAAATAACCGCAAGCGTTTTCTTTATGCTTGCCGCCGCAGTAAACCTGATATACGCCCTGAAATACTTCCCCGATAAGAAACTGCCGTCAGTAATACTGACCGTCGGCGTATTCTTCGCAATGAGCGCAGATATAGCGATAAACTTAAATTTCATCGCAGGAGCGGCGATTTTCGCATTAGGTCATATCTGCTATTTCATAGCATATTCGCTGATGCAAAAGCCCCGTCCGACCGACTTTATCCCCGCAATTATAATATTTATCCCCATAGTGCTGTTTATGATGTTCTCACCGCTTCTTGACTTCGGCTCGTCGCTTATGAAAATCATCGGCATTTCATACGCTGTTATAATCTGCATTATGACAGGCAAAGCAATAATGAACTTTATCCGCATAAAGAACAGATTCAACCTTATACTTGCGCTCGGCAGTGTGCTGTTCCTTATATCCGATATAATGCTCCTGATGGCGTACTTCTCAAAAATAGATTTCCCGTTCTCGAATTTCTGCCTTGCCCTATATTACCCCGGACAGTGCCTTATCGCAAACGGTCTTGCACATATTAAAACAGCTATAACAGAAAAAATCCGTGTCGCCTGACACGGATTTTTTATTACTGATTATTCCGGGCTATCGTCAATTCCCGACCGTCCCGCAAAGTCACGCAAACTGCAAACCTCTCAAAAGGTCGGAAGCCGAGTGCCTCGGCTCGCATTTCCGCCTTTAAATACGGTTGCTGTATATTCACGTTTATTTGACGGCGGGAGTAAACAAACAAGTATTTCGATAGCTTGTTTTCAGCTACCGTCAACCCCGACCGTCCCACAAAACCCAGCCAACCGCAACCCTCTCAAAAGGTCGGAATTTGCCGTGCCCCACGGGCACTTAGTGTTTCTTCAGCCAGTTGTGTATCCACTTGCCGTTTTCGGTAAGATTGCTCTCGCTCCAGTTACCGTTTGCCGATGTTCCCGGCCGCAGTACCGAGCAGGTTTCATCCTTGTTGCAGATACTCCAGTTACAGTAGCTTATGCCTTGCTTGTCAAAATAGCTAAGCCACTTCTGCGTTTCGTTGAAGTCGTTTGCACCGCCGCCCGATGCATCACAAGTACCGAATTCCGACACGAATACCGGCAGTCCCTGTGCCACGCAGTTTTCTACGTTTGAACGAAGTCCTGCGTGAGTTGCCGCATAGAAGTGGAACGCATACATTACATTCTTGTAGCTCAGCGGATCGGAAAGCGGCTTGTCGATCTCCTGACTCCATGTAGGCGTACCTACTATAATTACCGAGTTCGGCGCATTCTTGCGGATAACGGGTATTATCTTTTCCGCATACGGCTTTATATTACCGCTCCACGATGCACCGCCGTTCGGCTCGTTGCATATCTCGTAAATTACATTCGGATATTTTGCATATCTCTTTGACACCGTTTCAAAGAATGATTTTGCCTCGTTTGTATACTTGGACGGGTCGCCGGGATTAAGAACGTGCCAGTCAATGATAACATACATATCCAGCTTGATGCAGATGTCAACACCCTTTTCAAGCAGTTCAAGGCTTCCGCTCTTGTTACCCATATAGCACTGACCGTTGCCCCACTCGTCAACATACATTGCAAGGCGGACAACATTCGTATTCCAGTCGTCACGGAGCGTTTTGAATGCGCTCTCGTTTACGAATTCGGGGAACCATGTAAGCCCGTGCGTACTCATTCCTCTGAGCTGATAACCCTTGCCGCTCTTATCAACAAGCTGTCCGTTCTTTACCGAAAGCTGACCGTGCTGTGATACCGGTGTAGTGCCTTTAGGGTCGCTCGGCGCCTTGGGAACTGTTGCCGCCGGCTTTTTGGTCGTTGACGTATTATTATTGTTATTATTGCTGCTGTTATTTCCGGCACTCGTTCCTGCGGTACTACCGTTCACAGTCACTTTACCCTCATTGATATAAGCGTCAGCCGAATAATTGAAGCCGAACGAAACGCTCTTTCCCTTTTCTATAGTTCCGTTGTAGCTCTCGTTCTTGACCGTCATTGTGTTTCCAGAAATGCTGAATATTCCGTTCCACTGCGACATCAGCTTTGTATTGCCGGGGACAGTCACCTTTGCCGTCCAGCTGTTCACCGTATCGCCGTTATTGGTTATAACAATCTCATAACCTCCGCACTTCTTACCGCCTTCTTCCCAGCTGCTCGACTTCTTCCACTGAACAGTGAAATTGCTTGAAGAAGCCGCAGGCTTGCTCTGGCTGTTGTTTTTCGTGTCGGCAGTTGACGGTGCCTTTGTTGTATCGCCGGGCTTCTCGGTGTTCTCTGCCTTTGATGCATTTTCCTGCTTTGAAGTATTACTTTCTTCCTGTTCGGAGGTATCGGAAGATGTGTCGCTCTCTGTTACTGAGCTGTCAACGGAAGTAACCTCGGAATTTTCATCGACACTGCTCGTATCCTCAACATACGATATATTGCTTTCGGTCGCCGAGCTGTTTCCGACAGACGATAATACACCGCTGTCCTGCGCCGCACAGCCTGCAAGCATAGTCGCCGCAATAAACACAGCTATCGCACGTCTGATTATAGATTTTTTCATATTTCCTCTTTCGGTCGTGATATTAAAACAGCCCTCACGAATGAGGGCTGTCGTTATTCGTTAATCTTTTTAAGATTACTTTCTCTTCTTAGCAACTACTACTGCACCTGTTGCGAGGAGTGCAACACCTGCAACTGCTGCAACGCCTTCAACACCTGTGTTTGTGTTGGGCTTTGTAGAATCGCCTGTTGTGGGAGCTGTTGTATCAGCGGGCTGGTTAGCAGCATCAAGACCTGAAACTGTGAATTCGATCTCTAAAGACTTTGTGGGGTATGCACCGTTATAGCCATCTTTCTTAAGAGCATCGTTCCAGATGTTAGCGAACAGAAGCTTTGTATGGCCTGACTTCTTACCGGCTTCTGTATCAATGATAGGAGCAGCAACTTCTGATGTTACTGTACCATCAACGATAATCTTGCAGTCAGAGAACTTAGCGATAGATTCACCGTCTTCACCTGCGTCCTTGTTGAAAGGAATATCTGTTGAAACAAACAGAAGGTTGAAAGAAGAAGAACTGTCGAGTGCCCAGTCAAAGTCAGTAACACCAACCTTGTATGTGCCGTCCTTGTCGATCTGTACATCTGTGTATGTAGCAGGAATAACATAGCCGCCACTACCATCCGGCATATCATCATCGAATTTATCTTCATACTGAGGGAATGTTTCAGGGTCGTTACCGCCCCATACGATTACGCTGTTGAAGTACTTGCCGTCTGCAACGTCCTTACCATATGAAGCGTCATCAAAAGAGTTTCTGAATGACCATGCAGTAGTCTGGAAACCGATATAAGCATTATAAGTTTCTGCTGCTGCGCCTACTGTAAGTGTGCCTGCTACTGCAATTGCAGCTGCTGCACCGATGAATCTTCTCATCTTCATTTTAATTACCTCCAAACAAATTGTATATGTTTCATTCTTATGAGTGTTGTTAAAAGTTTACAACAATCTCAGCAAATTAATTATAACCTCTTCCCGCCAAAAAATCAATTTGCATTTTTCACACATTTACCACATAACTTTTAGTTATTTTGTACAATCAGGCTATTAAGTTATAACGCAGACCATTCTCGATTGTCACCCATTTGTGCGGTTTGGTTGACACAAGGCGCTGTCGGTGGTATTCTGTTAAAGTCGTTTGACAAAATGGAAAGGAAACAAAAAATATGAACAGACAGAAAATCACAACAATCGTACTTTGTGCGCTCTTTGCGGCAATTACGGCAGTACTTTCGCAGATAGCAATACCGATGCCCTCCGGCGTACCGGTTACATTACAGACCTTTGCGATAGCCCTCTGCGGCTTTTATCTCTGCACGGCAAGAGCAACCGTTTCAACGGTCGTTTATGTTCTGCTCGGTGCGGTAGGCGTTCCCGTATTCAGCGGCTTCAAGGGCGGAATCGCTTCAATAGTAGGTCCTACGGGCGGATTTATAATCGGCTTTATCGCTATGGCGGCCATCAGCGGAATCGCATTCAGAAATATGCCCGAAAAGTTCCGTATACCGCTTAGAATAGCAATGGGCATCTTAGGCGTTGCCGCTTGCCATATCTGCGGATTTGTACAGTACGCTCTCGTTGCAGGCAAGGATCTGTTATCCAGCTTCCTGCTCGTATCCGCTCCCTATCTTATAAAGGATATAGCAAGCGTAGTTCTCGCATACTTTGCCGCTCTCGCAATTTCAAAGGCTCTGAAAAGAACAGGCTTTGCTCCAAGCGAACAGGCGTAATTGCAATAAATTTATAAACATTAAAGGCAGTGCCGGACGGCGCTGCCTTTTTGTTTTTTATAGTGCAAACCGCTTTTCCCAAAACTTCAGCCGATTCTACAAAAGTATGAGATTCTGTTCTCAAGTCTTATTCACCCAACCTCCAACTGCCAGAACGGCGGAATTTGAAGCGGCACATTGCCGCAGACAAAATTTACAGTGGCTTTCAGCCGCCCGCCCTGCTTTGACTTTTCTTCTGTTAAGTGCTATACTTTATAAATAGAAAGACAAAACACGGAGATACTATAAATGGATAACAAATACGAAGAACGGCTTGGCACAGCCTCGATGCTGCCTCTTATACTTAAAATGGCACTGCCGGGCTTTGCGGCACAGCTTATAAACCTGCTGTACAGCATAGTTGACAGGGTCTTCATCGGACACATAGAGCTTATCGGCACTGATGCGCTGGCAGGTATCGGTGTTACAAGCTCGATAATCATTCTTATCTCGGCATTTTCACAGATAGTCGGCGGTGGCGGCGCACCGCTTGCCTCAATAGCGCTCGGCAAGGGCGACCGTGAAAGAGCGCACAGGATACTCGGCAACGGCTTTTCACTGCTTGTGCTGTTTGCTGTAGTAACATCGGGCATAACCTACATCTTTATGGAGCCCCTGCTCCGCCTTATCGGTGCAAGCGACGCTACTATCGGCTATGCCACAGACTACCTCTCGGTATACCTTACAGGCACGCTGTTCGTAATGTTCGCAACCGGACTTAATTCGTTCATAAATGCACAGGGCAGACCCGGAATTTCAATGATAGCCGTAATAATCGGCGCAATCCTCAACATAGGCCTTGATCCGCTTTTTATCTATGTGTTCGGTATGGGTGTAACGGGCGCCGCTCTCGCAACGGTAATATCGCAGGCGGTAAGCGCCTTTATAATAGTCGGATTTCTTGTATCCGACAAAGCGACTTTGAAAATAAAGCCGAAATATCTTAAGCTCGATATAAAAATAATCGGCTCGCTGTTCGCACTCGGAATCGCCCCGTTTATAATGGCAAGTACAGAAAGCCTTGTCGGCTTTGTTCTCAACGGCTCGCTTAGCGGCTACGGCGATATATACGTCAGCACCCTTACGGTAATGCAGAGTGCAATGCAGTTTGCCGCCGTACCTCTGAGCGGCTTTGCACAGGGCTTTGTTCCGATAGTCAGCTACAATTACGGCAAGGGCAACACAGACCGTGTCCGCCTCTGCTTTAAATATTCCGTGATAATTATGTTCTCATTCTTCGCCGCAATAAACCTGTTTATGATCACCTTCCCCGAATTTGTCGCAGGAATGTTCACAGACGATACCGCACTTATAAAAACAGTCGGCAGAATGATGCCTCTTTTCCTTACAGGCATGACAATATTCGGACTTCAGCGTACCTGCCAGAGTATGTTTGTTGCTCTCGGTCAGGCTAAAATTTCACTGTTCATAGCCCTTTTGCGTAAAGTGATACTGCTTATCCCTCTTGCCCTTATCCTGCCGAATTTTCTCGGTGTAAAGGGTGTATATCTTGCTGAATCCGTAGCGGATGCTACCTCGGCAATCTGCTGTACAGTTATCTTCGCTCTTACCTTCCGCAAGATACTCAAAAAGCGTGAGCAGACATAAATTAAACAATCAAGCGGTCACAGGGACAGATACAGCCCCGTGACCGCTTTTTCTTATGCGATTTTCAAGCACCGCCCGCACATTTCCCGTGCCGGCGGTGTTTTGCATTTATTTCAGAAATTCCGCCAGTATCTGACCGAGTACCCTGTACTGCTCATCGCTGAGCCTTTTTCTTACTGTATTGTTGTATTCGTGAAAAGCGTCTATAAGCAATCGAACACAATCAGCCTGTCCGTCCGTAAGCCCGATAAGCGAAACCGTTCCGGATTGCTGTAAGCCGCACAATTCATCGATTGATACACATAATTCTTTTGACAATGTGCAGAGCGAATCTAAAGACGGACTGGCAGTATTGTTTTCATATTTGCTAATCATAGAATTACTCACACCAAGAATTTTTGCAATTCTCTCCTGTGTGATATTTTTTTCATTGCGATATTTCTTCAACCTTGCTCCGAAATCATACGGTTCATTCATAATCAACATTCCTTTAATTCACTATTTTGATTCAATCACTTGAATTTAATTCAAGTTTATGCTAAAATAGTTGCATTAAACGAAATAATTATTGAAAAAAGTTGAATTAAATTCAGCTTTTATCTATGGAGCAAAAATAACGTGCAACAACAAATAAAATCCAGACAACGTGTGACCGAACACGGCGAGGTTTTCACCGCCGAGCGTGAAGTAAAGGCAATGTGCGACCTTGTAAAACAGGAAACCGAGCGTATCGACAGCCGTTTTCTTGAACCCGCCTGCGGAACGGGCAATTTCCTTACCGAAATTCTCGCAAGAAAGCTGTCGGTCGTAAAGTCTGAATACGGTCGCAGTCCTCTTGAATATGAAAAATACTCGCTCCTTGCGGTAAGCAGTCTTTACGGTGTCGATATAATGGCGGATAATGTCGAAACCTGCCGTGAACGGCTGTTTAAGCAGTGGGACAAGCAATACAAATCCGTCTGCAAAAAAGAATGCAACGATGATACAAGAAAATCCGTCCGCTTTATCCTGTCAAGAAATATCGTCTGCGGAAACGCCCTTACTCTTAAGTGCGTAGACGAAAACTGCAGCGATACCGAACAGGATATAGTCTTTTCCGAGTGGGCATTCGTTTTCGGCAGTAATATTCAGCGCAGCGATTACAGCTTTGACGAGCTGGTAAACGGCAATAAGGAAAAGGCTTCTCAGCTCACCCTCAGCGACAGCACAGAAGGCAAGGGCACTTTTTTACGGAAATATATATGCAACTACAGGAGGTTATGGGAAAATGGCTGATAATATTTCAACCGGAATTTTAAGCGGACTTTACGAAAAGGTATACAACCCCGATGTTCTGTCCTGCCTTGCCAATCTCTCAAACGATGAGGTTTTCACGCCTCCGGAGATAGTAAACAAAATGCTCGATATGCTCCCGCAGGAGCTTTTCTCATCTCCCGATACAAAGTTTCTCGACCCCGCCGTGAAAACGGGAGTATACCTTCGTGAGATAGCAAAGCGCCTTATAAAAGGTCTTGAAACCGTTATCCCCGACAGACAGCAGCGAATAGACCATATTTTTAAAAATCAGCTTTACGGCATTGCGATAACCGAGCTTACAAGCCTGCTCTCACGCAGAAGCCTTTATTGCAGTAAGTACGCAGACAGTGCTTTTTCTGTAACACACTTTGAAAATTCGGACGGAAATATCCGTTTCAAGCGTATCCCCCACTCGTTCGACAAATCCGGCAGATGCATCTTCTGCGGTGCGTCCGAAACGCAGTACGACCGTGGCGAAGAACGTGAATATTATGCGTATGAATGGATACATACATTACACCCCGAGGAGATTTTTGGCATGAAGTTCGATGTTATTATTTCAAATCCGCCGTATCAGTTGAGTGATGAGGGAAATGGTGCAAGTGCTAAACCTATATATCAATACTTCGTCGAAACCGCCAAAAATCTTAAGCCCCGTTTTCTTACTATGATTATACCTGCCCGTTGGTACGCAGGCGGTAAAGGGCTTGATGAGTTTAGATATAAAATGCTCAATGACAGACATATAACACAGATTCACGATTATGTTAATGCCTCTGATTGCTTTGCCGGTGTTGAAATTAAAGGCGGTGTTTGCTATTTCCTATGGGAAAGCGAAAGAGCTGATGATTGTGTTGTAACTAATTACAAGGGAAATGAAATTATCTCTACAATGAAAAGACCTTTACTCGAAAAAAACAGCGATACTTTTATACGCTATAATGAAGCTATTCAGATTTTAAGAAAAATTCAGAAATATAATGAAAAAACTCTCGATACAATAGTACAATCAAGAAAACCGTTTGGTTTTGCTACTAACTTTCGTGACTATACAAATATTGAAGATTCTCAAAATACCGTGCTAATATATGCTCAGAAAGACAAAGGTTTCATAAAAAGAGAACAGGTTATTAAAAACAAGCAGTGGATTGATGAATGGAAATTATACGTTCCGGAAGCTATAGGTGCAGGCAATATGGAAACCGATATTGTTAAATCTATAATTGGTACCCCCAACACAGTTTGTAGCGAAACATACATTCTTATAGGACCTTTTAGCAACGAAAATACCACATTAAACGCTCAATCGTATCTTTGTACAAAATTCTTTCATTTTATGTTAGGACTTAAAAAAATCTCTCAACATACCACCAGCAAAACATACTCTTTCGTCCCCCTCCAAGACTTCTCAAAACCGTGGACAGATTCCGAACTCTACGAAAAATACAATCTCACAGATGAAGAAATAAACTTTATCGAGTCTATGATAAGACCGATGGATTTAGGCGGTGAAAACAATGGCTGACGTATTTGAAAAGTATGTGACCCCTCGCCCCGAGGTAAACCCGACTATCTATGCTTACAAGCTGAACGGCGTTACCACTCACGACGGCTACATAAAAGTAGGCTACACCGACCGTGATGTAAAGCAGCGTATAAAAGAACAGCTCCATACAAGTGCGATAAGCTACACCGTGCTTTGCGAGGAATCGGCAATGCGTCCTGACGGTTCGTGCTTCAATGACCGTGACGTACACGCCGTTCTTAAACGTAACGGCTTTCACCGTCTTAACGAAAACACCGACAAGAACGAATGGTACAACTGTACCGTAAATGATGTACGCTCCGCCGTGCGTGAGCTTCGCACTGGCGAAAGGACGGATGAATACCGCACCGCCGACTTTAAAATGCGTCCTGAACAGAGTAAAGCGGTAGACCGCACAATCGAATACTTTGAAAACATTAAAAAGACCGAGCCTGAGCGCATACCAAAATTCCTGTGGAATGCAAAAATGCGTTTCGGCAAGACCTTCGCCGCTTATGAGCTTTGCAAGAAGATGAATTTCAGGCGTATTCTTATTCTCACCTTCAAGCCTGCCGTAGAGTCGGCGTGGAGCGAGGACTTAAGAACTCACGTTGATTTTGAGGGCTGGCAGTACGTTTCAAACAAGGACGCACATAATAACAAGCAGAATATCGACGAGGCATATTACAACGCCGACAGCACAAGACCGATAGTAGTTTTCGGCTCGTTTCAGGATTTGCTCGGTACTAACGAAAACGGCGGTATAAAATACAAGAACGAGTTTATCCATACTACCAACTGGGATATAGTCATATTTGACGAATACCATTTCGGAGCGTGGAGAGAAAACGCAAAGAAGCTGTTTGACGATCCCGACGATGAAGATATAGACTTTGATGCAGAAAAATATCAGAAGGAAGAAGCAGGAAATGCCGTAAACGAAACCTTCCTGCCGATAACCTCGTCACACTACCTTTATCTGTCCGGTACCCCGTTCAGAGCAATGCACAGCGGTGAATTCATAGAAGAACAGATTTTCAACTGGACTTATTCAGATGAACAGAGCGCAAAAGAAAACTGGAAGGGCGAAAACAACCCCTATCTGTCGCTTCCCCGTATGGTGATTATGACCTATAAAATTCCCGAAAGTATACGCTCTGTAGCCTCAGAGGGAGAATTTGACGGCTTCGATCTGAATCTGTTCTTTTCCGCAAAGGGAAAAGGCGAGGACGCCAGCTTCGTAAACGAGAACGAGGTGCAGAAATGGCTCGATCTTATCCGTGGCGCATATCTGCCCGCAAGCGTAGACGACCTTAAAATTGCGGTAAGTCTTGGCGTTGACAAGCGTCCGCCTATGCCCTTCTCAGACACAAGACTTCTTAACGTACTGTCGCACACCCTATGGTTTTTGCCGAGCGTAGCGTCCTGCTTTGCGATGTACAATCTTCTTATGCAAAGCCAGAACAACTATTACAATCAGGGCTATAAGATAAACGTCTGCGCCGGTATAAAAGCGGGCGTAGGTCTTGATGCGGTAAAGCCCGTTATTGATTCTATGGGCGATCCTCTCGTTACAAGGACAATAACCCTCACCTGCGGAAAGCTGACAACAGGCGTTACCGTAAAGCCGTGGACAGGCATATTTATGCTCCGCAATCTTAAAAGCCCGGAAACCTATTTCCAGTCGGCTTTCCGTGTGCAGTCGCCCTGGACGGTAAAAAATGAGAAGGGCGAAGTAGAGATAATCAAGCACGAATGCTATGTGTTCGACTTTGCACTTGACCGTGCGCTCCGCCAGATATCCGACTATGCCTGCAATCTGAATTCCGAGAACACAAACCCCGAAAAGAACGTCAGCGAGTTTATAAACTTCCTGCCCGTCTTAGCCTATGACGGCTCGACTATGGAGCAGGTAAACGCACAGGCTATTCTTGATATTACCCTTGCCGGAACTTCCGCAACCCTCCTCGCAAAGCGCTGGCAGTCCGCCCTGCTTGTTAACGTTGATAACGACACGTTAAAACGTCTTATGGCAAGCACAGAGGCAATGACCGCACTTGAAAATATCGAGGCTTTCCGAAATCTCAACAAGGAGCTTGAGGTAATCATCAACAAATCCGAGGCGGTAAAGAAGCTGAAGAAAGACGGCGTGGAAAAGCTCACCCCGAAAGAAAAGAAAGAGCTTACCGAAGCCGAGAAGGAGTTCAAGTCAAAGCGTAAGGAGGTACAGGAAAAGCTGATGAAATTCGCCTCAAGAATTCCAGTATTTATGTACCTTACCGACTACCGTGAATCCTGCCTCAAGGACGTTATAACCCAGCTTGAACCCGGTCTTTTCAAAAAAGTGACCGGCCTTGATACAAAGGATTTCGACCTTTTATGTTCGCTCGGCGTTTTCAACTCCAGCCTTATGAATCATTCCATTTTCCAGTTCAAACGCTACGAGGACGCAAGCCTTACCTATACCGGAATTGATATGCACAGTAACGATAAGGAAATCGGCGGTTGGGACACTGCCATAAGAAAAGATGAATACAAAAAGCTGTTCTATAATCAGCAGGAATCAATGAACGCTCCTCAGCCTACCGAAGCCACAGAAGATATAGCGGAGTTAAAGAAAGAAGTCACACGGTCATCAGCGGTAAAATCCGTTCAGCCATCCGGCAAGTCTACCGCTGCAAGTCCAACCACTCCGCCTCTTGTGACCGAAAAGTTCGGCATTAAATCACCAATTCCCAAAGCCGCTTTACCCGTTCCCGACAGGAAACACACCAACACCCCCGATTTTGACGAATCGTCAATAACAGTAGGTATGACCGTAATACATAAAAAGTTCGGCGAAGGAAAAGTACAGTCAATCGCTGATAAACATATATATGTAAAATTTGCTGACGGTCAGAAAAATTTTGCCTTCCCCAACGCCTTCACCGCCGGCTTCCTGCACCTGCCGAAATGATCAAAAGCAACAGCCCGACTGAATCCAGCCGGGCTGTTGCTGTATACAACAAAAAAATCCCGTGCAAAATACACGGGATTAAACTTGGTACACCTTCAGGGACTCGAACCCAGGACCCACTGATTAAGAGTCAGTTGCTCTACCAACTGAGCTAATGGTGCTTAATAAAGCAAACCCACGAACCGGGCTTTCCGCTCGGCCCGTGGGCTGCTTGCTTTTTAAGAGAAGCCGGCATCTACCTATTTTCACAGGCCGTTTCCAGCCAACTATCTTCGGC
>ENA-OROZ01001133-OROZ01001133.1-human-gut-metagenome-genome-assembly--contig:-NODE-1133-length-26320-cov-3.835180_pt1 | contig 26320 bp, 30 predicted proteins | sample MGYA00242138_ERZ509066 | MGnify/ENA primary metagenome ERZ509066 (study PRJEB26280, sample SAMEA2338691) | human gut metagenome | biome: human gut; feature: human-associated habitat; material: faeces... | reverse complement strand
CTTTCAAAAAGGTCTCCAACATTCCGGCACGAGTGCAAAGCCGATGGGTTCTCTCGCTTCTGGTCAGCCGTTTCAGCTCGCTCTGCAATCGCTTCTCCTTGTGCTTGGCTGCGGTCAGCTTTTTCTCAGCTACATATTTCTGTTGCTTCAATTTTTCCAGCTGTTCATTCGGCATTCGCATCAACCCCGCTTGACCCAAACAATGTCATAGCCCAGCGCATCGGCCAGCTCCACGGCTTCGCCGTAGCGTAGGCTGCCACGCTTCAACTTACCGGACAAATTGGGAACGCTGCTGCTCCATCCGTACTCGTCTGCCAGAAAATCCACCACCTCACTCATGGTCATGCCCGCCCGGACGATGTAAGACTTGATCTCGTTTCGATACAATTCAGGCCTTTTCTTCTTCATATTTACATTTCCTCCATTCTTTTTTGTTCGTGATATGGTATAATTTGCTTGTTAAATAGCAAATGCCGTACAGTGCTTCGTGACAGAAACAGAGAATTTACTTTTCGCTCAGAATTTCCGTAACGATGCTCTGTCCATAAGGGACAGTACCCCTTTTCACTGTTTAATGCGGCTTTTTGTGAAATAACGAAAGCCTTCATTCTATGCCATACCCTGTACGCTGTTGAGTGCATCACTCGTTGGTATAGATGGCACCACAAAAAGAGTGGTTTTTCGCTGATTTCACATGGTTTGAATTTAACCCATGATTTTTGAGTGCCGTTCTGCCCGAATGTCGTTCCTGCCCGGATATCTTCCCGGCGTTTTCTCCCCGTTGGTACGCTCGTGCTTTTCGCAGTCATGGCGATACTTCGCTGGGGGACATATCCCATTCGGACGGTCATTCAGTTTTCAAGGTGCATCGGTGATTTACGAGTACAGTTTAGCGAAAAAAGATGCTCTCTCCCGTATATCCAAAAGGTAGGAAAAGAGCATAAAAATGCGTGGATTTCCACGCTTATGGAAATGGAGATGAAATATGCAACCGAAACTCACTGTTCAGGAAAGATTGAAAGATTTGCGTGTCGTAGATTTTGATTTGACGCTGGAAGAATTAGCAGAACGCACTGGCCTGTCCCGTTCCGCCCTGGGAAAATATGAATCTGATGAAAACGCAAAGGACATCAGCCCCTTTGCGATTCTGACACTCGCCAAGTTCTATGGCGTGTCCACGGACTATCTGCTGGGTCTGACAGAAAATAAAAATCACCCAAACACAGAGCTGAATGCTCTACATTTGAGTGATGACGCAATTACTGTATTAACCACCGGGAATTTTAATCACCGGCTGCTTTCTGAAATGATCTGCCATAAGGATTTTCAGCGCATGATGCTGGATGCAGAAATCTATGTTGATCGTATTGCGGATATGCGGATCACCAACATGAACGCTGCCATGGAAGCTGTCCGGCAATCTGTGATTAAGAAAAAAGGAAACAATGAGGAGGACTTGTATCTGCGCACTTTGGAACTGGCACAGGTGCAGGAAGATGAGTATTTCGGTCATGTAGTTTCCAAAGATTTGACAAGCATCCTCCATGATATTCGAGATACGCACCGTAAGGACGCAACCACTGCGGACGAGAATTGCGTTGCTCTGGAAGTGCAGAAACAATTACAGGATGCTATGGACTACAAAGGCAGCACCGAAGAAAAGAAAGCCCGTCTGTTCCTCGCCAACCTTGGCATTGACTACGATGCACTTACTATGGAGCAGTTTGCAAATCTGATTGAAGTGTTGAAACTGTCCAAGCACATGAACAGCCCGATCAGCCAGCGTGGTAAAGGCAGTATGACCCATGGTAAGGGGAAAAGAAAAAGGAAGTAACTCGGGTATAAAAGTAGAAGGGACTGGTGCAAATCCAAATTTTGCAACAGTCCCTTTTTTGATAATTATAAGATTGTGTTAAATATGCTGCTCATAAATACCTGTGCATGATAACCGCCACTTTCACCGACACCTTCAACCAATTTGTAGTTCTTTTTTAGTATGTCGAATAGATTTGTCATTTCAAAGCATGAATGTTTAGGGAAGTTCATTAGATTAAAGATAAACTTATCATCGGACAGTTCGTAAACAACACCTTCGTCAAATGTTATTTTTCCGGTTCTAATATCCTTCATTCCCAGCAGATCAGAACTAAAGTCTCGTTTTACAAAATAAATATTCCAGTTACCATTGTATACCGTAGAGTCGTCATCTCTAATAAAATCTATAAAATCGAATGCTTCACCTGCAGCCTCAGGAATTGAGAGAAATTTAGCGTAAATCGCCTTAATGATCTGATACTTGGTATGTTGTTGAAAACCATTTATCGATTTGGGAGTTCCATCAAGATTAAAAAACCTTAAGTATGCTTCATCATACTTTCCTAAGAATGTATTGCATTTACGGCATAAAGTTCTGGCGGTTCTCCCTTTGGGAAATAGAGATGTTGATAACTGAGTGTCAAAAATATCTCCAGTAATATTCTCAAGAGTTTCCCCGTGATTCAACTTTTCTCTAATCTCAGCATGTACACTCTCCGAAGTAAATGTATCAAACATTTTGCCGAGATCAACAGCAACAACATCTTCATTTCCTGTGTTTCGTGCAGGGTAGTGTTCCTCACTCATATCACTGTCAGAATAATAATTGCCGCATAATCTGCACCTGTGTTGTTTTTCGTCAAAAACTACCATGAGATACAATCCTTTTCTCTTCATCTGTAAACCTTGAGCAATGTGCCGATAGGCTGCATTTAGCTTTTTCTCTCAGAACGGCAAATCCTCATTTCCGGTTTCCGGTTCAAAAATTCTAGGTTGTTGATTCGGGGACTCAGAAAGAACGGCAATCAAATCTACAATCCGCTGATAAAGCTCATCGAAGGTTAGTATCAACACATTGCTCAGACTATTACGGAAATTTTCAAAAGCCGCAACTTGCCCTGGGGTTAGCGAAGCCATTTTCCCGATAATTACAACGCATTTTGGGGACAGGACTTCAAAAGGCTCCGAACTCTGATGACACAGAGAATAATACTCTTTTGTAAGCTTGTCTCTGTAATTTAGAACTTGGTTTATGGCTCCGCTCAATTCATAGCTAAAGCTGTATGTACCTCGATACTGGTTTCCGATAAGTTCAGTACATGGTGTTTTAATCTCAATCAACGCCACATTTTGAGACAGACTGTTCTGATAAATGAAGTCGCATAGATTACCACCGCTGTTGTTAATTCCTTTGCCGCCAACATACGCTTTATCTGCAAATATCGTACAAGGACAGGCAAAGATTTGAGCCAATACCCACTGATGTTCTTTGAAAACAGTAGTCTGCCAAAACTCCTCACTATCATTTTCGAGATTGTCTTCCATGAGCTTTGCAACTCTTTGGAGTTTTTCGATATTCAAAGACGTTGTCAGGTGTTGCAGATTTTCATCTTGCAACTCTGTCAGACTCCGTTTCAACGATTCCAAAGAACTTGTCTGAGTGATGAGACGAAGCAGTGTTTTTACAAGATCATAGTTTTCTTCATTGCCAATCATCCGAGCCGCAGAAGGGTCATTCTGGATGATTGAAAGGAATTGGCGAAAACTGCTGTCTACTCTGGTGTAAGTAGCTGAACCATACGGGATTTCGCCCATGTCTTCATACAGCGCATACAGCCGCTTCAAACCTTGGTAAAGCTCATATGTTTCACTTGTGCTCAGATTGAGTTCCATCCAATCTCCGACTTTGACAGAGCCACGAGAAATCTTCACCACTGACCCGTTGTCATCGCTCGGAAAGGCGGCATCGTTTTTCCGTTTCTTTTCATATAGAAATTTTCCAGAAACAGATTTATGGGGGTCTTTCTCGTTATCTACCAGCGTTGGACAGAACTTGAACCGGATCATTTCCGTCTGGCTCAAGACTACCGGTGACGCATCCGCTGTGACAGCAGAGGTGGATATAACATCAACTGTATCAGTTGTCATATCATGAACTTTCGGTATATGTAGGCCGATTTGCAAATCAATTCCACCCTTCACAGCTTGATAATAGTATTTGTCATCCTCTTCCTAACCGGCGTGTCTGCATCTTTTTCCAGATAGCACGGCATTTACGGCATATCTCAGGATCGATCCCCAATGTATCTACAAGTAGTTCTTTGTCAACAACATCCAGCGCAAGTTCAATGTCTTCATCATTGCGCACTATAGCGTCAATATGTGCAAGCAGCTTGTCCCTTAGTGCAGGATCAATCCTTTCCACTTTGGGAAGTAAAATGTTGCCCATCTCACCAGGTAAGATTTCAAGAACACCTCCACCATAGCTTCGTCCGCAAATCTCGGTGAACGCAAAAGAGATGCTGTTATAGTAGGCAAGAAGGACATTCTCTGGATCAACGCCATCGTTAAACTTCATGCGGTGCATAGTGTCTGTTGACACTGCATCACATTTATTCAGTACAAATTTAGGATAGAAATTATTTCTTCTTAAGAAAAACGCATCCGGAACCCATACAGAAGGAACAATGTACCATCTTTCCCGGATGGAGCATTTGTAGCCCTCGTGTTCGCCATTCGCTTCGCCGAGTGAAATGTACTCTTTGTGCTTGGCGGGATATTCATCGTATGGAATCTCAGGGAAGCTGATTAGACGGGCACGCTTTCCAGCAATTTTGTTTTTCTCCCAATCTTGTGCTGTGAAATATATTCCATGTGCATGAGAACTCCTGCCAATCAAAGGAAGGGTTACTTCACTTAACTGATATTGCTCAGATGTTTCTTCCGTAATGGAGAAGTAGCCATTATTGCCTGTTGTAATTCCAACATTGATAATTCCATATTCGGAAAATTGGGCAAAGCGTTTGTCTGCACGAAGTTCCTGAATAAGAGACATTTCCTCTGCGTTTACGAAATATTTTGTCCATTTTTCCTTGACGTGCTGCAACTTTTGAAATCCATTTTGAGATAGATCCAACTGAGCAAAACCGCTAAGATTATTCATTTCAATGATGCGAATACCCTTTTCTTCTTCGCCTTTCTCGCCAATAAACACAACGACTTCTTGCTCGATATCAGGGAACACAAGCTGTTCAAATGTGATCAGAGTAATTTTCGCAAGATTATTGGCCAAATATAGGCGCAGATCCTCCGCATACGCAACTTGAAGTATCTCAGCTGGAATAACAAACGCTATCTTACCTTTTTCGGACAATAGCTGTACACAAGCTACGATAAACGCAACCCATGCATTTATCAATTTATTCGCTTTCATACCATGCGAAGTCAAAATTTGAGACTGCATTTCTCGCTGGCTTTCTTTCAGATATTGATAGCGAATATAAGGGGGATTGCCCAAAATCAAATCGTACTGTTCCTTGCCGAGAACACGATTATAGAAGTCGAAAAAGTCTTCGGTGCATACTTCGATTTGTTCAAATTCAGAATACCTATCACGAACTTTATCGGCTTCGTCAGGTTCGATTTCAACAGCTGTTAGTTTATCCACCTTATTCAGAAGATTAAGGTTCTGTAGCGCATCAAGAAATACTCCATCACCGCAACTTGGTTCCAAGACGGTAGAGATATTTTGAGACGCAAAAAGCTCCACCATAGCATCCGCAAGCTGCAATGGCGTATAATACGCTCCTCTTAGTTTCTGCTCTGAACTATCCTTTTTGAGTCTCATCGTTAATACCTCGCTTAATAATCGAGTCTATACACCCGATCAATCAATCCCTGAATCTCAGAGATAAGTGTTTCTTTCTGTCTCTGCAACAGATTTGCAATGCGCTTTGCGGGACGTCCAGACAGTGCATCATTGATTTCGTAAATCTCTCGACTTGCTGCTACCACTCTGTCGTGAATGGCTTTCTGTTCTTCTACGGCAAAATCCAACTCAACAAAGGGTAGTGTAGAGAGAACGAATGTACCACGAGCAGTAAATCCGCCTTCAAAATCGCTGCCTACGATCTCCAAGATTCGCTCTGTAATGGGGTTTGACAGCCATGCCTGAATGTATTCAAGTGCGTATGGACTACCATCTTTTTTGCTAACTGCACAATATCCAGCAGTACCACCTGACGCAATCAGAATATCATTCGTATCCATCGCATACATGGGTTCTTTGCTCAACACGCCAACTATCAATTTGGGCGTGTTAATAAAGGCGGTCAAGGCTTGTGTTCTGCCATACTGGTACCATGTATCTGCGGTGGCGTTTGGAACGTTACGAGTTCCATCACGGGAAACACACTTAGGAACCAGACGATCATAATGCGCTAAGAGATAAGCGTATGTTCCCGGATAACAGCTTTGCATCTCATCTATGCGGATAAGATGTCCGTTGTTATCGTAGGGGAAAATAATCTGCTTGTCAGTCGCAAGAATACTATACGAATTCAGGCCCTTCTCAGCCTTTTTGGTTGGCTTAAAATAAGGGCGAAGCAAGGCCTTCTCAATAGTATAATTATTGCCATCCCTGCTGATTTCAACAGTATCGGCATATTCGGCCACAATTTCATCTGAGGAGAACCAATATATAGGCGTTGGCCTTTCTGCACTTGTCTGAATACCGTTAAATATCTCTGCGTGTTTTGTAATGGGGACAGATACTTCATCCAACCTCTGGAGCATTGTCAAAAACTCAAAGTCAGTTGTCAATCTCCATGGCAGCTTGTTCAATACGGAAGAATTAAGCTCAATGGAACTCACTTCTTCTCCTGCCCACAGTTTGTTAGCAGAATCAACGCTGCTGTAAACAAAACTTGTCTGCTTCGCCTTGGAAAGTAAAATGATCGAGCTGTAAATGGTTTTATCCTCAAACAGCTGTGCATCTCCAAAGTCATCCAGACTGACGAGCATCCGTTCTTTTGCAATCAGGTTGCGCAACTTCTCGCCAGCGCCAATTTTGAAGAATTTATTAGGTACAATATAGCATACCAAGCCATTTTCGTTGATCTTATTGATAGCCTGCTCTATAAAAATAAAGTATTTGTCGAATTGCTTGTGCGATGTCTTATATTTCTTTTTATAGACTTCTACTTCGGCACTCGGCAATAGGGCGTGCATCCCCTCGGTATTCACATACGGAGGATTGCCGATAATTACATCAAATCCACATCCATTGTTAATTGTGCTCCAGTCAAAGGGAGCAATCTCCATCATCTGACGGTTGGCACCGCTAATGCCATTCAATTCAGTTTGGCTGACAAGGGAGTTTCCAAATTGAATGTTGTCACCCAGATCAGGAAGAATCGGAACAACTTCTGATACAGAAGGTGCGGTTTCATCTTCAATCAACTTGATTAACAAAGAGAATTTAGCAACTTCGACCGCATGGATGTCAATATCTATGCCGTAAATGCAGGAGCAAAGAATGTCTTTTTTCTCTTGAAGGGGCAGCTTATACAAGTCAATACCCGTTTCAATCAAATGATCTGTTTGCCCATTGCAGATATACCATTGCACACAGTAATCCTGCAAATAGGCAAATGCCTCTTCCAAGAAAATGCCAGAGCCACAGGCAATATCAGCCACACTGATATTCAAAATCTCAGAGGGAGTCTTTCCTTCACACACTTTGGAAAGCGTTTTATCGACCATGTACTTAACGATTTCTGTTGGTGTTGTAACAACAGATCTGTTCTGGCAATCTTTCTTCTTGCCAAGACCAATGGTATTATTTTCGAGCAGAACTAACTGTTCGGTTAAGAATATCTCGTAAATCTTTCCAAGCAAATTAGGCTCGATAATATTAAACAAATAAGGGCTTTGAGGGTAATACAAATCCTCAATCATGCCTTTAATAACTTCGCAGGAAAGATCAAAAATAATGTCTTCGCCGGAAAACATTCCAGAATTGTAGCGCCGGTCAGCCGAACGGAACAATTCCTCCAGTTTGGGTTGCAGTTGATCGGCATCTGTAATGGTATCCTTCAACTTGTGATACAGTGGCAGATTCTTATCTTCGCAAATTCTCAGGAAGACAATTTGGTTAATAAACTCCTGCACAACATCGTTTAACACTTCCAACGACGCATAGCGGCCACCCTGAGCATACAGTTCGTTGCTAAGAGCCACACGCCATTCGTTGATTTGAGAAAGAAATAGTGTATCAACCTGCTGGGTTTGCCCTCCGGTTGCGGGGAAGTTTGCATCCAAATAAGCATCAAAATCACCAGAGTAAACGGTGTCTCTCGCAATCAACCCTACAATCTCATCAATCTTTTCTACATACTCAGTATAATGGTACAGCCGGTATCTTGCTACAGCACATCCATCATCTTCGTGAGCAATATGGCAGGTATCGTAGATTGCCAGATATTCAAAATTTGTGAGAACAGCCAGACGATGCTTTGCGTTCCAGCCGTACTTTCTGGTCTGAATAGCTGGATCTGCATCTCTGGTAATATCTACCGCAGGCTTCTTTGCTTCTACAAAGAATTTAGGCACACCTCTGAGCGTAATGGTATAGTCAGGGCGGTCAGTTCGAGTGGAGTAATTCTCCGCAATAACTTCTCGATATTGGGGTGCCAATCCTTTTTCGTTTGCAACATCCCAACCCAAGAGCTTTAACAGAGGATCAATATATTCAATTCTGCAAGAATGCTCATTGTAAGCATTTCTTGCGTCCTTATAGAAGTCGATGTTAGCATGAAAACGATCTACAAGGTTCTGCAATTCAGTCAGGTTAGTCATTGCTGTACGCTGCCTTTCTTTTATCGTTTGTCGGCTTTTCTGCATTTTCTGGAATGATCCAAATTCTACTCATGCGAGTAGCACCGTCAATACGATTCGACTTGCATAGAATTTGAACTTGTCTGGGAGTGATTCCCCACTTTACAGCAGCTTCCTGGACTGTAATATATCCATTCATAACAAACACCTCGCAAATCACAATACAAAAAACCACTATAATTATATTCGCTTAAACGAAATAAATCAAGTGGTTCCACAAAAATAACACGCCGTCCATAGGGGATTCCCATAGGCGGCGTGTTGCTCAACTATCTAAATATTCGATTATTCTTCCATGACCTCAACCATCATCCTGGCACCCAGCTTGAAGCTGTTCTGGAAGATCAGGCAGTCGGTTATGGTCTGGAACTCATGGACGCAGTCCGTGTATTTCTCAAACAACTCTTTCTGCCCATCCGTCATGGTGGCTTTGAGTTTTTCTTCATTCCTACAGATCAATTCCTGTAGCTTCTTGTACTCCTTGGAAGAAGTATCGTACTCTGTCGGCTCGATGTTTCCATACCAAAATTCTTCCAATAGCCTCATGCCTCATCCTCCCCATAGATCAGTCCCTGGAGGATGATTTCCTCTGCCCGGTTGCGGATGCTGTTCATGGCACCAACCCATGCCATTTGGTTATCTGCTTTCAGTTCCTCCGTCACGCCCTCAGATGCCTTCATCTGCTCGATAATCAGGGACAAACGCTCCTGCGCCTGCTCGTTCAGATCAGCCAGATATGTCCAGAGTTGACCGCTGAGAACAAGATCATTAAAGAGGATTGGGCAATGCTCTTTGAGGTAGTCCCGGTGCATCCGTCCCCATTTACCAATGGGGCGCTGCTCCTCAGAGGACAGGGTAAGAACCGGAATATAATAATCGCCAATGTGTTCATACCAAAGGCCATTACTTTCATCATAAATGTGTTTCTTCATCTCAGTCATGGTATTGATTTCCTTATTCTGGTGTTAGAATCGCAAGTCTGACTCTCCAGAAATATTGGTAAATCTTTGGTAAATTTGAGATTGAAACACAAAAAACGCTTAAAAACGGGGCTTATGAGACGATATGAGACTTTTCATCATGCCCGGTAAATCCTGCCGTGGCAGATGAAAAGTATTTTAATCATAGTTTTGTTTCTCCTTGTTTTGCCCCGGAATGCCCTGTTTTGCAAGGGTTTCCGGGGTTATTGTGATATGCTCTGAAATTACATATTATGGCAAATAAGAGCAGACTCCTGCAAGTTGTTACTACCTGTTAGTAGTAAAATTGGTAGTAAAACGATTATGCCTTACTACTAAGCATTTTTTCATTTTCCCAGACATCTTTTCTAATATTGCTTCCATCCGGGCATTGTTCCAAACACTGACCTAAAGCTTGGTAATGGTCTATATAATAGCATTCTCTCGAAGCCATAAACTGAGTATCTTTATAATAGTTTTCATAATTAAACGTTATTTGTTCAATCACACGTACTTCTATTCTTTTATGCTTATCATTTAGTGCCTCAATTACCTTATCATTTTCTAATAATCCTTTTCTAAGTTTAACAAAATGTGCATCATCACCCTTCAAAAATCTTTTATAGATATTGACTGCTCTTCCAATATAAGCACAATACTCCGTATCCCGCGTGTCATCAATCACAAAAATACCATATATACCTCTATTTTTTGTGCCATCAATAATTCCATTTTCAAAAGCAATCTTGTTACTTCCGAGAGTATTTATCCATTTTAATGTATGATTTCTATTTGCCATCACATTCCTCTTTATTCAATTAATGTTATCCAAAAACTTGCTACGCATCTTGTCTTCGTTTCCACAAATATGTACCATCTTCTTGCTTCTCAACAGGAAATCCTAATGCAATTATCCTATCTGCCATTTCATTCATGCCAACAGTAATATTGTTTCCTGTTGTAACATACCAATTAATGCTCTCAATTATACTATGTACATTACCTGCAGTAAGTCTATCACGAGAATCGAACATCATTTGTAAACGCCTCTCCATTTCAACATAATCTTTCTTTATATTAAGGAAATAAATGGCAGCGTTAATATGCGCCTCTGGTATTCCTGCATCCGATGCCATAACAATAAATTCATTATATCGCTCCGGATTTTTATCCAGTTTCCATTCCCTATCCATATACAGTTTAGAAATATCACACCACATTCGCAAACGGGTTTCATCATCTGAACATGATAAAAGTCTATTGATATCCTTTATAATATCCTTTGTTCTCTGAATTAGTGCAATTCTCTCCTCATCAAGAATATCCATCAATTCTTCAATCTGGGGGATATACTTATTTCTATAATTCAATCTATCGGCATCATCAATATTAATTTCAAATTTATCTACTGCCTTTACAAAACTCCTCAAATTACACAATGATAACAAGCACCTTAAATATAGTTCTTCATCTTCTTCGTTCTCATTCGAATGATTTGTAAGGTTTCTATCATCACGCAATTTTGTCAATGCATCCTTTGTTTGTTTTTGAACGGACACAATGCTAGAGCAAAAACAAACCACTTGGGTAATAAATGTAACATCCATTTCATCAATACTATAATTTTCAATTCCTATATCACGCATTTTTTCATACGCAGGTCTATAATTATCAGCATAACGATTATGTTCAATAGCCTCTTTTGCTATATCATATAATCTCTGTTGCCAATTAGGTTTTATAACCATCTTCAAAAATTCCTGATAAGCATTACATCTTAATTTTACTACATCTGGCATTCGATTTCTTATTTCCATCCCAATACCTCCCAATAATATGAAAGCACATACTCCGAAGACTATGTGCCCCAAGTTTCATTTTATATAGAGCTAGCGGTCGCTGTTTCCAGCGATCGCATACTCCTTACAAGCATCAACTACATGAGTCGATACTCTCTCAACAGCATCAATATCCATTTTAACTGCAAAAATAGTACCAACAACTGCTGTGCCAAGGGCAACAACAAACTTCCAGTCAATTATGACGTTCAAGTTCATAGCACTACCTCCTTCCCGGGCATAACCCTAAGATAATATACGGAGTACTATGTTGCCCCTTCCAATTAAAATTGGAATATTATAGGATATCACAATATTTCCATTTGTCAACATTTATTTTATCACAACCACCTACTTCGTGCTACAAAAATAACGCCAGCCATAAAACCAGAGCGTTGCCTATCTTCCATTTTAAATTACCTTAAACATCTTCTGCGACATCGGTTTCTCTTTCTTCTGCTCAACCTCTGCCTGTGCCTTTCTGAACTTCTCCATACCTCATAACTCTCCTTTCCGCTTCTGGACATCGTGTCCAAAAGCAATAAAAAAAGGGCAGCTACAAATCTCTCGACTTATAACTGCCCTGACGCTGTTGTATTTAAAATCATTTAATCATATCTAAATTATTACACACTCTATCTCTCTTTTTTTGAAAATCGAGAAAATACTTCTGAAATTCTCTTTTTTCATCTTCCCCATCTTTAAGATATTCATATATTTTTTTCAAACATCCAATTGAAAAAGTACATGCCAAACAGAAGGTTGTGCTCCCATTAATCGGATTTCTTATAGGTTTTAAACATATTCCATCTGTTCCAATACTCATATCCATAGTAGAGTTTAAAGCATGTGTTTCATACGATAACCCGCCGTATATACTACTATAATACATTTCATATCCTGTTTCTTTCATCATCCCTTTAAAACTCTTCACATCACTACAAACCTCATACCAATGCATAAATACATTTTTACTCTTTTTCTTTTTTAAACTCAATTTCATTTTTCTATCATTATCAATTTCCTGAAACACAGGTTTAGATTTTATTATTCTAGCCAAAGCCTCTTTCTTTTTCTGAAACTTTTTCAAATCTTCATCATAAGCTTCTTTTCCTTTGTTCTCAATTATTTGTTTTTGATATTCCGATTCAACATCAAATATTTCTTCTCCTAATTCTATTTCTTGATAATGATGCTCTAACCAGTATGCCGCTGCTCTCTTTTTTGTATCACTTTTTAAAATAAACTCCAAGCTAACAATGTTTTCAATCAGCGATCTTAAAATTATTTGAGCCTGTGAAAATGAACCAATTGAAAACAAAACATTAATTGTGTCAAGTTGTTCCATAATTTTTCTAATAAAAAGACATAATACGGTGTCAATAAAATCATCTTGCCTTGAAGTTCCATAACAAAGCTCATTTTCAACCTCTCCAAATTTTGTTATGAGGGATGCCAATACATGACTAGCTTGTTCTATGATTTCTTTCACCTCATCATTTTCATCAATATTAAAAAACAATTTTCCAAAGGTATTCAAATAACTGTCATTCATAGTAAACTCCTTTCCCATATTATCTATCAACTTCTTCAATAAATAATTGTTTTATATCCCCCATTAAAGCAGGCTCAGAAATAGATAATGGAGAAACATTATTGTATGTTTTAAACACCTCACATTTTGTATCATCACCATAATTTAAACAATTTCCCTTTAATGCCTTCCCAAATCCAGAAAAGATATAATACACTTCCGTTTCATTTGAATCTTGTTCTACTAACCCATATTGATATAACGATGATACCATTGCACTATTTTTTTGTTTCTCATTAATTCCTACTTTTCTTATATATTCCAGTTCAAACGGAGTACACTGATTTATAATCTGTGCTAATTTAAAATACAACGAAATTTCTATTTCTTGCAATAGCAAACATCGAGTTAACATTGCAAAACAATCCACCTTCATATTATCCTCTAGTTTGTCAATCAAATATATCTGGTTTTTTACAAATTCAACATATTTTTCATTATCATTGTTGAATCGAGAAGCCATTTTTACTTGTTCGCCATAGTCTTTATATGTTCCCTGTAAAAATCTTTTTATTTTATTCCAAAATATAACAGTTGGCATGTGAAATACTATTTGCTTTACATCCTTAGCTGCTAACGTTCCAGATATCGGATCTTTACTTATAACAGCTTGTATTAAATTCCAAAATGCATCCCCAGCATATTCTTTTAGGTCATCATTTTTAACGATTGAAGCCAGTTCATTCAGTTGTTCGTCAAGCATTCTCTTATCCTCCTATTAAATAAATAGATACATATTCTGAATAAATTCTACCATCATCTGAACAAACATTGTCCAATAATAGCACCTGAAACAAAACCTCACCTACATTCTCCAGTCTTACCATTTCATATTCTTTTTCAGTAAAACTTTCAACCTGCATATCCTGCATGGCAGCTTCTTTTCTTGCCACCAGACAATGCGTATACAATGCCATGATATACTTGTCAGACATAAGGAAGGCGTATGTTTCGTTCCCTTGATATGTATATCGGCACTTTTCCAGATTTTCTTGCGGTATATCCAAATAACATCTGACCGTTTCCAGATATACATCTCCACTATACTGCGGCTTGAGCTTTTTGGCATACCTTCTGATTGTTGCAAATATATTATTTCTTTCCATAGCTGTCTTGATTCTCTTAAATACAGGCTTTTTCCCTCGCAGGTCCATATAAACATTATTTAGGATAGTTTTTCCGGCATACTGCTTGAAATCACCTATCCGCAACAAGTACGATAACACCTCCAGCAATTTCTCTTTTGATGTTATCTCCTGATACGAATAATCTCCAAATTCAATATGATCCAGTTTCAAAGGGCAACTCCCCTTCGCTATCTCACGCTCCATTACCCTATTAATATCTCTCATTGATTCCATCTATATATCTCTCCTTCCCGCTTCTGGGCATCGTGTCCAAAAGCACAAAAAAGCAGCTACAAGTATTTCACTCATAACTGCCTTAACGCTGTTACCTGATTATTCTATTCCTGCCGTTTTTGCAAATCCGGCTTTTCTGTTCATAAGTTCCTCTTGTTTCTCCTTTGGCAGACACCGGAATATCCCATGATATCCCATTCCTGCCATTGGTGTTCCTTTTGCCAGAAGGAACATCTGCGTGTCAAACCATTCCTCCCACAAGTTTTCAAACATGCTCCGGCTATCCGTAAAGGTAATTGCATCTTCAAAACCTTGCGGTGGTCTATAATACTGTAACTTGACAAAACCATATCTTCCAGCATCCACAACAAGTATATTTTCAATCTCATACAGCTCTGCAAAAGCATCTACAACTTTTCTGCATTTCTCCATTTCATCGTCTGTAATGTATTTTTCTTTCACGATTAACCATCCTCCTGTTTCAAAACCACACTACCTGCATCTATATCCTCATTCTTCTGAAATAATCATTATCGTTTTTACCATTTGCATATTTTACGGTGCATACACGCACCATATCATTATAAGTTCCCTGCCATTAAAATACAAGGTAGGAAAGGAGTTGCCTGTATGATTAAATATGATCCACTTTGGCAAACGCTTAAGGCTAAGAACATCAGTCAGTACCAGCTCATTAAAGATTACGGCATTGACAAAGCACAGCTTCAGCGACTCTGGCAAAATATGGTGGTAAAGACCATTATTCTGAACAGGCTATGTCAGATACTTGACTGCCGGATTGAAGATATTATGGAATATGTTCCAGATGACAAGTAGAGGTATTGTTTATGATTGATTGACAATGCCTTTTTTGTTGCTCTTTTTTCTTTTACACCTTTGGACATTGTGTCCAGAAGTGTCCTGCTATTACTTTTATTATCTCCGTAAATATAACGATAATCCTCACAAGAACAATAATACCACCAATCAGTCCTCCAACAATACAGTTCAGTGCCAAGATTCCCATACTTCCGGCAATCCCAAAATTCTTTGGCACAAGAAACATACACATTTTTCTGATGCCATAAAGACAGCCGACCAAAATCCAATAAAGGAAATAATCAAACCCATCTGCTTTATTACAAACCGGATAACAGGTAATCATCCACAGAACAAGAACGCATACCGGAATAATTATTTTAAACAATGCCTTTTTCATGCCAGCCACCTCCGTACATATCGTGCTGCACTTCCTGCTGATAATAATGGTTCATCGTTGAGGGTGCATTATAAAGAGCAGTAACCATATATGCCTTGATATTGGTTATTTTCGTATTTGTATCATGCATACAGCCAATCACATACTCCATACACCGACACCCCATGTCATTTTATCCTTATTCTCCGTAGCGGAATGCTGAATTTCCCGTAAGATTTCTAAGCAGAATCTTTCTCGCTGTCTTATACTCTTTTCCGATAAAGCCAAGTCTGAGCAGAAAACAGCGGAAAACATATTTGTCATTGTCCGTTTCGGTCGGCTTTAATGATACCCTTTTTGCATCTCTTGCCATATCACACAGCCTTGAGATAAATTGCGTGTAGGCTGCAATCTCATCACTATCCGTTGTGTATGGAAGCCATGTGGAGTTTATTTTTTCCTCTGTAATTTCAACTTCTGTGCTGTCCGTCCGAAATGCACGTTGAAAAAGCATCTGCTTATTTGCTATGATCTTCTGTAAATTTTCCAATGCCGTATCCGTAAGGCTCTCTTTAGGAATCGCTATTGTCAGCTTATCCGGTTGCACTGGCACTTCTTCCGTTATTTCCATATCGTCCTGAAACCCATGTTCCCGTAACTGCCGAATCAGGTCTTCCATTATTTCTTTTTCAGTTCCATCCGGGATATACAATACACCCTCTTTGTCCAGTCGGTATCCCGCAATATCATATGCACAGCTTGGTACCTGTTCATAATGCGGTGCTGTTCCAAGTAGGTTTCCAATCTCCTGTGCCAGTTTCGGTCTCTGCTTCGATTCCAATGTAAATCTGATTTCATTCTTCATAATATGTACCCACCTTTCTTTATTCGGTAGTACATATATCACTCTGATAGCACAGAATAGCAAGACAATTCGGATTATATTTCTGCCAAAATGTACGCAAAAAAATTGTGCTTTTTATGCTGCTTTTTACATGTTTTTTCTGCGTATTTCGTTACTATCCGGCAAAACAAAATCGGCTTTAGCAACGGTATTCTGCGGATATTTTCACATAAACCAACTTTAGTAGGTATCCCCCCTGTTTAATTCTGCGAAAATTCGCACGAAGGGGGCCATCGGTCTTCAGAAAGAAAGATTGTAGAGATTTGGATGCCCCCATATTGATTATATAGAACTTGTGACATACTCACTTTATCATTATAGCCATATTTTCGGCTATAGTCAAAATTTAGGCTATATCTTACAATTTATATTGAGGTGATGCAAATGATTACTTTTGACCCTCTTTGGGAAACATTACAAGAAAAAAATATCAGCCAATATTCTCTTATAAAAGAGTATGGTTTTAGCACAGGAACACTTGATGCACTTCGCCAAAATCGAAGTATAACATTAAATACTTTAAATGATATTTGTCAAATTCTTCAATGTGATGTCAACAAAGTAATTAAGTTTTATCCAGACTAACTGTTTTATTTTACTAAGGAGGTATCAGTATGTCACCATATGAAAATTTACCAGACACTCAATGGAAAAAAGTAACTAAGAAACTCGTAAATGAACATCCATTATCTTCTGACATCTTAATAGACACCGTACTTAAAGCTTGGAATGGAATTTTAAATACAAAAATAGCCGATGAACTTCAAATTGGTAGAGATATTTTTCCCACTCCACAAATTTTAGGTAATTATCTACATGAATTAATTCCTGTATTTCTCGAAAAAAAATATCCCGGTCAGTGGACTCGAGATATCGAAAAAAAGGATAAAGATCTTGTATGTGTTGCAAACCCATATTACTCAGTTGAAATCAAAACTTCATCAAATGCTAATAATATTTACGGGAATGCAAGTTATGGTCAAGAAGACAGTGCAAGTGCTTCATCAAAAACAAAAGATGGATACTATTTAGCTGTTAACTTTGAAAAATTCAATCCATCTAACAAAGATTTTATTCCTCGAATCAGGAAAATACGCTTTGGATGGTTAGACCACAGTGATTGGCATTCTCAAAATGCTTCTTCTGGTCAAGCAGCAACCATAAGTCCAACTGTTCGAGACAATAAACTACTTCTTATCTATGACATAAATAAAGGTGGAAAATTAAATTTATAGAGAAATCCATTGTTTACACTCATATACTTTTTCATGGGAAATGTATTTTACATTTCCCATTTATTTTTATACAACTCAGACCACCACCCACTTCTTTTCTTAGATATCTCGTACTTTGAAAAATATTCTTGTAGATTATTTATACAAGTTCGCATATCATCCAAACCATATTTTAACAAACATTTATAATCAATCTCATTGACACTTGCCAAGCTGAAATATTCTGATATAAAAATATTTTCTATATCTGGAATTGTTATCTCTGCATTAATCTTTACCAAGCGATCCATTATAGATGCAGTTCTCTGATACGCATTTTTTATCAAAACCTGTTGCTTTTCATTGTTTAATATATTATTATATTTGTTTTTCTTTTTTTTACATATTAACATTATATCTAATGCAATTGAGTTTTTGTTTGAAGTATGCGCACCTGTCCTTGTTTCAGAATGTAATGGATAAGACTTAACTAATACAAAGCCAGCCTCATCAACACTATTTAATATCGACATCCAACTCTCTATACTTTTGTCATGAAAGGAAAAAATTAAATATCCATTACTATGTAACTTCTTATTACATTCAGAAAAGACCTTTGTCAATCCCCTCTGGTAATCTCCCTGCGTTTTTCCTTGCACAGAATTAACAATTATTTCCGCCTCTTTTGGAGAAAGTGGTTGCGTAAACCCTAATTTATTTGATAGTGAGCTTTTATAATTCCACACGTGGAAAAAATCTATTAATTCTGAATACATAACATTAGCCCCAAATGGAGGATCAGTCAAAACTATATCAATGCTATCATCAGGAATCCACTCTAAATTGCTTGAATCTCCACATGTAAGAAGTGGCTGTACACTATTTAATAACTTCCATTCATTTACAGGATGTGTTCTAACCTTTTCGCTAGAATAAACTTTTTCAACTTCAATTTTTCCTTTTTTCTCAATTGTTGAAATATCGTAAATATCACTACAAAATTTTTTCCCTCTTATTATTTTATCTATCGTTTTCACAAAATTACCTGTACCAAGTTTTGTCCCCCATATATTGTTTTCAACTGGCATAGTAATTGGAACATACGCATGATTAAAAAATATATTACAAATTTTATATGCATTTGCCTGATATCTACAAAACATATTATTCATTTCCAACATTCCAGAAAAAGCTAATTGAAGCCAAAATTTTGCCTCATCATCCTCCAACTCGTTTATTTCTTTTAATAAAATTCCCAGCCCTAACAACTGTCGAGTATTAAATAAATCACTAAACTTTTCATATCCGTGATTTATTATTTGATTAGTATTATAACCAACCGGAATCCTTTGGTCTGGAATAGGTAATGTATCCTTTATATCTTCATATTTTTTACATGCTTTCTCATATAAATCTTCATCAGCCTTTTCAATTCTTTTATAATCATGTGATTTACATGATGGACAGTAATATTCAATTGCAATTTTTTCCGTAGAAAATGGGTAGCCTTGCTCATGTGTATATTCGCTAACACTTTGGCTTTCTCCGCACTTTTCGCATGTAAAAACTCCTCGATTTACAAATCCTTTTTTAGGATTACTTATAATATACCCACATTTGCACTCTGCCGGACCATCCAATTTGAAATTATGTTTAAATACATTTCCACATTCTGGACATACTAATGTAAATTCATCTTTTTTTAAAGCTAATACAAAATTTGAAAACAACTTATGTTTTCCGCATGAACACTTAGTTTTTACAGTTTTCACATGAAAAGTATACATAACATCAGCCTCTTCTCCACATTCTGGGCATCGAGTCTTATAGTATTTCATTATATTGGGTGCAGCTTTTTTTTCTAATAACTTAAGAGCTTTTTTCACGCCTGTTACATCTATTTCTTTTACAAGTGCAGTTGATACAAACTTTGACAATGGTTGAAGATCATTTCCTACTGTTTTTGCATTCAACCGAAGACTTTCAAATAATGTTGTCCCTCCTCCCATAAATGGATCAAACACGACCAAATCATCTTGAGGCTGATGTTCAAAACTATCATACATATAATCCCATATATTTTCGTTGTAAGGTAATAATACTCCTAACAACATCATTCTAAAATTGCATGTTATTCTCCTAGCAAAATATTTATGTATAAAAAAAGCTGGCTTTTTTCTACTTGCTTCCTTTCTTGCCGCCTCATATACTTTGTCAAAAGGAATGTCTCGTAACAACGCTGGATTTTCCATATTATCTTTACTAATTTCGACCTTTTCCAAATCAAAAATACTTAACTGTTCCATATCCTAACTAACTCCATTCTAAATAAGATGACACCAGCCAACAACATCATTTAAATTATCGTTATCCTTAATCATAAAATTATCCAATACTAAATTTGTCTCATTTCCTTCTTCATCTAATAAAAAAACTAATTTTTCATCATTCAGTTCTCTTAATAATTCATTTAATTTGTATACAATTTCTTCTTTATTCATACATACTTTCCCTTCTCGTTTTCGTTAAGTAAATCCAATAAATTTCCAATGGTTTCCATTTGTTCCGATGTTATCATTTTCTTTTTGGCTTCCTTTATTGTCAGTGGCGCATGTTTAGAATCAGTTAATCCCAACAAGTAATCTGATGTTATTTTATAATACAAGCATAATCTTCTGAGCATTTCTTCATTAGGAAATCTGCTATCATTTTCATATTGAGATATTGTTGTTATAGCCACTCCAATATTAAGAGCCACATCTTTTTGGGATATGCCCCTTTCACTCCGAAGTTCCTTCAATCTACTACCAAATGACACTTTTTCCACCTCCCAAATAATCATACTATATTTTTCTCACTTTGAGTATCTTTTTTCTCATTTTGAGTATTTTTTCATTGACCATAGCAACTAAATCTCTTGACTTTACTTATAATTTTATCAATACTCTCTTCATCCCTAAGTAGTCCCTTACTACTAAGGATTTCTCCCAACACCTTTGCCTTTATCCCACTTGTTGTAATATGCCTTAGTAGTCGAAACCGTAGTATTTTCAATACTTTCCGCCATATTCTGCCCTGTGTTGCCCCATTCTGCGAAGGTATGCATTATCATCAAACTGGAGTGCCATGGCAGATGAAAAGAATCGCTACAGGCGTTTCTTGTATTTTTATCATTATTGCATAACCTCGCATTTCTTAGTTTTTCTAGGAATTTCGGACCTTGTAAGCCTTTGCAATTTTTTGCTTTCTGGCATAATCTGGTTTATTTTCCCATAATGTTGTCCGCAAAAGTTGTAAAAATAGGTTACATATCAACTGCATACCACACCATATTTTTACCCGAATACACGCTTCAACAATTCTACAACATCCTCATTTTTTAGCCCATATTTATTCAATGAATTTTGATCAAATGGTTCCTGCTCCAACAAGTCAATAAAACTATGTATATCGGCATCTAATGCTATCGGCAATTCTTCTATTTTTTCAAGCATAAGCTCCGAAGCAATACGCAAAACATCTTTTTTATGCTTCTTTATGTCACTGGAATCCACTTTTTCGCCTAAATCTTTTCGCTTTTGCAAATCAAGATACGCTTTTGCTTTAAAAAGAATGATATATTCTGGTCTTAAAACAGAAAGTCCATTTCTCACTTCTTTTCCCTTGAGTAGTGCCTTATAGTAATCATCATTCAGAAGAATTGCTGACAAACTGGAGACTTCATCATCAATATGAATTGGAGTAATTTCTTTTGCATTTTTTAATTTAAAATCACTTCTGCAAAACAATTCAATCATTTTCGGAAATTCATCGTCTTCTGGTTTATCAAACCTATAAAATTGAGGATTGCTACCGTTTGTCGCTTTGTTTCTATATTTTCCATCAGCGATAAACTCCCAAAATTTTTCTCCAAACTCCGGAGTTAATGCTTCAACAATCAAAACCATATCCAGATCTCTTGTAGCCCTGAAATTTACTTCATTGCTTTCAAACAAAATATCACAGGCTGCACCACCTATTAAAACATACTGTTCTTCATAATCTGCAAAGTACTTCTGAAATGTATCTAATCCTTTGACCATACATATTCCTCCAACATCTCATTAATAGAAATATCTACTCGTTCCTCTTCTTGCTCTTCTCCTGTAAGTGACAATATTACGCTCAAAGGATCTTGAAATCCTTTTCCTAAAAAATCAATAAAATATCCCAGTTCCAAAACAACACAACCAATTTCTTCCAATTCACTCACTTGTTTTTCCACTTTCACTGCACTATCTTTCAGTTCTTTCTTTGTTACTGCATAAGTAGGATAAACATTATCTGACAAAAGAGAATACTCACACAAAGCAGAAATACCTGCTTTCTTTTCTAGTTTCATATCTTCTCTCAGAACAAATCTTCGAATCACCGGATTTCTTAATACATTTTCAATCTGCTGCCATACTTGTTTTCGGTCACTCGGAATATTTATTACTCTTGATTTACCTTTCATGCCCAACACATCAATATTTAAATATTCCAATTCATCAAAACACCGGCTTGCAGATTTTGTTGACACTCCTATTTGTTTCGCTGCATCAGATACTTTCACTTCATTCCATCGTTCATAAATAGCCATAAGAAGCATTTTTTGTGTCAAAAATGAAATCAGATAAACTGGTGCCAATTCTCTTTCATTTTCCTTACTCAACAAATATCCAATAAATGGAAGAAATACCTGCTTTCCTTCTATTACAAAAGGAATTCCTTCTTCCATCATCTTTTCTTTTATATAAAATGTTGTTCGATCAAGAAATATTGCACAATTTAATTCTGTCATTTTTTCCACGCCAGCTCTGTCTCTACGTAACATAACAAGTCCGACATCATCTTTGGGGTGAATAGCCATCCATAATAAACCATTCGTCTCTACCGTAAAAATATCATATCTTCCACGATATGCTAACGGAAGCTTTTTATACACCTCTTTATTCTCCGTCATTATTACATTTTGCCGCAATGATTTTTCCAAGAATTCTTTCATATCAATCACCTTTTTAAAAATGTGACCCTTTTTACGTCACATTTTTAATTTATCATATATTATTTGATTTTTCAAGAAAACAATCAGCCTGATAATGCATCCAAAAAGTACCAGCCATGCTCAGCAGCTTACACCATCAAATCCAAACCTAATCATAAGATAAATATTTTTTACTTAGTCTGCAATACGCAAGCATTCTTTTTCTCATACTATAATAATGTTCATCGCGAGGCTCAATCTTAGGTCTGTTTCCACGCACTATCTCATCAACTGGCATCTGAAACAAATTACTCAATGCATATAAATTGTCAATCGACGGCACATTAGCACCGTTCATCCATCGGTATATGCTCTGCAGACATCCGAGTCCAAGATACTTTTTCACATCTTTTACAGTCAATCCCTGGTTTTGCATTATTCTTCTTATATTATTGCCGGTTTCAATATTATCAATTACAGGTACCATATCACATCTTCCTTTCCTAAATACTTTTTTCGCATTATTTTTATAAATACTATTATAAATATACTATAAACAATAGTCAAGTATTTGTCATTGGACTTGTAATTCAATAACTTATATAAATCAATCCCACAAAGCATAAAAATGTTCTTTTAATAAATCAATTGCATCATCCTTGCATTTATTTCTGTACTCTTCCAACTTTTTTTCTTCTGCAAAATATTTTTCTGATATTTCCTTATATTGTGGAAGTTCATCCATAAAATGTCCCGTCCTTACCCTGAACTTTTTATCATTTTCCAACTCAGCTTCTGTCCTTAATTTATCTCCCAATATGCCGTATTTTTCTGTAAATTCTTCAAATGCCTTGTCATACTCATCATAATATGGATTTATTCTTTTACATATCTCTTCGTTAGATTCTCTCCATAAAAAAATCATATTATCCAATATCTTATCCCACTCATCATGGCATGTATCATTAACTAAAATTCCCTCTTCATTCGTATAATTTTCCCCAAGATATGATGGCGAACCATTTCTGTTATCCTTTAAATCCTGTAGCATATCAGGAACCAACCGTTGCAGATAACCATCCATATTCCATACGTCACACTCCGCATAACCTCTGACTATACGCTGACAACTCCATTTTATACATCTTTTTAAATACTTTAATATTTCCTGCATTTTAAATTTTTTACCCAAAGCACACCGGCGAAATTCTTCTTTATCCCAGACATTATTTACATAATATTTTTTATTACTCATTTTACGCCTCCAATCCAATTACCATTAATATATTTTTCAAATTTATGCACAATTGTTATTTTCCATAAATTTAATTTTAACGCAAAAATATCCCCGTCAACGACGAGGATATCTTCAATACTGGTATGTAACACTTTGCTTAGAATAAGAAAATTATCTATACTTGGAAGTGACCGCCCTGAAATCCATTTATATATGGCTTGAGGATTTTCAAATCCCATAAATTTCTGAATATCTTTCACGGTATATCCATTTTTCTTTAACAATTCCCTGATTCTTTCACCAGTTGCTTTTTGTTGAATAGATAAATAAACAGGCTGCATTTCTGTTCCTCCTTAATCTATCCCGAATTATTTTAATTTTAACATCCCCCAGCTAAATTTTCCATAATTCTTTCATATATATTCTTGCAAAAATTCTGATACTCATTTCCAAACCTCCATTTCTTTAACACATTACATATTTTATATTATGATATGTAATATGTCATTGAACCGGTGGTTTAAAATAAACATTTCTAATTATGTTTCTTATATATTTTTAAGCAAACTTTTTAAATTATATAAATGCCGGCTTGACTTAGCAAAAAGCCATAAAGCATCTATAACCTCCTCAGACAAATTGCTCTTTTCATTATCCCACCTCTGTCCTGCTGCAAAACTCTCACCAATTCTATAGCCTATAAAAGCAGCTACATCATTTAATGAATTTGCAAGCATTCCAAAAAATGAATTTGGCATATTTTTTATTGGTACATTTTTTAAAATATCAATTATTAACTCTAACTTCCAATCATATGCATAAAACGCTCCATTAGGTTTAGCCATTTCATCAAGTGCAAGCATTGCAGAATGTATAAATGTAAAAAAATAATTATATACATATCCAAATTCTTGCGGAAGTTCTGCAATAAAATTAATTTTATTATCCCTGACACCGTCTACATTTCCAATAAAATTATTTATTACATTTTCATCCTGATATTGATTAAAATACATTACATTTGAATTAACCAACGAAATATAATTTTCATATTCTACATTATAGTCTTTTGAAAACTCATAAAGTTCCAGAAAGAATTTGCTAATATCAGAAACCTCAAAAATTACAATCCCATTCTGTTCAACATATGGATCTTGTTTAGGATTATCTGTATAAAGCAGCTGAACAATAGGGAAGTCGTATTCTCCACTTGTATTTGTATAAACATTATTAGCCCAATCGACTGCTGTAATAACATTCAAATCTCCCAATGCATATCCAATCATAATAACAAGTGACTCTTTCATCAAAAATGGTAATCGTGCCTGTCTGTAATCATTAGGTCTAAACATATATGCATAATCTTCGTTTGTTATAACAATACTATCCGGTATATTACATACTCCATGAATGTGATAAATAGGAATCATATTTGAAATTTTGGTAAAACAACCATCTGGTGAAATAGATATACAATCACCGCCCAAAATATTTTCTAAAACTGTATCATAGTTAGTAGTGGTAATCCAGGATGCTGGAATATTTCTGAAGTATTTTTCATAATCCTCTTTGACACTCTCTTCTGGATAAACATTTGTTTTTTCACTAATTATGCACTTCATTTTTCTAACAGCTTCTTGATATGTAATATTATTTTCAATACTATATTCCTTACATATTTTTGTTGCAATTTCAGGATAAGAATTTTTATTTTTTAATATATTTTCATTAATTTTCATCTCTTCGCAACATACTTTTAATAATTCAGCCCATGTATACGCTTCATAATAGGTATTATTTTCCAGTATTGCTTTTGTAAAACCCGAGCCAACAAAAAAACCTAAATTTCCCAACCTTGACGCATTACAAATTGCTTTAAATACATCTTCTTTCGTCTTTATCTCTTTCATACGCTCTTCTGTTTCCTTATCAACCGGATAGGCAGTGATAAGACGACCTATGGTTATATTCTTCAGCTTCCTGTATAAATCAATATACATCAGACTCATGGATTGCACATAGCCTTCTCTCCTCTCTCGCAAAACCAGCTCTACGAAACGAACAAATTCCTTACAAACTTTTATCCCGGCCGCATTACAGATAAGTGACGATTTCTCTTTTGCAGCAAGCACAGGATTGTCTAAAGCAATACGCAATTCAGGCACAGCCATGAAACTATGGGAAAGCATCAACATTTCCTTATAAATTTCATCCTCCACCTTATTGGCTGCCGCATACTCCAAAAGAGCCTTTGCATAACGCATTGAGATAACTCCTACATCCATCTTATCTATGATT
>ENA-OROZ01001107-OROZ01001107.1-human-gut-metagenome-genome-assembly--contig:-NODE-1107-length-26648-cov-43.420712_pt1 | contig 26648 bp, 17 predicted proteins | sample MGYA00242138_ERZ509066 | MGnify/ENA primary metagenome ERZ509066 (study PRJEB26280, sample SAMEA2338691) | human gut metagenome | biome: human gut; feature: human-associated habitat; material: faeces... | reverse complement strand
TCAATTTCCCGAGTGCCGCTTATCTTATGCAAAGATAATGCAAACGAGCGGAAAGAAAGCTTGTTTTCAATTTCCCGAGTGCCGCTTATCTTATACAAAGATAACCCGTTGGCAGAATTAAGTACGCACTAAATTAATTCCGCCAACGGGTTTATTATGATATGTATTTAATTTGTGAGATCTAAATTCAATTCTATGGGTTTAACGTATCGGTAAATACATAGTCTGTGATAATCGTTGTAACCTTATAATGCAGGATGCGAAGGACTACAAACAACAATCACTGTATTCATCGTTAACAAATTTAGGCAAATATTCTTTATGGCATACGGTTTCTATGGACTATTTCATGCGATTTCGACAAAGCGGACAAACAAACCTCAAAAGCGTGTAACAAAAGAAAAATATATGTATGATACAACAATGTGGATGACGGAATCTGTGGAAGATGTCTGCTTTTTCCGTTGCTCATTGTTTTGTGGATTGTATTACCGATATTGTGAGTTGTATTGAAGGTATGTTGCTCATCCGTTTCAGCAGACGGTTTCATGCAAACGTATTGTTGGTTTCAAATGAAAAACTGTGTGTAGGGTCATTGAATGAAAGAGGTGAGAGTTGTGCTGAGCGTTGCATAAACAGTTTACATGAGTAACGGACTTCTCGTTATTGGAATATTCTTTTTATAGTATTTATGGTTGCCGAAAGTGTTATTATGATTAACTTTGCGGAAAATGTTACAAAACACTCTGATTATGAAGAAATATAAAATAGGAATACTGGGAGCGGGCTCCATAGCCCGCGCAATGGCATGGACGGCAGGGCAGATGGATAATACTGTGGCGTATGCCGTGGCATCGAGGTCTATGGATAAGGCGCGTGCGTTTGCCGAAAATCATAATGTGGAGCGGGCATACGGTTCGTACGAGGAAATGCTGGACGACCCGGAGGTGGATCTGGTGTATATCGCCACGCCTCATTCCCACCACTATGAGCATGCACGCATGTGCATAGAGCGCGGCAAGCCTGTGCTGTGTGAGAAAGCCTTCACCGCCAACCTGCGACAGGCAGAGGCTTTGCTGAGGCTGGCACACGAGCGTAAGGTATTCATCACCGAAGCCATATGGACCCGTTACATGCCATTCACAAAAACGATTAACGCTATGGTGAACGACGGCACGATAGGCACATCGATGACGTTGACCGCACATCTGAGTTATCCCATTACACATAAGGAGCGCATACGCAGACCGGAACTGGCTGGCGGCGCGCTGCTTGACATAGGTCTGTATAACATAAACTTCGCCCTCATGGCGTTCGGCACGGACATAAGTGAGATTTCCTCAGCGGTGATAAAGTCGGATGAGGGCATGGACTTTCAGGACAGCATAACGTTCAAGTATGCCGACGGCAAGATGGCGGCACTTCAGTGCAACGTGTTCTGCGCGGGCGACCGGCAGGGCATTGTGTGCGGAGACAAGGGCTATTTCATTGTCGACAACATAAACAATCCACAGCGCGCCGACATCTATTCTGCCGACCACAAGCTGGTGCGCACCGTAAGCTGTCCGCCTCAGATAACCGGTTATGAATATGAAGTACAGGCATGCATCGACGCGCTTGAGCACGGCAGACTTGAGTGTGAGGACATGCCACACTCCGAGACTCTTCGTGTGATGGGGCTGCTCGACTCGTTGCGCATGGAGTGGGGCGTGCGCTATCCTATGGATGACGCGGAAGTGTGATGTCATCGTAAATATTGCAGAAAGACGACAACGGACGGACGCCATTACGGGTGTCCGTCCGTTGATGTTTATAAACAGACATATTCTATACGTAGAAAATTAGGACAAGAATCCGGCTTTATTGTTATTATTTGTGTATGAGTGATAAATAAACGGAAAAATAAGTCTGTGTCTTAGTGACGTGTTGCGTCGGAAAAACATTTATCGTATATTTGTCATACCTTAACTAAGCTGATGTATCACTTTAAACCTTTCGATTCTTATGGATAAGCGCAATCTTATGCTGCCGGTGGTAATTGCATGCGGCATGCCGGGTTTTTCGCAGGAAAAGCCCAATATCATAATTGTGAATGTAGACGATATGGGTTATTCAGATCCGTCGTGTTATGGAGGCGACTATGTTGAGACGCCTAACATCGACCGAATGGCGGCGGAAGGCATAAGGTTCACGCAGTTTTATACGTCGTGTCCTATAAGCTCGCCGTCGCGCACGGGCTTGACCACGGGAATGTATCCCACACGTTGGGGCATCACCACATTCCTTCAGGACAGGGCAGGAAATGCGGCAAACGAACAGAACGATTTTCTTGACCCTTCAGCCCCTTCTATGGCAAGGGCGCTGAAAGCCGGAGGTTATGCCACCGGACATTTCGGCAAATGGCACATGGGAGGAGGCAGGGATGTGAAAAACGCTCCGTCAATAACCCGTTATGGCTTCGACGAATACTCATCCACATGGGAAAGTCCAGACCCAGACCCTAAGCTGACTTCGTCCAACTGGATATGGGCTCCTACTGACGAGGTGAAACGATGGAACCGCACGGCATACTTTGTTGACAAGACACTCGATTTCCTGTCGCGGAACAAGGGAAAACCATGCTTTGTCAACCTTTGGCCGGACGATGTGCACACGCCTTGGGTTTATGAAAACGATGAGGCAAGCCAGAGGGAATCAGCCGAGTCGTTATCCATTGTGCTTAAAGAGCTTGACAATCAGATAGGACGTCTGATGCAGGGACTTAAAGATTTGGGCATCGACGACAACACCATCGTTATATTCACAAGTGACAACGGACCGGCACCAGCGTTTGACGGACACCGCACAAACTCACTCCGCGGTCAGAAAGGCACGCTCTATGAGGGTGGAATAAGGATGCCTTTCATCATCCGGTGGCCGGGAGTCATAGAGCCGGGACAGGTGAACGGGCAGTCGGTATTGTGCGCGGTGGATCTCTTCCCGTCGCTGTGCGCAATCGTCGGAGCAGATTTGCCGTCGGAATATAGGCTTGACGGAGTTGACATGAGCACTACGCTGCTCGGCAAGGAGCAGGCGGTGCGTGAGTCACCTTTGTTCTGGGAGTTCGGAAAAACGAAGAAGGACAGAGTCAGCCCGCACATCGCTGTAAGAGAAGGCGACTGGAAACTGCTCGTGAATGCAGACGGAAGCAGCGTGGAACTCTACGACATGAAGAATGACTTCAACGAAACTGTAAATCTCGCAACATCAAACCCGGAGACCGCCGGGAGACTCAAGCAAAAAGCCATAGAATGGTTTGGCGAGGCTTACCGCCAGTATGCCGACCATATCATACGTGTTTCCGCCGACGGTGACCCGACCTGTGCCGGAGACGCATGGGAGAATGCCACCACATTGCAGCATGCCGTGGAGACAGCTTCTCAGTTTCCGTCGGCACAGATATGGATGAAGCAAGGGACATATGATGTGGAGGCTTCTGTCAATATAGACGATGTCGCAATATACGGAGGGTTCGACGGAACTGAAAGACTGTTGTCAGAACGCGACTGGAAGGCTAACCCTACGGTAATAGACGGTGGAGGAACAGTGTCGCCGTTGCGCAACTTCGGACTGGACAGGACAGTGCGCACAGTGCTCGACGGCATCATTGTGCAGAACGGCATAAGCGGTTCAGCCGATAACGGCAGCGGCAACGGAGGAGGAGCGATACTTGCCAATGGGGCGAAAGTGAGAAACTGCATATTCAGAAACAACCGTACGGCAGACGGGAAAAACGGTGCTGCTCTGCACTGCCACATGGGAACAGTGACGATAGAAAACAGTCTTTTTGTGAACAACTCGTCTACCGGCAACGGCGGAGCTGTGCAGGTGGGCGGCGGTGTGACGGCAAAGATAATAAACTGTACGTTGGTCAACAATACGTCGTCCGGTCCGGGAGGTGCGTTCGGCACGGGCAATGACGCTTCCAACATCAATATATACAACACCCTTGCATGGCACAACACCGGTGGGGACGGCAGTCCAAGCAGTTACGGACAGAACACAAACAAGGACGGAGGAGGAAAAATCGTGTCGATGAATTCTGCGATAGAGAGCGACAGCAGAAAGTTCGCGGACGGAGATGACGTCAACCATATCATGCTGTCAGACAACAATACACCGGACTTGCAGAATCCTTCTCCGGTAACCGGATACGCCGGTGCGGACATGACAGACGGAGAATGGGGCGCATACTCTTATGCTCTTTCGGAGCAATCCTTATGTGTTGACGCAGGAAACGCGGCTCTCACGTCAGGTCTGGAATACGATCTGGACATGCGGAGACGTCTGTCAGGAAGGCAGATAGACATCGGATGTTATGAGTATGACAACGGAGAGCCTTCTGTGACATCGCCTGTGATACGCGTCGCTGTTGACGGTGACAATGCCTGTGACGGGGCGTCATGGGATAGAGCCACTACCATTGAGCGTGCGGGAGAGCTTGCTGGGATGTATGCTACAGCTGTCGATGTATGGATGAAAGAAGGGACATATGTCCTTGACCAAACCCTAAATGTGGACAAGCTGCGCATATACGGAGGTTTTGACGGAACGGAAACGGCATTGGAAGAGCGCGACTGGAATGAGCACCATACCGTGATTGACGGTGGAAGAAAGATATCGCCGTTGAGGAACTCAGCCCTTGAGTCTGAGGTGAATACCGTTCTTGACGGACTTATAATACAGAATGGTGTCAATCATGATAATGCTAACGGCAACGGCAACGGTGGCGGCGCGATACTCACCAACGGTGCGAGAGTGAGCAAATGCATATTCAGAAACAACCGTACAAAGAACGGAAAGAACGGCGGGGCTTTGCATTGCCACGTTGGAAAGATACACGTGGACAACTCCCTTTTTATAAACAACACCTCATCCGGTAACGGGGGAGCTGTACAGACAGGAGGCGGAGCGACGGCAGAGCTTGTCAACTGTACGTTCTCAAACAATAAGGCGGCTTCTTACGGCGGTGCGTTGGGGACGGGCAACAGCGCATCTGCCGTCAACTTGTATAACTGTATTGCATGGAACAACATGGGACATGGCACATATGAAAGTTACGGGCAAAACGCTGACGTTGACGGAGGTGGAAGCGTGAAGTCGGTCAATTCGGCGGTGGAAAGCGTCAGCCGTAAGTTCGGTGACGGTGACGACAGCGGTCATGTTGTGCTCAACCGTGACGTGACACCTGCCTTTGAGGCATGTTCTTCAGTGTCGGGCTGTTCATATGATGAGGCTTTATGGAGTGACATAACCGGCTCGTCATACATGCTGACGGAAGGTTCCATATGTATGGACAACGGCAATGACTCTTTCGTTGAGGAAAGGTATGATCTTCGCGGAAACCTGCGCATAAGCGGAGAGTGTGTAGATATGGGAGCTTATGAGTTTTTCCCGTCTACGGCTGTGGATAAGCCGGAATACAGAAAGGCCGGTGTCGTGTATAAGAACGGTAGACTTGTCTTTACCGGAACTGATGTTGGAGACAGCTTCGCTATATATTCGCCTGACGGCATCGAACTGCGAAGGGGAAAGATAACGTCAGACCTTTTTCATATGAAATATGATGGAAGAGGTCTTATTCTTGTGAATCTGAACGGAAATGTGTCCAAACTGTATGTATATTAGCAGGAATGATAAACCCAGACACGGTCATCGGACGTCACACCTGAGTGAAGTTTGTGTTATAGAAGAAGTTCGGTATGTGTCCTGATGACCGGTCTGGAATTGATCGGTATGTGAGAAAACCGCACGGTTAAATAACGAGTTTCATTGTCTCTACCGCAGATCCGTGCGTCACTTTCACTATGTATATGCCACCAGACTTGAGCGGCAGCCTTATCTCATTCGCATTGCCGTTTTGCGATACGACTTTCGTGCCGTCTGTCCTGTAAACCTCTATTCTGTCTATCCTGTCTGTTGTGGTCAGGTGCAGAATGCCGTCGGCATAGCTGCATGAAGGCTTTTCCGCGTCGGCATGACTTATGGATGACATTTGCAGGATGTGTTTCAGTCCGGCAAGAGCGTCAATCTTTCCTTGTCCGAAGATGCCGTCGGGCACGTCGCCGGTGAATTTGTCATGCATGGACGTTTCTTTTATAGTCCTCATCACGTCCTCATAGGTGAGCGAAGGCTCTGCCTCAAGCCATAAGGCGATGATGCCTGTCACTACAGGTGTCGCCATGGACGTTCCGCTTGCCGTGCCCCAAGTGTAGGTGCGGTTGTAGGTAGGGTCTTTCACGGTCGCCACCTTGTCGGCGTCTTTCACATAGTAGCCGCTTGCGTATGAGTTGAACGACGACACGACGGCGGCTCCCGGTGCTGTGACGTCGGGCTTTATGCGTCCGTCGAAGGTCGGACCTTTGCCCGACAGAGGATATATGTCACCCTGTGTCCATGGTTTCTCGTGGGTGTTTCCTGATAAGTCGTTATATGACGTTTTGGACACATATGCCCCTACAGCCACGGAGTTGAATCCTGTAGCAGTGGCGGCTATGGTGCATGCGTTTGTGCCTTCGGTATATCCTTCACGCCCGGATGAGCCGAATTCGCCGTGGTCGCTGTTTATCATGTATCTTCCGTTCTCAGACTTGAGGACAATCTCCCATGTCTCGTTCTCCGGCATGCCATATACCAAGTTCACGCTGAAATATGGATTGCCGTTGGCAGAATTCGCTGACACATATACGCTCATGCTCCCGTTGTCGGTGCTCTGCGTGCCGAAGTCGTCAATGCGGTAAGACTGCCGTTTGCCGCTTTCGAATGTCTTGGTGAAATAAGTCTCGTCCGTGTTCTTGTCTTTCAGCGACAGCGTGAGAGTATATTCCGAGCCTGCCACACCCTCTACAAACAGGTTGTCACGGTTGTATGAGGGCAGAATCCAGAAACTTTTCATCACCTGGCTGTCCTTGTCCAGTGTCCCTTTAAGGGTGGAACGCCTGTGTCCCTCGTTGCCGGCGGCGATGGAGAGAATCTTTCCTTTCTGTCCCTTCATGAGGTTGTCTGTCAGAACAGTGAACGCATCCGTGCCGTCCTTGAAGCCAAGCACGGTGCCTATGCTCAGATTGATGGAGATTGGCTTCTGCACCTTCTCCGCATATTTCAGCAGCCAGTCCAGTCCGTCAATTATTCCCTGCTCGGTCTTGTTGGTGGACACGAGCACGATGTCTGCCTCAGGCGCCACTCCGAGATAGGGTCCGTCGTAGCTGCCTGTGGCTATTCCTGCCACATGGGTTCCGTGAGTGTCGCCGGTGAGTTCCATGTCTCTCGACACAGAAGCCAGTTCTTCGCCAGTGAGATATTCCTTGCCGTAGCCGTAGCTGCTGTTTGTCTGCATGAAGTTATTCTGGTCCCATACAGCCCGTATGCGGCTTTTTCCGTTGCTGTCTCTGAAGTTTGGATGTCTGAAGTCAAACCCCGCGTCGATTATTCCGACCAGAACACCGTTGCCTTTATACGCTGTGTCAATGCCTGTGGCGGAGTGCACGGCGTCCACATTGGTTAGTGTCCGCACATTGTCCATCATGGTGCGCACCTCCTGTCCGGCGTCAATCTCCTCGACGTCGTTGTCGTCAGCCAGAGCCACTATGCTACTGACAGGAACTACAGCCGTGTAGACATTTCCGCAGCCCACGTTGAACCTCACACCGTAGACCCTGCTCAGGCGTTCCTTGTCGGCGTTCTCGCGTAGCCTTATGAAGAGGTTTGCCACAGCATCCGCCGCGACACCGTCCTGCGTGCCGCGTTTCTCTGTAAGCCTCAGTGTGGAGGCTGACAGCTTCGGACTATATGTCCTGACTCTTGTCTGCGCGCCTGCGCCCAGCAGACACAGTGACAGTGCCAGTGTTAACAGTGTTTTCCTCATATCTGTGTTAATAAAGTCCACGATGCGCGCTGTCACAGCGTCACCGTGGACTGAAGTTGAAACCTAATCTATATTACTTAACTATGATTTTATGGCTCTGCCTTGAATTGCCTGAATAAACGGTGACAATGTAGAGTCCTTCTGCCGGAACATACACGCTGCCTCCGTTCACAACGCTGTCGGCAACGGTCTTTCCGTCAATTGTGCTTACTGTGATGCGGCACGGCTTGTCAGACTTTGCCGAAACGTAATGTCCGTTCACAGCTATGCCGCTTTCGCCTGCGGTTGTTACTCCTGATATGGAAGTAGCCTCGCTGTTCTGCCATTTCAGAACCGGATAGCCGCCGTTGATGTTCTTTGTGTCGGCAGTCCATATGTCCTGACCGTTGTCAAGCTGGGCGATAAACTCCGCGCTCTTCATCTCGTCGGCTGTCTTGGCTGTTACGCCCGGAGTCTCATCAAACGCCGCGTCTGCCATTTTGAGATAGAAGCAGTCAGAAACCTGCACACCGTCGTCATATGACCCTATCACCGCGCCTGAGTAGTAAGCGTCTGCGGACACCTTTCCAACATTGTAGCAACCGGTCACTGTTCCTTGAGGCAGATAGCCCACAATGCCTCCGGCGAACATTCCCTTGCAAGCAATGGAGCCTGTGTTGTAGCAGTTTGTCACTTTGCCGTCCAGATCTACATATCCTGCTATGCCGCCGATATTCATCTGCGCGTCTATTGTGCCATGATTGACGCACTGTGATACTTCTCCTCCAAATACGTTTCCTACTATTCCTGCCTGTCCCATTCCGCCTGATATGTCCATAGAAGCATAGCTGACGCAGTTTGTCAACTTGCCTCCTTTCATCGCTCCCACAAATGTGCCGGTGACATCGAGACCTTCAACTTTGGATTTTGCGCCCACGGTGAGGTTCTTCACTTCAGCGTTTCCTGATATGCATGCAAAGAGTCCTGTGCCTCCTACAGAATTGTTCGGATTCGGATCGACGTAATATATGTGGATGTTGTCAATAGTCTTGCCGTTGCCGTCGAACACACCGAGGAAATACTTCGATGCGTCTACCAGCTGATTGCCGTTCTCTTGGTCAACATACTCGTCGAAGAATCCTATAGGGTCGAATTTAAGCCCCTTGTCGGCTCCCATGTCGAGGTTGTCGGTCAGTTTGAAGTACTTGCCTTCATATGTCTCCCCGGCTTTCACCAGTTTAGACAAGTGCGCGAGCTGTGAGGCGTTCTCTATAAGGTATGGGTCGTTCTGCGTTCCGCTGCCCGCTGTCCACGGGCTGGCAGTGCCGTCCCATACCTGTGCGCCTGCTGTGGCTGCAAGTATTATTCCTAACAAGAGTAAAAATGTTTTCTTCATAATAGTAAGTGTTTAATGTGTTGTGTATATAATAATGTGAATGTATGATGGTCTTGTCTTTCTGCGGACTGCGCGGCGGTCATTTGATGGTGATGCGCCGCATTGTGAGACATGCGAATGCCGTAATGCCATGTGCGTGCGTTCTTCTGTCATGTGGCTTTAGCTGTTCCGGCTTATGCGTGTTCCGGCAGGCTGTGCCACGCTGTGTGTCCTGTCGTTTTGCCGGAAGTTCCGCCGTTTGTGCGCCACAAGCGTGATATCTCATTCACACATCCTTTCCGCCGGAGGCGGCTGGCATAAATGCCATTGTGCCGGTTGCCGGTTGCCGACATGTTTTCCCAATGATGTGATGTCTCTGCTTTTCTGTGTGGAGAATATCCGGTTGGCGGATGTCTGTGTTTGTCCTGTTTTATGAGAATGATGTTTATGAAAATATGTCTGAATCATCACCGGAGGTGATTTCCACAATAGTGTGATACATGTGTGGATTTCGCAAATTTATGTATAATTATTTCTGTATCAAAATTTTTACAGAATTTTACCAATAATAGCGTATTTCAGTTGAATAAAAATCGCGTAACAAGCCTGACAGTCTGCATTTACGAGATTTTACGAATCATGAGAACGATGCACGATGTCGTGGGTCATACACACCACCTCCGCATCCGGAGAGGTCGTTCCGGTGCGGAGGTCGGGAGGTTGATGGCACGTCAGCCGTCATGCTTCCTGTGCCATTGTGTTTGTGACTTTCCGTGGTTTGCGTCCGGATGCGTCGTCATCCGTTTGCAGCCACTCTGCGTTCTGTCTCCAATGCTCTCGGGAATATGATGTTGTTCTCGATGTGTATGTGCTCATGAAGTGCGTCGCGGAATGCGCGCAGGCGGCTCATGAGGAGTCTGTAGCTGTCGCATGCGTCGTCGGGAGCGGTGAAGTCTGAGGTCAGTCCGGCTATTGTCACGAACCGTTCGCCTTCCGCGCTGTGCTCGCTTTCCATCACCCCGATGGGGTAAAGGATTGTCCCGCAGTGGAACGACTCCGCCTCACGGTGTTCCGCCTCCGCCTGACACAGCTCATAGATGTATGGAAACAGCACCTGCTCTTCCTTTCCCAGATGGTTCTCGAGGTCGGCAAGCGACTGGCGGAAGAGATGTCTTATCTCTGCCAGTTCGGGATGGTGGGCTCCATGGACAGATGTCACCTTGTCGAGAAGCTTCTCTATCTGAGGACCTACGGTCCTGATGTTGCGGTGATGTATCTTCAAGACATAGTCCACGAGCAGGTCCAATGGCCATGAGGCAAAATCCTTCACGGCGGCGGGAGCGTCGTCAGCCGCATTGTCAAGCTCATGCGCCACAGCCTCGGGGTCGAGTCCGCGGGCGCGGCATGCCTCAGTGAACGGTGTGCTGCCGTGGCAGCAGAAGTCTATGCCATGACGCTGGAAGACAGATGCCGCCGCGAAGTTGGCAGCCACGATGCCGCCTGTTGTCTGGTTGTCATAGTTCTTATTTGTCATGATGAAAGTTCTTTTCAGTTTGAAAGTCCGAATTTGTCAAGGTCTTCCTCCACAGTGCCGATTCCGGCTATGCCGAAGTTCTCGACAAGCACTTTGGCTACGTTGGGCGAGAGGAATGCCGGAAGTGTCGGACCAAGGTGTATGTTCTTCACTCCGAGACTCAGCAGCGCGAGCAGCACGATGACGGCTTTCTGCTCATACCATGCTATGTTGTAGACGATGGGCAGGCTGTTGACGTCGTCGAGCCCGAACACTTCCTTCAGCTTTAGTGCTATGACCGCCAGTGAGTAACTGTCGTTGCACTGTCCTGCGTCGAGCACGCGCGGTATGCCCTGGATGTCGCCCAGCGGCAGTTTGTTGTATCTGTATTTGGCGCATCCTGCGGTGAGTATGACCGTGTCTTTGGGAAGACGCTCCGCGAAGTCGGTGTAATAGTTGCGGCTGTTCATGCGTCCGTCGCATCCAGCCATGACCACAAACTTGCGTATTGCTCCGCTCTTGACAGCCTCTACAATCTTGTCGGCGAGCTGGATGACCTGATTGTGGGCGAATCCGCCGGTTATCTGTCCGTGCTCTATTTCCTTCGGCGCCGCGCATTTCTTTGCCAGTTCTATTATCTCGGAGAAATCCTTATGTCCGTTTTCGTCTGTTTCGATGTGGCGGCAACCGGGGAATCCTGTCGAGTTTGTGGTGAACATGCGGTTCTTGTAGTCGGCGTTGGGCAGCGGCGGAACGATGCAGTTGGTTGTGAAAAGTATCGGACCGTTGAACGATGCGAACTCCTCGCGCTGCTTCCACCATGCATTGCCGTAGTTGCCTGCGAAGTGTGCGTATTTCTTGAATGCCGGATAATAGTGTGCAGGGAGCATCTCTCCGTGTGTGTAGACGTCGACGCCGGTGCCTTCAGTCTGCTCGAGCAGCATCTCGAGGTCTTTGAGGTCGTGTCCGCTGATGAGTATTCCGGGACGGTTGCGCACGCCTATGTCTACAGTCGTAGCCTCGGGATGCCCGTAGGACGATGTGTTGGCAGTGTCGAGCAGAGCCATTGCGTGCACTCCCACCTCGCCTGTCTTGAGTGCAAGCTCCGTGAGCTCGGCTACGGACATGCGGTTGTATGCGGTCTCGGCAAGCGCGCTTTGCATGAAGTGATGTATGGCTGTGTCGTTGTGACCCAGACGCATGGCATGCTCCACATATGCCGCCATGCCTTTCAGTCCGTAGACAATGAGCTCCTTGAGCGAGCGTTTGTCCTCGTCGGTCTCGTGCAGCACGCCCACCTCGCGGGCTTTAGCGTCGTAGTCGTCGCGTGTGCCGCTCCACGTCACCTCGTCTACATGAGGCAGTTCTATACCGTGTGCCGCAGCCGTGTCTTTCAGAGAGTCGCGCAGAGAAAGGGCTTTGTCCACGCGGCGGCGTATGCTCTCGATGTCGAAGTTGGCATTTGTGATGGTGCTGAAGAGAGCGTCGACGACAAACCTGTCGACCTTTGCGTCGACGTCAATCTCGTTCTTCCTGAGTGTCTCGGCTACCGCAGAGATGCCTCTTGTCACGAACAGCAGCAGGTCCATGCTGCATGCCGTGGCGGCGTCCTTGCCGCACACGCCTTTCATTATACACCCTGTGCCTCTGGCTGTTTCCTGACATTGGAAACAAAACATCTTATTTTCCATATCTGTCACTGTTTGTTTGGTTTTGTTATTGTATGTTTTCTTTTGTATGAATGTTTTTTATTATTTTTGTATAAGCTAAGCTTCGGCTCGGCAGTGTCAAGTCTGGTAAAACAGTGTTTTCCCGTCTTGCCGTTGCACTCGCCTTGCATTATCTTTGTCCGGCAGCATGCTACGGTCCGGCAGTGAGGCTCTGTTCCCACCTGCCTCTTACGCAGCGGATTTTTTGTAAAGATGATGCAAATGAGCGGAATGAGAGCTTGCTCTCAAAATCCCAGATGCAGCTTTTCTTATGCAAAGGTAAACCTGCGAAAACGCTCAAACTGTATCAAATGTTACAGTGGATGTAAAAAATAATTAAAACTGACGATATTATGGAACTGACACCCCTTCTTAAGATTATGCCGTTTCGCGGAATGAGTGAGACGGAGCTTGCCTCGCTGCTCTTTGGCGGGCATGGCAGTGTGCGACGATTTGCCTCAGGAGACTTCATCGCGTTGCAGGGCAGCCTGTGCCGCGGACTATATGTGCTTGTGAGCGGCAGGGTGAGGGCGGCTATGGTGAACGCGGACGGCAAGGAGGTGACCATCGAGGAGATTGAGGCACCGGCTCTGCTTGCCTCCGCTTTTGTCTTTGCCACGGAGAACAGGTTCCCCGTGCAGATATCGGCAATAAAGCCTTGCGAGGTGTGTGTCGTAGGTAAGGACCGCCTGACGGAGGCTATGAGCCGTGTTCCGTCGCTCATGTCGGGATTCCTGACGGACATCAGCGACCGCAGCGCATTCCTCGGCAGGAAATTGAATGAGTTCGCACTGCTCGACCTGAAGAAACGTATTCTTGAATATCTGAAGACAAATCAGGTGATACGCAACCAGCGCGAGGTGGCTCAGCGTCTGGGTGTGACAAGACCGTCACTGGCGAGAGCCTTGTCTGAACTGGCGAAAGAGGGGAGACTGCCTGCGAGTAAGGGAGCGTCGGAATGACATGACGGCGAGTCTGCCACCGTATGCTTCCCGGTTTGCGCGGTCATGCGGGATAAGCTTATGCCTCATTTTCACGGTCTGCCGCTTATGCTCTCTTGTGCATGCTCCAGCCACCGTATGCCGTGCCATCGTAAAAGCGACGGAGTGAGACAGTTGATTCACACGCGGTGTGAAATTACCGTGTAAGAGCGAAATATGGTATAACAAAAGTGAGGATGAGGATAACGTCAAGTCAACGAGAATCGTGCGGAAGCGAGCAGACGCTTGTCTGCCGGTGTGTACGCGAATTTTAAAGGTGTGGATATAATGTGTTGTAAATAAGCGTGTTGCGTGTTTTGTTCTTGAAAACAAATCATGTGGCACGGTGAAAAAGCCTTTTCCATCATACAGAAAAGCCTTTATGGGCAGGCGAAAGAGGCTCTATCGGAACGTGACACAGCCTCTCCGGGAACGGCATATTGAACGGTAAGCCGACGGAAAGAATGTGTACGGTTCGTAAAAAGGACAGATTCTGCGTTTTTCAGATGAAAAAAATGACGCATTATATGACTTCCGTCGAAATCAAGGAAATGAAAAACCAGAGGAAGAGAGTGTCTGAGCAGATACTCAATATCTGTTTGCCGAAAAATATTTGTCAATATTTTTTACTTCACACAGTGCCTCGTTCCACCGGTGTCTGACGCACAAAGAATGCGGCAGCGTGTACGCCATAGCGTAACGTTGCCGCATTGCAGGTATTATCGTAAGTTATTCATACTTCTAAATGTTGTCCAGGCTCCATATCTCTTTTGCCGCGCGGACAATTTTGTTGAAACGTTTTTCTATGCACGACTTGTCCCAGACAGGATGCTCTCTGTCCACGACAAACTCCATTATCTCTTTTTGCTGGTTGAGCAGATTGTCCCGACCATACACCCGGAGCTTGTCTGCAAACGGACGGTTGCCCAAAGAACAGTTCTGCCTTCCAGCCATAAGCATGAGGTTTCCGACACTGTTCATCCATTCTCCGGAAACGATGCCCTCCTTCGGATTTTCCTTGTCCGCATAAACACCGTATCCGTTTTCCAAAGGAGAGTCTTGCGTCTGAGGAGCTATGTGCTCAATGCTTTTGTCGGAGATGATATCCTCATACGTAATCTTAGGTATAGGATAGTTGTCGTTACACAGATATTGTTCGTATCTCCACAGCAGGTAGTTGTCCACAGGATTGCGGTAAAACCATCCGCTCTTGATGTGGCTTATCATCTCGGCATCGCTCCAATATCCCCACCACATGTCGTTGTTGAGCTTCTGTTTCACATCGTCTATTTGCCTGTCAAAGCTTTCCGTGTCGTAAGCATTCTGAATGACGTTATGCAGTCTGCCCTTTATGTCAGCCCTTCCGCCTCTGACCAGTATGCGGAACGTCAGATTCTCCATCAGCCTGATAAGCCGCATGTACACTTCGTCGCTGACATCAGACAGTCTGGCTTTTATGAGCATGGGATATGAGTAAGCCATGTTGTTCATGCATTTCAGGTTGGCGGTATAGAAAGAATTGTCCTGCTCTATTTGCCTGACAATTGAAAAAGCTCTGGAGAGTCCGTTCACAAAACGTTTTATTTGTATTGTCAGCTTGTCTTGGGGAATGGTTTTAAGCCAATCTTTAACCTCACTCACGACTTTATCACTATAATATCCGTTAGGTCCGGTAGCCTTCCAGTAATAATTGAGCACATTGTCCTCATCCACGGTAATGAGAACAATGTTGCGGTATATCTCCTCAAAAGCATTTTCTATATAGGCTGTTCCGTCACTGTCGTTCCCCTGTCTGAAAAGCTGTAACATGAAATATGCCTTGAGGACTTCCAGATTGGTGAGTTTCTTTCCTCTGTCGTTCTGGTAGGCGAAAATCTGTGCCGCCTGAAGCTTGTCCTTGACAGTGAATGTGGTGAGGGATGCGTTCTCAAGCGTGTCTGCCCATGACAGCATCTGCGGTACGGACACTTTGCTCATTTCATCCTCAAAGTAGGCGCGCGCATTGCGCATTGCAATCCTTGACTTGGAAGTGAGTTCCTCTTCATGGACAGACTCTTTATATTCTATGATTGCATCGATAAAGAAATTGTTGTCATAAGAAACGGTCGTGAATTTAAGTCTGTTGGATGTGTTGTCTTTCAGATAGCGGTCTGTTATGTTATTCAACAAGCCGGTTATGTCATCCGCGTTTCCTGTATTGATCCATTCATCTTGCCTGTGCCTTATGGCATTAATAAGTACACTGAAGAAGATGACGCATGTGGTAAGACGCTGTTGCCCGTCGATTATATATAATGTATTCTCGCTTTTTTCAAACAGGAAATGTCCCAGAAAATAATTCTTTCCACATTCCATCAGATTCTCAACAAACTGTGATAACTGCCGTTCTCCCCACGTGTAGGCACGCTGGTATTCAGGTATGACGAACCGTATGTCGGGTTTCGCGAATAAATCTTTAAGTGTTGTAGACCTCATGATGCTGTAAGTTTAAATAAATGTCTTGATGGCTGAAGGCGAGAAGGCTCCGGCGTCTGCCAACGCAAGACGTGATATTACGAGCCATATCAATTGCAACGGGCGGAAGTGTTCAGTTGGCGGTCCGGGCGTCTGCCGGCGGAAATCATAGCCAAAGCCCTGCATGTGCGGTGTCATCTGTCATTCAACCGTTCATCTTCTCTATCCAGAATCTTACTCTCTCAGAAACCGCACCGGCGTCAGTGGACGGCACTTTCTCCAAGACCACATATCCTTCCTCGTTGATGTCCCTGTCCTGGCATCCCATTCTCTTCAGTGCGTTCTTCAGCATATCCAAGTCTCCGTTTCTGTTGGCGAAATGTATGAGGACATTTCCGCTGTTCCCGTCTTCAAAGATATCCATGTAGAGAGTCCTTTCTCCGTCCGAATACATCTGGCAAGCCAGCATGTCCCAATACCATATGAATGTTTCCCAATGCTCATGTGAGCCTACGGCTTTCTTCCATGAGGCGGTACGGTGATGGCGTTTTATTATGTCCTTCAGCTGATTCACATTGTCTATGATATATTGCTGCATATCCCTATCAGACTTGAACGCCTCTGAAAAATGACCTTCAGCTATACTGCAATAAGGCTCTGCCAGATACTGCCACCATTGACCATGGCTTCTGCGTCCGCCCTTTTCCCATTTCAATGGCTTTGAAAAATCGGGGTCGCTCTCATACGTTGCTTGAATATAATATTTCCCTTGCCAGAATCCTACGCCAATGACTCCGGGGTTACCGTTATTGTCCGTCATCCTGAAACCGTCATATTGGTCGGTCATTCCTTCGACGCGCCATCCTTCTTCTTCCCATTCAGACAAGGCTTTGTCCCATAAGGCGGTGTCTTCAGGGAGAGAGGCAGTGTCTTGCCTCATGCCGTCTTCCGCATCAGGATTTGTTTCCGGGATGGTGTTTATGCACGCATCTGCAATTGAGTTGGAAAGCACGTTCAAATCGACAGTTATGCGCTGTCGCTCTTGTTTCGTTTCGCTGTCATCGCTTTTTGCATGTCGATAGGCGTCGGAAAAGTTTTCGAGCGTGCTTAGCCTGTGAGTGTCGTCAAACTTAACGTCATCTCCATACAGATCTTTGCGGAACGCATTCACAATGGAAAAAAGACAGTCTAACAACTGGTCGGGTGAGTTGCTCCTGTTCTTACGGATGACATTCTGTTTTTCATCATCAGGACAACAATGCTCGATGAGTTCTTTAACCGAGCTGCTTACAACGGCTATGTATTTCGAGTCGCAGTGCATCGCAACATAGGATGTCTGGAATTCAAGGCGTATCTTTTCCTCATCCGAAAGCTTGTGGTCCTTTATCACGTCATACAATGTATGAAGATAGTCTTTATAAATTCAGAGTTTCTCTTCAAAGACCTTGGCGGCTCTCTCACGTTCAACGTCATTGTCGCTCTGACCACGGAGCAGAATCATTGTTATGATAGCGGTTATCACCACTCCGAGAACAGCTGCAAACATCTCATACCATAGCTCTTTCTCTGTAAACAGACGCAGGTATATGGCAAAGAAACATGCTCCTGCCGAACTCATTGTACAGATCATACCATGAGCCTTTGTGTACAATGAAGAACTGTGAACCCCATCCCAGCATCATTCCGATGCTCTCAGGAACGGTCTTCTGTTTTTTCCCACGGTCGTCGTAAATTTCGTACCAGCTGCCGTGACGCTCAAAAATAGAAATAGCCATAATTGTTATCAGGTGGTCGTACAGTCCCTTTTGACCTTTAAATAAAACACGAAGCGTGGAACTGTAATATATGATATTAAGAAAGTCGAATAAAGGCCTAAATGAAAAAAAGAGCTAAACATCTGCAAATATAATCATTGATTTTCTGTGCTTTATGTGGTATAAGATTCGGGAACGACTTTTTAATTTGTCTTAATCCGTTGCAAGTTTCTTCGGGATATATGGGAACATTTACGGGAATTTGTTATACCTTTGCCGCATAACCGAAAAAGCAACGCAGATGAAAGTCACCGTCTATCTGAAAAAGTGTTCCCCCGAGGCCTCGAACATCTGTTTCAGGGTCAGGGATAAAAATGTGGACATAAAGGTCGTTTCCACACTTGAAGTGCAGGACAGGTATTGGGACACCGATACCCTCAGCTACAGGCGCACGACAGCTGTCCCTGCCGCCGAGCAGAAACGCCTGCCCGGACAGATCGCCGCCATCATAGAGCGGGCGGAGAAGACCTTTTCGGACAAGGCGGACGGCAGGTGGATGAGGCAGGTCATCGAGGATGTGCTGTACCCGGCCCGCGCCTTCGAACGAAACCACCCGAACCTGCTCGCCCGCGTCCACGAGTATCTGGAGAAGTTCGACGGCGCGGAAAGGACAAAGGAGCATATCGTCCGCTTCGAGCGCAAGATGACCCGCTACCACGACTACCGTCGGGAAATACTGGGCGAGGTAGATTTCACCCTCTTCGTGGAGACCGTTACGCTGGAGCAGATGAACGATTTCAGGGATTATGTCGTGAACGAGTACAAGCTGCGGCAGGAACACCCCGACTTCTATGCTCCCCGTATGCTCATCAACCACAGGCCGAGGCCGCTTTCCGGCACGACCGTCATCAACATCATGAACCTGTTCTGCACTTTCCTGCACTGGTGCAAGAAGATGAAGTATTCCGACAACGAGGTCTATGCCCTCTACGGCTGTAAGGAGCCTACCTACGGCGACCCGTTCTTCCTCACTTCCGAAGAAAGAAACATCCTTTATGACGCAGACCTGAACGACAACCCGAAGCTGGCCGTCATCCGGGACATCTTCGTGTTCCACTGCTATGTCGGCTGCCGCGTGGGTGACCTCTACAGGCTCACGAGAGCCAACATCAAGGACGGTTTTCTGGAATACATGCCGCAGAAGACGAAGAAGTGCCAGGCGAAGACCGTCAGAGTGCCGTTGCACGAGAAGGCTTTGAAGATACTGGAACGCTACGATGCCAATGCCGACAGACTGTTCCCGTTCAAGCAGATACACACCTACAACCTCGGCATACGGGAGCTGCTGAAGCGCTGCGGCATAGACAGGATGGTGACCATCCTCGACACGCACGGCTACAACACCGTGCAAAGGCCCTTGTACGAGGTGGCTACGAGCCACACGGCACGCAAGACCTTTGTGGGCAACCTATACAGGCAGGTGCCCGACCCAAACCTTATCGCCTCCATGTCGGGGCATGTGGAGGGGATCAGGGCGTTCAGCCGCTACCGCACGATAGACGATGACATGAAGCGTAGGCTTGTGGAAATGATAGACTAAGACAGAAAGGAGGACATACATATGAAAGTGACCGCATTCATCCGGAAGACCGCCGCCAAGAACAACATCACCGACCAGGCACGGGTCTATTTCCGTGTCCGTGACATCGGCGGCGTGGACATCAAGGCCGCAAGCGAACTGTCCATCAACCCCAACCACTGGAGCCCGGAACGGCAGGGCTACAAGCCCCGCGTGGCTCTGGTGTCGGAGGAGAAGAAGATGGCCTTCGACAAGGACGTGCAGCAGATCACCCACCTTATCACGAAAGAGTACCACCGGGGCGTGGACGGCAACTGGCTCAAAAGCCTGATAGAGGAATACCACCATCCCAACATCAACGCGAGGGGCGGCAACAGTGCCGACGAATACCTGCTCTCGTACCAGATACGGAAATACGTCGAGGAAACACCGCTCGCGAACGAAAGCCGCAAGCACCATCTCGACAATCTCAACAAGGTGCTGCGCTACGAGCGTTTCCGCCACGAGGTGCTGCACCAGCGGGGCTTCCACCTCTGCATCGACACCATTACGGCGGACGACATCAGGGACTTCAAACTGTGGATGCAGGAGGAACACAAATATGTGGACATATATCCCGTATTCTACCGGAACGAGAAGCACCGCGATGTCGGGCAGAAGCGTTCCGAGAACAGCATGTCGGGCTCGCTCTACCGCATCCGCACCGTCGTCAAGTGGTGTATCAAGCGCGGGCTGACGAGGAACAACCCCTTCGACCAGTACCAGATTGCCCGGCCGATGTACGGCGACCCGTTCTACCTGACACTCGAAGAGCGGGACAAGGTGTACTACGCCGACCTGAGCGGCATGGGAACTACCTACCCGGTCTACCGTGACATCTTCATGTTCCAGTGCCTGATTGGGTGCCGCGTGAGCGACCTGAACAGGCTGACCAAGGCCAACATCGTGGACGGCTTCGTGGAGTACATCCCGCAGAAGACGAAGATGGAACATGCCAATACCGTGCGCGTGCCGCTCAACCAAAAAGCACGGGATATACTGGAACGCTACAAGGATCTGGAGAACGCCCTGCTACCCCGGTTCTCGCACTTCGGCTACAACAAGAAGATAAAGGAGATACTCAAGTATGTGGGCATCGACCGTACGGTCATAGTCCTCGACCCGAAGACAAGGGAGGACGTGGCAAGACCCTTATACGAGGTAGCGACCACACACACTGCACGCAAGACCTTCATAGGCAACCTGTACCGACAGGTCAAGGACCCGAACCTGATAGCCTCCATGTCGGGACATTCGGAAGGCAGTCGCGCTTTTGCACGATACCGCAAGATTGACGACGAGATGAAGAAGGAACTGGTGAACCTATTAGACTGATTGCCATATCCCTCTTTTATTATCTTATATCCCAAAAATCCTACGAATATGGACGAGCAGAAACAAACATACGAACAGTTCAAGGCGGACATCCTCCAGTGGAAGGACGCGCACAGGGAGGAATACACCCGCTTCGCTAAAATGATGGCGGACGGGAACGAGATGCAGTACCTTGCCGTCTGCCGCGCCATCTTCAAACAACTGCCCGGAATCAGGCGGGAATGGCAACAGTCATGGTGTGACGACAGCACGGACAGCTTCAGGAACATAGGCCTCCATTTCAAGAAGAACGCGGTGCCGGGGCAGATCGTGGAGCTGTACAGGAAACAGAGGGAAGAAGATGCCGCTCCACTTCCAACCACATTCTGGGGCAGGATGAAATACATTTTCAGACAGAGCGTGAGAAAACACCGCGTGACACTGTCTGCCCCTCTCGTGTTGAGCTGGCTGTATTACGGAAAGAGCTTCGAGGCGATGGTTTCCATGATAGAGAAACAGATGAAGAACCCGAAAGCTGACAATGCTGACAGGCTGGGCTGTTCCCTTGTCGTCAAGCAGATAATAAACGTATCCATCAGGAACGGTTTCCGAACCCGGGCAGACTGGGACAGGTATTTTGCCATGAACAGCGCCATTGAAAAAGGCAATGTCGGCGAATGGGCCTTGCAGACCATCACGGCTGACATGGAAACCGATGAAGAAAGCAGGGATACGATTACAACCCGGACCGAAGACAGCGTCAGGGGACCTGTTGTACAACGCGTGGCCGGAAAGAAAAAAATCCAGGAACGGCCACTCGCCGATTATCTTAATCACGAGAACAAGGAAGTTGTATTACAATATATCCGCGACTTTATTTCCGTCAATACAAGTGCCATTCATCAAGCATTACCGTTCTATGTATTGAAGGAGCTCGATCTGGTTGCCGGTATGCATACAGCCAAGGAGTACAGCATGGGGCTGACATTGCAGTTCCCGGATTTGCCGTCATTGAAAAGCGAGAGCGCCATACGACAGTCGGTCGGGTTCCTGAGAACGGCAAAACACGTTATCAAGGACGGCAAAGACCAGATGGCACCCCTTATAGAAAGTGACGAGAATCGGGAACTGTTCCAGAAATTGGCACAGGCTATCAGTAATATTCCAGGTACAGGCACGATGACCATTGCATAGAAATAAGGTCAATTATAACCTTTTCACGTTGTCACACGGACTTATATTGTCATGACAATTTAAGACAAATCACGATATATCAATTACTTTTAATTCATGTATAGTTTTGCATCGTCAATCCTTTCCCGAGGGCTGGCGGTGCTTCTCTTTTATAAGCCATCGGAAGCGGGGCACCAGGGAACTTTTGAAGATGGTCATCACAAACTTCAAAATTGATATTTATGATTACCATAGAGAGTCTGGTCGAGCAGGGAGCGAACGTGAAACTGGAAGTCACTCCCGCTGACCTTAAAATGTTCGCTGAATCCATCGTGCAGCGTACCATCATGGCGCAACAGGAAGAACAGAGAGCCGCGATACTGCGTGAAGCGGAGGAGACTTATCTCAATACAAAACAGGTCCGTGAGTTGCTGAACGTGTGCGAGGGCACGCTCAACCTGTGGGCGAAACGAGGCTATCTCGTACCGGTCAAGGTCGGTAACAAGAACATGTATGCCAAATCTGATGTACGCCGGGTACAGACAGGCAACAAGTCCGAGAGTGTAACATCCTATTGCAAGAGAAAAAATGTGTGATATGGCAACCGGCAGGCTAGAACTGTGTAACAGAATCCGCATGGAGGCGGAGGATATTGAAAGAACGGGATTCCCGCTGGAGGTCCTGCCCCAGGCCGTGCAGTCTGTCATACTCGATATGGCCACATACGAGAACTACAAGATCGAGTTTATCGCTACGGCCATGTTGTCGGCTGTATCCGCGGCCCTGGGAGGCGCATACCGTATCCGCATCAAAGGAGACTGGCAGAGCAGCGGAGCGTTGTACGTCATTCTGGTAGGCAGACCCGGACTGGGCAAGACCCCACCGCTGGAGGCCGCATATCGCCCGATCCGGAAACGTGACTATGCCCTTTTCAAGGTGTACGAGACAGAAATGGAGGCATGGAAAGCCGCGGGAGAAAACGGGAAGAAACCTGTCCTGAAACGCACTGTAGTCTCTGATTTCACTCCCGAGTCGCTTTTACTGACCCACCACAATAACCCGAGAAGCGTGGTCATTCTGGTGGACGAGATCATGGGCATGTTCAATTCCGCCAACCGTTACACGAACGGACAGCTCATAGAACAGCTTCTGACTGCATGGAGTGGCGGGGCTTTGGATGTTACCAGGGTAAACTCCCCTGTTCCTGTACACATCGAGCATCCATGCATAAACATCATCGGAACCACGCAAACTAAGCGTGTACACGAGCTTCTGAAAAAAGGTTTCGAGGAAAACGGGCTGCTTGACCGTATCCTGTTCGTGATGCCCAAATCCCCCAAGCTTTCATCCTGGAAAAACCGGGACGACGATGGGGAAAGGACATCCCTCGCTGCAGTCCGTTGGGAGAATATATTGAATAAGGTCCTTGCGTTGGACTATGACACCGAAGCGGAAGAAAAAATACCCCACGTGCTGTCCATGGACAGGGAGGCCAGGGAATACTTCTTCTCCTGGTGGAACAGGAAGGTGGAGCGTATCAACCGGATAGAGGATGATGCCGAGGTGGACAGCCGGGAAATGAAACATCCGGCCCATGTAGCCCGTCTGGCATTGATAATTCAGGTTTTGCGCCACGCGTCCGGTGAAAGTCACCTGCAGTTTATAGATGTATCATCGGTGAAAGCCGCCATACGGCTGAACGACTATTTTGAGGAATCATACATGCGTATCCGTTCTTTCGTGGCGAATGACACCTGTGAAGATCCTCCAAAGATGTTACTGTCGATGTTACCTGATACCTTTGATACAAAAACAGCAATAACCGTTGGAAAGGAACGGCAGTGCGTCAGTGAGCGAACTGTCATGAATTACCTGAAGGAATTATGCCGCAGCAGGCTTCTCCGGAAATCAAAAGCCGGGCATTACGAGAAAATCATGTATGATAAATCTGGAAAATCCAATGAAAGCAATAATGAATCATCCCCACGAAACTGCAACGGATGATCTCTTGTTGCAGCCTGCAGTCTTTGCAGTTTTGCAGTTTCGAGGACTGAAAAGGGGAAATTCCTGCAGGACTGCAAGAACTGCAAACTGCAAATGGTGGTATTCATTTGCAGAAACACATAACCGACAACATTATGAACGAATATAGATTCCATCTACAGAAATACAAACCGGGCAGCAAGACCGTCTGTCCGGGGTGCGGAAGGAAGTCCTGCTTTACCCGTTATATCGACGAGGTGGGAGAGATTTCTTTCCCGGGGTACGTGGGTAAATGTGACCACATCAACAGTTGTGGCTATCACTATTCCCCGAAAGAATACTTCCGGGACAATCCGTCAGCAAGGGAAACATCGGCTGGCCATAAAATGAACGGCAGTGCATTTGCGATAAAGTATGTAGCAAAACAATCGCCAACAGAACAAGAGCCGGAGATTTCTTATCTTCCCTGTGATTGGGTGGAGCAATCCATGCGCGGGTACGGCATCAACCCTTTGTACCGTTACTTCACCAAAGTGGCGGGAAAGGAGGAAGCCGGCAGGTTGTTCCATGTTTACAAAGTCGGCACGTCAAGGATGTGGAACGGTTCGACCGTGTTTTGGCAGATAGATGTCAGGGGTAACGTGCGTGCAGGCAAGATTATGGGCTACGATGCCGTAACCGGGCACCGGATTAAAGAGCCTTTCAATCAAGTCAACTGGGTCCATTCTGTAAGAAAAGTGCCGGATTTCCACATGAAGCAGTGCCTGTTCGGTGAACATCTGCTTTCGGACACTTCCGCTGCCATGTCAGCCAAGCCTGTAGCCATTGTCGAAAGCGAGAAGACGGCACTGGTTGCCGCCCTGTTTATCCCTGATTTTGTATGGCTTGCCACCGGGGGAATGCACGGCTGTTTCAACAGTGAGGCCATGCAGGTGTTGAAAGAACGCGAAGTGATTCTTTTCCCCGATCTTAAGGCAACCGACGGATGGCGGCAACGGCTGCCGATGCTGGAGACTATCTGCAGGCGTGTCACCTGTTCCGACCTGCTGGAAAAGATGGCGACCGATGAACAGCGTAGTCGGGGACTGGACATCGCCGACTTTCTGCTGATGGAGGATACGCCACAGATGATTCTCGCGAGAATGATACAATGCAATCCAGCGTTGCAGACCTTCATCGACACTTTCGGACTCGAACTGGTGGATGCTGGAAAGATTGAATGAAGGAGGCGCAATGGACAGTTCGCTGTCCCGTGAAAATGGGGTTGTAAAATCCCGTAGCTTATTAGGGCATTTTCACCGTCTCCGTTTCGCATCCGGCAGTAAAAAAGCCCATAAGCCGGGGTACTCCCCAGGTTCCCGGTATGCCTCCGGCTGTCTGACGGGATTTTACAACAAGAATAACAATAAAATAATGAACAGATATGAGTAATACACAATACGCTGTCTGCCACCTGCAGCGTGGCAGCGGCAATGACAGTGGAATGTCATGCCATATAGAAAGAAAGGATGCCAAGGGAAAGATTTATGTGCCGGTTAATGCCGATGCGGACCGGACACATTTCAACCGTGAGTTGGTCAGATTTCCCGATGGCGTGTCCAAGCGCACCGAGGCGATACAGCACCGCATCGAGACCGCAGGTCTGCGCCGCAAAGTCAGCAAGAACCAGACAAAGGCAATACGCGTAATGCTGACTGGAACGCATGAGCAGATGATGAAAATTGCCAATGATGGCAAACTGGACAGTTGGATCGATGCCAATCTTAAATGGCTAAGGGAAACTTTCGGAAACGAGAACCTTGTATCGTGCGTGCTGCACATGGACGAGAAGACCCCGCACCTGCACGCCACAGTCGTGCCTATAGTAACCGGTGAGCGTATCCGCAGGAAGCGGGAGGGTGAAAAGAAATATGAAACGAAGTCCGGACCACGTCTGTCGGCGGACGATGTGATGCGTCGTACCAAATTGCATGAATACCAGAACAGCTATGCCAAGGCCATGAAACCGTTCGGGTTGCAGCGTGGAATTGTCGGCTCTACCGCCAAGCATCAGACAAACTCGGAATATTACAAGCAGCAGGTAATCCAGTATGAAGAGGATATAGCCAAGTTACAGGCCGATGTAGAGAAGGCGCAAGAAGGAAGGAACACCATCCTCGCGTGGTTCGGCAAGGGAGACCTTGCCAAGACAAAGAAGGAACTGGCAGACAAGGACAGGCTGATTGCCGAACTCAATAAACAGATTGATGAACTTCAGGCAGAAAAGGTACGGTTGCAGGAACAACATAAATCAGAAATCGGAAAACTGCGAAACGGCTATCAAAAAGAAATAGACAAGGCCATTCATCAGGCGGAAGCGACAGAACGGCAGTTCAAGGAGAAGGATGCAATCATAGACAGGCAGAAGAAACAGATAAGTTTGCTCGACCGCAAGGCTAATCCCCAGCGTTACAGCCTATCGTCCGGTGCCGAGCTTGTACGTGTCAATGTCTCAAACTATCGGAATCCGTCGCTCCACATCTGGACACGGGTCGGAGAGGAACTTTTTGAAGACACCAAATTCCAAATAGACTATGATGTGGCCCAAAGACATTTCAACGGTCAGATCACGGATGAAGAATTTGTCAACGCTGTCTTCGAGCCGCAGGAACAGGTAAACGGAAAGCAGGCTGAGTTATTGGAAGCAACTTTCACTCTTGTTGCCGGTGGACCGGCAGAGGTTCGTGTTGGTACTGGTTCTGGTGGCTCATCGTCTGACCTCCCGTGGGGAGAACAGAAAAAAGGGAATAGAAGATAAAAACTAATTCAAAATATATTACGGAAAAACTTTAGCATATAATTAAGCATCACTTACTATACATACGCCCCATTATGGGAATGTGCCGTTTGAAGT
>ENA-OROZ01001075-OROZ01001075.1-human-gut-metagenome-genome-assembly--contig:-NODE-1075-length-27332-cov-25.674194_pt1 | contig 27332 bp, 20 predicted proteins | sample MGYA00242138_ERZ509066 | MGnify/ENA primary metagenome ERZ509066 (study PRJEB26280, sample SAMEA2338691) | human gut metagenome | biome: human gut; feature: human-associated habitat; material: faeces... | reverse complement strand
TAGAGCACCTGCTTTGCAAGCAGGGGGTCAACGGTTCGAATCCGTTATTCTCCACACAAAAGATCATTGACGTATTGGAAGCAAACGAAACAGAACGAGCAAACAACTCATGAGAGTGAAAACTCGAAGAGCGAAAAGATAAAAGAAAGCAAAGAGGGGCATATGGAGGATGCCTAGGCTCTCGAAGGCGAAGAAGGACGTGATAAGCTGCGAAAAGCTCCGGGGAGTGGCAAATACACCGAGATCCGGAGATATCCGAATGGGGCAACCCGTCGAGGCTCGACCTCGACACACGCGTAAGCGTGGGCGAACGTGGGGAACTGAAACATCTAAGTACCCATAGGAAGAGAAAATAACAATGATTCCGCAAGTAGTGGCGAGCGAACGCGGAAGAGCCCAAACCGCAGGCGTAGCAATGCGCCGTGCGGGGTTATAGGACCGGCGCCACGAAGAACTGAAAGCTAGCCGAACCGACTGGAAAGTCGGGCCGCAGCGGGTGACAGCCCCGTAGGCGAAAGCGTTCAGCGATTCCAGCCGGCACCTGAGTAACCCGGAGCACGAGGAATTCCGGGCGAATTGGCGGGGACCATCCCGTAAGGCTAAATACTAACGAGAGACCGATAGCGAACCAGTACCGTGAGGGAAAGGTGAAAAGAACCTCGAACAGAGGAGTGCAACAGACCCTGAAACCATATGCCTACAAGCGGTCGGAGCGGCTCAGTGCCGTGACGGCGTGCCTTTTGCATAATGAACCTACGAGTCACCGTCGTTGGCAAGGTTAAGGACAATGATGTCCGGAGCCGAAGCGAAAGCGAGTCCGAAGAGGGCGCCGGAGTCAGCGGAGGTGGACGCGAAACCAAGTGATCTACCCTTGGGCAGGTTGAAGGACAGGTAAAACTGTCTGGAGGACCGAACCGGTAAGCGTTGAAAAGCTTTCGGATGACCTGAGGGTAGGAGTGAAAGGCCAATCAAACTTGGAGATAGCTCGTACTCCCCGAAATGTATTTAGGTGCAGCCTCGGAGAGAATCTGACGGAGGTAGAGCGACTGATAGGATGCGAGGGCTTCACCGCCTATCAAGTCCTGACAAACTCCGAATGCCGTCAGACATATCCGGGAGTAAGGGCGCGGGTGCTAAGGTCCGCGTCCGAGAGAGGAACAACTCAGACCATCGGCTAAGGTCCCGAAATCCGGGCTAAGTTGAAGACAATAACGAGGTGGGATTGCATAGACAGCTAGGATGTTGGCTTGGAAGCAGCCATTCATTTAAAGAGTGCGTAACAGCTCACTAGTCGAGTGATCCCGCGTGGATAATAATCGGGCATAAGTCCGGTACCGAAGCCATGGAATCACGCTAAGGGCGTGATTGGTAGGGGAGCATTCCGTACGGCGGCGAAGGTCGGTGGCGATGCCGGCTGGAGCGTACGGAAAAGCAAATGTAGGTATAAGTAACGATAATGGAGGCGAGAAACCTCCACGCCGAAAGACCAAGGTTTCCTGATCAACGCTAATCGGATCAGGGTAAGTCGGGACCTAAGGGGCAGCCGCGAGGCGGACCCGATGGAAGAAACGGTAAAGATTCCGTTACTGTCGCCGGGAGTGAAGCGGGGACGGAGGAGTGACACCGCCGCGGACTGACGGAATAGTCCGTTGAAGAGTGTAGGTATTCGGAGGCCAGGCAAATCCGGCCTTTGAGCTGAACTTGACAGTACTGCGAGCCTTCGGGCAAGCAGACAGCGCGGGTAATCAGACTCCCAAGAAAATCCGCTAAACATATGTCGGCGACACCCGTACCGAAACGGACACACGTGGTCGGGTAGAACATACTAAGGCGCTCGAGAGATTCACCGTTAAGGAACTAGGCAAATTGACCTCGTAACTTCGGGATAAGGGGTCCCACAGCGATGTGGGCGCAGAGAATAGGTCCAGGCAACTGTTTAACAAAAACACAGGGCTGTGCGAAATTTAAAGATGAAGTATACAGCCTGACACCTGCCCGGTGCCGGAAGGTTAAGAGGAGAAGTCATCGCAAGAGAAGCTTTGAATTGAAGCCCCGGTAAACGGCGGCCGTAACTATAACGGTCCTAAGGTAGCGAAATTCCTTGTCGGGTAAGTTCCGACCTGCACGAATGGTGTAATGATCTGGACACTGTCTCAACGGTGAGCTCGGTGAAATTGTAGTATCGGTGAAGATGCCGATTACCCGCAACGGGACGAAAAGACCCCGTGAACCTTTACTGCAGCTTAGCATTGGGACCGGGTGCGTGATGTGTAGGATAGTCCGGAGACAGCGAAGCGGGGGCGCCAGCCCTCGCGGAGTCGACGTTGAAATACGGACCTTTGCGCATCTGGTCTCTAACTCGCGGAAAGCGAGGACACTGCTTGGTGGGTAGTTTGACTGGGGTGGTCGCCTCCAAAAGAGTAACGGAGGCTTCTAAAGGTGCCCTCAGACCGATTGGTAACCGGTCGCAGAGTGTAATGGCATAAGGGCGCTTGACTGAGAGGACGACAATCCGAACAGGTAGGAAACTAGAGCATAGTGATCCGGCGGTACCGCATGGAAGGGCCGTCGCTCAAAGGATAAAAGGTACTCCGGGGATAACAGGCTGATCCCTCCCAAGAGCTCATATCGACGGAGTGGTTTGGCACCTCGATGTCGGCTCGTCACATCCTGGGGCTGGAGAAGGTCCCAAGGGTTGGGCTGTTCGCCCATTAAAGTGGCACGCGAGCTGGGTTCAGAACGTCGTGAGACAGTTCGGTCTCTATCTGTTGTGGGCGCGGGAGATTTGCGGGGATCCGACACTAGTACGAGAGGACCGTGTTGGACCGACCTCCGGTGAGCCGGTTGTACCGCCAGGTGCACGGCCGGGTAGCCGCGTCGGGGACGGATAAGTGCTGAAAGCATCTAAGCACGAAGCCAACCTCAAGATAAGATCTCCATACAGGGCCGTCGAAGACGACGACGTCGATAGGCTGCAGGTGTAAAGTCAGTGATGGCAAAGCCGAGCAGTACTAATTGCCCGAAAGCTTTCAGAGCCGCCGGCTTCCCGCAAGGGGAGTCAGGCGGGGACAAAAAGACACAGACTCGACAGTGAGTTTGCTTCCGATCAATGATTTTTTAAGCACAACGTCCGGTGGACGCCGCGGAGGCGGCGCAAGAGTCCCTGAGACGTATAAAAGAAAAAGTAAGGCGGTCATAGCGCGGGGGTTCCACCCCTCCCCATTCCGAACAGGGAAGTTAAGCCCCGCCACGCCGATGGTACTGGTAACCCGGGAGAGTAGGTAGCCGCCCCCTTACGAAGCGCCCCTTGGAGCAATCCGAGGGGCGCTTTATTTATGCGCGCAGGCGCGGATATCCCCGACGCTGTCGGGGTCAACTGGAGGCGTGACCGCTCGCGCGGTCGGCAGCCTTGTCGCTGGCGCAGTAGCGCAGTAACCATCCGAAACAAGCCGCCTTTTCCATTTCGTTGATGCTGTTTACCTTTGTCCCTCAAAATTTTAGAACAAATGCTTAGGATAATATTCTAAAAAATTGTAATTTTGCATCGGCGTAATAGCCATTATTACGACACCATTCAAACATTATTTATAATGAAGAAATTTGTAATACCTCTTTGCTTGAGTGCGTTGTGCGCCTTCACAAGCTCATGCCAACCTCAAGGAAATCGGACAGAGCCAGCTGCTACTACGGAAAATTCCGTAGTAAATAATCACACGGAATTTACTAAATCGTTCCCCGAATACGGGTTCTCTATTACAGCACCTTGCCAGTTGGAAGATGTCTCAGCGCATTATTCCGGTGATTTTCTTTTGAATCTTGGCGGTGTAACAGATGGAAACGATATGCAAAAAATGGCAGCATATCAATTTATCGTTACAAGACTTCCGGTTGGTTACAAAAATCTCAGTAAGGATGAACTGTCAAGAAAAGTAGACGATATGCTTCGTCAACAAACATCACGTTTCAACAATGTTGAAGCCATAAAAGTTGGATATGAGGGATTCCCCGGATATGTAGGCTATACCGAACATCAGGGTCTTCAGCAAAAAGGCATGATGTTTGCTGTGAATAACTATATCATAGCTATGTCGGTAATGACAAATGACGATTTGGAAACCAAATTCAACAAGTTCTCGAATGGTTTCAAAATCATAAAATAGTACGATAATGAAAAGATCTCTCAGTTTATTGGTTTTTGCAATATTTGGCTTTATACAAATGTTTGCAGAACCGGGCAATAACCTCAACAAGTCTTTGTCTCAGATACAAAGAGAATTTCCCGATTGTGTTTTTTGGTGCGAATCTGGACGTGGAAAGTACTATAAAACTCCAGGTGATGGTATGCCTATCATGTTTGAAATAAAAAATGACAAAGTCATTTCAGAGTTCATGGTAGTTGAAGGAGATGGAAATTTCCCAAGAGATTGGTTTACAGCAATGGTAAATGCTTTTTCACAATCTGATTATAAGCACGTATTACCTTCTGATGGAAATGGATACCATTTCTTCTATTCGTACTTTACTGTATATATCAGCTACGACGAATATCAAAATAGCGCGTCTATTACATACGAATTGATGCCGAAATATATAAATTAAATTGCGTCTTTTCCGCATAGAGTGCTTTACCGTACTTTCGCAGTACGATAAAGCACTTTTTTTATGCAGACAATCTCGATTAACTTCATCGTGCCGCAGGGCTGGCACGAACTCGGCGACAAACAGCTTCGCTATGTCTACGAGCTTATCGCCCAAGAGTTTGATATAGAAACTATCAAGACCTTATGCTTGCTCCGGTGGAGCGACACAAAGGTCATAGGTAACCATCCGAAACAAGCAGCCTCGATTCTCGATGAGTCCCAGGATGTCGAAGGGCATTTGATTGTCGCCGCCCCACGGCATATACGAGAGACTATCATCAACGATGGTCGGCACGATGTCGACGTCTTCCTTAAAGACTGAGGCGGAGTTGACGGTGAAAGCGGCTCGGGCTTCATAGCCCGGCAGCGTTTCAACGGAGTTGAAGTTGAGTGTAGAAAAAGAAGCGTCCATAGCTTGTGGTCGTTTTCCACAAAGTTATGGACGGTATAAGGTTAGCGAAAAGACGCAATCTATTTACAGATCATTTGATGAAGACGAATTTGTCTCTCCACTTTCTAACTTTTCATCTCCATACATTAATGTGACATGACCACCCCAATAATATAACATACAATTTGTTCGACCATCGTTATAATCATATACATTTTCGGATGGTTTAGTATGTTCTGTACTATATCTTTTATATTTGGTATGAAGTGATTTTTGCAATTTTTTGCATTGAGCATCAGTCAAATAGGTATCCATCATTATAGAATAGAACTTACCATTAATGAAACCGATAACCACATCATCCCAAATAAAACCACCGAACGAAACGCCTCCTTCTACTGTATAAAATATAGGGCCTTTGTTCGCAGCATCTTTCTTTATGTCTAAATCATAACCCTTGTTTTTTAGGCCTTTGACAACTACACTACGTTGAGAAACGCCTAATCTGTAACCAAGAATTTGTCGTTGAATTTGGGAATTTGCTGATAATGAGGCAATTAAGAAAAATAACGTAAGTGTTATTGTTTTAAGGAATTTGCTTTTATCCATATTTAAGAAGTCTGTTTTTGCAAAGTTACGAATTTTCAACGAGCTTTCAAAGGAATACTTCGCAGTCGTTGACTTGGAACACGGCTCTTTCATTTAAAATCGGCTTGCTCTTTCGAAAAAGATGTTATTTTATAGCGAGTCTTTGGACAGTTGCACATATTTATCACGATTGGTTCAACCTATTGCAGCCAGCAATCTAGTTTTTTGCTTAATCTCTTTATTTTCAGTAAAATAAGTGGTGTGAAAAATTGGTCAAGTGGAGAATTTTTCGTAACTTTATAGGTGAAAATCAATAAGTTATGAAGAAAATGAAGCCACTTGACCAAGTCTGTTCGATTGGTGCTTATGCGCCCAATCGGACTTCAAAATTACAAAATAAATCTGAAAATGACGACAGCATTCTGGGCAGACTGATAGAATTTGCCTCTTCCGTCCCGGAGGCAGGTTCAATTGGCAAGTGCGAATTTAGCGAAAAGTTTGAAGAACTCCTTTTTTTGTGTAGAGAAACCGAGTTTTTTCTTGGCCTCCGGGAGTTTGAAAGTTTTACAAACGGTAGTGGCTTGTCTCGTTGGAAAAAATACTTATCTTTGCCTTGAAAAGGAGCTAAAAGATGAACTATGAATTAACACCTTCACTACAGGCGACAGGAGGAGCCGAAAAATGGCGCTAATGCAATTTGTGTTAGGCAGTGCTTCGTGTGCGTTTGCCTTATGTGCTTTTATTCTATGGATGCGCCGGTGCGATGGCGACCGGTCGCGGCTTACCCTCAGTTTTGTATGGATGTTTTTGGCGTTGTTGTTCTCCAGCCGCGCCTTTGTGGACGGGCAGTTGGTGCCGTCGGGAGTACTTCCGCCTGTGAATTTGGTTGGTGGATTGCTTATGGTGACGCTGCTTTGTTTATATCCTATAGAGGTGATTCGTCCGGGATGGCTCAATGCACGGCGTTTGTTCATGCTGTTGTTGCCAGCCATATTAATTGGAGCCATTTTTTATCTGTCAGGAATTAAGCTCCGTCAGTTGCAGACGTTTGGCGATATGCTTGCCCACATCGGCGAGCCGAATGTCTATTGGCGTCTTATTCTTCTTTTCGGAATCATTCTTCCATCCGCCCTGCTGCTCCACGTCATCCCCTATAACTGGATGAAGAGCCGCGTCCGTTTGCGTTGGATAAGGCATTATACGTACACCATTCTGCTGATATCCGCTCTCTATGCCGTGTTTATGCTGACTCGCAGTGCGTCGGTCAGTGTGGTGCATCTGTTTGTTTGCCTCACGCTGGCTATGATAGTGACTTATGAGGAACTGTTCGCCCGCTTTTGCATCCCATCGGATTGTCCCACCGAATTGCCAGTAGAACCTGTAAAGTCAAGCTCGCCGTCGGAGGAAGAAGAAAATCCTCTTGTCATTCGGCTAAACCATTTGCTTGAAGAGGAGAAAGTGTGGAAAAACCCAGACCTCACCGTTGCCAGTCTGGCTCAGATGTTGGGCACCAACCGCAGTTATCTTGCCCAAGCCATACAGGAGGCAGGCTACGTCAACTTTGCCGATCTGATTAACCGCCACAGAGTGCAGGCTTTCTGTTGCATTGCGGAAGATGGCAAGGTGAAGAGTGTGCAGGACGCTTTCTTCCTCGTTGGCTTCCGGTCGAAAGAAACTGCATTGAGAAGCTTCAAGAAATACACAGGCTCTTTGCCCAGCGAATACTTGATGAAGGTAGCCGCAAACCGTTCGAAAACGTCTGAATTGTAGAATTGACACCTGATTTTGTGGTTTTAGCACGTCTCCGATGTTTTTTTTATATACTTTCACGCACTATTTATCAATACTAAAAAACAAAATTATGCGAATAAAGTATCTGAAAAATTCGGTGGCATCGCTGTCGATTCTAAGTGGACTATTTTGCTTGACTGGATGCCAGGATGATGGAGTCCTGAAAGGAGAGGTAGGAATCGAAGAATATGTGCCGCAAGGGACAAATGATGTGGCCGGCAGTGTGCTTATACATATAATAGAAGAGGGAGACGAGGACAGTCGAGCCTTGCCGTTGAGCGTTTTGCGCATGGTGGACATAGAGACAGCGCAGAACGAGTACGTTAAATTCAACTGCGAGCAACGCAAAGACGGCAAGTGGTGTGCCGTTGCCCAAATGCAGAAAGCACTCGACAAGCCATTTGTGGTCATTCCGGTAAAGATTATACCCAAAGAGTTTCCAGAGGAGGCACGTACTGTGTTGATGGTGCTCCGACAGAAAGGCGCCACGACAAAATCCGGAGATGCCATCACCTCCGTTTACAGCGAAGTGTTGGGCAAGGGAACCCGCTGCTACGGTCCGGTAGGCAACACGCTTGGCAGCGTGCTCCTTTATGACCAAATCAGCAAGCTTGGCGAGGAGTATCTGACCGCTAACACCACGCAAAAACAGTTCTCGATGCTTGAATTCTCAGGCGACAGCTACGAGAAGACGATGGAGGACTGGTCTGTCAATGTGGGAGCATCGTTTAAGAAGACACGAAAGAAAGGTCTGACATCTTCAGAAAAAGGCATATTGAAGGATATTAAGGATTTTCTGGGAGACGCGGAATATGAAAGACAATTGACCTCCATGCTGAAAAAGAAGCCCTCCTATGTCTGGACAGGCTCGTTTGACCTTGGAGTGAGCGGAAGCCTCTCCACAAGCGAGTCATACGAATACTATCTGAATCTGTATCGCGTGAAGATGTCGGAGGTGCGCATGAACATGTCGGCCTTTGAGCAGGAGAAGAAAGATCCGACCCTGCTGGCACTGCTTTCGCCCACCTTCGTCAAGGCTTTGAACGTTGACAATATCAATACGACCGCATTCTACGACGACTGGGGCACCGACATTATCACGCAAGGCTCGTTTGGCGGCTACAACATCTATATCTACGGCCGTCAGGAGAACGTTTATGAATATAGCGTTGGCTTTGACGCGCAGGGCAGCCTCTCGCGCAGCAAACCAACAAGCACCGGCAAGACGTGGAAAGATATCTATGCGAATGCCCATAGCGACTATGCGGAGGGACATTTCGACGTGGCTTACCAAAACGAGAACTATGAGAAAGCCAGCAAGGCAGTGTCCCTGCAAACCTCTACCGGAGGAGACCTTGCCATCGACGATCCACAGAAGTGGCTCGACGGCTTCAATACCGACGGCTCCGACAGTAAGTGGGCGCTCATTGGCTACAACGTGAGCAGCGATGATAAAGACAACACCCTCTGCCGTCTGTATCCTATCGAAGAGTTGGTTGGCCAGATAGCGTTTACCTACGACCAAGTGGTTACGGATAAAACAGAAGCCGACATTGAGGCAGTCACCCGTCTGCTGAACAACTACAGCGAGTTGCTAAACGCCAAAGACGACTACCTCAACTCTAAACAGGTGGTGCAGCGGGCAAAGTCGAGATTGGTGTTGGCAGACATCTTGATCAAGAGCGGCGCGAACGGGCATAAGAATGGAGAACCAACACCCTTTGTTGCGCAAGACCCGAACGATCAGAACAACTACTTGACTTACTATCCAGTCATGGCAAACGCCAATGCTCCGTGTGAAAATGGATATGCATTCGAGCCGACTTGCCACCATTATATAGACGCTACAGACAATGACGACAAGTATTTCTATTATGCGTTGGCGCCAAGCGACAAATGCTTAGGCATCGTGGATGCCGTGTTCTGTCAAGAGGGAACAGCCAAAGACTTCAATGGTGGAAAATACTACATTCCGCGAGGCGTGCATGCTGATCATGATATGGATGGAGCGCTCGACAACAACTATCTTTTTGTGAAGTACTATGACGAGGGCGTAGACATCGACCCGTCGAAGAAAATAACCGCCATAGGTTTCGCCAATATCGACAACCACGACGTGATTATCTCATCGACTGGCGGAAGTGAGCTGCGCATGAATGCCACAGAAACGGAAGAAAACAAGTTCAACCAGTTTTGGGATAAGAAGAATTGGAACTGGTATGCCGGCGACCGGTCAGGCAAAAGCTGGGTTTTCTACGAGGGTGGATTGGTAAGGCATAATCGCTTCTATGTGGTTTACACCACTCAAGACCTACCCATCCAGCACTTCCGCGAAGGTTCCGTATGGCAACCGAAAAGGTGGGGAGAGTGACGCATCCACGAAACATATTGCGAGGGGGCATGTCGGTAACCACATGCTCCCTCGCAATGTTTGTTGTGCGTAAGGAATCGCTCTTCGATAGCGGTTTGCTTGATTCTGTAATTGTTTTTTTATATCATAGTCATTGCGTTGTGTCTCAGTGAGATATAAAGAATAGAAAAGTATGTTTAAAAACATATTTAATGAATTTTAACCAATAAAACATTTGTAAAAGGTGGTTTGTGACTATAAATTTGTAAACGTAGTGGATATTTTGCTTAGACATAATAATCTTTTAAGGATTTCATTTAACACATAGTACAAGTAATTATGATTACCAGTAAGTACCACAGAAGAAGACTATTGCCGGCAATGCTGTTGGCGATGCTGATGTTGTCTTGTTATATGGAGGCAGCAGCTGTAAATCCGAACTCAAAAGAACAAGCAAGTGACTGTGCAGTCGGGAGAATGCAAAAACCGGACGACATGCTGGCTGCGCTTTGTGATAGAGAAGGAAATCAGACAAATGTTGAAGTCACTGGCACAGGAGGCTTGGATGATCAGGTCGATGATGGAGTAATATGTGTTGACGGGATATATTACGTTCTCGACCCTGGAGCCATGGCAGCAAGTGTAGTTGCCAAAAACGAACTTAATTCTACATACCAAGGACGTATAATCATACCGTCGTCTATAAAAGTGGACGGAAGAGAATATACAGTCAAGTCGATAGGAAGGAGAGCGTTTGCCGCCTGCATGGAATTGGACAAGGTGTTTATACCCAAAACTGTTGAAGTGGTAGAAAAAAGAGCATTCGAATCGGCAGTAATTGACGATATTGAAATAGAAGAAGACTCACAATTGAAAGTGATAGAGGATTATGGGTTTATGTTCTTCTGCAAAAATAGAGGACAGGTAGTCCCGGATCATTTCCGGCTGCCTGAAGGTTTGCAGGAAATCGGAGTGAGGGCATTTTGTGGAGCATTTGTAGATCTTGTGATACCGTCGACTGTGTGGCGTATGGGAGATTTGTCACTTGCAACGAATATCAAGGATTTGTTTTTGAAGTGGGAAAGACCAGTCAATACTCCGTTGAATATCTTGGAGTTGTCGGGTTATAACGATGTGGATTATAAAGGCTCCATGTGTCCGACACCTGTAGAGATACACGTGCCGTCAGGCTCCCTCCCCACCTATAGATTGACAAAGCCGTGGTGTTTTTTCTCATTGGATGAGATGCCGGTTGAAGAGGCAACCATTTATGCCGATATTGCAGGACTGCGGTATCGATTGCGCGGCAACAAAGCCGTTCTGCTACCACCAAGCGAGGGACAATATTCAGGAGATATAGTATTGCCTGAAACGGTTAGTTATAATGGGAAAGAATATAAGTTGGTCAGAACTGAAGGCGCGTTTAACAATTCGAAAGTTGTTTCGGTAGCCTTCCCATCCTCAGTAAAATATGTGGTTGATGATTTTAAATATTGCATGGAACTGCAGACAGTGACATTCCCTGAAAATTCGCGATTGAGATTTTTCAGCGCGATGGAGGGGTGTCCGAAATTGACTGAATTCGTTTTTCCGCCATCATTGCAAGTGCTTTACGGAAATTCCATGATGTATCTTGACGGACTCAAGACCATTGATATCCCAGGTTCGGTTTCTTATATTGGAGCATATACATTTGTGAACGGAACACTGACAGAAGTGACCGCACATTGGATTTGTCCGCCAAAAATGCTGCCGAATGATGTGTTTATAACAAAAAGCAATCCGCGAATCCGTGTGCCGGTTGGAGCCAAGAAGTATTATGAAGCATCGGAAGCTTGGAATAAATTTGAGATTGTCGAGGATGAGACAGTGGAGGCTTTTGTGAAAGTGTATACAGAGGGCCGCGAACGAGTGCTTACGCTTCCAGTGGATGAGAGTGCCGACTACTATGAGTTTGAGGCTTTTAAAAATGGAGAAGTAGTTAAGTCGCAGACTCTTTCACTCATAAAGAGTATAAGAACAGCCAGTGCAAATAGAGAGGCAGCAACCAAACGCATAGGTTTTGATATCTCATCGTTGGATGACGGCAGTTACCGCTATAGAATCCGAGCGGCATCGGATACGGAAGGCTTGATTTCGTTGTTTGAGGGAACGTTTGTTGTCGGTGATGACAGTGGTGTGGAAGATGTCGTTTCCGATGGCGACACAAATTATGATGTCTTTGATATTATGGGTGTCTGCATACGGACGAATATGCAAGAAGCGGAAATCTCTGGTTTGACGCCTGGAATATATATTTTGCGCCCTGTTCTGAACGCTAATCCGTCAAACGTTCGGAAAATCATAGTGGAATAAGGTTAATGCATAGATGAAGAAGGTTGCAGTGCGCCTCTGCCACACAAGCTGGGAATAGGCGCACTGTCAATGAATTTTCTCTGAAAAATTTGGTTTATAATATAAACCAAATTAAATTTGCACTCGACTCAAGGGCGGACAGGCGAGACCGCTCTTTTTTCAAAGCCAAATGGTTTATTTTATAAACCAAGTATTAACCATCAAATTTTTCATAAAATGGAAGACAGAAAACTCACCGAAAAAGAAAGTCTCGAAGTGATAACTTCGATGATAGCACTCACTAAGCAACGCTATATTGGCGATGGACGCATTTTGCTGCTGTTTGGCTACCTGACAGTTGCCGTTTCTGCATTGATATGGATACTCCTCGTGATTACACAAAATCCTGTGTGGAACTGGCTATGGTTTCTTGTTTGGATTATTGGAGGCATCGTTGCTCCGATAAAGGCAAAGAAACAACAGATTGAAAAAGGGGTAAAAAATTATTCCGATACACTCACATCCCGCATTTGGTCTACAGTCGGCTTCAGTGCAATTGCCGCCACAGCCATCTGCCTCGCATTTCTGCTTGTCAAAGGAATTGACGCATGGCCTATGATGTTGGCGTTCGCTCTGATAATCGTTCCCTTCGCCGAGGTTGCCCAGGGAATTGTTTTCAAAGAGACAACGCTTATTGTTGGTGGTGCGATAGGATTGTTTGCAGGCTTATTTACGGAGGCATGCATCGCCGGGGATGTAGAACTTTATGTATCATGGTATATGCCATTGTTTATAATCGCGTTTGTGGCGATGATGATAATTCCCGGCCATATTCTCAACCATAAGGCACGAAAAGAAAAATGAAAGAACTGAATCCGCTTCTGCACTCGCAACTCCGTCTTGCTGTAATTTCCATACTGATGAATGTTGAAGAGGCAGATTTCGTTTATCTCAAGGAGAAAACCGAATCTACAGCCGGCAATCTCAGCGTTCAGCTTGAAAAGCTGTCTACCGCGGGATATATTTCTATTGAAAAGGGAATGTCGGGCAAGCGTCCCAGGACGACATGCTCAATTACTTACGCTGGAAGAAAGGCTTTTGAAGAATATGTCGAGGCGTTGAAAACATACCTTGGCTTATGATGAAAACAGCCAGACCTTACGGATATGGCATCTTGTGTGCATAAGTGTGCGTTAGACAACAAAGCAGGGACTGCCGAAGAGGCTGTCCCTGCTTTGTTGTTTTGTTTTGAGGATATTTTGATGTTCTTCTGAACCTTATTTCTTGAGACGGTTTCCGTAGCGGCTCATGAACTTGTCTACGCGGCCGGCTGTGTCAACCAATTTCTGCTTACCAGTGAAGAAAGGGTGAGAAGAACTCGTGATTTCGAGTTTTACGAGCGGGTAAGTAACGCCGTCGATTTCGATTGTCTCCTTAGCAGCGACAGTCGAGCGAGTGATGAAAGTTTCGCCGTTCGACATATCTTTGAAAACAACCTCGCGATAGTTTGATGGATGAATGTCTTTTTTCATTTCTATATCTTTTTTATTATTACAAAGTTACGCGCCGCTGGTAAAGGCGACTTCTGTAATGGCGTGCAAATGTACGCATATTTTTCCATACGGCAAACATTTACGGAGTTTTTTTGTCGCAACGTTCGCAATATTAAAGGATAAGCGGATGCGAGAGGTGTCGCATCCGCTTGTCTTAGTCAAGCCGTGTTAGGGCTTATTTTTTTGCGTCGAGTTCGCGAAGGAGCTCGTCGACCGCAGCTTTCAGTTGTGCGTCCAAACCATTGGCAGCGTCCTCAGGAGAGTTCAGCACATATATGTCGGGCTCCAGTTGCGAGTTCTCAAGGTAATTTCCTTCCGCGGTGCGGTATCCGATGACCGGAGTGCCGAAAATCAGCGAAGAGTCCTGCAGACGTTCCCACCAAACGCTTGTCATGGTGCCAGGCACCGGAGCGCCGACAAGTTTGCCGAGACGCATGTGTTTGTATACCCAAGGCGTTCCGTGAGCGTTGGAATAGTTGGCCTCGCCCTGCACCATGATTGAAGGTTTGTTCCATCGGCGGCTCGGCATGTCGCACGCTTCTCTTCCGCGGTACACCTGAGTGAGATATTTTGTTCCGCTGAACAGAATTTCGATATCTTCGTGGAGGCGTCCGCCACCATTGAAACGGGTGTCGATCACGATGCCCTCCTTCTTGTTGTATTTACCAAGCACGTCAGAGTACACTGTACGGAAACTGTTGTCGTCCATTGATTCGATATGTACGTATCCCAAGCGGCCGTTTGACCAGCGGTCCACGTCGGCGGCGCGTTGTTTGATCCATCGGCGGTAGAGCAAAGCACCGCAAGCGCCGTCAGAGATAGGTTTCACCACCTCGTCCCACTGCTTGCCGCCATCGGAAAGCGAAATCAGCACCTTCTCTCCGGTCAGCCCGGCGAGCAGCGCATAGAAGTCGGTGTCGGCAGAAATTTCCTGTCCGTTGATTTTCTCGATAATGCATCCCTTCTTCACCTTTGAAGACGCGTTGTCGAAAGGACCTCCGGCAATCACCTCGTCGATTTTCACGCCCTTTCCTTCATACGAAAGGTCGTAGAACAGGCCTAAGTTGGCAGTGGCTTCTCCACGGGCACCGGCACGGTATCTGCCACCCGTGTGCGACACGTTTAGCTCACCGAGCATTTCGCTGAGCAGCTCGGCAAAGTCGGCGTTGTTGTTGATGTGAGGCAGGAACTTGCGGTATGCAGCTGTCATCATCGGCCAGTCCACACCGTGCATGTCAGTGCGGTAGAAATGGCGGGCCTCCTGGCGGCAAACGTGGTCAAACATATATTCGCGTTCCTTTGCCAAATCCATCTTCATCTCAGCCTTGTAGCTGATGCGTTCCATCTTGTCGGAAGCCACGGTGAGTTTCTGCATTATGCGTGAGCCGAGAATGAAAATGCACTTACCGTCTTTCTGCACGTCGAACTGAGCCGACGACGTGTCGAGTTTCTTCAGGCATTCCGTGCTCTTTTTGCGCAAGTCGAGTTTCCAAAGATCGTAACCCTCCTCGAAAGCCGACAGGTAGTACAGGCTTTCTCCATCGGCATCGACGATGGCATCGGCAATTTCGGAAGAGTTTGGCGTGATGCGCACAATACGGTCCTCGATGCCGTCAAGTTGCACGTCAATGTCTTTTTTCTCTTCTTTCTTGTCAGCCTTCTTGTCGTCTTTCTTTTTGCCTTTTTTCTTGTCGGCGTCAGCCTTTTCGGCATTTTTCTTCTGCTCCTTTTCCAATTCCTTCTGCAATTCGTAATCCTCCCTGCTAAGTCGGAATTTGTCGTAGGCGTCCTTGTTCATAAACACAAGCATCACGTCGTTGAGCGAACCCCACGAAGCATGGCTGCGCATGCCGTAGCGGTCTGTGAGGAAAAGCACAGCGTTTCCGTCGAGCACCCATCTTGGCTGTGAGCTGAAGTATCCGCTGCCAGTCAGGTTTACCGGCTTCTCCGATCCGTCAGCCTTTACGATAGCCACGTCGGAATAAGGGTCGTGTCCGTTGCCGATGATTTCAAGCGAGAACCATTTTCCGTCAGGCGACCAAGCGTAGTTGAAGCCACCCATAAACCATTCCGAACCGTCGGTCACCTGCCGCACAGCCTTTGTGGCGACGTTGACCACCATAAGCCGGCATTCATCCTCGATGAAAGCCACCTCTTTTCCGTCGGGCGAGAATTTCGGATTCTGGCGGTCGGCGAGCGAATCGGCGAGCAGCGGTTGCTCATCGATTAGAGTGGCATTCGGGAAGTTGAGGTCGTCGGAGCGTTTTATGCGAGCCGTGTAAAGCCCCCAATGCCCGTTGCGTTCGCTGGCATATACGAGCGAACGGTTGTCGGCACCGAAGTCCACATCGGCCTCACCCTCCACTGTGTTGGTGATTTGTTTTGTTGTGCCATATTCCACCGATGTCACAAACACATTGCCGCGCACGGTGAAAGCCACCTGCTTGCCATCGGGCGACACGCTTGCCGAAGTAGCACCGTTTGTGAACGACAGGCTTGACGGCAGGTCAACGTCGTCGCGCACAATGTCGATGTCGACGAGCGCCGGTTTCTCACCGTTTAGCTGAGTGTAGATGGCTCCGTCGTAGGTGTAGCACATCGTGCCGTTGTCGGCAACGCTGAGGAAGCGCACCGGATGAGTGCTGAAGTCGGAAATCTTTGTCAATGCCGCCGGGTTTGCAAGCGGCATTGAGTATACGTTCATCGAGCCTCCATTGCGCTCACTGAGGAAATACACCGTGCTGCCGTCGGCCGACAAAGCCGGGCACAAATCCTCTCCGGCATGAGCCGTCAGGTTGGTGTGCTTGCCAGTTTTGGTGTCGTATGCCCAGATGTCGCGTGTCACAGACGACGTGTGATGTTTGCGCCATACGTCTTCATAGCCCTTGCGGTCCTGATATACAAACATGCTGCCGTCTTTGGCAAACGACAGGCATTCGGCAGGAGTAGGGAGAGCCTGCTCCTGCCGTCCGCCAGTGGCTGGCACTTTGTACAGCTCAAGCAACACGTCGGGGAACAGCGCACTTGCCGCAGGTTTCTGATTGTTGGCTGAGAAATAGACATATTTTCCATCGGGAGAGAAAGCCTCAGGCGCTTCACCTCCCGACTTTGTGGTCAGACGCACTGCCGAACCACCGTCGGCATTCATAATAAACACATCGTTGTTGCCGTATCGGTCGCTGGCAAAAGCAATCTGCTTTCCGTCGGGCGACCATACAGGCACCGACTCGTATGAGTCGTGCGATGTTAGCCGCACGGCAGAGCCTCCAGCAGAGGCAACTTTGTAGATGTCGCCCTTGTAGCAGAATGCAATCTGCTTTCCGTCGGGCGAGATTTTTACATCGCGCATCCACAACGGAGTGGCGGCAAAGCCCACCGCAGCCGTTGACGCAACGATGATTGTTGCAAAAAGTTTTTTCATTTCTATTATTTTATTGTTTTGTTTGAATTTTCGCTCTTTCCCAGATGCAGTCGGGAATCATTCTCCATACCGTCACGAGCAAGCGGTATCGCCAGTCGATTGTCGCCACGCGTTTTTTGCGGCGCAAGGCGTCGACAATCATTCGTGCGGTCTTTTCCGGGCGCATAAGCATCGGGTAGTTGCCCGATCTCAGCAGGTCGGTGTCGACAAATCCCGGACGGATGTCGGTGAACGTGATGTTGGCGCGAGTCATTGCCGACAGTTGCGCCAAGCATTGTATGTAGGTGTTTTGAAAGCGTTTTGTGGCAGAGTATGCCGGAGCGATGCCCAGCCCTTTAGTCCCGGCAATCGAGCTTACGGCGCCGATGTGTCCGCCACCATGGCTTTTCAGATAGTTGAATGCCGCATCGATCATACGGGTGAATCCCACAACGTTTGTTTCTGCCGTTGCGATTTCTATGCCCGGGTCGAGGTCGCGGTTCTGGCTTCCTATCCCAGAAACGAGCAGGATGGTGTCGACGCCGCCCATGCGCTCCGCCAAATCAACGAGCAGCCCGCCTGCGTTTTCGTCGGTCACGTCGATGCGTTGCCACACAACGTTGCCGCCTTCTTCGGCAAACTTGCGCAGCCTGTCCTCTCTGCGGCCAGCCACCCCTATGTTGACGCCCTCGCTCCGCATTATGCGAGCCACCTCAAGACCGATACCCGAAGTGGCGCCTACGATTATAGCATTTTTCATATTCATAAGCATTTTAAATAGTAAAATTACAACGTTTCCGGCATAGACCAAGACGCGTGATGCGTAATTAACAATCTTTAATCAGAAGGCGTGGCGAGGTGGTGAAACCATTGGGTAAAAGAGTGTTGGATTAGGTAATTTTAACAAAAAAGCACGCTGTAATTGTTGTATGAAATAGATTTGAATTAATATATTTGCAATGTACGATAAATCTAACTCTAATAAATCCGATAATGAAAAATACTTATAAATCTATTTTGCAGGAAATGAGTGAGCGCACGCTGAAGTCTGACACGCTTGAAGGCGACGCGCAATTGTTTGCTCTTCTTCGACAGACGGCATGTGCTTCGGGCGACCTGCCCGCAATGGCGGATGTGGACAACGCCGTGCTTATGGCGGTGGAAAAATGTCGTGCTGAAAGAGGCGACGATGCCGCCTACCGCTTATGGACGCTTTATGAGTACAGCAATGCCGGAGCCTCTCTTGGCTGCGACTTTGCAACGGCGATGAGCAACGGTGATACGAGTTTTGCCGAGGCGATTTATTCGAAGGCGAAGCAACTGAGCGAGCAGCTGGCGGAAAAACGCGAGTTGCGCGATGCTTTCGGTGCATTGTTCCGCCAGTTCTCCGCCGTGTCGTAGGATTTCAGTCCTTCAAGCAGGCGGTATGATTTTGACGCCGGTATGCAAGCAATAATATAGTGAATATTAATGCTATGAATTGATTTGTATTGCAGCTAACTTTTGTGGTGGCCTGCAACTAATTTTTGCGGTGTTTTGTTTGGCGTTTTTGCGGTGATGGGCAATAATCTGGCTCGGATTTATTCGGAGGAGGTCAAGTGATCAAAAGATAGGCTGCGGTTCGGGAAAGAAAATTGAGCAAGCTCTTTTCTCACACCTTGCGCTATCTTTTGATAAGATAGGCTGCGGTTCGGAAGCGCAAAATCAAATAAATTTGTTTTGCTCTTCTCTCACCTTGCACTATCTTTGCGCAATAATTAACAATGATATAAAACAAAAGATTTTGATGAAGCGGATTCTTGTTGCCGTGTTGTTACTGGCGGCATTTGTCGGGATAGGTAATTCCAAAAATTTCAGTGTTGTAGGAGTGGTTGTCGACTCGTTGGAAAATGAGCCGGTGCCGTATGCCACGCTTCGTGTAGACAAGCGCGGAGGAACAGAACCGACGCTCGGCATAAGCGGAGTCGACGGCGCGTTTGACGAGAAACTGGCTGAGCCGGGAGTTTATACGCTGACGGTAAGCGGCACAGGTATGCGTCAACGTTCCATTGAATTTGCGGTGGGCGACTCGGCGCGTGTGTGCAACCTCGGACGCGTGGCGCTTGTTTCCGGCGTTGAGCTTGAAGAGGTCAGCGTGGTGGCGCAGAAGCCTTTGGTGAAGGCGGATATCGACAAAGTCACATATCGCGTTGAAGACGACCCCGAGGCGTTGTCGAAAACGGCTATCCAGATGCTTCGCAAGGTGCCTATGGTGACGGTCGACGGTCAGGACAACATAACGGTGAAAGGTTCGTCGAATTTCAAGGTCTATGTCAACGGCAAACCAAACACGATGATGAGCAACAACCCGAAGGAGGTGCTCCGCAGCCTGCCGGCAAGTTCGGTGAAGTCGATAGAGGTGATAACCGACCCCGGTGCCAAATATGACGCGGAGGGAGTGGGCGGAATCATAAACATCGTCACGCAGGGTCAAGGATGCAGGGGTATAACCTTTCGGCCGGACTGACCGGCAGCAACAAAGGTCCGTCGGCCTATGCCTACGGTTCGGTCCAAGTTGGGAAATTCACGATGAGCGGCAACTATTCGTATAGTTATGAAAGCCGCAACAATAGTTCTTCGTCTGACTATGAGCGTGATGACTATGACTCCGACGGAAGAGTGAAACAGACATTACGCAGTGTCAGCCGCGCTGACGGCAGCCGCTCGCAGATGCACTATGGATCGCTGTCGGGCAGTTACGAGGCAGACTCGCTCAATCTTGTGACGTTCAGTTATGATTTCTACACATGGCGCGACAATAGCCACGGCACGTCGTCGTTCGTAATGCTTGATGCGGCACAGGTGCCGGTCTATTCCTACAATACGTTGGACAAAAGCTTGTCGAAATATGGCAGCCATTCGGTAGGCGTCGACTATCAGCATTCGTTCAAGAAGAAAGACGAGTTGCTGACAGTGTCGTATAAGTTTGACAAATCACCGAAGCGGACACAGACAGAAACAACGTATTCCGATGTGGTATCGGTGCCGTTTCTAACGTATGCTCAGGGACAGGACAACAAATCGCACATTGCGGAGCACACCGTGCAGGTAGACTATGTGAATCCCATCAATGAACACCATTATGTGGATGCGGGAATGAAGTTCATTGCGCGCAAAAATGCCAGCAACAGCCAGACGCTGCTGCTGGAGCAGGTTGACGGCTCTTTGCCGGGCGACGAAGACAGCTCGGTTGACTACAGCCAGCGTCAGAACATTGTGGCGGCATATGCGGATTATAATCTGAAAATACAGAAATTCGGGTTCAAGACTGGTGTGCGCTATGAGCATACGTTTATGAACGTGGAATATGAACGTCATCCCGACCGCAACTTCAGCAAGAATTTTGACGATGTGGTGCCGTCGGCGGCCATAAGCTACGGGCTTTCGGAGATGTCAAATGTCCGTGTCGGCTACAATATGCGCTTGAACCGTCCGGGCATCTGGTTCCTTAATCCGTTCCGCATTTCGGCGACGCCCAACGATGTAAGCTACGGCAATCCGGACTTGTCGACGGAGAAGAGCCATAGCATCAGTTTGAGTTACAATATTTTCACTTCGAAGGTAAACCTCAATGCCGACGCGCGCTATAGTTTTGTCAACAATGGCGTGACGGGCTATTCGTTTGTCGACGGAGATGGCGTGCGCAATTCAACTTATGGAAACTACGTGCGCGAGCAACGCACATCGTTGTCGGTATGGATGAGTTGGAACATCACTGATAAAACAAGCTTCATGTTGTCGGCAAGTGGCAGCTATGTTGATTTGCGGAGCAAAGAACTCGGTTCAAGCAACAGTGGTTTCGGTGGCAATCTTTATGCACAACTGCGGCAACGTTTGCCGTGGAAGCTGGATTTTACGGCTTACGGTGGATACGGCGCACCCTACATTTCGCTGCAAGGCCGGTCGGGGTCATATAATTTCTACGGACTTTCGCTCAACCGCTCATTCCTTAAAGAAGACCGTATGGAGGTATCTCTCTTTGCGAGCGACTTCTTTTCGGCATGGAAAAAATATTCAAGCACAACTGTCACCGACACTTATCGGCAGACGTCGCATTACAAGGATTATGCATGCCGCTTCGGAGTCAGCCTGTCATGGAGGCTTGGCAGTATGAATGTAAACGTGAAACGCACGGAACGCTCAATCAGCAACGACGACGTGATGAAGGGTGGCGGCAATGGCTCTGGTGGGCAACAAAAGAATTAAAAAATGCGGGTTGGTGCCATTTTTTACTGATTATTGCTAATTTTGCCTTGAAAAAACAACTTAGACAACAATGAACAGAATAGCATTGATAACGGGGGCTACGAGCGGAATCGGAGAGGCTTGTGCCCGTAAATTCGCTGGCAGCGGCTACGATTTGGTGCTGACCGGGCGCAACAAGGAAAAGTTGGAGGCTATGAAGGCTGAATTGGAAGGAGTGGAGGTGACTACGCTTGCTTTCGACGTGCGCGACCGCAAGGCGGCGCAGGAGGCTCTCGACAGCCTTACTGGGCGTTGGCGCGACATTGACGTGCTGGTCAACAACGCCGGGCTTGCTCTCGGCCTTGACAAAGAATTTGAGGGCGACATCGATGAATGGTCAACAATGATCGACACCAATATCAAGGGATTGCTTACGATGACGCGCCTCGTTGTGCCACACATGGTGGAGCGCAACCACGGGCACGTAATCAACATAGGCAGCGTTGCGGGCGACCAGGCTTATGCCGGAGGCAATGTGTATTGCGCCACGAAGGCGGCAGTGAAGGCTCTTTCCGACGGCTTGCGCATCGACCTTGTCGACACCTGTGTGCGCGTCACCAACGTGAAGCCCGGACTTGTGGAAACCAATTTCAGCGTCACGCGTTTCCGTGGCGACAAGTCGAAAGCCGACAGCGTCTATGCCGGCATCCATCCGCTCAATGGCGATGACATAGCCGACGTGGTGCTGTATGCCGCCAACGCGCCGGAGCATGTGCAGATTGCCGAAGTGCTTGTGCTTGCCACCCATCAGGCAAACGGCTATACGTTCAGCAAGGACACGTCGCGCGTGGAGCATTTGTCGTGAGAATGAAAACCGAATATCAGAAAATGCTTGACGGCGAGGTGTATTCAGCCGTCGACAAGGAGCTGTTGGAGATGCTGAACCGCGTGAAGGATCTCTGCTGGGAATATAATCAGATACGACCAACGTTGATTAAGGAACGGAATCTGAAGCTCAGAGAAATATTGGGAAAGATGGACGACGACACATTTATCAACCAGCCTTTCTATTGCGACTATGGCAAGCACATCCGTGTGGGCAAGCGCTTCTTCGCAAATTTCGGGCTGACGGTGCTTGACGAGGCTTATGTGACCATCGGCGACGATTGCTTTATCGGACCGAATGTCGGGATATACACGGCTTGCCATGATGTCGACCCTGGAAAACGGAACTCCCGCGACGAGTGGGCGCGGCCGGTCAACATCGGCGACAACTGCTGGATTGGCGGTGGCGCAACTATCCTGCCTGGAGTGAGCATAGGGTCGGGATGCACCATAGGTGCCGGCAGCGTCGTGGTCCACGACATTCCTGACAACAGTGTCGCTGTCGGAAATCCGGCAAAGGTGGTGAAGAAATTGTAATTTAAAATATGAAAAATAGAAAAGGCGCCGTTTGGGCGCCTTTTCGTTTTGGTGGGATTGCGAAGAAATATTGATTATTTCTTCTTTTTAGTTTCTTTCTTGATGCCGTCGCGAATCAGCAGAGCGTCGATTGTAGGCTCCTGACCGCGGAAACGCTTGTAGAGCACCATAGGGGCTTCTGTGCCGCCGCGGCTAAGCACGTTGTCCTTCCATGACTTGGCAATTTCAGGATTGAAGATTCCGTTGTCCTTGAAATATTGGAAAGCGTCGGCTTCGATGACCTCTGCCCACTTGTAGCTGTAGTAGCCTGCGGCATAACCGCCAGAGAAGATGTGGTTGAACTGCGGTGCCATGATGCATCCGTCAACGGCCGGGAACATCTGCACTTGCTTCATCGCCTCGCGTTCGAACGCGATAGGGTCGGTCACAGGCGCTGTCGTTGTGTGGTATGCCATGTCGAGGTAGCCGAAGCTGAGCTGGCGCAGGCAGGCATACGCCGCGCCGAATTGTGATGACTTGATTACCTTGTCGACAAGCTCCTGAGGAATAGCCTCGCCTGTCTGGTAGTGGCGTGCAAAACTGTCGAGGAATTCTTTTTGTGTCAAGAAGTTCTCGTTGAATTGCGACGGCACTTCCACAAAGTCGCGGTACACGTTGGTTCCCGACATTGATTGATATTTAGTATGAGCGAGCAGGCTGTGCAGGCCGTGTCCGAACTCATGGATGAACGTTTCCACCTCATAGAACGTAAGCAGGGAAGGCTTTGTTTCTGTAGGCTTTGTGAAATTCATTGTCAGAGTTACGTGCGGACGCTGGCTGACGCCGTCGACGATGCGCTCCGGGCGGAATTCAGTCATCCATGCGCCTGAACGCTTGGTGTCGCGTGGGAAGAAGTCGGTGTAGAGCACACCGACGAAGTTGCCGTCGGCGTCGGTCACGTCAAACGACTTCACTTCCGGATGGTATACCGAATAGTTCTGGTTTTCGGTGAAGTGCAAGCCGTAGAGACGCGTTGCAAGACCGAACACACCTTTGATTACGTTGTTGAGCTCAAAGTAAGGACGGAGTTCCTCGTCATTGTAAGAGTACTTCTCGTTTTTCAGCTTGTTGGCATAGTATGAGTAGTCCCAGTTCTGGAGCTGGATTTTCTTGCCTTCGAGTTTCTGAGCATAGTCGGTCAGCTCTTTCAGCTCCTTTTTCCATGCCGGCTTGTAGGCGTCGCGCAGTTGATTGAGCAATTTGTAGACGTTGGCAGGAGTTTGCGCCATGGTGTCCTCAAGGCTGTAGTCGGCATACGTGTTGTAGCCAAGCAGTTTGGCGATCTCGTAGCGCACTTCGGCGATGCGGCTCAGGATTTTTGTGTTGTCAAATTCTCCGCCGACGCATTGCGTGTTGTATGCCTTGTACAGCTTCTCGCGCAGGTCGCGGCGTGAGGAGTATTTCATGAACGCCATGTAAGTGGGCTGTTGCAGCGTGATAAGATACTGTCCCTCTTTGCCTTTTTCCTTGGCGGCAAGAGCGGCAGCCTCCACCGTGCTTTCCGGCAGACCCGCAAGGTCGTCTTTTGTGAGCCACAATTCATACGCGGCAGTGCATTTTACCGTGTTTTGCTCGAATTTGAGCGTCAGTTCCGACAATTCCGCCTGAAGCTTGCGATAAGCGTCGCGGTCGGCGCCCTCAAGGTTTGCACCGCTGCGGGCAAACGAGTCGTAGGTGTTTTTGAGCAGCGTTTTCTGCTCAGTGTTGAGGTCGAGTTTGTCGCGGTTTTCGTAGACCTCCTTTACGCGTTGCCACAACTTCTCGTTGAGAGAGATGTTTGCGCTGTGTTCAGCCAGTTTCGGGGCGATGCGCAGCGAAATCTGGTTCATTTCCTCGTCGCCGTCGGCCGACAGGATTGGATAGAATGTGAGCAGCGTGCGGTTGAGCATCTCTCCGGCATTCTCAAGCGCCTCGATAGTGTTTTCAAACGTAGGGCGCGAGCGCTGGTTGACGATAACCTCGATTTCGCGGTCTGCTTGTTTGATACCTGAATCGACTGCTTCCTCATAGAAACTCTTCTCGATTCTGTCGAACGGCACAACGTTGTGTGTCGTTTTGAATTCCTCAAAGAATATATTTTCAGCGTTTGTCATTATTGGTGCTGTAAATAATAATGGAATGATTAATGATTTGAAATTCATATTTTTATAATAACTGATGTTTTTGCAAATTTACTACATATTTTCCGAAGTGCCCAAACCTTTGTATCGGATTTTGTCGAATATCAGCGCGATGGTGAGTTTGTCCACACCGGCGTCGAGCAGGTAGTGGCGGTCGTCGTCAAGGGTTTTCAGCACCTCGCTGCCGCCTGATTTGTCAACGGCGTCCATATAGCTTGCCACGGCGTCTTTCACCTGTCCGCTGCACAGCAGGGCATGTCCGCGGTTGATGTAGTCGTTTGCACCGGGCTGCTTGGCGATGATGCGGTTGTAGTAGTCCACACTTTGGCTGTAGTTTCCAATCAGGAACGAACACCAGGCGATGGGGCGCATTGTCCTTTCGCCTTTTGATGCCAGATAGTCCACTTTGAAGAAGTATTTCAACGCCTCCTCAATTCGTCCGCCTTCAAGCAGGCAGTTGGCAATATTGTTGGCAAGCGCCACATTGTCGGGCTGCAGCGCTTCCGCGCGTTTGTAGTTGGCGATGGCTTTCTCCGTATCGTTTACGGCCCTGTAGCAAAGAGCCAGATGCTTGAGGGTCCACACATCGTTGGGCTTGAGCAGCTCGACTTTCTCATAGTCGGCGGTGGCAAGCACGTATTGTTTCAGTTGCTCGTGGCAGTAGCCAGTCTTCTGATAGTCGGAGGCTGTAGGCGAGTCTTGTTTCAACACTTTGCCGAATGTCGACAGCGCGTCGGTGTAGCATTGCATGCTGAAATAAAACTCGGCAATCAGCCGAAGGCTCTTTGTGTCGGAAAGGACGTCGCTGACAAACGGCACGTCAATAAGGTTGAGCCTTGTCGAGAACGGGTTGTAGAAATCGTTGCGGCTGCGAAACAGGTTGAAGAAGCGGTACAGGCTTTGCACATATTTGTTGGCGATGTTCTCCCGCTGTTTGTCGGGGTTGGGGAGGCTGCCTGCCATTTCGTTGATGACCTGCTCCTGCTGCTCGTCGAATTGTGCCATCATCATCGAGCGATGCTGTTCGGGCATCGTGGCTACCGACAGGGCGAATGAGAATTTGTCGCTGTCGCAGAATGCACCTGTGCGGTCAACCATCGACAGCAACATGCTGCCGCTGTTGCCGGCAAACACGCGGAATATGCTCGAGTGTCGTGGTGTGAACGGAACAAACCAATTCGCCACGTCGTTGAAGAATGGAAAGCTCTTCAGCCTGGCGAACGAGCTGAGAAACACGTCGCTGCCTTCAGCCTGCATGCGGCTCAGCTCCTGCATCTTGTCGGTGATGCCCGACTCGTTGAGCATTTCCTGCCAGTCGGGGTTTTTTGCCATTTCTTCGATGTCGTCTGAAAACCCGTCGCGCATCTTGCGCCGCATCTCCGGACTTAGTTTCATCAGTTTAGGCACCAATTCGTCGCGCACCTTCTGACTGATTCTCTCAGTGGAGCGGCTGCGGATGAATTGCAGAAACACGGTCATGATGTCGCGGCGTCCGCGCTCGCTGTCGGCAATGTTGGCAATACGCAGTGAGATGGCGCTTGAGTGCTTTATGGTTTCGCGGTGGCAGTGCATGGCAATCAGCGCGCAGCACAGCGCTTTCATTGACAGCGATGCGTCGTTGAAAGCGTTTGCGGCATAGAGGTCGAGCAGCGACAGCAGAAGGTGCTCGCTGTAGTGCTCGAGCAGACTGAGCATTGTCGCCGCCATCGCCAATTCCTTTATTTCTGCCGTGGCGTCGGCGTCGGCAAACAGCTTGTCGAGCGTGCCGGCTTCGTCGGCGGTCACGGGAAAAGTGACCCATATATGCTTGAAAACAGCGTTGGCGGCTTTTTCTTTCTCCATTAGCAGTGTCCTCTCCTGGTCACTGTCGCGTTTGTCTGCCGGCAGCTCGTAGAACAATGCTGTCTTGTCGGCGCATTCGCGGTATGCCTCGAGCAGCGCCTCCAGACTTCTGGGGTACTTGCGCTCCATGCGCAGCGTCTCGTAGTATAGTTTAGGCGAGTTCTGCACTGTCAGCTCTTGTTCGGTAATGTCGGCAAGCTCCATCAGTTTTGCGGTGATGCCGTTGTGGATTTCCTCGCGTTGAGGGTCGTTGCATCCGTCTGCAACATAGCGGATCATATATTTGTATGACTCCTCCAGCTCGTCGAGCCGGTTGTTCAATTGCCAGTTCTGCAGCGTCTGTGCCGTCTGTCGCAGTTCGGCGAACGCCTCAGCAAGGCGTTTCTCTGAAAGCAGCGATTGAATGCTTTTTTTGTGGAAGTCGGTCATTGTCGTATATTGAATTTATTTGCGAATATACAAATAAAGAGCAAAAATCTTGCCATAAGTCATTGCAAAAGTTGGCGAGGTGTTGTCAGGATTTGGAGGAAATAGTAAATTTGCAGAAAAAATAGAATATGGTACTACAACGTTGGCAGACGGTTTATCTGCTTATTTCAGTGATAGCAATGGCTTTGGCGGCGGCATTCCCGGCGGTC
>ENA-OROZ01001051-OROZ01001051.1-human-gut-metagenome-genome-assembly--contig:-NODE-1051-length-27827-cov-3.782047_pt1 | contig 27827 bp, 20 predicted proteins | sample MGYA00242138_ERZ509066 | MGnify/ENA primary metagenome ERZ509066 (study PRJEB26280, sample SAMEA2338691) | human gut metagenome | biome: human gut; feature: human-associated habitat; material: faeces... | reverse complement strand
TTGCTATGGCACACCAGTGCCTGTATTTCCAAAAGAATCGGACGGGTTCCCTCCATAGAGCATGCCACTACAGAACCGGATGCTCCTTCCGGCTTTCCACTTAACATATATTCTGACGGATTTTCCACTTCCCTTAACCCTTCGTTACACATTTCAAATACACCTATCTCATTCGTGGAACCAAAACGGTTCTTCACGCCACGCAATATACGATATGCCGCATGACGGTCACCTTCAAAATACAATACCGTATCTACCATATGTTCTAACACACGGGGGCCTGCCACAACACCCTCTTTGGTCACATGGCCGACAATAAAAATAGAAATACCAAGCCCCTTTGCAATCTGCATCAGAACTCCGGTTGCTTCCCGGACCTGGGAAACACTGCCAGGTGCCGATGTAATATTTTCATTATACATGGTCTGAATTGAGTCAATGACCACGATTTCCGGTTTTGTTCTGCTAATCACTTCTTTGATAGTATCCAGATTGGTCTCACAAAGCAGTGATAAAGTATCGCCAAATTCTCCGATACGCTCTGCACGAATTTTTATCTGCTGCAGGGATTCCTCTCCGGATATATATAATACGCGCACACCTTTCTCCGATAAATTCCGGCATACCTGCAAAAGCAGTGTTGATTTACCGATTCCCGGATCACCGCCCACTAACACTAAAGATCCCTGTACGATTCCGCCGCCAAGTACACGGTCAAGCTCTTTCATATCCGTCGACATGCGTTTGTCCTGTGTCATCTCGATCTGTGAGAGCGGAACGTTCTTCGCCTCTGCCGCTTTTGCCGCTACCCTGCCGCCTTTTGCTGCACTTTTTTTATCGATCATCTCCTCAACAAATGTATTCCATTCCTTACATGCAGGACACTGTCCCATCCACTTTGATGATTCGTAACCACATTCCTGACAAAAAAATACTGTTGTTTTTCCCTTCGGCATATTCCTTCTCCATCTCTTTTTATTGTTTATCAGTATACTTACTTTATCTGTAAAAAGCAACTTACTTTCTATGACAAAAACCGGAAAAAGCAATCCGCTTCTTCCGGTTTTTATTATTATTGCAGAATTATTTTTTTACTTTAATTTTCACTGCTGAACTCCTGATTGTAAAGTCTGCAAGTAATTCATTCCTGCCATTTACAACCACTTTGTAATAATATGTTTTTTTCTTCTTTGCTTTTTTATCTGCAAAAGACGTCTTCTTTGTGGTTCCAATCAGAGTATACTTACCGTTCTTTTTTTCTGCACGGTAAATCTGATAAGTTTTGGCACCTGTTACCTTATTGTAAGAAACAGTAACCGTTCCTTTTTTGTTATTTTTTACTTTTGCAGCAACTTTGACACCATATATGATGACTGCCGGCTTACCGGAAGCAACCTGTGTACCATATTCCGAGGTCATATAAGAGGCAATTCTTGTTCCTTTTTCCCCATATGCACTGACCATATAATAATATTTCACACCTTTTTTCAACCGTGCCCTGTCATATGCCGCCGTGCCTGTAATGGATCCGTCTTCGCCATAATATTCCCGATAGTGAACCTCACTGTAATATCCTGTCTCATCATTGGAGTCTTTTGCGATCAGGTTACCTGTTGCTGCATAAAGTTTTTCGTCCGTATTACATAACGGCGTATATACAGAACGGACGACTTTATAATATTTCGCACCTTTTACCTTTTTCCAGGTAATCTTTACTGCATTCTTTTTCGTATCATAAACAGCTTTGATGGATTTTACTGCTGCAAGTGATGTAGATTCTTTTGACGATGACCATCCACTGTATTCTTTTTGGGAATTATAAGCCCTTACCGATACATTTACGTATTCTCCGCTCGATAATCCTTTAATGGTGTATTTATTTTTCTTTACCGTTACATATTTTTCTGCAACTGTTTTTTTCTCACCATATTTATCATATACCATGTATCGGATCTGATAGCCTGCAGCGTACTTGTCCGCATCCCATTTAACGCTTACATTTTTGCCTTTATTGGTAAGGACGAGATTTCGCGGCTCCTCGAGCTGCATTTTAACTCTGGTCGACGCGGTAATGTATTTTAATGTTTTTCCGTCTTTATAATATGCACAGATCAGATAGGTGTAACTCTCACCGAATTTTAACTTTTTGTCCGTGTATGTTGTCGTTTTTGCGTTTGTGATCGTTTTCACCAGTTCATACTTTGTATTTTCTACTGTTACGGCACTGTTGCCCGAATTGATCCATCCTGAAATTTCTGTGATATCCTTGTCACTCTCAGAAGTTCTGTAAATCTCATATTTTGTTGCAAAACCTACTTTTGTCCAGGTCAGTTTCACTGTATTTTTTGAGTTCTTAGCCACCTTTAATACAATGTTATTTACACGGCTGGTACTTACAGTAAAATTTTTATATATACTGTAACTTTTCGTTTTTCTGTCCGGATCATAATAATAAGAGCGTACCTTGTAGGAGTATTTTGTGCCTGCCTTTAAATTCTGATCTGTATAGACATAGTCTGTGGTCGTTGCTATTTTCTTATATTTTTTACCTGAAAGACGATAAATCTCATATCCGGTACAGCTTCCTCTGGTAAAAGATAACTTTATACTGTTTTTTCCCGCCTTTGTATATACACGCGGTACGGATACCTTATCCGTATAGCTTACCATATTCGAAGCAGGACTCATTGCCGTATAATAAGTCATGCCAACAGATATATTTTTATATGTTTGATTTTTTTGAGCATCTGTTACTTTTATTTCCTTATTTACGGTAAACACCGGCTTCTTTTGTATGTTATAAAGAGAACTGCCTGCATCATAGGTATGCGCAACAAATGTATATTTTACGCCCGGTTTTAAAGAGATTGCACTGTATGATCCATCGATTCCCTTCACTTTGTAAGAACGTACATAACTGCTTATTTCCTTACTTTCAAGCTCCGTAAGTGCATCTTTTAAATAAAGTTTTTTCTGCTGTCCCTGACCATCCGTATAGTAACCATAAGCGTTCAAAAGCTCATAATTATAATGCGCCGGCTTCTTTCCTTCTTCAAAAACATAAATGACTACATCCGCATCGATTGGCGTCCATGAGAGCTGCCAGTCATCTCCATTGTACGTCTTTTCTATTTTGAGATTTTTTACTGTCGGTATGTTTCCATTAATGCTGGCCGTTGCGGTTATGACATCTGAATAACTTCCATCTGAAAAATATCCTTCTTCCGCAGATTCCAGTCTGACGGAACAATAAAAATATGGCAGTCCTGAATCTATTGTAATATTACAATACGGATCTGATGCATACTCTGAATCCGTTTCATAGGAATCGTTTTCTCCTTTTGCATTTACATAAGCATCGTACAGCGTTCCCCTCTTATTGTAAAACTGTAAAAAGCTCTCTATATTCGTAATATTTAACGGTTTGCTGCTTCGCAGGTAATACACACGATAGCTATCCACTCCGTTTTGTGCATTCCAGGTAACTGACATCTCTTTTCCCTTTTCAGAAACTTTTGTACCGGTTACCGGTGATAACTTCTTTAAAGAGTAATTTTTATAAGTATAGGTGTCCGACCATTTACCATACATGTCCACCACATATTTCGTCTGTTTCGATTCTATAATATATTGGCTATTATCATTCCAGTTCCAATATACCTCCTGTTTGTTACTTGTCACTTCATGATAATATACAGCACGGACTTTTACGCTGACCTGCTGTCCTGAATTTAATATGACATATGGCAGTCTTGCTTCATCTGATGTTATCATCTCATGTACGGTTCCGTCTGACGCATCCAAAAATAATCCCGGCATATTATAGACCTTGGTATTTCCATCGCAGACCACTTCATATCCAACCTTCATCATGTCTCCGGCTTTATTTTTCATTGTGGCCGTATCATTATTAACCGGATTCCAGCTTATTTTTACATAAGTTTTTTCAAAAGAAATCTCTTCATAAGCATTTGCATATACAACATATTTATATTTTTTCGATGCTGAATCATATACCGATTCATACGTTAATTGCTTATAAAAATGTCCATTATAACTATAATAAAGAACCTGTGTATCATTTTTTACTGCATACTCATCTATCCGCTTTTTGGCATTTTCCGATGAATCACTTACAGTAATTTCTGTAATTTCATCACCTTCTGTCACATAATGATACCCTGTCGCATCACATGACCGCAATGCTCTATACGTCTTACCATTGACTCTATACATTCCATATGCATCTTGATATTTATCTGTGTTGCCTTTCAGTATGGCTTCTGCCTTATTATACAGGTTTACAAATCCATCAATATCCGTACCGCTGCAATCACTCCGTTCTGGAACCGATTCACATAAGCATATCTCAACTGCCGGCCAGACGCTGTTGTTATAATACTTCCGTCATCTTTTCCTCTTACATTGATTACCTTTGACGGTTTATCAATTGCAGCGAGTTCTTCCTCTTCAGTCTCTTCTTCGGTCTCTTCTTCTATTTCTTCTTCCGATTCTTCTTCCGTCTCTGTTTCCATCACTTCGGTATCATCAACAGCCTCCGTATCATTCACGTTTTCTGTCTCTTCTACAGTTTTCTCAGTTTCTGATGCCTCTGATGTTTCTGGAATTTCCGATGCCTCGCTGTTCTCTGTCTGCCCACTGTCATTTTCTGCAGACTCACTGTCCGTTTCGCTTTCTGTCTCTGTCTGTTCTGTTGCTAAAGCTGCTTCCATCGCATCTTCTTCCTGTATCACAGCCTCTGTTACTGTCTGTACATCTGTCTGCGGCAATCCAGCAGCACCTACTGATGTCCAATCTCCGACCGTCAGCGTAAGCGCCATCGCAAATGCCGCCATACGTTTCCAACCCGTGAGTCTCTTTCTTTTCATAACTTTTCTCCTTCTGATTTATTGCACATTGTCACGCGCATTTTTTATGTTAATGTAACAGTTTATCCCCGTCAATCGTACTTTCGTACTTGAAAGCGCAAAAAAAGCTTACATGCCCTTTTGACATGTAAGCTTCCTTTGATCTCACTTTTCCGTTCTTAACACTTTGTAACTTTTACATCTACCGGATGGTCGCCAAGTTCTACACTTAAGCTTAATTTGCCGCCAAGATTTGTCTTCATCTTTCCTGCATCTGCGCCATCGATCGTGATGTCGTACTCTGACTCATCCTCAAGTTCTACTGTGATCTGTGCATCTTCCGGTCCCTCTACCTGAAATGTCAGGCCTGTATCTGTTGCATTCAGATTCATGACAGCCGTTCCCGGAACAGATTCATATACGAACATGCCATTGCGCTCTAACTTGGTGATCTCGGAAAATGTCTTCACCTTGTAGATATCTCCCTGATGTTCGAAATTATCAAGTTTCGCCTTTGCACCTAATGTGTAATCCCCAAAACTGATCGTTCCATCTGCTTCTGAACGAATTAATTCGCTGATCGTTGCCATTTTTTCCTCCTGTGATAAAGTAGTTTTCTCTTTATCGTAAAATTTTGTGCCCTTATTATATAATATCCCCGTCACGATTTCCAGTGCTTTCCCGGATATTTCAGTAAAATTTTATTTTGTTTCGAACACGACTTTTTCTTTGTGGATCGTCACGACCACTTCCATATCTTTTTTCACTTTGCCGGACAGGATTTCTTCTGCCAGTTCATCCTCGATATCGTTCTGGATCTGACGGCGCAGCGGTCTTGCACCATATTTCGGATCATACGCTTTATCGACAATATGCTTTTTGACGCTGTCACGCACGGTAAGGTGGATTCCCATCTGTTTTTCACAGCGATCTGTAAGTTCTTTTAACATCAGTGCAACGATCTGTTTCATATCGTCTTTGTTTAACGCTCTAAATACGATCGTCTCATCAATACGGTTTAAAAATTCCGGTTTAAAAATACGGCGTACTTCTTCCATCACGCTGTTTTTCATGCGGTCATAATTCTGTTTTTCATCATCCGAAACTGCAAATCCAAGTTTTTTCGGCTCAATGATCGCCTGTGCTCCGGCATTTGACGTCATAATAATGATCGTATTTTTGAAATCCACTTTGCGTCCCTGGGAATCCGTGATATGACCGTCGTCTAACACCTGCAGTAAAATATTAAATACATCCGGATGCGCCTTTTCGATCTCATCAAACAGGATCACCGAATACGGATTTCTGCGCACCTTTTCGCTGAGCTGTCCGCCCTCCTCATGGCCTACATATCCTGGCGGTGAACCAATCATCTTTGATACGCTGTGTTTCTCCATATATTCCGACATATCAACACGGATCATAGACTGTTCGCTGCCAAACACTGCCTCCGCAAGTGCCTTTGAGATCTCTGTTTTTCCGACACCGGTCGGGCCTAAGAACAGGAAAGAACCGATCGGGCGCCTCGGATCTTTTAATCCGACACGTCCTCTTCGCACAGCTTTTGCCACTGCACTCACCGCATCCTCCTGACCGATGACACGTTTGTGTAAGGTAGCCTCTAATTTTCTTAAGCGGGCAGCCTCCCCCTCGGCAATCTTTCTTACCGGGATCTTCGTCCATCCGGATACCACATCCGCAATATCGTCTTCTGTCACTTTTAACTTTTTACTGCGGCTGTCTTTCTTTGTCTTTGCCTGTATTTTGGCAAGCTCTTCTTCACACGCTTCTTTTTCGTTCTTCTTCTGCTTTGCACCTTCCACATCACCATCGTGCAGAAATTCTAACATTTCCTCTTCTAACAGGTTGATGCGATGTCTTAATTCAACGACTTCCTCCGGTTTTCCACCCGCGCGCAGACGTACCTTTGCTGCAGCCTCATCCATCAGATCGATTGCTTTATCCGGCAGGAAACGGTCATTGATATAGCGCGCAGACAGGCGTACTGCTGCCGATACCGCATCATCCGTAATCTTTACCTGATGATGCTTTTCATACTGTTCCCGCAGTCCCTCTAAAATCTGCACTGCCTCCTCTTCCGACGGCTCTTCTACCGTAACCGGCTGGAATCTGCGCTCTAGCGCAGCATCTTTTTCAATATATTTGCGGTATTCATCGATTGTCGTTGCACCGATCAGCTGCAGTTCCCCACGCGCAAGTGCAGGTTTTAATATATTGGAAGCATCGATTGCTCCTTCCGCTCCGCCCGCTCCGATGATTGTATGCAGTTCATCGATGAAGAGCAGGATATTGCCGGCTGCCCGTACTTCCTGAAGTACCTTTTTAATGCGCTCCTCAAACTCACCGCGATATTTTGAGCCTGCCACGATTCCGGACATATCCAAAGATACCACCCGCTTTCCCGCAACGGTATCCGGAACCATTCCGGTTGTAATACGCTCCGCAATTCCCTCAACGATCGCAGTCTTTCCAACGCCCGGTTCACCGATCAGACATGGGTTATTCTTTGTCCTTCTGCTTAAGATCTGAATCACACGGTCGATCTCTTCCTGTCTGCCGACTAACGGATCTAATACTCCCTCTGCCGCCAATGCAGTCAGATCTCTGGAGTATTGATTTAATACCGGTGTATCCGATGCTGTTTTTTTCACCGGCTTACCATTCATGAAATCTTCTTTGTACAGGCTCGCATCTTCTCCCATTGCGATCAGGATATCCACATACATTTTCTGGATATTGACCGCTAAGGTATTTAAAAGGCGGGATGCCACACACTCTGTCTCTTTCATCATCGCGATCAGGATATGCTCCGTCCCGATCTCCTCTGCATGAAAACGAGCTGCCTCCCTTGCTGCCCCTTCTAACACCTGCAGTGCCCTCGGCGAATATTCCTTAGCCTCTGCCGTCAGCACCTGTGCATCCGGTGCAATGAGTTCCTCGATCAGCTGCATGACTTTGTCAAGTTCTACTCCATTATCATTTAATACCTGCGCAGCGACGCCCGTTCCTTCTTTTAAAAGTCCGATCAGGATATGCTCCGTTCCGATATAATGATGATGCAGTGATTTCGACATCTTTGAAGCCTGATCGATTGCTTTTTTTGCTTTTGATGTATATCGTATCTGCATAGTTTCTCCATTCTTTTTCTATTTATAAATCATTTAAATCGATGATCTCTAAATCATCTTCTTCCTCTTCTTCTCTCGGAATGTGTTTTTTCTCCGGAGTATGTTTCCGCTCCGGCTTTTCTTTTCTCTCCGGCCTTTGTTTCTCCTCCGGTTTTTCTTTTCTCTCCGTGCGCTGTTTTTCCTCCGGTTTTTCTTTTCTCTCCGGCCTTTGTTTCTCCTCCGGTTTTTCTTTTCTCTCCGGACGCTGTTTTTCTTCCGTTTTTTTTCTTTCTACCGGCAGGAAATCTTCGTCCTCTTCCCAGTCCTCATCGTCAAGATCGTCAGACATGCCACGTCCAAACAATCCCGCACGCACTTTATGGATCTTTGATACGCCGACTTCGTTCTCTGTATCGTTTTCTTCCACATCATCCGGCTCTTCTTCCACTTTTTCTTTTGGTTTTCTGTGGAAAAATCCTTTTCTCTGTGTTTCTTCCTCCTCCCAGTCAGCGTCTTCCGGATCATCTACTTCCAAATCATCTTCTTCCACGCCAGGATTCTCTTCTATATTATCATCTTCTTCCAGATCAGTATCATCTTCTGCTTCCTGATCCTTTCCCTGTTTTTCGGACTTCCAGTCCCAGTCATCCTCTTCCTCATCCCAGTCGTCACTCTTACGTCCTCTCAATAGAAGATTGATAATAATAACGACAAGTACTGCGATCACAAAAGCCATAATTCCCATCATATTTCTGGAAAAAGACTTTTCTTTTGCATATTGTTCAGAGAGATCATTGTATTCCTGCTGGAGATATTCCATATTAGAAACATCTTCCGCTTCTTCTGTTTCAAACTCTGTGTTCTGGTCTGCTGCCTGTCCATCTGTTCCATCCGCCGGCTGGTCTGTTGTCTGACCGTCTGTTCCATCCGCCGGCTGATCCACTGTTCCGTCTGCTGTCTGTCCATCTTCTCTGGTCAGTGTGATCGTATACTGGGCGAGTGCTCCGTTCTGCGCCTTCACGACTACTTTTATCGTATTTGTACCGACCTGCAGATTGTCATTTCCTGTGATCGACTGCACCGTCGCAAATTCATTAACCGGTATTGCCGTCACTGTAACGCTTGTGACATCATTCGGTACGGTAGCTGTATATTGTACTGTCTTTCCTGTAAAGTCCGGGGATAATGTTCCCGCAGAAAGTGATAACACTTCCAGCGAATTATCTGCGGAAAGTGTTGTCTGTGCAGCAGCCACCTGGATTCCGGCAGCCTTTATGTCTGCCGCAGGTTCTGTCACAAGACATCCCATGCAGAAAAGTGCAGCTATGAATCTTACTTTTCTCTTCATTCGTTTCACACTCCCTTTATTGCCATCATCACTATGGAATTATATGAGATATTCGAAAATGCGTCAACCTCAAACTCCCTCATTGTCAAATTCCGGAATAAAACTCTCCTCCGCCGTCTCCCCCTCCTGGATAAAACCGTTTTCAATCCCTATATCGATTGCAAAATCAATAACCTCATCATATTCCCGATCCGTGATCTTACGGTTTAATTCCGGATATTTTTTCACGTTAGAGAGCGGTGTAAACTGGTGCATGATACTGATATATATTTGATTCTCATAGGTTTCATGCAGATATTTCAAAACTGCTTTGGAATCTTTCGTGCACCCCGGCAGGATCAGATGGCGCACGATCGTACCACGCTTCATCAGGGAATCCTCCCCGTTTTCAAAAACTGCCGCACCCGTCTGACGCACCATCTCCGCTATCACCGCCTTAGCCACAGCAGGGTAATCCGGCGCATGGGAATATTTTGCACTCAAAGCGGTATCAAAATACTTAAAATCCGGAAGATAGATATCCACAATTCCTTCTAAAGAACGGATCGTATCCACATTTTCATAGCTGCTGGTGTTATAAACGATGGGTATCTTTAAATTCTGATTTCTTGCAAGCTCTACCGCTTTTATGATCTGTGGTACAAACTGCCCCGGTGTCACAAGGTTGATATTATTTGCACCCTTTTCCTGGAGTTCCAGAAAAATTTCGCCAAGCCGCTCCGTACTTATCACCTTACCAGCCGTGCCATTTGCAATATTTTCATTCTGGCAGAACACACAGTGCAGTGCACAGCCGGAAAAAAAGACCGCACCGGAACCCATCTCCCCGGAAATGCAGGGTTCTTCCCAGAAGTGCAGTGCCGCACGCGCCACCTTAATCTCTGTGGTCTGTCCGCAGATGCCGCGCTCACCGGATTTTCGGTCCACAGCGCACATTCTAGGACACAATGTACATATTTTCATGGTATACCATCACTCTTTCTATTTAATTTAATGATTGCGCAACCGTGCCTTTTTTTGTATGATAGACATTGCAAAAAGAAGATCAAACACAAAGGAGTTTTCTTATGAGTCCAAAAAACTGTATGGTAGCACAGTCAGGCGGCCCTACTGTTGCGATCAATGCCAGCCTTGCCGGTGTGATCGACGGTGTAATGCGTTCTGACATGTATGACACGGTTTATGGTTCCTTAAACGGAATCACAGGTATTTTAAACAACGATCTGACGAATCTTTCTGAATTAATGCAGCAGAATTCGGAATATCTCGACCGCTTAAAGGTCACTCCGGCAATGTATCTTGGCTCCTGCCGTTACAAACTGCCAAATTATTTAGATGATGATTCTTCCTATGTATTCATTTTCAAACAGTTTGAAACTTACCATATTGATGCTTTCTTTTATATCGGCGGCAACGATTCTATGGACACCGTCTTAAAGCTCTCCGAATATGGCAAAAAAATCGGCAGTCCGGTGCGTATTGTCGGTATTCCAAAGACCATCGACAATGATCTCTGTGAGACAGACCATACACCAGGATTCGGTTCTGCTGCAAAATATATCGCATCTTCTCTTTTAGAAATCGCACATGACACATTTATCTATGCAGTCAAAAGTGTGACGATCGTGGAAATCATGGGACGTGATGCCGGATGGCTGACCGCTGCTTCTGCACTGGCAAGAAACGGTTATAATACAGCACCACATCTGATCTATCTCCCGGAGGTTCCATTTGACAAAGAGGACTTTTTACTGGATGTAAAGCGTATGCTTTTCGAGCGCAATAACGTGATCGTTGCCGTATCCGAAGGTATCCGCGATGCTTCCGGCAACTATATCAGTGCTTCCGAAAGTTCTGTTGACACCTTTGGTCACAGCCAGTTAAGCGGAGCCGGAAAAACACTTGAATTTTTAGTCAAAGAAAAACTAGGCGTTAAAGTCCGTTCCGTGGAAGTCAACGTATTACAGCGCTGCGCTGCACACCTTGCTTCAAAGACTGATCTTGATGAGGCTTTTACTCTCGGTCAGAAAGCGGTTGCTCTCTCCGAGGAAGGTGTTACCGCTTCCATGGTAACAATGCGCCGTATCTCTGATGCTCCGTACGAAATCGCCTATGAGCATGCCGAGATCCGCCACATTGCAAACGAGGCAAAATCAATTCCGAGAGAATGGATCAACGATGCAGGCAATGATGTCACACAGCCACTGATCGATTACCTTTCACCTCTCATACTCGGTGAAGTTCCAGTAAAATACGAAAGCGGTATCCCTGTCTATATGGATGTCAGTCATTTAGCAAAACATCAATAAATTTACCGATCTCAACCCACGCTCTTTTAGATTCCGGCAGCATTTTTGCTGCCATCTGAAAGATGTGGAACATTCCTTCATAAATACTGATTCTTACTTTTACTCCCTGTTCTCTGGCTTTTGCAGCCACATCCACAGAATCCGAGAGCAGCATCTCATAGGAACCAACCTGTATCAGCATCGGCGGAAATCCCCTGAAATCCCCATATAAAGGCGAAATATAAGCATTATACGGGTCGTTATCCCCAATATAATCTTTATTATAAATAAGGCTGTCCCTTGTTTTTCCAAATAACGGGTCGCGCTCAAAGTTTGTCTCGTAAGATTCCCCGCTCGCCGCAAGGTCTGTCCACGGTGACATGGCTACGATCCCACACGGAAGCTGCTTTCCGTGATCTTTCAGATAATGGCATAATGCCATCGCAAGACCGCCTCCTGCGGAATCTCCTGCGATGATGATCTGCTCGGAAAACCACCCCTGTTCCAACAGATAACAGTATGCGGCATAGGCATCTTCTAAAGCCGCCGGATACGGATGTTCCGGTGCCACACGGTAATCGGGTGTCAGAACACTCATTCCATGGCTGACTTCACAGTAAAGTCCGGCAAACATACGGTATGCATTCCGCATCGCTCCGACATATCCGCCCCCGTGAAGCTGTAAGATTACTTTTTCCGTATTCGGATTTTCTTTTGCCTGTAAATACTCCATGGAGAAATTATCCATCTCGATCACATCTAATGAAAAACAGTCCGGACATTTCCACGGCGGCTCCGAATCCCCGATTTTTTTCCTCAGTTCTCCATTTTTTATCTTTTTCCCAATCAGGTGATCATTTGTCACATGGGCGATCAAGTCCCTCATGACTCTTCCCCTGATGCTCGCTTCGCTCTCTCTCATCCGATTGCTCCTGTTTTTTTTATTCTAAATATAACTCAGCGGACATGAAATCTTCGTTTCAGTTCCACCCTTGCCCTGCGGTCTCCGATGATCAGTGTTCCAAGAAACAGAAACAGGGAAAACGCAAATGCGATCAGTGCAAAAAGCTGTGCCGTCACGATACCGGTAAAAATCAGTATTACCGGAACAATGCTGCATAAGATCATAAAAATCTGCCACATCATATAGCTCTGCCAGTTTCTGCGGTTTACGATCATACAGATGATAATACCAACATCGACTAAAATGATCGCCGACGGCAATGCATAATTGACAGACCATCCGCGGTAGCCGACCAGAAAATCGATTGCGATCACGATCAGTATCGCCATCAGCGTGAGTACCGTGATTTTGGCGCGGTAACCTGTCTTTCCAAGAATTGCAAAACGGATCAGCATATATCCGTAAAAGAATCCAAGCCCCGTGATCGCACTCCATGCAATCTGTGACTCGGTGACCACATTGATATAAATGAGCAGCACCTCAACCAAAAGTGCACAAAACAGATAGATTTTACTGATCATTGTCATTTTCCGGGTGTGCACTCTCACATCCGGGTACATATTCTCCACTTCACCTGTGTATTCTAACACGGATCCGCAGAGTGGACAGCGCTCTGTTTCATCTGATATCTCCACATTACAATTTCTGCATTTACTCATAATTTACTCCATTACTCTTTATTTCTACCGCAATCCCGTCCGAGGCTATTTTCCGGAAAAATCCACGCTGCACAGACGCATCGACAAGATCATAACTGAAACTGAATACAAGTGTATCCCCGTAAGAGCAGATCGTTCCTTTCAGATGCTGCCCCTTTGACATGGCAAGAAATGCATGAAACATTTCCACATAAGGGCGGTACTCTTCTGTCACGGAAATATTGCCGATATTTGTGATCGTCGCAGTATTGGCAAGTGCAGAAGTTGTATATACATACTTCATTGCAAGGTTTTTCAGGAAAAGCGGCACAACTCTTGCAATCAGCAGTTTTTCATTGGAAACGTTATAGGAAAACAGCTTTTCAAGATTTTCCCGGTTGATCTGGCTTCGCAGGCTTTCCTTCACGATTGCAGCCACCTCTGCAAACGTATAGGTCTCTTTGGTCGGATGAAATTCTGCGGACACCATGACAAAAAAGTTTTTCGTGGTAATAGAATTAAAATACGGCCGCAGATTAACCGGCACCGCAACACGGATCGGACACTTTGACGGCATGCCGTGCAGACATTCTGTATAAACGCTCCAGATGTACACACTTACCAGATATTCGTTGATACTGATTCCCATCGCATGACAGACCCTTTTCAACTCCGGTATTTTCATATAACCGTGCATCACGCCGAACTCGCCCGGTCTTAACTTTTCTCCACGGATCAGATATGCCTTTTTTGTCTGGTATCCTTTTGCGGAACTTTTTTTGTAATTTTTTAAGAAACTGTCTTCCCGGTTCAAAGACGTATCAACACTTAATGAATCTCCCAGTTTTTCCTGCAGGTCTTTATGTGCCAGACGCAGATACTGGTAAGTCAGCTCTTTTAAGAAATTAATTCCTCCCATTCCATCCGTCAAAACATGGAATACTTCCAGATTGATCCTGCATTTATAATAGGTCACACGGAACATATAACTGCGGTTTTTATTCTGCTGGATATATCTGCATGGAAAATTGTTCTCCATGCGAACCTTTGGCGCCGCTTTTCCGTTTTCCTCAAAATAATACCAGAACACCCCCTGCCGCAGTCTTAAGTTAAACCCGTCAAACTTCGGAAGCACCATATCAAGTGCCCTCTGCAGTAATTCCGGATTGATCTCCTCTTTCAGTGTAACACTGATCCTGTACACATTGCTCATGCTCTCCCCGGCAATGACCGGAAAAAGGTGTGCTGTATTATCAAGTCTGTCCCAACGGATATCACGGTTTGTCGGAACTCCTTTACTCTGTTTTTTCATATATTCCTCGTTTCTGCATATTTTACAGGCAGGCTGGGTTTCTGTTTTTTCTTCTCTCCCCCCGCTCATAAAATACACAATCTATTGTATGCAATTATAAAATAACCTGACATAAAATACAAGTTTGGGCATATCAAAATTACCTGATATAATGCTATAAATTTTCTTAAAATTCCCTTATTTATTTTTTAATTTATGATTGTATAAAATTTCCCTTCATATTATAATGTTTTTGTAACATCTATAAAATATTTATAAACAAGGAGGATTCACTTATGAAAATTTTCAAACGAACAGTCAGCTTATTTTTAGCTTTCTGTCTCTGTGCCGGGATGCTTTTACTGCAGCCGCAGTCAACGGTATCCGCAGCCGTCAGGAACAAACCGACCACCACTGTACTTCGCATGTCCAGTAATTCTTTCGACAGTTCTGCAATCTATGTCAATCTGCCAAAAGCCAAAGTATGTTATATCAAAAACATCAAAACCAGCAGTAAAAATCTGATTGCAAAAAACACCCACTATTATACTACCAGTTCAGACGATACATACACGGATACCTTTGCGTCTATCGGCCTCTATGCCAAAAAAACCGGTAAATACAAAGTCACCTATAATATCTGCGATAAATCAGGAAACAAACTTTCTTCGGGTAAAGTAACAGTATATGTAAAAAATGACCTGCCAGTCAAATCTGTCAAATTTGCAGGTAAAGAAGTTAATTATGCCCTTACGAGCAAAAAATCCGGCAAATTATCTGTTAAAATGAACAAAGGTTACACGCTGAAAAAAATCACTGTCACCACTTACAATAAGGCAGGTAAAGAAGTTGTAAAAACAATGAAAAACAACAGCACCTTAAAGCTTGGCGAGTACGCATATATATTTGATAATTCATATTCCAGCGGCAGAAACTATTCTACCTCACTTGCTGCGCGTACCAAGATCACTATTACTTATATCGACAAATATACCAAGCAGGAATGTGAGAGTATTTATTCCATTTCCCGTCTTGCAAAATAATCCAACAGGAGGATATCTGATATGAAATTATTTAAGCAAATTACTTGCGCTGTTCTTACACTTTGCCTGTGCGCCGGATTATTACTGATCCCTTCTGCGCCGGTATCTGCTGCAACAGGTCCAAGCGCCCCAAAGGCTGTAGATGTTTCTTATTACAAAAATTATCCGATGGTCAATGATTCGGCTATCTCCGTACAGCTCGGTACAAACGGAAAAAACATCAAAAATATCAAAACATCGAGCAAAAACCTGAAAGCCAAAGTAACAAGACTTTCACTTTCCAGCTCCAGTAATTCCGGATACGTTGGTGTCTATGCCAAGAAAACCGGTAAATACACAGTATCTTTTGATGTATATAATGCACAGAATAAAAAGATTAAAAAATTTACTGTCAAAGTCAATGTAACCGAGCCGACATTCTCTAACAATAGTCCTTTTAAGAGTGTAACTTTTAACAACAAAGAATATGATTACGCAAAGGCAGTCTACAATAAAAATTCTGTCAAAGTCAATGTCAAAATGAACAAGGGTTATAAATTAAAGAAGATCGAATACTCTACTTACAGCAAGCCAGTTGCAAAAACAAATTCTTCCTATTCAACCACTTATTCAAACTCCGAGATAACAAAAAAGGTAAAAAATGGAAAGAGTATCCAGTTAGGACATTATGGATACTATTACGGACATGACTACTCTTACGCATATGGTACTTACTCTTATGAGTCATACAGCCGTGATGGTGATATTATGGCACCGACAATCGTGAAAATCACATATCTCGATAAAAATAAAAATACGATTTCTACCTCGTACACACTGTACCGTATTGCAGATGATGTAAAATAACAAACTCAAAAAGCACAAAAAACGAGGAACCTGTCACGAAACAGGTTCCTCATTTTTTATTCATTATTAAATTATATTCTATTCTCTTTTATCTCTCCAGCGGATATTTCTCTGTCAGCGATTTTACGATTGCACACGCTTTATCAGCTGCCGGTTCACCCTCCTTGATCATCATGGCGATTGCCTCTGCAATCTGATCCATATCCTCTGTGTTTAGTCCACGGGAAGTAACTGCCGGCGTTCCAAGACGTACACCGCTTGTTACGAATGGGGATTTCGGATCGTTCGGGATCGTATTCTTGTTGCAGGTAATATTGACAGAATCGAGAAGTTTCTCCACTGCCTTTCCGGTCTGATCATAATTTGTCAGATCAACAAGCATCAGGTGATTGTCTGTACCGCCGGATACGATTTTAATATCACGGCTTAACAGTCCCTTGCAGAGTGCCTGTGCATTGTCAATGATATTCTGCTGGTATACTTTAAACTCCGGCTGAAGTGCCTCTTTAAAGCAGACTGCCTTCGCAGCAATCACATGCATCAAAGGTCCGCCCTGGATTCCAGGGAAAATAGCTTTGTTAAAGTTATATTTGTCTGCGATTTCCTGACTGGATAAGATCATGCCTCCACGCGGTCCACGCAGTGTCTTGTGTGTTGTGGTTGTGACAACGTGTGCATACGGGATTGGGCTTGGATGAAGTCCTGCAGCGACAAGTCCTGCGATATGTGCCATATCGACCATCAGAACTGCTCCGCATGCATCTGCGATCTCACGGAATCTCTTGAAATCAATGGTTCTCGCATAAGCACTTGCACCTGCGATGATCATCTTCGGCTTGCACTCCATCGCGATCTCTTCTACTTTGTCATAATCAATAAATCCCTCGTCATTGACACCGTAAGGTACAATGTGAAAATAAGTACCGGAAAAGTTTACAGGGCTTCCGTGTGTCAAATGTCCGCCGTGATCTAAGTTCATTCCCATGACCGTGTCACCCGGTTTTAAGATGGCAAACTGTACAGCCATATTCGCCTGTGCACCTGAATGTGGCTGTACGTTCGCATACTCACAGCCAAACAGCTCTTTCGCACGCTCTCTTGCAAGTTCCTCTACAACATCCACACACTCACATCCGCCGTAATATCTTTTCCCCGGATAACCTTCTGCATATTTATTTGTAAGAACACTGCCCATCGCCGACATCACTGCCTTGCTTACCCAGTTTTCGGATGCAATCAGCTCAATATGACTGTTCTGACGTTCAAATTCATCGGTGATGGCATTTGCCACTTCCATATCAACTGCCTGAATATCTTCCAGTGTATACATAATCCGTAATTCTCCCTTTCTTTGCTGTTTGATCAATGTGTCTTTCTACGAAAAACACTTGTCTTTTGCTATGTTTATCATTATATATGACTTTCCTTTTTTTGGCAATTCCAAATGCCAGAATAGTTATATCAAATTATTATAAATGATATAAGCCCTGACGATAAAGCCAGATGGCACCTGCGATCTGTAAAATGAGGATCAGTGGTATTCCTATAACAAAATACCAGTGTCTCGTCTTGTGGCGGAACACATACATTCCCGCCCACGTTCCGATACTGCCGCCTAAAATGCTGACTAAAAAAAGCATTCTTTCTGAGATCCGCCATCGATGCATTTTCGCCCTTCTTTTATCCTCTCCCATAATAAGGAAGCCCACCAGATTTAAAAAGATCAGATAAGCTGCGATCGTATCCATATGTTTCTCCTTTTTTCTAAAATAGAATCCTGTTCTACAGGATTCACCGCCTGCGCGACATAATTCATCTCCGACGCAGTGTGATCCCGCCCGGAGGGCTTTAAGATTCATAGGACGTAATTTCCTATGAATCTTAAAAGTCCCGGCAAATAACTGCCAGGACTTTCACTTTTCTTCAACAGATCTTATTCTGTTATTTTATTTTTACCAAGATGAACTTTCATCACATACCACAACTCGGTTGCAATGCAGATAGATGAATATGCACCGCAGATCATACCTGCCATCAGCGGCAGTGCAAATTCACGAATACTTGCTACACCAAGAAGGAACAGCATAAATACCATAATAAATGTTGTTATGGATGTGTTGATGCTTCGTGATAAGGTCTGTGTCAGGCTTCGGTTTGCTACTTCCATCAGATCTTCCCTTGTCTGTTTACCATGCTTTAATGCAAGGTTCTCACGGATACGGTCAAAGATAACGATCGTATCGTTGACAGAATAACCAATGATCGTCAGCATACATGCGATAAATGTATTGCCGACTGAAATACGCATCAGCGCATATACGGTAAGTACAACCAGTACGTCGTGGATCAGGGCAATGATCGCACTGGCACCGAAACGGATATCTTTAAAACGGAACCAGATATAGATCAGCATACAGATTGTTGAGATAATAACCGCCTTGACTGCATCCGCACGCATCTCACCACTGATCGTGGAACTGATACTCTGGAATGTAATGGTGGATTCATCTACATCAAAACTGTCTGCCAGCTTATTATTCAGATCATCACGCTCTTCTTTGGATAAAGTACGTGTCTTGATCGTAATCTGAGTTGTTCCCTCTACTTTGTTTGCCTGAATATTGCTGTCTCCAGTTACTTCTTTTACAACCGGGATAATATCATTTTCAATATCTTCGATCGTATATTCTTTGCCGAAATCAGCAGTAGTGGAAGTTCCTCCCATGAAGTCAAGTCCATAATTCAGGGAGTTCTGACCAGATGCCTTATGTACTCCCATACCGATAAATCCGGCAGCTATAACTGCAATAGAAATTGCAAAGAATACATATCTCTTCTGCAGGAAATTGATCGTCTTTCTCTCTTTTGCACGTCCGTAGAATTTTTCATCTCTCATTCCTAACCAGTAGAAAGAATAAAGGATCCATCTTGTGACAACAAGTGCTGTAAACATGGAAAGGATAATACCGATCATCAGTGTATATGCAAATCCTTTTACAGTACCGGAACCTAATCCCATAAGAACAATCGCTGCAATCAATGTTGTGATATTACCATCTAAGATTGCAGACATCGCTTTGTGGAAACCATTCTTCATTGCAGTAATCACGGATTTTCCTGATGCAATTTCTTCACGGATACGTGCAAAGATGATAACGTTCGCATCCACTGCCATACCAATACTTAAGATAATACCGGCAATACCAGGTAATGTTAATGTGATCTCGAATAAGTATAAAGTTGCAATCACAAGTGCTGTATAAATTGCAAGTGCTAAAGCTGCTGCGACACCCGGAACTGCATATACAATGATCATAAATACCATTACGATCACAAGACCGATTGCTGCCGCTTTTAAACTGGAGGAGATTGCCTGGCTTCCAAGCTGTGCTCCTACCACACTGGACTCTAACTCTGATAACTGCAGGGAAAGAGAACCGATTCTGATCTGTGTTGCTAAAGTCTGTGCCTCTTCAAAGGTGCTCTGACCGGAAATCTGTGCAGTACCTCCGGTAATTGCCTCCTGAACAGTCGGATAACTGATAACTTCTCCATCGTATACGATTGGAAGTGCTTTTCCGACGTTTTCAGAAGTAACTTCTCCGAAAGTCTTTGCTCCCTCATCTGTCAGTGTAAGCTGTACCACATACTGCTTGTTTCCATACTGATCTGTGGTTGTTGCAGCCTGTGCATCTGCCACCTGGTCACCCGTCATAAATACGGTACCATCTGAAAGCTGGAACTCTAAGGAACCCGGATTACCAAGTTCTTCCAAAATCTTGCTTGCGTCCGTAACACCCGGGATCTCAACGGCGATACGATCATCTCCAACCTGATATACGGATGCCTCTGTACTGTAACTTTCCACACGCTTCTGGAGTTTGTAAATCGTATCACTCATATCCTCTGCACTCGGATTTTCATCCATGACCTGATAGGTGATCGATACACCACCGGACAGATCAAGTCCAAGCGGAATACTCATTTCTTCCCCAATACCGGTCGATGAAAGAATAATAGATGCATAATAGGCAAGTCCCGCAAATGCAGCGAGAATCGCAACTAATATGACTGCTGCTTTACTCTTTTTCATTTTCTTTTTCCTTCCTGTTTCTTATTTATTCACAATCGGCCTCGGCAGCCTTAATCATGATCGCGCACTCAATACGTTTTTTCTGCAATTCACATCCGATATCATATGCCCCACAGATGTCACCGCTGAAATTATACGCATTTGCTGCACATCCGCCGCTGCAGTAGAATCTTGCGAAACATTTTCTGCATTTTTCTTTTGCATAGACATTACAGCACTTAAACTCATCACGGATCTCTGTATTTTTTATACCTTCATCCACATTGCCAAGTAAAAACTTTTCATTGCCGACAAACTGGTGACATGGATAAAAATCTCCCCATGGTGTCACTGCAAGGTACTCGGTTCCTGAACCACAGCCGGACAGACGTTTTGCCACACATGGACCGCCCTCAAGATCGATCATAAAATGGAAGAAATTAAAATCATCTCCCTCTTTGTGACGTCTTACCATCTCCGCTGCAAGTTTGTCATATTCCTCAAACAGCTGTGGAAGATCTTCCTCTGTGATCGCATACGGTTCACTCGGTTCTGCAACTACCGGCTCCACGGAGATCTGTTTGAAACCAAGATCCGCAAGATGAAGTACATCTGCTGCAAAATCAGGATTGTAGTGTGTGAATGTACCACGCACATAATATTTGTCCTGATGTCTGCTCTCTGCAAATTTCTGGAACTTTGGAACGATCAGATCATAACTTCCTGCCCCTTTGCGGAACGGACGCATCTTATCATGAACTTCCTTTCTTCCATCGATACTTAAGACCACATTTGCCATCTCTTTATTACAGAATTCCATGATCTCGTCATTTAAAAGCACACCATTTGTGGTCAGTGTAAAACGGAAATTCTTGCCATGCAGCTTTTCCTGCTCTCTTCCATAGGCAACTAAGTCTTTTACGACCTGCCAGTTCATAAGCGGCTCGCCGCCAAAGAAATCCACCTCAAGATTTCGTCTGTTACCTGAATTGGCAATTAAGAAATCCAGTGCTTTCTTTCCAACTTCAAAGGACATCAGTGCCCTTCTTCCATGGTACTCTCCCTCCTCAGCAAAGCAGTACTGACATGCCAGGTTGCAGTCATGTGCTATATGCAGGCAGAGTGCCTTGACAACCGTCTGGCGCTTCTTGAAATCCATAACGAAGTTTTTGTAAATGTCAGCAGTAAAGAGTTCTTCCTGATCGATGAGCTCCTGAATGTCCTCAAACGCCTCTCTGATCTCTTCCTGGCTGTATTTCTCTTTTAATGCTGCCGCCGTCTCGTCTTTCAGGGACTGGGCAATCTGAAACGGCTTCTCGCTGTCCGGAATCCGCTCCGATAAAAAGGAAATCACATCGTACAGAAGCGGATCGACCGAATGGACGGAGCCACTGTTGACATCCAGTACGATATAATATCCATTATTTATATACTGATGAATCACTGTCTTTCTCCTTCTATAAGACATAGGCAGGCAGACAACCCGGAACATATGCAGTCCTCTCCTCGGACCGCGCTCCGTCTTGTCTGCCTCCCTGTGTCAACTCTGCGTTTTCTCAGACTCCAGCTCTCCCACTCATGAAAAGCTCTGATTTATCAGAAAACGCCTCATTTGTTTTGTACTGCCAATTAGCGGTTCTGGTTCTCGCAGCTCTGGTTACCTACAGTACAGGATGTCTTACATGCAGACTGGCAGGATGTCTGGCACTCGCCGCAGCCGCCTTTCTTCATGCTGTTCTTCAGTGTGCTTGCGCTCAGTGTCTTTACGTGTTTCATCTCTATGTCCTCCTTCATTTTTTTAGTATATAAAGTCCTATAGATTATATCATATGTTGCCCGCTTGTGCAAGCATTTCAATTTACCGTGTTTCTCACAGATTCCGGCTTTTTTGGAACTGTTCACGGGTAGGCACTTTTGGAACCGAAAGTGCCGTAAGAAAACGTGGTGGCAGCAGGAATTTGCCGTATTTAAATGCGAAGCCACGGCAAATTCCGTTACTGGGCACGTATGCGTGAACAGTAACGCTTGTTTGTAACAGTGTTTCATTCTGCAGGCATATTTGTCCTTCTTTGCTCATATGAATAGAAAAAAAATGCACACAGGTATTTTATCATGGAAAAATCAGCTATCCAGATTCTGCTCCGTTCTTCCCTCTTCTCCTACGCGGCAACTGCTGTCTTTCTGCTTCTGCTCGCGTTTGGGATGTACCGTTTTCAGTGGGGTGAAAAGGAAATCACGCTAGGAGTGCGCGGCATCTACATTCTCGCCTGCTTCCTGGCGGGGCTTAGCGCCGGGAAGAAAGCAAAAAGGCGCCGGTTCCTCTGGGGATTCTGCGCCGGCGCCCTTTATTTTCTTATTTTTCTAGCTCTGTCTTTTGCGATCCGACATTCCCTCAAGGAGACTGCCTCATCCCTGCTGCTTTCCTTCGCCCTCTGCGCCGGAAGCGGCACCATCGGCGGTATGTTTAGCTAACGCCGCCTCCGACGGGCTTAACAGGTACAGATGAATCTTATCGATCCGGTTCTTATCCACACATTCAACGACGAGGCGGACGTTTTCCACCACAACCTCTTCTTTTTCCTGTGGAAGATGGTTCAAAAGTCCGATCACCAGTCCGCCGATGGAATCATATTCGTCTGACTGGAGCTCCAAATTCAGGCGTTCATCCAGATCGTCGAGTTTGACCGAACCGTCTACCATGTATTCCCGCGGGGCGATGCGCTGAATGGATTTTTCCTCGTCTCCATCGTACTCGTCCCGGATATCTCCGACAATCTCCTCCAGCATATCTTCCAGCGTGATAAGACCGACCGTCGAACCGTACTCGTCGAGCACGATCACGATGCTGATCGCTGCTTTCCGCATCTCGCGCATCAGCTCAGCAACCTTCTTAAACTCATATGTATAGAGAGGTTTCCGCAGATATTTCCGGACAGAAAAGCCCTCTTCCCCGCCTTTTAAGAAAATATCCTTGATGTTCAGAACACCGATGACATTGTCCGTCGTCTCCTCATAGACCGGGTAACGCGTGTATTTCTCACTGCGGAATACCTCCATCAGCTCGTCATACGTCGCATCCACGTCCACAAACGTCATGTTGACCTTCGGAAGCATGACATCGCGCGCCACGGCGTCCCCGAAATCAAACACATTGTTGATCATCTTCTTCTCTTCGGACTCGATGACGCCCTCTTCGTGGCTGACCTCCACGATCGTCCGCAGCTCATCCTCCGTGATGGACTCACCCTTTGCCTTCACATCCACGCGAAGCAGCTTCAACACTAAAAACGAGAGCTGGTTGACCACAAAAATGACCGGTGTCAGCACCGTCATGATATAATAAATGATTTTGGCGAACCGAAATGCAATCCGCTCAGCCTGTATCGTCGCCACCGTCTTCGGCGTGATCTCGCCGAATATCAGGATCAAAAGCGTCAGAACGCCCGTCGCAATCCCTACGATCTTGTTGCCCCAGATGTGGGTGGCAAGAACCGTCGCAAGAGAAGACGCATACAGGTTTACCACATTGTTGCCGATCAGAATCGCACTCAGCATTTTACTCGGATCCTCTATGATCTTTAATACATACTCTGCCTGCTTATCGCCATTCTCCGCCAGCGTCCGCACCCGGATCTTGTTGACCGTCGTCAGCGCCGTCTCCGCAGAAGAAAAGAAAGCCGACATCAAAAGCAGCAGTATCAAAATCAATAGCTGTATCCCATCACCAGAACTCAAAAAACTCAACTCCTATCTCCCCTTATAGGGGATTACTCTTTTTTAAGGTTGATTCTACCGTATTTCATAGGTTCTGTCAATAAAGACAGGCTTGCATTTCCATACTTCTGCCATCTCCGGGAGTTTGACAGTTGAATAATAGAAAAATACCTTGCAGGCCGCATAGAACCTGCTTTTTTTGTGTCAAAAAAATTCGGAGTCTTTTTATATTGCAAAAAGCTATATTAATAACGAAGGAAAAAGTACATCTGTTAATGTGCGTAAACTGGGAACACTTAAAGAACTCCTTATTAAACATGGACCTCATACTCTCTGCTCCACCATGCCTGATATCCCGTATTTCCGGTCACTATTTCCTTATCATTAAAGCATATTTCAGTCTCAGCCAGAATCTCAACAAAGCTTGGGCGTGACATATAAATCTTTATGTTATCCATTTGAAATATCATTTTAAGAACATTCGGACCACATTCTTCCATTGCACTTTATTTTACTTTACCCTATAATGTTTATAAAAACAATCCAATTCTTACAGTCATAAAAGATACGGAACGACTGCCCTGGCAGCCATATCCTATTTTTATATCATAAAGGAGATAAGCAAATGAAATTATCCCTCGGAATCGACATCGGCAGTTCCAGCACCAAGGCGGCGGCACTGGATGAACATGGCGCTCTGCTTGGTACGCTTCAGGTTCACGCGGATGACCCGCGCACCTCGGCTTACGGTGTTCTCGGGCGTTTCCTGGATCAGCAGGGCGCTTCGTTTGACGATGTTGAAAAAATCGTCCTGACCGGGCTCGGTTCGACGTATTTCCATGAAAATATCTTCGGCATCCCGACCATCCATGCCCTGGAGCTGGATGCCATCGGGCGCGGCGGCTTATACCTGTCCGGGCTTGACGAAGCGCTGGTGGTCAGCCTTGGAACCGGCTCTGCCTTTATCCGCGCTTCCAAGACAAACGGCTTCTGTCATCTGGGCGGAAGCGGTGTCGGCGGTGGGACACTTGCCGGCATGGCGGAGCGCTTTCTCGGCGTCACCGACATTTTTGCCCTCTCAGAGATGGCGCTGCGCGGCAATAAGGCCATGGCAGATCTCCGCATCGCCGACGTGCAGGAGGAAGATGTCCCGGGACTTGCCGCCGACTTAACCGCTGCCAATTTTGGGCGAATCAAAAGCGGCGCCTCGGATGCTGACCTGGCTGCCGCTCTTTTCAATATGATTTATGAAAATGTGGGTGTGATGGCGTCCCTGGCGCTCAGCCAGGACACCACCCGGAATGTCGTCCTGACCGGTTCTCTCGCCAGCCTTGCACCTGCTGCAAAGACCTTTGACATTTTCAATCAGATGCACGATGTCTTTGGAATCGACTATATCATTCCGCCTCATCCGTCTTTCGCCACGGCAGTCGGAGCGCTTTTATGTGATCCTCTGCCGGAGAACTAAGATCACGGACGGCTCCCAGCAGATCGAAAGCTGCGATCAGGGCGCTTCCTGCGAAGATAAAAAAGTCTCCCAGATTAAAGACGACCTTTTCCAGGTATTTACACCGGATGCTGAAATAATCTACCACATAACCGCGTTTGAGGCGGTCATATAAGTTGCTTAAACCACCCGCCGTGATGAGGGCAAAACCGATCCGATCGGCTTTTCTGCCTTCGTCCCGGCACAGTAACCATGTCAGAATGCCCGCTGCCGCCGAGGTAAAGACAACCGGCACCATGCGGACCAGTTCTTTCTTTTCTTTTTTTACCCCAAAACAGAAACCGTCGTTGTGATTGCGGTACAGGCGGATCTTTCCATGGCTTTTTTCCATGTCGCGCGGAAAATCTTCCGGTTTCTGGGCTTCTATGTTTTCCTTGCAGAAATAATCGATGCCGAACAGGGCAGCTATCATATACAGGTATTTTTTCATAAGGGCACCTCCTCATATAAATGTCATTATCTAACTTATATTTATTATAACAAGTTTTTCCGACAGAGTATAGGGAAGCTTTCGTATTTTACCGCATATCTTATCTTAAATTCTAAAAAATCTCTATGGAAAACGCTATGAATTGCTCTTCTCTTCCAGACAACCAAACCGCTGATTTTATCGAACGTTTTTTTCCTTTTACCTATAACCAGATTTTGGAAAATGATTCCGGCTGCTATGATTTTGTCAATCATGAGTATGTGATCTGGCACCGGTCTCTGGCGGAGGCGCTGCCGCTCTCAGTCCAGCAGTATGGCTATGACTCGATCCCGAATCTTTATACCATATTAGATACATCCAGCCTGGACAGCGCAGGAATTTCCCGGACCGCAGAACAGCCATTCCTGGGAAACAAGGGGCGCGGGACGCTGATTGGGATTGTGGATACGGGGATCGATTATACAAATCCCTTGTTACGCGATCCGGATGGAAGCACGCGCATCGCCGCCATCTGGGATCAGACGGTTTCGGGCGCGGGGCTTAGCACGCCGGATCCGATCGATGCGCTGCACTACGGAAGTGTCTACCAGCGTTCCCACATCAACGAGGCGCTGCGCTCGGAAGATCCGCATTCCATCGTCCCCACCTCGGATCCTCTCCGCCACGGCACGCAGATGGCGCTGGTCGCCGCCGGTTCCGAAGATGCCGATGCTTTTTTCTCCGGGGCGGCGCCGGAATCGGAACTGGTCGTTGTCCGCTTGAAACCAGCCAGAACCTATCTTCGCGATTTTTTTCTGATCCGCGAGGATGCCATCGCCTTTCAGGAGGACGACATCATGCTCGGAATCAAGTTTCTTCTTTATATTGCCAGGCAGGAAAAAAAGCCCCTTGTGATCCTGCTGGGTCTTGGCACCAATACCGGAAGCCACAGCGGCACTTCGCCGCTTGGTCTATATCTGAACAGCCTGTCGCGCGCCAGCGGGCAGATTCTGGTCGCCGCCGGAGGCAATGAAACCGGGCGCGGGCACCATTTTCGCAGTGTATTTCCTGCTTCCACCTCCTATGAGGATGTGGAACTGCGGGTCGGTCCCGGCGAACGGGGATTTACGCTGGAACTGTGGGCGCGTGAATCGGAGCTTTACAGTGTCGGATTTTTATCCCCCTCCGGCGACGAAACGGGACGCATCCGGCTCTCCGGCGACGAAGAACGCCGGATTCCCTTTCTTCTGGAAGGAACGACCATTCACCTCAACTATACCAGCTCCGAGCTGGCGACCGGAAGCGAACTGATCCTGATGCGCTTTGATGCCCCCGCCGCCGGAATCTGGAAAATCCGCGTCTACCACACGCTCTCGATTCAGGGTGAATACCATATGTGGCTGCCGGTGCACGGCTTTATCTCGGATGAAACCTTCTTTCTGCGCCCGGATCCGGACACAACCATCACCGATCCGGGCAATACAGCAGCCACCGCCGCCTACAGCCACCAGACGGGCGGGATCTATCTGCATTCCAGCCGCGGTTTTACCCGCACCAGAACTATCAAACCCGACCTTGCCGCCCCCGGCGTCCGGCTCCCGCTTCCCGATTATCAGGAGGTAACCGGAACCTCATTTGCCGCCGCCATGACCGCCGGAGCCGCCGCGATCCTGCTCTCCTGGTCTGCCTATACGCCATCAGCCCCGCGGAT
>ENA-OROZ01001050-OROZ01001050.1-human-gut-metagenome-genome-assembly--contig:-NODE-1050-length-27829-cov-14.218154_pt1 | contig 27829 bp, 21 predicted proteins | sample MGYA00242138_ERZ509066 | MGnify/ENA primary metagenome ERZ509066 (study PRJEB26280, sample SAMEA2338691) | human gut metagenome | biome: human gut; feature: human-associated habitat; material: faeces... | reverse complement strand
CGACTCCGCCTTCCACAAGGAGAAACTGCAACGCGTGGCGCTGACCAACGACCGCGGACAGTTCACCATACGCAACGTGTCGCCGGGAAGATTCCACATCTTCGCTCTTAAGGACCTCGACCGCGACTATAAGTTCGGCAACCCGACAGAAGACATTGCTTTCCTCGACTCAATAATCGTGCCGAGCATCGGCTCGCGCGAGGCAGCCGACACCGTCTATAACGACCTTAACGAGATTGACACCATCATGCGCGCCACGCGCCCGGCATATTTCCCCAACGACATACTGCTGTCAATGTTCAACGAAGACCGCAAGTCGCAATATCTTGCCAACAACCTGCGCGTCGACTCGACACGCATATCGCTGACCTTCGCCGCCGCAAGCGACACGCTGCCGTCGCTGAGCATAGTGGGACGCAACGACGTGCCCGACCAGTGGTACACTCTCGAACGCTCGCAGACCAACGACACGCTGACCTACTGGATACGTCCGCCACATCTTGTGTCGGCCGACACGCTGATGGTGGCAACCACATATCTGCGCACCGACACTGCCAGCAATCTGTCGTGGGGCACCGACACGCTGAAATTCACATTCCAGCGTCAAAAAGCCAAGAAAAAGAAGAAAAACGAGGAAACCGACTCCTTGGAGCAGATACGGTTTATGGAGCTGCACCCGCTGGCAAACGGCACCCAGGAGGTATACGCGCCGCTGCTGCTGCAAACCGGCACGCCGATAGAGCGCTACAGCCGCGAGGCATTCCATCTGCAACGCAAACTGCAAAACGACACGACATTCTACCCTGCGGAGATAAAAAGCATCGCCCTGCGCGACTCCACACTGAGCCGGCGCGACCTTATGCTGAAGGTGGACTGGGAACCGGGAGCTGCCTACAAGCTCGCGGTCGACTCGCTTGCGATGACCGACATCTACGGACTCCAGACGAAACCGCTGAAGGTTGACTTCAACGTGCGCAAAATGGAGGAATACGGCAACATCGTGTTCAACATTCCGGCAGTGCGCGACTCAGCCATTGTAGAGCTTCTCGACGGGACAGACAAGGTTGTCCTGCACACGCCGGTAAAAAACCACCGCGCCGAACTGCTGAACCTGCAGCCGGGCAAATACTACGCTCGCTTGTTTATCGACCGAAACGGAAACGGAAAATACGACACCGGAAACTACGACATGCATCTGCAACCGGAGGAAACGGTCTACTACCCAGGAGCCATCAACTTGAAGAAAAACTGGGACGTGGAACAGACGTGGGACATCTACGCCACCCCTATCGACAAGCAGAAGTCTGAAGCTATAAAGAAGAACAAACCGGAACGAAAGAAATGGGAAAAAGTGAACACCGAAAAGACCGAGACCGACGAGGATGAAGAAAACGGATTCAGCGATTTCTCCAATCCAAACGACCCTAACCTGCGGAATTCCAATAATTTCGGCGACTACCGCAGGTAAGACAGCAAAATTTATTTTCATTTTTTCACCCAAAAATTTGCACATTCCACAAAGGCGCATTACCTTTGCCCTCGCAAAAGCCAACAACGCTTATGCCCAGATGGCGGAATTGGTAGACGCGCTGGTCTCAAACACCAGTGGAGTAAAATCCATCCCGGTTCGATCCCGGGTCTGGGTACTGATAATGACTGTTAATCGCTTGATTTTCAGTCATTATTTTTGTTTTAAGGTGTACTAAAAGTGTACTGTCCAACAAAACAAAGGCAAACCGATAGTGTCAAGTTAGCTATTTTTAAGGTCTATTCGTTATATTTAATTCTATTTGCTTTCTGTAAATCGCTCGGATTTCTTCGGTTAGCACACCATCTGATTCAAAAATTTTTACTAACTTTGCAGTCGCAGACCGCCATAGCAGAAGCCCCGGTCTGGGGTAAAGCGAGGCGGGTTGTTTTAACATAATAAGAAAGCGTTTATCCGCGCTGATTCTTGACTATCCGAAATTCTCGCAAAATTTCAAATTGATGTCAAGGGTTGAGCAACGGTAGATGCCCGTGGATATGTAATTACATGCACTCGGCAGAATGCCTTGGGAAAGGCTTTGCCGATGCTAATGTTGCATATACAGGCGTGGGCTTCTGCGTTGCCGTCCGACATCAATTGGGCAATGCGAGAAGCCTCGGATAGTAGGACGGTAACAGATACAGATTCCTACGTTTTTTTTCGTGCCAATCATTATCGCCAACGAGAGGAAGACCGCGGCATTAAAACAGTATGGGATATTCCATAGAACAATTGTTCCATGAATGCAACATGTTGCATAAAGTTTTAGAGGTGGAACTAATCGACCCTATTAGAGTCTCTGGTAAGTTGATGACGAACGTCACTTTGTTAGAAATAATATGTTCAGATAAAGAGTCTAAGGAGATGATGATAAGAGTCTCAAATAACATTCAAAATTACTCAGGCTCCTATGTGATGAGAATCTCGGATAAATCGGGAAATCCAATAAATTATCAGACTGTCGAGATTGATATCGAAAAAATCAAAGAAGTTTGGGGGCGTGATTGAAAACCTCAAGTAGAAATTAAACATTAACAACAGAAGTTATGAAGTTAATTGCTTGCATAATCTGCTTCCTATCATCCGTATCATTGTTCGCATACGATTTGGAAGTTGAAGGCATTTACTATAATGCCAACATTGAAAAAATGGAATTGACTGTAACAAGTGGTGATATTCCATATTCAGGTACTATGTCTATTCCTGAAAGTGTAGAATATAAAGGCCGAACTTTTTCTGTGGTCGAAATTGGACGTGGTGCATTCGAAAATTCTTCGATAGAGAATATTAAAGTTCCAGGATCTATTAAATCCATAGGGTATGATGCCTTTCAAGGTTGTACGAATTTAAAGGAAGTAAAACTGTCTGATGGGTTGACAAGAATTGACGACTCTTTTAGAGAATGTTCATCCCTTACTGAAATTTCGATTCCGAGCACTGTGCGAAGTATTAGCGAATATGCCTTTTGGAACACAGGGCTTACGAAGTTGATTATTGAAGATGGTGAGCAAGAACTGGGATTGGGAGCTTATGGTTCTAGTGGTGGTAGTGGATGGTCTCCATTCGAGTTTACAAAACTGGAATATGTTTATATTGGCAGGACATTGGACTTTTGGAATGCAGAATATGGGCCGTTTAACCGCACAGAAGTCACGGAAGCTGTAATTGGACCACTGGTAGAGTCTTTGCCGGATTATTGTTTTGCCAACTTAGATATTAAACAACTCACAATTCCGGCAGGGGTAAAAAAAATAGGTAGAAGTTGTCTAAGAAATGAATATCTTGAAAAATTACGCATTGAAGATTCTGATCAACCATTGTATTGGTCTTTATATAGCAATCTACCTAATTTGAAAGAACTCTATTATGGGAGAAACCTAACCATAGAAAAATATAATACTGCATTTAGTGAATGCACAAAATTGATGACGTTGAGCATTGGCGAGAATGTGACAGATTTCTACTCTGTTCGTTTTGCCGGAGACTTACAAACTGTTTATAATTACGCAGAAATTCCTGCGATATTAAGTCAATCGCCTTTTAATTCACGAACATTTTTGAATGCAACTCTTTTTGTCCCTTGTGGGAGTGTAGATGCATATTCTAAAGCTGAAGTTTGGAAAAACTTTTGGGAAATCAAAGAATGGGATTCGTCGGGAATAAGTGATGTATTATCCAACGACATAGAAATCAAAGCAATTCCAAGAGGTATTATATGCTCAAGTGGTGGTCTTATTAATGTGTTTTCTATAAATGGTGTCAAAGTGTATTCAAGTAGTGCCGTTAGTGGTGAATCTATAACGCTGGACTGCGGATTGTATGTAGTCCAATATGGAAATATCACCAAAAAGATTGTCGTGAGGTAGTGGCTTTTACCAACGTATAAATAAGCGACATACTTGATTATTCCAAGAACATCAAGTATGTCGCTATTATAATTTTAATACATTGGACACTCTTTTTTTTAATGATATTACCACGGCTCTTTCATTTAAAATGTCTTGGTTAGATTTTCCAAAGCCATATTTTATAGGAGAATCTCAATGTAAGGAAATTTAGTTGTAGATTGATGTAAATGGTTGATTATTAGTAAATTTAGCCTTCTAAAAATTTGGTCAAGTGAAAAAATATTCGCAACTTAAAAGATTAATAGATAAACAGTTACAATAGTGTCCAAAATAATTTTTAGGTCAAAGAATATTGTTCGGCCAATCAGTCAATTGGTCGAAAAGCAAATGAATTATAGTTGATTAATCCCCCCCTAAGGATTTTGAGCCTCATCAGGAGGCGGTGTAAACGGTTCATCAAGCCACTTTTGGAGGTCTATCTTAGTAAAAGTGTTAAGACGCAACGAAGATACAAGATTAGATAGATGCCAAGGGTATTTTGCGGTCTGGCGCAGCCATGAGAGTAGCAGAATGGTGATTAGGGCTGTCCAGATCTGAATCTCCACGGCATTGCGTGCATTGCGTGTAGTGCCGACAAACGACTTTATATGAAAAAGCTGTTTGAGGTTGCGGAAGAATATCTCGATATTCCAACGTGCTTTGTATAAGGCTGCTATGGTGCTCGCAGCAAGTGTAAAGTTATTGGTCAGCAACTCTACGGTGGTGCCATGCTCGTCGTCATAGGCCACAACTCGTCTTATTTGTCGGGGATACTTGTTGTAGGTCGCGGCTACATCCAGCTCAACAATTTCGTCCTTCAGGATATTCTGATGCCGTTTTTCCGGCAAATCACGTTCCTCGACAGTATGAAACCTCAGATTCGTCCGGTGTCTCACCACAAAAAAACACTCCGTTGCTGTCCCAATCGTTCAATAGAGAGAAATCGCAGTAATATCGGTCGGACACAGCGATGACACCACGCTTCATCGGCATCTCGTGCGCGGCTTTGTTGTCGCCGACTTTGCCATCTGTAATATATACGTATTCAGGCAGAAGCATTTCAAAATCAAGCATCGTATGCAGCTTGACTGCTCCTTTGGTGTGGGTATACAGCGCCCAGTCGTATAGCGACATGCAGAGCGAGATGAGAGTTGAGTCTATCAGCTTTACCGGGGCTTTCATTCGGAATTTCCGCTGGCTGAAGCAGCCCTGCTGTCCGAAATATTGAAACAGCCGATAATAGCACTCTCGGAACATCTCGCAGTCGCGATGCTCGTTTTGATATGCCAGGGTTGATTTTGAAGAGGCACGCTGTATGCCGAGGTGGTTTAGGTTACCTGTGGCCGATTTAAGCCCGTTGCTGATTTCCCGCAACGATACGCAATCGGCGAATTGACAAAAAATCATGCTTGTCAAGTGTGACCATGAGTTGAACCCCTTGGCGTGCTTGTCCGTTCCGTACTTTCTTATGACGGACTTGATTAAATCTCGAGGTATCTTTGATATTACCTGCGCAAAAAGTGTTATATTTGCCATATGGAAGTAGATGAGTTGGTAGCTCACTACTAAGGTAGTCATTTTACCTTAGTTCTACTTCCTTTTTTTATTTTATCGCAAAATTATTTTGGACACTATTGAAACAGTTATGAACGATTTTTGCTAACTTTGCACTTGGATAGGCGTAGTCTGTCCGCGACATATTGAAAACAAGAGGCGTTATGTCTTCTGCTTGTAGATGAAAAGCGTAGGAAACTTACCATCGAGAACAAGAGAGGTCGTAACTGTCTCCACGTCATAAGGCGTGGAGCTGTTATTTCCACATCTATTCTCAAAGGTATTCCTACCACCTTCATCTAAAGGCGTGGCATAGCAGTCCACGTCTCTTTTTATAAATCAAGATAAATGGAATACCTTTTATGGAAAGATTATTAACATATCTTTGTATCTTTATTGGAGCTTCTGGCCTATGCCGTGCCAATGTAACTTGCCACAACGGTTTCAAGAATGAATTTCAAGAAAATTCGAGTAATGCTGATACTCGTGATTCAATAGGACGTGACGAGCATTTAAAATTTTTAGGTATCCCAATTTGTGGTAATATTAATGATTTTCAGAACAAATTACAGCAAAAAGGATTCTCTTATAACCCAATTTCAAAATCAATGCCAGCCGGAGAACGCTGGTTTAATGGAATATTCGCTAATCACGAGGCATCTTTGGCTGTTTACTATCTCTTAAATAATAAGATAGTATATTCTCTAACAGTATATCTAAATAAGTCTTCTTATAGTGAAGCCGTTGCTTTAAAAGAATTGATTGACAAAACAATCTATGAATCTATTTTAGAAAAATATGATACCTGCATGTCCGAGGAGACAGATGATGGCGGTATCATGTATTATATCGGTGAACCTGTGGGCCCATTTGAAACAGATATGGGTGCTATTAAGGTTGTTGTGATGCCCTCGGCAACATTAGGTGGGTATGATGTGAGGATTATATATGCCGATATGAAAGGGTTTAATCAGTGGCGGGAGAATATGTCGGTCAATATAGGCTTTTAATCTCTAAAATGTGTACAAAGTATGAATTTTACTGTATTCAATCCAACAAGTGATAGCGCATTTTCGCTGCCACAATATGGTCAATTTGCGTTGAATATCCGTTACTCTCGAATAGTAAATCATTAAAAACAACATACTCTTCTGGTAACTCTTGAATCTTGTTATTCACAAGTTTTTCAGAATACTTGCCTTTCCACACTGGCATCTTCAATTTAATAAAGATTGCCACTGCAAGAAAGATAACGATGATGACAATATACATATTACTGATTTAATAGATTCTTTTTATCCTTCTTTTACTTGATTCAAATTCCCATTGAACATGCGGCAGGTTCAATGGGCAAGTGCAAATTTAGCGAAAAGTTTGAAGAACTCCTTTTTCCTGACTTCGTCAATGCGTCACCCACGAGAAATTGCTCAGCCCACAAACCTCAACGAGAATGCGATATTCCCACAACCTCTCGTATGTGGTATGGGGAAGCTATTTTATTCATTTCTCATCGTGCCACCCGAATAAAAATAATCACAACTGATTATCGGGTAGTTACGAGTGCTTCTTAAAAAAGTGACGAAGTCAGGAAATTCCCATTGAACATGCCATCTTCTTCCCGTTACTTTATCTAACAAAAGAAATTGATATATATTTTTTGTAGTATATAATTCAAATGTTCCACATCCGGTATCATAAGATAAATCTTCGCCATTAAGTGTTACGGAAAATTCCTCCTCGTCATCTAAAGGCACCATGATTTTTTCAAAAATATATCATTTTAAAGGAAATAGTTTGTTAGTCAGCAAACGTTTATTATATTTGTGGGAATTTTTGAAGATAAAGAATTAAATATGAATCCGATTAAAAAGACCATCACGCTTGCCGACGGCCGCGAGATTACTCTCGAAACAGGCAAACTGGCAAAACAGGCTGATGGCGCAGTAGAGTTGCGAATGGGGAACACCATGCTCCTGGCAACTGTAGTGTCAGCGAAAGAAGCCGGAGAGGGTGTTGATTTTATGCCTCTCCAAGTTGAGTACAAAGAGAAATTCTCGGCAGCAGGCCGCTACCCTGGAGGTTTCCAGAAACGCGAGGGACGCTCGTCAGACTACGAAATTCTGACTTCCCGCCTCGTAGACCGCGTGCTTCGTCCGCTGTTCCCTGAAAACTATCATGCAGACACATTCGTCAACATCATAATGTTCTCGTCAGACGGCGTAGACATGCCCGATGCATTGGCAGGATTGGCAGCATCGGCTGCAATCGCCGTCAGCGACGTGCCTTTCCACGGACCAATCTCTGAAGTGCGCGTGGCCCGCGTCGACGGAGAATTCGTAATCAACCCAACCTTCGAGCAGGTTGAGCGTGCCGACATCGAGCTGATGGTTGGCGCAACCTACGACAACATCATGATGGTGGAAGGCGAGATGAACGAAGTTTCAGAGCTCGAACTTCTTGAGGCACTCAAAGCCGCTCACGAAGCAATCAAGGCTCAATGCCTCGTACAGATGGAGCTCGCCAAGGAAGTAGGCGCCGTGAAACGCGAATACTGCCATGAGGTCAACGACGAAGACCTCCGCAAAGACGTACACGACAAATGCTACGAAAAAGCATACGCCGTGGCTAAGGCCGGCAGCGCCGACAAGCAATGGCGCAACGAGTCGTTCAAGAAAATCGAGGAAGACTATCTTGAGACAATACCTGAAGAAGAACGCGACGAGAAAGCACCGCTCGTGGCCCGCTACTACCACGATGTGGAGAAAGAAGCCGTGCGCCGCTGCATCCTCGACGAAGGCATCCGTCTCGACGGCCGTAAGACCGACGAAATCCGTCCTATCTGGTGCGAGGTTGACTACGTTCCAGGCCCTCACGGATCTGCAGTGTTCACCCGTGGAGAGACTCAGGCTCTCGCCACATGTACCCTCGGCACAAAACTCGACGAGAAGATTCTCGACGACGTGCTCAACCAGGGCAAAGAGCGTTTCCTTCTGCACTACAACTTCCCTCCATTCTCAACAGGCGAAGCAAAGGCACAACGCGGCGTAGGCCGTCGTGAAATCGGTCACGGCAACCTTGCCCACCGCGCACTCAAACGTATGTTCCCTGACAATTTCCCATACACTTGCCGCATCGTTTCCGACATCCTTGAGTCGAATGGCTCATCGTCGATGGCAACAGTATGCGCCGGCACATTGTCGCTGCTCGACGCCGGAGTGAAGATGAAGAAGCCAGTTGCGGGTATTGCAATGGGTCTTATCACAGACTACGACAGTCCTAAATATGCAATTCTTTCCGACATTCTCGGCGACGAGGACCACCTCGGCGACATGGACTTCAAGGTGACAGGTACAACTGACGGTATCACCGCAACACAGATGGATATCAAGTGCGACGGACTTTCTTACGAAATTCTTGAGAAAGCCCTCAACCAGGCTCGCGAAGGCCGTCTGCACATCCTCGGAATCATCAACGAAACAATCCCTGCGCCACGCGAAGACTACAAGCCTCACGTGCCACGCATCGAGGCATTGGTTATTCCGAAGGAATTCATCGGAGCTGTCATCGGCCCGGGCGGAAAAATCATCCAAGGCATCCAGGAACAGTCGGGTGCAATCGTCACTATCGAGGAAGAAGGCGACCATGGCAACATCGAGGTTGCCGCTCCAAACAAGGACGCAATCGACAAAGCTATGGCTCTTATCAAGGGCATCGTAGCGCAGCCTGAAGAAGGTGAGACCTACACAGGTAAAGTGGTTTCAATCATGGACTTCGGTGCATTCGTTCAATTCATGCCTAACCGCGACGGTCTGCTCCACATCTCTGAAATCGCATGGGAGCGTTTCGAAAAGATGGAAGACACCGGTTTGCACGAGGGCGACGAGGTGACAGTGAAACTCATCGAAATCGACAAGAAAACAGGCAAGTTCCGCTTGTCAATGCGCGCTCTGCTTCCGAAGCCGGAAGGCTACGTAGAGCCTGAGCGTCCGGCTCGCCCACCACGTCGCGACGGCGACCGCCGTGGAGGCGGACATCGCGATGACCGCCGTGGCGGAAACCGCGGTGGAAACCGTGGCGGAAACCGCAACTAAACAACGAAGTTTTATTAGCGTTTCATAAAAAGGAAGCGTGCTGTCTTCGAGATGGAGACAGCACGCTTTTATTTTCCTCCGCAGCAAGTTTTCATCCCACAAAAACGGCATTTATACCAGAAACTGGAATCGGACATTCAATGCTGTGCAAGATTGTAGTATTTCTTCACCATTTTGCCCACCACTCTCCATGGCAGCATATAAGATCTGTGCCTGCGTATCGGCGAATCGAAGAGCAGGAATCCGAGAATCAGGAACACACATCCATAGCAAGCCCAGCCATAGACCGCCTTCACTCCGACAAGGAGCATCTCGTCGGTTATCGACGGCGAGCCAATGGCGGATGAGTTGTGAAGCCACAACGCACCGCTCGTATAGCGCGAAAAACCGTCGGCCACATACCAACCTATCATCTTCGCATAGACGGCACACCCCAGGCATCCGCCCACCAACATGTGCAGCATGTTGAACACACCCAACCCTTGGAAGAAGTGGTTGAAATCCATCACGTCGTGCAACGAGCAGAAAAACACTATGCTGAGAGTGGTATAGGCGAATCCACGGCAGAACAATGGCAAATACAGCATCTCTATGCTGACCGCCGGCGACACCAACAGATACATCATCGCCATATAAACCAACAACATGCACGAACCGATTATTCCAAGTCGGATGTACGACATCCGCATCACTTTCTGCAACCAGAAAAGCGAAAACAGGCATCCGCATACACATCCCACACATGCGGGAGCACACAGAGTGGCGTTGACAATTGTGGAGTAATGCATCACCTCTTCCAAATAAATCTCCTCAAGAATATGCTCTGTGCCGAAAAGGCACTCCACGAAGCACACAAGCACCAGAATCTGCTTGACATAACGGAATCCGGTGAACACCAGAGGATTGATATACGGATGCCGCACATGCGTCATCCGATGCAGTATAAAGGCAAAGGTGATGAGAATAGAACCCGTGATATACCACACCGCATCGTGATTGAACCATGCATACCAGTCGCCATAGTTGAGCACGTATGCCACCTGCACAAGCAACGCCGCCCACAACGCCATCGAAGTCCAGTCGATGCCGTACAGCGGCAGCGGTCGCATAAACCGGAAATGCCGCACACACGTGAGCAAAAACAACAGCACCACGCAGTGGACGCCAGCCACAAACCAATGCATCAGCCTCCAATCGCCGAGCATTCCGAAATAAGCCGACATAAAGTCCTGCAGATTCATGCTCGTAAGTATCACGATGTGCAGAAGCGGAAAGAAAATTGTCATGTCGCGCTTAGGAGTCATCCACAACTGGATGTTTGACATACACTCAAACGTGCCTTGAATCTTGGCTATTCCCTCAATAAAACACAGCAGCCATAAAAGCGGCAGCCACGTGACATAGCCGATGAGCAGGTTGGTGACCAGCACCGTGAGTGAAGCGGCGACCAGCAGCGTCTTGTTGGTAAACCGGAATTTCATGCGGAACAACATCGGGAACCACAACGCCATTCCCGCCAGATTGCAATAAAGGCACATAAGCACATCTTCACGCATCTGTGACGTAGCGCCTATAATCTCGTTGAGCGCGCCCAGATAGCGCGCGGCCGAGACCTGGAAACACAGCGCCATGACAACATACAGCCATGGCCTGACAGCCTTAGGCACGAAGTCCTTGACCATCGGCATGGCGAATTTCATTGGAGGAGGTGTCATTTTGTGCTGATTTCGCATTCAACGTTATAGCCAGCCTTCAGTCTCTTCATCAGATCCTCAGAATTGCCGTGCAGCGATATGCGCACCGGCACACGCTGTTCCACCTTTACAAAATTTCCGGTTGCATTGTCTGACGGCATCGAGGAGAACGCCGACCCAGTGGCATCTGAAAGCGACTCTACCGTTCCTACGTATTCCACACCAGGCACGGCGTCTATCTTCATTTTCACAGCCGAGCCTATGTGTATGCCAGACATCTGCGACTCCCTGTAGTTTGCCTGCACCCACATCTCCTTTGAGTCGACGATGTCGACCATCGTTTGTCCGGGCTGCACAAGCTGTCCGACATGGATTGTCTTCCGTCCGGTCACTCCGTCGCATGTAGCAATTATCGCACAGTACGACAAATTGAGACGGGCAAGCCGCACGTTTGCCTCACACATATTAACCGCAGCGGCATTCTGCTCAAGTCTGACACCCTGCTCGCGCTTCACAAGCGCCGACGAGTTGCGGCCGCGGCTCGCCTGCTCATAGCGGGCTTTAGCCGCTACGAAAGCCGTGTGGACATTATCGTATTGCTGCTGTGTCACAGCACCCTCGGCAAGCAGCTTTCCGTAGCGCATATTCTCCTTATCTGCATTTTCCATTTGCGCACGAGCCTCTTCTATCGAAGCGTCGTTGACCGATATGTTGCTTTCCGTAGTTGCAATTCCCGCCGACGTCACGCGATGTCCTGCCTGGGCGTTTGCAAGCTCCGCCTCCGCCTGCGCCAGATGCAGGCGAAACTCGGCATCCTCAATCACCACCAACGTGTCACCAGCCTTGACCGCCTGGTTTTCTTCAAAACGAATCTCACGGATGAAACCAGCCACACGGGTGTTGACCGGAGTGATGTGCTGGCACACCGTGGCATTGTCGGTATACTCGACATTGCCCAAATGGAGAAATTTATAGCACACAACAACCAATCCCGTCAACAATAGGGAAAATATCACGATATTATACACAATGCGTTTTACCGAACGTTTCATAATGAGTTACAGATGTATTTAAGTTTGAAGAAATTGTAGATGATATTGATTTCAGCGTCCACAGCGTCAAGGTCAGCCGAGAGCTTGGAGTCGGAGGCGTCGAGCATATCCGTGAGCAGCGCCAAACCATTGTCATAGCGGTTTTGCACCACGGCATAGTTCTCGTCGGCGAGTGCCACCGATTTTCTCTGCGTTTCCAAATCCTTATATGCCGTGAGATAGTCGGCATAAGTGGCCTGCACGGCATTGTCGATGCCTTCGCGCGCTGCATCGTATTGCAAACGGCTTTGCACCAAGTCTGTACGTGCCTTGCTGATGCGTCGGTTGCTCTTATATAGCGATGAGAAATTATAGCTGATGCCCACCCCGGCAAACCAATATCCGAAGTTTTTGTTGATCACCGGCACCTCAATCGTTATCGGTCCGTCGAAATGCAACTCGGCGACAGCGGCGATTTTAGGGCGGCGGCTGCTTTTCTCCAGTTCCAGTTTCTTACCGCTGATTTCTGCAGCCAACCCCGCCTGACGCAAGCCGATGTTGCCATCCGACAGTTCATTCCATCGTTGTTTTTCAAGCATTATGTTTTCATTCCTCACCGAAGCAAAATCAGCCTCAAAAAGTGTTGATTCAGGCTGATGAAGCATAATGGCAAGTCTTGTGCTCGTCACACGCCTCGCCGCATCGATGCGCGTCTGTTGCAATTTCAAGCGCTCCAACTGAAGTTCGTAACGTGTTATGTCGGTTTTCAGAGCAGCCCCATGTGAATATTTCGACTTGATATTGTCAATCACGCGCTCCGTCAAACTGATGTTTCTGTCAATCACCTGCTGTCTGTTCTGCAGCCGGCACAAATCAAGATAACACGACGCTATTACAAAACGTATCTCCTGACGGTTTTTCGCATAGTCAAGCTCTGCCATCCGTTTGCCCATATCCGCCAAATCGATACTGGCTGATATCGCTCCACCTGAATAGATTACCTGCTGCGCTTTCAACGCGAAATTGTTCATAAAATGAGGATTGTCAACATGCATCCAATCACTGAAATTACGGTCGCCAAGCAAACCGTCGCCAAGATATCCCACACTCAGCTCGCCGCTGACATCGGGCATCCATTGGCTTTTTGCTATATCGACTCCTTTTTCCGCACTTTCAACAGCCTTGCGGAAAGCTTCCATGCTGACACTCTGTTCCTCAGCCATCTCATACAGACGGGCAAGTGTCACGGAATTTTGTCAGCACACGGGGCACAGAGCAAAGCACAAAGCAATGCTTCAATAATACTTTTTTTTACCATAAAAAATGTTTATTTTCCTCTGTTACCCTGAGGTTTGCAGATCTAAGACAATAGACCCTGGCCGAGTTTCGCGACGCAAAGGTAGCCATTAATTCGCATACAACGTAATGCGTGTGCAGATTTATTTATGTTTTATTAATGTCTATTTACGTTTTCCCGTATAAAAATTCCTTCCCCAAAAACGCGTTATCCCAACCTGTGCAGCGGGCACATCAGCATCGAGCCGTCGGAATCACGCAGATGCATCGCTCCGCCACGGCAATAGCGGAAAAATTTGCATTCGGAGCATTCCTCTCTGCGCATCCATTCGCGGTCGCGGTAAGGATGGTAACGATGCTCCCACACGTCCATAAAATCGTCCTCATAGATGTTTCCTTGATGGTAATCGCTGCGGATGCTCGCACAAGCTGAAACAGAGCCGTCGGCAAGCACCGACCCTGTAGTTATTCCTGCCTGGCAGCCAAAGAAGTAGTCACGGATATCGCCCTCATAATCGCCCATGAATCCCTCACAGCCGTAATTGGTGTGGATTGCACCTTCCTTGCGGGTCTGTTTTATGAAATCGAGGATGCCGCGATATTCGGCGGGCATCAGACGCATCATCGGGTCGGCTGCGGCACGTCCCACAGGAAACACTGCCACCACACGCCATTGCTTCACTCCTTTTTTTACAAGAAACTGCTTTATGTCGTCAAGGTTGCCATAGTTGCGTCGGTTCACGCATGTCAACACATCGAACTTCACCTCCGGATGCGCCACAAGCATATCAATGGCGCGGTCCACCATTCGGAAACTGTCGGGATTGCCGCGCATCCAATTGTGGTCGTCGCCGATTCCGTCCAGGCTGACGGTCATTGAGTGGATGCCGGCATCGAGCAACGACTGAAACTTCAACGGCGTAAGCGCCAACGCATTGGTGACCATTCCCCACGGAAAGCCCCTTTCGTAAATTGCCGCGCCACACTCCGCTATGTCATGACGCATCAACGGCTCGCCTCCGGTGACAACGACAAACACCCGATTGGGATCGGTGCGGAGGGCAACACTGTCGAGCACACGCGTAAAGTCGGCAAGCGGCATGTCTGCCACGCCCACCTCTGCTCTGCAGTCGCTGCCGCAATGACGGCAATGCAGATTGCAACGCTGCGTGCACTCCCAAAAAAGTTGTCTTAGAGGATGCTCTTTCACGGCAATGTCCATCCGCTTGCGCCATAGTTCAAGAGCCACGCGGCGGCGCAACGACAATGAGTTGGGATGCTTCATCGGCGCTTCAATTTTTTATCGGGCACGGTCACCTCAAAGCTTCCTCTATCCCATGCGCCGTCGCCCTTTTGCAACTGCTTCACGGTCATGTCCACGCTACGCACGGTGTCGTTGGCAAAAATGCCGTTTTTCGTATCCTCAAACGTAAGTATGCGCATATTGTCCCTCACCTGCCACTCTATCGACGTGGATGATTTCCTGTTGGTGACGAAGTGTCCGTCGGCATCCGTAGCCACCGAGTCTTCATGAAACACCCTGTCGCCCTCTACAATGCCCGACACCACTTTTATGCCCTCTACAGGTTTTCCGTCGGCATCTGTGACACATCCCTTGAATTGATAGTCGCTCGTCGGCGAGCCATACAGGTCGGGGCTATCGCCGGGATTACCGCATCCTGCAAAACCGAGCACCGGCAACAACGTCGCCGACAACCATTTCCAACAGCTTTTTGAATTAAATATCATCGTTTCTTTTGTTTTTTACGTATTGTAAACGCCACCTGACTGTCTTCACTGCACCGAAACAGCCCAAAAAATCAAGAATAACAACAAATGATGACCGACAAAGCTCCCAAAATCTGCATATTACCTACTTTTTGCGATTGAAATCGCCCGCATCACAAACTAATTTTGCACCGTACACAATTGAAGTTAAACGTATGCACAAACTAATAAGGCTCAACATATTGGCTGCATTGGCACTATTGGCCGCCGGATGGCTGCCAGCCCAATCGCAGAAACCTGGGCAAAAAAGCGGAGAGGAGGCGCGCATCGATTCCATCGTCATGGCTGCAGAGCTGCACGAAGTGGTGGTTACTGCCAAGGAGTCGCAAGGTGCTGTCACGGCCTCGCGCATAGACCGCTCGGCAATGGAATTTCTGCAGCCCACCAGCCTCAGCGACCTTATGCAACTGCTGCCCGGAGGACAGCAGAAAGACCCCGACCTGTCGACAGCCAACACAATAGGGCTGCGCGAAACCGGCACAATGGACGCGCAAGGCAACTCTTCGGTCAACAACAACTATGCAATCTCCTCACTGGGAACGCTGTTTGTGGTTGACGGCAACCCCCTGTCGACCGATGCCAATATGCAATACACACCTTTGTCGTCAACACAATCAGCCACCACGACATCGTCGACCGAAAACAACCTCAACACCACCAACCGCGGTGTTGACATGCGTTCCATCTCGACCGACGATGTGGAAAGTGTGGAAGTGGTGCGCGGCATCCCATCGGTGGAATATGGAAACCTCACAAGCGGAATGGTGAAAATCAACAAGATACGCCGCTCCACGCCATTCACCGCACGTTTCAAGGCCGACGGCTACAGCAAACTATTGTCGTTGGGAAAAGGACTCAAGCTGAGCCACACCGCTCTCCTCAACATTGACGCTGGCATGCTCGACGCAAAGCCCGACCCAACAAACAACCTACAGAAATACCGACGCGGCAACGGCTCGCTGCGACTTACGCTCAACACCGACGCACTGCGCTACTCCGCCGCCGTCGACTATACCGGCTCGTTTGACAACAGCAAGTCCGACCCCGACATAAACTACGGACGCATTGACGAATACAAGTCGACATACAACAAAATAGCCATAACCAACAACATCTCATGGCGTCCGACAGCGAAAGGATTGTTTAAAAGCATCGACATCAACACGCTGATAACGCAGCAGTTCGACCGCCTCACACAGCGCCGGCTCGTGGCACCGCAACGCTACGGCATTGTGCCCACTACCAGCGAGGAAGGCGTGCACGACGCGGCACTGATATTCTCCGAGTATGAGGCTTCGTTTCTCAGCGACGGAAAGCCTTTCACCGCCTACGCAAAAGCGAAAGCCAACTTTGCGCTGACAACGGGCGCGCTGACCAGCAACCTGCTCGCCGGTGCCGACTGGAACTATGCCAAGAATTTCGGACGCGGTCAGGTCTACGACCTAAGCCGTCCGCTGTCTGTATCGGGATGGGGCTCGCGTCCGCGCAAGTTCAGCGACATTCCTGCCCTGTCGCAGGTGTCGGCATTCATCGAGTACAACGGCAAGGCAGAACTTGCATCCCACAGGATCGAACTGCAGGCCGGTCTGCGCACAAACAGCCTTACCGGACTCGACAGCCGGTATGCGATGAAGGGCCACATCTACCTCGACCCGCGCGCCAACCTGAAGTGGTCGCTGCCCGCATGGGAATGGGCTGGACACCGCATTGCACTGAGTTTTGCCGGCGGTGTGGGCAAGACGTCGAAAATGCCCACTCTCAACTATCTCTATCCCGACAAGTACTACAACGACATCACCGAACTGGGTTACTACGACCCAAACCATCCGCAGGACTACAGCAGGTTTGTGGTGCGCAGCTACATTCAGGACCCGACAAACTACAACATACGCCCTGCCTCAAACATTAAGAAAGAGCTGCGCATGGACTTTTCGTTTGGCGACAACACAATCTCTGTCGACTATTTCCGCGAGAATATGTCGTCGGGATTCAGGTATATGGCTGTATACGGAGTCTACGACTACAACGATTATGACGAGACTGCCATCGACAGCCGTTCGCTGACAGGGAAACCGTCGCTCGAAGGGCTGCCATACACCGCCAAGCGCAAACTTGACGGATACACACGCGCCGACAACGGTACGAGGATAGACAAAGAGGGAATTGAGTTTCAATTCACGTCGGCACGCATCCGCCCGCTGCGCACACGCGTAAACATCAACGGTGCGTGGTTCAAGACGCGCTACAGCAACAGTCTGCCGATGTTTGTGTCGGTTGCCGACGTGGTCGACGGTTCAGCCGTCAGCGACCGATACGTTGGATTGTACGACTGGAACGACGGTGACTGGAACGAGACGCTGTCGACCAACCTGATGTTTGACACTCAAATTCCTGAATGGGGACTGATTTTCGCCACATCAGTGCAATGTTCTTGGTTTGTCAAGACACAGGACATGCCGAAAAACGGACGCCCTACAGCATATCTCGACGCCGCCGACGGCGCTCTGCACGAATACACCGATGCCTCGGCGGCCGACCCCGTGCTGAGCCGACTCATAAAGACATACAACGACGATGCTTTCCGACAGTTCACCGTGCCGTTTGCCATGAGCGTCAACCTGAAAGCGACAAAAACCATAGGCAAATTCCTGCGTCTGTCAATGTTTGCAAACAAAATAATCGACTACACCCCCGACTACTACTCCAACGGCTATAAAATCCGCCGCAACGTGAGTCCGTATTTCGGAGTGGAGGCCAACTTAACTTTTTAGCACTATGCGACGATTTCTCTACGTATTAATCTCAATAACGGCTGCGCTGCTGCAGGCCTGCGCCGACGATGCCAGTGTGCCGCGCGTCAATGCTACGGTGGAAATAGTGCCGCAGACCGACGTTGCCGGCCTGACAATCGACAACGAGCAGCTCTCGTTCCGCAACCTGACCACCGGCGAGACAACAACATTCAACACCACAGGTGCAATCTCGCTGCCGGTGGGCTTCTACGAATGCTCATATCAAGCCGATGTGACCTACACCAACGGCTCTGGTGACGATGCCGCCACCGTAAAGGGCAGACTGTCGGGCAATGCCGAGGCGGTGCGCGCCACTGCCGACGGCATCAGGCTGTCGCTTCCAGTGTATCTTGTCGCCGACAACGATGATTTCATCTTCGAGGAAATCTTCTTCACAGGCACTCGGCGCACATCCGGCTCAAGCTACATCGGCGACACTTATTTCAAAATCTACAACAACACCGGCCATGTGCTGTATGCCGACGGACTGGCGTTTGTGGAATCGAAGTTCCGCTCCACACAGTCGTACAAGTTCTCGCCCGACCTCAAGAATCAGGCGATGACGGTGCACGCCGTCTATGTGATTCCGGGCAGCGGCACCGACCATCCCGTGCTGCCAGGGCAGTCGCTCACCATCTGCGACACAGCTATCGATCATCGCGTGTCGAACGAAAACTCATTCAACCTGTCAGACGCCGACTTCGAATGGTATGACGAATCAACCGTGCCGAGCCAAACAGATATCGACAATCCCGAGGTGCCAAACATGGACAAATGGTATTGCGACACGAAGAGCATTTTCATTCTCCACAACCAGGGATTCACGTCGTTTGCTCTTGCACGCATCCCTGTCAGCAAACAGGAGTTTCTGACCGACTATTACTACACCTACAATTATACGCTGTACCTCCCGTCGGGCACTTTCCCCATGAGCGGCGACGGATTCAAGATTCCGAATCAATGGATTGTTGACGGCGTGAACTGCAGCGTGGAGTCAGACCGCAAATGGAACGTGCTGCCGGCGGCAATCGACGCCGGTTGGACTTGGTGCGGACGGATGAGCTCCGACAGCGACCGATTCTTCAAAAGCGTGCGCCGGAAAATGCTGTATCTGACAGCCGACGGGCGCAGAGTGCTGAAAGACTCCAACAATTCTTCGCTCGACTTCAACCCCGCCTGCACGCCTTCAATAATCGAGGTGCAGCAGTCGGCAGTAAATGCCAGCGGTGAGAAGGCTTCGACAATAACCTACGACGGTGTGCAGATAATAAAATGACATTGCGAATGAAACGACTTATATACATATCAATCATTCTGGCTTCGGCATCAGTCGCGGCGCAACAAAAAACCGACGTGCTGACGCGACGCCTCTGCCATTCAAGTCTTGAAACCAACGTGGCGACTTGGCGTTACGGCAATCCAGCGCTGATGAAAGACCGGTTTGCTTCTTCTCTAACTACGATTGATGCTTTTTGGAGATACGACAGTCAGCAGGAGGCGAGACTGATTGAGGAGGGCGACGGATCGAACCGCGCGGGAATAGAGGCGAAAGCTTATGTGAAGAAAGGGAGCAACGACATCTGGGGCGAGGCTGGATACGATTTCGGTCAGCGGCGCAACGTGATGTTGAACGAGTCGTCTGACTATCAGACGGTATATCCTTATGTCACTGCCGATCTTGTCGGCGGCGACCTCCACGAGGAGAACTACCGATTCAGCGGTGGCTTTGCGCACACATTGAAAGGCGGCGTGACGCTCGGTGCCTTTGCCGGCTACAACGCTCTTCTTGCCTACCGCACCGTCGACCCCCGTCCACGAAACCTGACAAGCGACCTCGATTTCGCCGCCGGAATGCGGTGGCGGTGGCTCGGAGTGGCGCTGAAAGCGGGAAAATACAAACAGACAAACGTGGTGAAATTCTACAACGAGACGTTTCAGCCTACGGTTTACCATGCCACTGGCCTCGGAACCGACTATTTCCGTTTCCGCGGCTCGAACACCAACACATACTACAACGGCAGAAATTTCGGCATCCAAGCCGACGCGGCTTCGGCTTTAGGAAAAATCACCGATGCCGGCATACACGTGGCTTATGATTATTTCGGGTTCGACAAAATCATATCGTCGCTCAACGAACTCCCGATGGCGTCGGTCGCCGAGCACCGCTTCAATGCCGCCGCCCACATCCTGACACGTTTTGCCGCGACAAATACGTTTGCTGTGGAGGCTGAAATCACCCGCACACAACGCGACGGAAATGAGAATATCTTTGGCGAGGCAGAAAACAACATATATCCGGAAATCGCATCGCTAACGATGTTCCGCAGGTCGACCACCGAGGGCTCGTTGTGCCTTGCCTACGAGCATACTCTCGACAATGTGCGCATACAAGCACGTGCCACTGGAGGATATGCCTCCGACAGATGGCGGTATACCGAGCCGGAACGTCTGATGGAAGGCAATGCCGCCATCGCCGGCGCCGATGCAGCGGTGGCTTGGCACGCCAATCGGTGTGTGCTGTCGGCCAAAGCCGGAGCATCCACACGCATCCGCACGTCTTCAAAACTGACAATGCCGGAAACCGAAACGTCGGCGCTCAACACATCTGCCGAACGGCAATACCTGCTGATGGCAAACAACGACTGCACATACCACGCCGCCGCACAAGCCGACTTCGCAGCAAACCATCGCTTCGGCATCTTCTGCCGCCTGACATGGTCCGGATTCCGATATGCCGGCTCGGTCAACGCCTCAAATTACGCGGCGACCATTGGACTCGTTTTCTAACATTAAAAAATTATTTATATGAACAAAAACTTACTTTTTTCAATGATTCTCGCAGCCTCGGCTATGTCTGCAGGCGCACAGGGATTCACAGCAACTGCAAACTGGGTGACTCCAATCAACGCAAACAACGGAATCAGCACGCCTGAAGCCGTGGCGGCAAGTGACAACAACACTTTCCTCGTGTCGAAATTCGTGTCGAAAGGTAACGACAACTCGCTGAATTTCGTCAACTTCGGCAGCCAGGAGAAGGTGGCGTTCGGCGCGCCCAACAAAGCTACTTCGGGCAACGACAACCTACTTCTCACCAAAGTGAACGCCGACGGAACAGCCGCTTGGCACGTTTATTCAAAACAGGGCCGCGTGGCAAACGCTTCTGCCGCCACCACTTCTGACGGCGGTGTGGTCGTGGCTGCCGTGACAAGTTTCACTGCATTCAACGCAAAAGAAGCCACCGACATTCCTGCCAACTCAATTCTTGACATCGTTGACGCCGACAACCACACAACGACCATAGAAAAGGCTTTTGCCGGAAGCGCGGTCTACGACATTGTCGTGCTTAAAATTTCTGCCGACGGCCACCTCGACTGGTTCAAGCATTTCGCTGCCGACGACGCAAGCTCTTTGACTGCGAAAATCGCTGTCGACAACACCGACAACATCTACATCGGCGGACAGCATGCAAAAACGCTCTCTTTTGGAGAAAACACCGTGGCTGCACGCTCTGCCAAGTCGCTCTATCTCGTGAAACTTGACAATGCCGGAAACTTCGTGAAGAGTTTCGACATCTCAGGCACCGACGCTGAGGACTATATCGACGCTGTGACTTTTGCCGACGGTAAAATCTTTGTTGCCGGACGCGTGAAAGCGAAAGCGGAAGGCAACACTATCGCTTTTGCCGACATCACGCTTGCCCCGACCACATTCGACGATGTGTTTGCCGCCGCGTTCTCAACCGACCTTGTCCCTGTCTGGGCAAGCATCGCAAACTCTGTAGCCGCTTCCGACGGCAAGCACACTTCGCAAGTAAAAGGTATCGACGTGAGCGAGGGTTTTGTATTGGTTTCCGGACTTGTGAAAGGCGGATACAAGGCTGCCGGTGCGACAGATGCTGTCACAATGTCGTCGGGCACAAAGCTTGAGGGTATGGTGATTGGCTTCAGCATTGCCGACGGTGCGCTGTCAAAAGGTGTGTGCGTAAGCGAGGGCATCTCTGGCCTCTACAGCGCAACCATCAAAGGCAACAAAATCTATGCTTTCGGATACAACATCGCCAACGCCAACGAGCAGGGCTCTTCGTTGTTTGAATTCGACGGTGAGAATGCCAACGAAAACGTAATCGCAACAACCAACGAGCCTGCAAGCGCGGGATATCCGACCACTTTCTACGCCAAGTTTGTCAACAGCTCCCTACTCGCCGGTGTACGCGCCAAAGGAAAGGGCATCAACGTGCTCGGAAACGTGTATGACTACACAAACCAGAAGGATTTCACCGCAACGGTGATGTCAATCAACCTCAAAGACGTTTTTGGTGGCATTTCTACAACCGAAACTGCCGACGATGCACGCATTTGGGCTGTCAGCGGAGCCGTAAAGATAAGCGTTGCATCTCCAACCTCTGTTGCCGTCTACAACGTTGCCGGACAAATCGTGGCGAAACGAATTGTGACTGATGAAACGACTATCGCACTCCCTGCCGGTTTTTATATCGTTAATGGGAAAAAAGTTGTTGTGAAATGATAATATACTAAAATGTTTAACATTTAGTCTATATCATCGTTTTTTAGCACAGACTTTATTTTTGCACCATTATCAGTTATTAATCAGCGAACTAAGACATCTATACAGATGTGTAAATTTGTAAATTAAATCTAAAAGCACTTTTTTACAACTGAATACTAAATAAAAGTATTATCTTTGTCCCAAAAAATACATCGAAAATATATTTGTTTGGGAAGCTATGGAAGCATAGCTTATACGCAGCCGGGTCTCTGGGAAGAAATCCGGTTGTGTTATTTTTATGCCAGCACTTACGACAAGGCATAAAAAAATGGCCGTTGTTTCACAACAGTGGCCATCTATAAATCTACAATCTATAAAAACATATATATTTCGAAAAAAGCGGTTTTTCTTCAGGTAATAAATTCTTATTTCCACGGCACCTGATCCAAAGAATCAAGATTGGGAGAACTGAAAAGTCGCCTTGACTTTTCCTTTCACACCTCAAATATAACACTTGATTTTGATACGTGCAAGACTTTTTAAATAAAAAGATGTAAACTTTTTATTTCATTTTCTATAATAGTGTTTAAAAACATATTTTTCTCCATTTTTTATTGTATTTTTGAGTAATGAAGAAAATTGGCATACTTTCCGACACCCACGGATATTGGGACGACCGCTACGCTACGCATTTCGCAGGATGCGACGAAATTTGGCATGCCGGCGACATAGGGACCAACGAGGTGCTCGAGCGTCTGAACGCCATCGCTCCGGTGAGGGCTGTGGCTGGAAACATCGACGGGCAACCGATGCGACGCACTCTCGGCACTTGGCGCGACTGGGAAACCGACGGAGTGCGCGTGGCGATGACCCACATCGGCGGATATCCCGGAAAATACGCGCCTGGGGTGAAATTCAAACTCGAGGTGAAGCGTCCGCAAATCTTCGTTGACGGACACAGCCATATTCTTAAAGTGATCTACGACCGCCAACTCGGGCTGCTGCACATCAACCCGGGAGCTGCGGGAGTCTACGGCTGGCAGGCGGTGCGCACACTGATTCGCCTGTATGTGGACTGCGGAACGATAAAGGATCTCGAAGTGATTGAACTTGCCAAACCGACAAAATTAAAATAGACTGTTATGAAGAAATTTGTAATCATTGCCGCCATAGCATTGGCGGGCGCGGGAATAATCGCCGCGCAACAGAAATGCGGAAAACAGAAATCTTGCTGCAAGCAGAAAACAGAATTGTGCTGCCAACGCTCACAAAAAACTTGCTGCAAAGCGAGAGAGCTGACCGACACTGCCTGCAAAAAAACATGTGTGCAGGCCGACACCACCTGCCGCAAGACGCGCATGCAAGCCGACACCACTTGCTGCAAAGTGAAAAAGCACTGCTGCAAACAGAAGAAATAACAACCTGATGGCAGAGAGGATTACCATACTCGGCACGGGAAGCGCCTTCGTGACGCGATGCTACAACACGTGCTTCATCATCGACTGCGGTGTGTCGCGGCTGATGGTCGACGCCGGTGGAGGCAACGGCATCCTGACACAACTTGAAAAGGCGGGCGTGGCGATTGCCGACATCAACCACCTGTTTCTGACTCATGCCCACACCGACCACGTCATTGGTGCCGTATGGGTGGCACGCGCTGTGGTCAACGCGGTAAAGAAACAGGCTTACGACGGCGCGCTGCACATCTACGGGCACAAACGCGTAATCAACGTGCTGACGGAGATATGCCGGCTGACGTTCTCTAAAAAGGACTTCGACATATTTCAGAAACGCATCGTTATCGACGTGCTGACCGATGGTTGCCAGCGGAAGATTGCCGGTATGGACATAACGTTTTTCAGCCTCCACTCCACTAAAGAGGAGCAATACGGATTCCGTGCGGTGACGCCAGAAGGAAAAACCGTGGTGTGTCTCGGTGACGAGCCGCTGAACGATGCAAACCGCGACGTGGCACAAAACGCCGACTGGCTGCTTACAGAGGCGTTCTGCCTGCACAGCGAGGCGGAAAGGTATAAGCCCTACGAAAAGCACCACAGCACGGCGCTCGACACCGGAAAAACCGCCGCGATGCTGCATGCGCGCAACCTGATCATATACCACACTGAAGACGACTCGCTGCCGTCGAGACAAAAGGCTTACGCTGCCGAGGCTGCGCTGAATTTCAGCGGACACATCGTCGTGCCCGACGACCTCGACTCTGTCACGCTTTAGCCTCAGTCAACAAAAAATCAGCGCCGCGGAGATTGTCCACGGCGCTGATTTTTATATGTAGCCTTGACAACGCTATGCGTCGATATTGGCGTAAGTGGCATTCTTTTCTATAAACTCACGGCGCGGAGCCACGTCCTCACCCATAAGCATCGAGAATATACGGTCGCAAGCAGCGGCATCGCTGATGTTTACCTGCTTGAGCCAACGGTTTTCAGGATCCATTGTCGTTTCCCAAAGCTGCTCTGCCATCATCTCACCAAGACCTTTGTAACGCTGCACATTCACCGATTTCTCATCGCCGCGGCCAAACTCCTGAATGAAGCTGCGCAGCTGGTCATCGGTCCAGCAATAACGCTCGGTCTTGCCCTTTGTGCACTTATACAACGGCGGTGTGGCAAGATAGAGATAACCGTTTTCGATAATCGGACGCATACGGCGGAAGAACAGCGTCATCAACAACGTGGCAATGTGCGCACCGTCGACATCGGCATCGGTCATGATGATAATCTTATGATAGCGCAACTTGCTGATGTTTGGTGCCTTCGGGTCTTCTTCTGTTCCGATGGTCACGCCAAGCGCACGGAAAATGTTGGTGATTTCCTGATTGTCGAAAATCTTATGCTCCATCGCCTTTTCAACGTTAAGAATCTTACCGCGCAGCGGAAGGATGGCTTGATGCACACGGTCACGGCCCATCTTTGCCGAACCGCCTGCAGAGTCTCCCTCGACGATAAACAATTCGCAATCCTCTGCCGTGTTCGACTCACAGTCGGCCAATTTGCCAGGCAATCCGCCACCGCCAAGAGGCGACTTGCGCTGGATGCTCACACGGGCCTTGTAGGCTGCCTGACGCGCACGGGCTGCGAGCGCCACCTTCTCAACGATGGTGCGGGCTTGCTTCGGATGCTCCTCAAGATATATGCCCAACGCCTCGCTGACTGCCGTCTGAACGGCTCCGATAACCTCGTTGTTGCCGAGTTTTGTCTTTGTCTGACCCTCGAACTGCGGCTCCAGCACTTTTACCGAAATAACCGCTGTCAATCCTTCACGGAAATCGGCAGGATCGACTGTCACCTTCTCCTTCTCAAGAATCTTGGAGTCGTCGGCATATTTCTTCAACGTCGACGTCAATCCGCGGCGGAAACCCGTAAGGTGCGTACCGCCCTCGATGGTGTCGATATTGTTGACAAACGAATATATATTCTCGTTGAACGCTGTATTGTAAGTAAACGCCACCTCCACAGGGATGCCCTGGCGCTCGGTGTTGATATAAATGATGTCGTCGATAAGATGCTCCTTCGACTGGTCGATATAGCGGACAAACTCCTTCAAGCCCTCCGTTGAGTAGAACACCTCGCTCTTTGGATTGCCATTCTCGTCTTTCTCACGCATATCAGTAAGCGTCAGATGAATGCCTTGGTTAAGGAACGCAAGGTCGCGCAGACGATTGGCGAGGGTGTCGTAATTATATACTGTCGTTTCCTGGAATATGCTTGGGTCTGGCTTGAAAAGCACCTTCGTTCCCGTCTCTTCCGTGTCGCCAACTATCGCAACCGGTGCCTTCGGATGTCCGTAAGCGTATTCCTGCATATAGACATGCCCGTTGCGGCGCACTTCGGCACGCAGATATGACGACAACGCGTTGACACACGAAACGCCGACTCCGTGCAGACCACCGGAAACCTTATACGAGCCTTTATCAAACTTACCTCCGGCATGAAGCACCGTCAGAACAACCTCGAGTGCCGACTTGTGCAGCTTCTCATGCTTGTCGACTGGGATACCACGACCGTTGTCAACAACCGTAATAGAGTTGTCCTCGCCAATGACCACCTCTATATGAGTGGCATACCCGGCAAGAGCCTCGTCAATGGAGTTGTCAACAACCTCATAAACCAAATGATGCAGTCCTTTTGGTCCCGTATCGCCAATATACATGGCCGGACGTTTGCGCACAGCCTCCAAGCCCTCAAGCACTTGGATATTGCTGGCACTATAGTTTTCTTTGTTTTCAGTCATTCTCTTTTCAATTAGCCTTTAAACGTACAAATATACGAATTTTCCCGCAATAAAGACGCATTTTCTACCGCCTGTTTTTACCAAAAAATATCAACACACGGACAGATTCATGACTCAACGGCAAAACTCGCCGTTTCGTAGATTAAACTTACAAATTCGGCATCCTTTATTTGCAAATTATGATTTATTCCCTAATTTTGTGACTGTAAACATCGATGTTTACAGCGTTTCTATTTGTTTGTCCTTTAGTTTGAAATGCCATGGAAGCACCAATGAATAATTTGTACATTGGGCTGCTGCGATTAGAGAATCGGGCAGCTTTTTTTGTTCAGGAAAAAGCTTCGCAAGTGACGCCGAGGGAAACCGCCGAAGAGCGGTTGTAGAGGCATCCAGAGAGGCGCATTTCGTCGCGGAGCGACGACTCCCTCACGTAACCCGGTACGCGGAGCGAAGCGGCAGCGTGCCGGGACTCAGCCATCTCCCTCTCAACTGCGTGCCGGAGGTACGCCACTTCCCCATAAACAACGCACTTTGCCATTCGAAAAACCGCCGAAGAGCGGTTTCATACGTTAGCACGGGGTTTGCTTGCCTACCCCGTGACGCCACGCACACACATCTACCGCCGAAGAGCGGTTGTAGATGTCAACTCATGGTCGGTTCGCAAATCCAATAACACAAACGCAAATAATTCATACAACCGCTCTTCGGCGGTAGATTCTTCATCCTTCAACTGACCCCAGGTAGGCAAGCCAACCTGGGGCTACGATTATACAACCGTCCTTCGGCGGTAGATTCTTCATCCTTCAACTGACCCCAGGTAGGCAAGCCAACCTGGGGCTACGATTATACAACCGTCCTTCGGCGGTAGATTCTTCATCCTTCAACTGACCCCAGGTAGGCAAGCCAACCTG